>ERZ1034626.2557-NODE-2557-length-10651-cov-22.384768_pt1 | contig 10651 bp, 6 predicted proteins | sample MGYA00520652_ERZ1034626 | MGnify/ENA primary metagenome ERZ1034626 (study PRJEB33766, sample SAMN09781765) | gut metagenome | biome: gut microbiome | host: Homo sapiens | place: Madagascar | study: EMG produced TPA metagenomics assembly of the PRJNA485056 data... | reverse complement strand
TTTGTAGACACACATTGCTGAATTGGGGCATTTTATATATATAAGAATACGTTTAACATTTCGTATTAAATAACTGATTTTATTTTAGTTACAGAACACATATACACAAACAAATAATATACAAATGCACGGATACGTCTGTATTTTACAAAAACAAACAAGTTTTTATATAACATAAAGTATTATTGTACACTTTTTCAAGCACTTACGTCAAATCATCAAACTCGCATTAATATAATTATCACACTTGTATAGTATTGATTTGTGAATTTTAAAGCGCAAATACACAAACTTATACGATTTACATTTACATATCCATTCACGCCTCTATGGGTTTACAAATGCATATTTACTCACAATTTACGTGTGTAAATATGCAATTCTTTATGTTAAGGTTTACGAAACGTGAATATCGAAGCGTCGAAAACAGCGATTTTTTGCATTTCTGAAAAAATACGAACGAGGATAAAAGCAGCTCAAAAAACAGCCACATATAAGGGCACAAAAATAGCCTAACTCCTATGAATTGTAAGGAATTAGGCTAAAAAATAAGGTCTTTCAGAATTTCTATTTTAGAGAAAAACAGCTACAAAAACCAGCTATTTTAATGCAAAATGAAGAAGATTAGCTCCCTCATCAGGTCGTCTGTGGAGGTATTTAGACTGTCTAAACCCTTACTTTTGGCGTCTGTTTCTCTTATTTTGGCTAAAATCTGGAGAGTCTTCATTGCACTAAAATTGCGCATCCCTACCCTATAGTCTTTCAATCCCCACACCGATTTTAGTTCCAGAAATGCAGCGAGATTATTGTCGTTGTTTTTATCGGGTGCATAGAATGCCACCATAAGATTTTGGAAGTAGGTATAGAGCAACGGCAGACACGAAAAGAGCGACCCTGCTTTGGGATTTTTATCGAAGTACTTCACAATTTGGTTTGCCTTGAACACATTGCGCTCTATGATAGCAGTCTTTAGTTCAAAAATGTTAAATTCCTTGCTCACTCCGATTTCGCGCTCCACAACATCCGGTGTCACTCGCCTATCGTCATCCGGAAGCGAGATCATAACCTTGTCGAGTTCCGAAATGAGTCGACTGAGGTCGGCTCCGATATGCTCAGCTATCATCGCAGCCGATTTCGTGTCTATTGCCACATGATTTTTCTTCAGATACGCCTCGATGAACGCCGGAAGCTCATAATCGCGCTTTTTCTTGCTCTCGAACACCACTCCAGCAGCCTCCGCCTTGCCCACAACCTTCTTTCGGCGGTCGATAGTGCCATTTTTGTAGGCTATAACAAGCACCGTAGACGCCAAAGGCTTCTCAAAATAGCGCTCCAAAGCGTCGAGCGACTTCAGTCCTTGCGCCTCCTTCACGATTACCACGCGATGCGCAGCCGGCATGACGGGGTATCCCTTTGCCATGTCTACCACTTGCGCTGCCGTAGTGTCTGCGCCGAACACAACCGTCTGATTAAAGTCGCGGTCGTCGGGGTCAAGCACATTGTCTGCTATGTAATCGGTTATTCGGTCGATATAGTACGACTCGTCGCCCATAAGCACGTACACTGGAGCGTATTTCTTAGCTTTGAGGTCGCGCATAATGGTCTCGAATGTGACCGATGATTTCTTTTCTGCCATAATTATAATATAATAAGGTGTAAAAATACGCAAAATACTGTATCTTTGCAGATAGCAAAATTACAAAAATGATTCGATTAAACCTACCATCTTTCGAAATAAAGTTGTCGGGCACTAAAGAACAGCCTCGCATCTTCGACGTTCTGCGCCATCGCTACGTGGCACTGACACCCGAAGAATGGGTGCGCCAGCACTTCGTCCACTATCTGATAGAGCACAAAGGCTACCCTGCTGCCCTCATGGCCAACGAGATGAGCCTCAGCATCGGCAACAAGAAACTGCGCGCCGATAGCGTTCTGTACAACCGCCATCTGCAGCCGCGTATGATAATGGAATACAAGGCGCCTACGATAGAAATAACGCAGAAGGTGTTTGAGCAGATTGCAGCTTACAACCTGTTGCTACACGTAGACTACCTCGTGGTGAGCAACGGTTTGCAGCATTACTGTTGCAAAATAGACTACGAGAAGCGCAACTACAACTTCCTGCAGGACATCCCGAGTTATGAAAGCATAGCGAACGACTGACTGGCAAACAAAGCAAATGTCATCGTTCACCGAACGCAATCTGATCGGATGGCGAACGCAATCTGGTCGGACGGCGGACGCAATCTGACCGGGTGGCGGACGCAATCTGATCGGGCGGCGGACGCAATCCACCGATAAACAGCAAGCAAAACCACTATAAAACATATACAAACATGAAAAGAAACATCATCACAACAGCACTTGCGGCAATAGCCACGTGCGCCGTTGCGCAGAACCAGAACATCGCCTATCAGGACCAGAACGTGCGCTTCACCGTGATTACCGACGGAGCAATACGCATGGAATACACGCCCGACGGACAGTTTCTTGACAGCAAGTCGTTCATAGCCGTAGACCGCAGCTACCCTGCCGCAGCATACAAGGTGAAGAACACGCCGAAAACCGTCACTATATCTACCGACCGCTTCGTCCTGTCGTACACCAAAGGCAGCGGAATGTTCAACGAGAAGAATCTTCGCATCTCTTCAACGAAGACGAAGCGGAAGACCGACGGCAAGCAGAAAGCCAGCAGCCTGTACACCACCTCGTTCAGCTGGCATCCTGGACTGAAAGACGATGCCAATCTGAAGGGAACCTACCGCACACTCGACGGCTACGATGGCGACACGCACCTCGACTCGCACAAGATGCCGCTCGAAGACGGACTCCTCTCGCGCAACGGTTGGACATTCATCGACGACTCCAACGGATATGTGTTCGACGACTCCGACTGGCAGTGGGTAAGCCACCGACCGAACGAGGGAAAGACACAGGACTGGTATTTCCTCGCCTACGGACACGACTACAAGAAGGCACTGCGCGACTATACCGAGTTTGCGGGCAAGGTGCCACTGCCGCCGCGCTACGCCTTCGGCTACTGGTGGTCGCGCTACTGGACGTACAGCGACAACGAGCTGCGCAACCTCGTCACAAAGATGCACAACTACGACATTCCGCTCGACGTGCTCGTCGTAGATATGGACTGGCACTATGCCGAACCCTCACGCGGTGGCTGGACAGGCTACTCCTGGAACCGACGCCTGTTTCCCTCGCCTAAGGGCTTCCTGCAGTGGGCTAAGCAGCAGAATCTGCAGACCACACTCAACCTGCATCCTGCCGACGGCATAAAACCCGATGAGGATTGCTACCCAGCGATGGCACAGTGGATGGGCATGAACCCCGACGAGAAGAAGACTATAGAGTGGACGGCATCCGACAAGCACTTCATGCAGGGCTGGTACGAGAAGGTGCTGCACCCGATGGAGAAGGACGGTGTCGACTTCTGGTGGCTCGACTGGCAGCAGTGGGGCAACGACAAACAATTCCCCAACCTCAGCAACACGTGGTGGATCAACTACACTACGTTCACCGACATGGAGCGCAACCGCGACACGCGCCCTATGCTCTACCACCGTTGGGGCGGACTGGGCAACCACCGCTATCAGATAGGCTTCTCGGGCGATGCCATAATAAGCTGGAAATCGCTCGACTTCCAGCCTTATTTCAACTCTACAGCGTCCAACGTGCTCTACGGCTATTGGAGCCACGACATGGGCGGACACATGGGTGCCCACTCTATCGACCCCGAGATGTACATACGCTGGATGCAATTCGGTGCGTTCAGCCCTATTCTGCGCACCCACTCCACAAAGGATGCCGGACTCAATAAAGAGCCGTGGGTGTTCGCCGACCGCGAACGCGACATCCTGCACGACATAATACGCCAGCGCTACCAGTTCGCACCTTATATATATAGCATGGCACGACGCACCTACGACGATGCCCTGCCGCTCTGTCGCCCGATGTACTACGACTACCCTGAGAGCGAGGAGGCTTACGCCAACCGCAACGAGTATATGTTCGGCGACAACGTGCTTGTCTACCCCATCACAAGCCCTATGCACGACGGCATCTCCACACAACAGGTGTGGCTGCCAGATGGCTGCGACTGGTACGAACTCTCGTCGGGTACGCTCTTACGTGGCGGACAGACCGTTGAGCGCAAATTCCAGCTCGACGAATACCCCGTCTACGTAAAGGCAGGCTCTGTTCTGCCCGAATACGGCAAGGTGGAGAACCTCAGCAGCACGAGCGAACCGATAACCGTAGCCGTATATCCGGGCAAGGGCGACAGCAGTTTCACGCTCTACGAGGACAACGGCAACGATAAAGACTACGCCAGCGAGTACGCCACCACGCTGCTCACCAAGCGCACGCTCAACGACAGCACCATAGCCGTAACCATCGGTGCGCGCAAGGGCACGTACAAGGATATGCCCGCCAACCGTCGCTACACACTTAAACTGGTGGCATCGACTGTGCCCGCCAGCGTGAAGATAGACGGCACAGAGACGGCTTACACATACGACGGCAACAACCTCTCAGTGCTCATCGACATACCCGATACCGACTGCGCGAAGGAGAAGATCGTCACCATTGCGTTCCCGAAGAACGCCACGCCTGTTGCAGACGGACTCATCGGCAAGTTCCGCCACATACAGCAGGGATGCGTAGCCGTCAAGAGTCGCACGCCGGGCTTCGTGTTCAACGAGCAGTTGGGCACAATGGAGTCGACAGGCGTCGCCATCAGCTACGCCCCACAGGAGGCTGAGCAGCGCATCGAAGCTTTCCGCCACAACTATGCCAACCTGAAGCAGGTGTTGTTGGAGAGCGGCATGGAAGAAGCAGAAACAGACAAATTTATACAAAAAGCTTATTAATACAACAAACAACAAAACATGGGAATTGGAAGATGGATTGGCGGTTTTCTCGGCTTTATCAACGGCGGACCGCTTGGAGCACTTGCCGGCTACGCCATAGGCTGGCTCTTTGATAAGGGAGCCGAAGGCTTTAGCAACAACGCTGACAACACGTTCGACAACGGCACGTACAGAAACAGCAACACATACGGCGGCTATTCAGCCCAGCAGCAGTATGAGGGACAGCGCAACTCGTTCCTCTTCTCGCTGCTCGTGCTCGCCTCGTACATCATGAAAGCCGACGGCAGGGTGATGCACTCCGAAATGGAGCTTGTGCGCAACTCCCTGCGCCGCAACTTCGGCGAGATAGCCGTACACGAGGGCGAAGAGATACTCCTGCGCCTTTTCGAGCGTCAGAAGCAGATGGGCGAAGCTGCGTTCAAAAACATCATACGCGAGTCGTGCGCCGAGATAGCGCAGCACATGGACTACCCGCAGCGTCTGCAACTGCTCAACTTCCTCGTGCTCATAGCGCAAGCCGACGGCACCGTGCCGCAGAACGAGATTGATGCCCTGCACTTCGTGGCTGCCAGTCTCGGCATCTCCGCCGAAGACCTCAACTCAATGCTCAACCTCACATCGGGTGGCAACAGCCTCGAAGCCGCATACAAGGTGCTCGGCATCGACCCTTCAGCCACCGACGACGAGGTGAAGGCTGCCTACCGCCGCATGGCACTCAAGCACCACCCCGATCGCGTGGCTACGCTCGGTGACGACGTGCGCAAGGCTGCCGAGAAGAAATTCCAGGAGATAAACGCCGCAAAGGAAACCATATACAAAGCAAGAGGGCTGTGATTTTCATCACAACCCCCTTGTACATACTTTTTCGATATAACTGGTCAAATAAGTGATTACGAGATAAATTCCGCCAAAAGATGTGATTCTATCGGATTTAATTTGTAACTTTGTCATATGCTAGCAAATACTTACTCGGTTGTGTTGCAGCACCAAGTTAAGTGAAAATCCTGACATATGCAAGTCTTTGTAAACAAATGTTTGTCAAGGACTTGCATTTATAACAAATAATTAAGCTGCGAATTTAATGAACACTAATTAAAACCAATGATGATGAAGGCTAATATTTTACGAAAGGGTATGATGCTCGTGGGTGCGCTCACGCTGAGTTTTTCAATCGCTCACGCCACCGACTGGCTTGAGAAAGGTGGAGTGGGGAAGCAAGATGCAAGTGAGGCATCGCTACAGATGCCGCTGCATTTTGAGGCAGGCTACACCCAGTTTCTCGACGATAGCGAGGACGCAGACACAAAAATCGTTACGCCAGTGAGTTGCGGTGTGTATGGCATCAGCACCGACGGCACCGTTTACACACTTCGCTACATTGATGGTGGCACCATTGGTGGCAAAAATGCGTGGAAGGTGGCTGACTTCACCCGAATCCCCCGTATGGAGAAGGAGGGGCTGATTATGTATAAGAACGACAACACTCAGCAGCTCTACCTTATTAAGCCTACCGGCGCGGTGGAGGCTCTGCCCAAGAAATATGTGAATGCCACCAACTTTGTTGACGGCATTGCCGCCGTGGCTACTGCCACTTCGGGCTATGCGTTGAACTGGACTTTCATCGACCGCAGTTTGAAGCCATTCGCCCCAGGTGTGGTGACAAAGCCGATGCAGTTTGGCAAAAATCAATTCACCATTGCTCCGCTTCGTGGCAGTATGCGTGCCGTGTATGTGCCTAACGAGAACGGTTTTGATGGCAGTTGGGGATTCATGAACGGATTGGGAAAAATCGTGATTAAGCCACAATATAGGGAAGTGCGCTCATTCTCCGACAGCATGGCGCTGGTGGTTGAGAAAAACGACGATTTCTATTTTATTGATGTTACGGGGCGCAAATGCTTTGAGCCGAGGAAGGTGGACGAGAACATTTTCCCATCGTCGGTGAGCGACTACGACGGTGGTTTATGCACCATCGCCCCAATGGGGATAGGCGATAATTTCTATGCGCGCTACTACACCACATCGGGCAAGTTGAGCGGTGTGGCATTGTGGGGTTCGGCGCTCCATAACGGTAAGGGATATATGCGCTTTATCGACGAGGCTGAAAACGAGGAATTTCCTTCTGTCCTTATTATCCAGCCCAGCGTTGAGGGCTACGATAAAACTAAAGGCATGAGAATTGAAGCCGACCTACACACCGCAATGTGGGGCACACCATGGTACGACGAGGCAGATGTGGCACACTTCTCCGAAACCGAAACCTCGGAAGTGGGTGTTGGTTCGCACTACTGCTTCCCATGGACGATTGGTGCATTCAGCACCGACGGCTACGCCCCTGCCACCATCGTTTCGCCCAACGGCGACGTCACCTTCGAGGGCCTCATCGACCGCCAAGGCAAATTCCGCGTCGTCTACAAAGTGTATTGATTTAGAAATTAGAAGTTAGAAATTTAATATATCCTTGATATATAGGGCTTTTGTGCTACATTGGCACTCATAAATAAAGGGGCTGTGTCAAAATAGGCGCAGCCTCTTTTACCATATACACACAACAGCTGCAAGGGATACGCCTATTCTATCATTGCCGACTATTTTATAAATAAAGACAATAGGAAAGCGAAAGATTATCTTGACAGCGCATTATACTACAGCAAGGATGCGGTATCATATAGAGTTGCAGGCTACTACAACAACGCTTTAGGAAACGATGCCAAGGCAGAAGAGATGTGGAAGAAATCCATTGATTGCGACCCGAACTATCTGACTCAAGCAGAAACATTTGAAAAGATAGCGGCTTTGTATTACAAAAGAGGCGATTTGAAAAATTACGCCCTTTATATGTCGAAGATGTCGGAGGCTAAAGACAGTCTTTATACAAGAAAAAAGAAATATAACATGAGCGAATTGCAGTCGAACATAAATTCGTCACTCACAATGAAAGACTTGCTGAACACCATAACATCTGTATCTATGGGCATACTTATTATTATATTATTATGTATAGTGGTATTCTCGTTAATGCTACACAGAACAAGAAAGAGGCTGATCGCAGTACACAATAGACTGAAAGCAGAAAAACAAAGTCTGGAACAAGCTAAGACGCAGATTAAGTCGCTGAAAAAGGAAAGTGCAAAGAAATCGGACAGGATAGAGAGGCTGAACAACGACATAATGGTGGCATCGCAAAGCAGCGAAGCGAACGCACGATGCGGCAAGGAACTATACCTACATATCAAGAACGGCGGCACAACCGTGACGTGGACCAAGCAAGACCACGAGCTGTGCATGGCTTACTGCAAGATAGAGTTTGCGGAGACAATGGCGGAGATTGAACGCTGCTACGGCAATATCGCTCCTCGAAAACAACTGATCATGCTGCTGCAACGCCTCAACTACGACTACGCTGCCATCGGCAGGGTACTCGGCATAAACAGCGACTCTGTAAGAAAGAACATTGCACGCATCACGCCGCTTACGAAATAAGCGTGATGCGCGCAGACCGATAAAATGACAGAAGCCGAAATAAGGTATTGGCTTTAGTGGCTTCTACAAAAAAGACTTTGGATGTAACGATTTACACCGTTACATCCAAAGTCTTTTTATGTTATTGTTATATGAGCCTTAGAAGAAGAGGTAGCGGTTGTCCACTACGTTTGCCTTGATGTAGAGCTCGTTCATGAAGTTGCCTGCCATCTGCATCTGACGCTGGCTGAGACGCTGCATCTCTGCCTTCTCGTCGAACTTAGCAGGACGCTGTGTCTTATTTGTTACCTGGAACACATAAACACCAGCGTTGCCCTTAACCGGATGCTTAGAGAACTTGCCCTTTGCTGTAGCTGAGATAGCACCGCTCAGAGCTGGCTCGCTTGCGCCTGTAGCTGCTACGAACACCGGAGCAGCGAATGTAACCTGAGCAACCGGAGCTACTGTAGCACCCTTAGCCTTAGCGTCAGCAACTGACTTAACAGCCTTTGCCTTAGCAAGGAGCTGCTCTGCCTTCTTATCCTTGATAACCTCTGCCTTGATGTACTCTTTAACCTGAGCATCCTCAAGTGAGCGGTAGCCAATCGGGTTGATGTTGTTGAGAACTACGATGAGAAGGTGGTCGTTGTCACCGCACTCGTAGAGTGAAGAAACGGCACCCTTCTTAGCCTCGAACAACCAACGCATTGCGTCGCGTGTAGCGTGGATGCCAGCGAGGTAGTGCTCAGCTGTTGTAACGTCCTTACGCTCCTGAACGGTGTAACCGCTCTTTGCTGCGTTCTTCAAAAGCTCGTCGGCTGTGAGGTTAGCACTTACGAATGAGCTGAACTTGTTGTAAGCTGCAGAGTAGGTATCCTTTGTAAAGGTGATATTCTTCTTAACAACGGCTGCTACGTACTTTGTAGTCATTGCCTTGCGGTCTACAACCTGAAGCACGAGGTTGCCCTGTGCGAGTGTGAGGTTCTTGAGCTCGCCTGTAGCCATTGTGTTAAGGTTCTCGATATAGTTCTTTGTATCCTTATCGAGCGATGGTGCGTTCTGATACTGACGTGTTGTCATCCATGTCTTCTCGCCGGTCTGACCGTACTTCTTGGCTACAACCTCGAAGTCGGCACCTGCCTTAATGGCGTTGAGGATAGAGTCGGCGCGTGTAGCTGCCTCGGCTGCTGTAGCACCGCCTACCTGGATGGCACGGAACTGGATTGAATCAGGGAGCTCACGCTTAGCAATGAGCTTCACGAGGTTGAGTGTGTTATCGTTCTTGTTCTCGATCACCTTGCTTGTAGAGCCTACAGCCATTGAGTCGAGACGCTGTGCGATGTCGTAAGGAAGGGCTTCCTTCTTAACTGGAACACCGAGGTAGCTAACGAGCGATGTGCTCTTACGCACTACGTCAGACGGGTCGGCTGCGGCTGCGAGTTCTGCGCTGTAGCCTGCGAACTCCTTCTGGAGAGCGGCACGATCGGCTGCAGAAGCCTTCACCTGTACGTCGATATACTTGATGTCGCGTGTCTCTACGTACTGCTTGAAGATGCTCTTCTTCTCGTCGTACTTAGCCTTGAGGTCGGCGTCAGTAACAGTAATCTTGCTGTCGTCGATGCTTGAGTAAGGGAAGGCTGCAAGCTGCACCTGGCTCTCCTGATTCTGCTCGTCGAACGCCATCTTCGCCTCTACCTTGTTAGAAAGGAAGCAGTGAGCGAACAGACCCTGATACTTCTGCGAGAGGAGCTGCTGACGCAGTGTCTTCTCGATGAATGTCCAGTACTTGTAAACTGTCTCGTACTGCTTAGCCATCTGCGGATTGGCAGTCTGCTGTGTCTTGTATTCTGCAAGGAACTTCTTCAGAGCGTTCACGTCAAAGCGACCTGTCTGCTGGTTGAAGAACGGAGTCTGCTGAAGCATAGGGTTAGTACCCTCGGCAAGAACCTGCTGGAGCTCAGCGTCTGTTACAGTAAGACCGAGCTTGTGTGCCTCGTTCTGTATGAGTTTGGTCTGAACGTATGTGTTCCAAACCATGTCCTTGACCTGATTGAGCTGGTCTTCGTTGAGATTCTCCTGTCCCTGCTGCATCTTGATGACTTCTGTGTACTCGTCAACAAGTTTCTGGAACTCTGTTACGTTGATTTTCTCGCCCAACACTTCGCCTACTTGCTGATGTTTGTCAGCGCTTGCAGAGTCGCATGAGCGGAACGCCTCTTCGGCGATGAAAGAGAAAAGGCCTAAGCCGATAATGCCTATCAGCAATGCGCCTCTGCTTCTAATTTTTCCTAATGCTGCCATTTTTT
>ERZ1034626.2549-NODE-2549-length-10681-cov-5.547431_pt1 | contig 10681 bp, 7 predicted proteins | sample MGYA00520652_ERZ1034626 | MGnify/ENA primary metagenome ERZ1034626 (study PRJEB33766, sample SAMN09781765) | gut metagenome | biome: gut microbiome | host: Homo sapiens | place: Madagascar | study: EMG produced TPA metagenomics assembly of the PRJNA485056 data... | reverse complement strand
AACTGCTTAGAGTAGAACACTTATCAAAAATATACGGAGCCGGAGAAAATCAGGTCAAGGCTTTGGACGATGTGTCAATGAGCGTGGAAAAGGGAGAGTTTGTGGCAATAGTCGGGGCGAGCGGCTCCGGAAAATCCACACTGCTTCATCTGCTTGGAGGTGTTGACAGACCAACAAGCGGAAAGGTGTATATAAACGGTACTGATATTTTTGCCATGAATGATGATGAGCTTGCCATATTCAGAAGAAGACAGGTAGGTATCATTTATCAGTTTTATAATCTGATACCTATATTAAATGTGGAGGAAAACATGGCAATCCCGATGGAGCTTGACGGAAGAAAAGTGGAAAAAGCACAGATGGATGACATGCTTATGCGCCTTGGACTTACAGAGAGACGCACTCATCTGCCAAATGAGCTCTCTGGAGGACAGCAGCAGCGCACATCTATAGGAAGAGCCCTGATTACGAGACCATCTATAGTGCTTGCGGATGAGCCGACCGGAAACCTGGATACCAAGGCCAGCAACGAGATTATGCATCTCTTAAAGACCTCAAACCGTGAGCTCAACCAGACAATTATCATGATTACACACAATATGGAGCTTGCAAAGGCGGCTGACCGCACAATAATGATAGAGGATGGTAAAATCAGATGAATTTGATGAAGAAACTCACATTAAAAAACTTAAAGCTCAATAGGAAAAGAACTATTGTCACGATAGTCGGAATAATTCTGGCAACAGCGCTTTTGTCAGCGCTTGTCACACTTGTGTCAAGTTTTCAGTACAGTATGATTGAATACCAGAAGCAAAAGGGCGGTGACTTTCATGTGAAATTTTCGGGTGTGAAAATGTCTGAGCTTTCAGAGTTTAAAAACAACAGAAATATTGAAAGTACATTTGAGACGATGGGGATGGGCTTTGCTAAGCTTAACGGCTGCAAGAATGAGGATAAGCCGTATGCTTATGTCATGGCAACAGATGAGGCAGGCTTTGAGAAAGGCTGCTTTAACCTGATAGAGGGGCGCATGGCAAAAAATGAGGATGAGATAGTCATTCCAAGGCACTTAAAGACAAACGGTCGAATCGACATAAAGGTTGGAGATGAGATAACACTGGATGTCGGAAAGCGATATGATTCAAACACTGAAAGTGTCATAGGAGAAAACTGCGCATATGAGCATGAGGCAGAGACACTTACCGATACTGTGACAAAGCGCTACAAGGTGGTAGGCATCATGGAAAGACCGGGCTATGGAATGGAGGACTATAGTGCCGCCGGATATACATTTGTCACATATTCTGATGAACTGGCAGCAATTGATAACGGCACAAAGAGCGAGGCAAGCGAGGCTGACACTACACTCACAGTGTACAGCAGATACACTAAAAAGGCTTTAAGAAACAAGGATGCTGTGACTGCTGATATAATTGGTGTGGATGAAAAGCTGTTTGAGAAAGCAAATAATTCATCTGTTGAAATGTCTGCTGAGGAGAGTGACAGGTTTCTTAAAGAGATGGAAAATGCAAAATATGATATATATATGAATGGATACCTTATAAGCTATGAGTGTGTTTTCCCGATTGACGGCACATTTAAAGCACTGTTTACAGTGGCCACTGTTGTGGCTTTGATAATCATACTGACATCAGTGTATTGTATCAAAAACAGCTTCAACATATCAATCACTGAAAAAATCAGGCAGTATGGCATGCTTGCAAGCGTGGGTGCTACGAGACGCCAGATAAAAAGCAGTGTTAAGACAGAGGCAGCAATGCTTGGAGTGGTTGGTATTCCGGTGGGTACCATGAGCGGTATTTTGGCATCGCTTATACTTGTTAAGGTGGTAAATGCGCTGTCAGCAGGCTGGCTTAACTTTGCTTTGAGCTTTCACACATCACTGCCTGCACTTATTCTTGCTGTGATACTGAGTATAGCGACCATTTATTTTTCTGCAATAGGCAGTGCAAGAAGGGCTGCAAAGGTCACACCGCTTGAAGCGATAAGAAATACAAAGGAAATTAAAATAAAGTCAGCAAAGCTTAAGACACCGGCGATTATAGGCAGAATCTGGGGTATTGGAGGCGTTATTTCATATAAGAACATAAAGAGGAACAATAAAAAGTACAGAACCACAGTGACATCTATTGTCATCTGTTCAGTAACCTTTATTGTGATATCATACTTTATGTCTATGGCCTTTAGCGTTGTTGGGATGTCATATGCATCAGTAGATTACAATATTGGAATAAATATGTCATGTAAAAAGGACCTTGATATTGAAAAGCTCTCTGAGCTTTTGAGTGGCATTGAAGGAGCTGAGGATTATCTGGTTGGAGCAGGTTATTATTTTGATGTAGATAAGCCGGAGTATACAAAGGAATATGGAGAGTATTGCGGGCAGCTTTATGATGACAGTGAGGATGTCTCACAAGAGTTTTTAATCACGGTTTTAAATGACAAATCATATGATAAGTATGCGTCTGACGCAGGCATAAAAAATGCAGATACAGGAGCAATTCTTGTAAATAAATGCACATTTGATGTGTATAATGAGAAAAGCTCGAAATACGTCAAAGAAGAGATGGAGCTGTACAAATATAAAGCAGGAGATACAATCAGGTGCGGCTACAATGTGTATGAGGATGCTGCTGATGATGACAATGCTGTGGAAGGTGATACTGAAAGCGGCACGGAGGATAACAGTGGATACGTTGACGAGGAAACAATAAATAACGGAGTCAGAAAGACTGTGGATGTAACTATTGCAGGTGTCACAGACAAGGTACCAACATGTTATAATGGCTACGGCAATACCTCGCTTTTGTTTATGAACCAAAAAGGCTTTGAAAGCCTATGGGCTGACGGCAAGAGTAATGAGCTCAAACCGGGACATGCGTCATATTCGGCATATGTGGTTGCAGAAAATGCAGATGAATATCAGGATACATTCGAAAAGGAGACGGAAGAAAATCCTGAGTATTCCCAGATTAGTTTTTATGTCAGCAATATGGATAAGCAGATGCGCGATGAAAAATCACTCTTTACACTGCTTGGAGTATTTGCATACGGACTTATTGTGGTCATTGCCTTAATAGGAATCACAAATATCATCAATACCTTAAGCACCGGAATGGAGCTTAGAAGCCGCGAGTTTGCCACACTAAGAAGCATTGGAATGACAGATAAGCAGTTTGCGGGAATGGTCAGGCTCGAGAGTGTGTTTATATCTGTGAAGGCGCTTGTAATAGGTGTACCGCTTGGTATTTTAATTAGCTATCTTTTATGTGTTATGATGAACAGGATGGGTGGCGCAATCATTTATAAGCCGCCGTATAAAGCAATTATATTGTGTATAGTGGTTGTAATAATGCTGATTTATGCTATCATGAAACTATCAATGACGAAGCTTAGACACAATAACATTATTGAGACGATCAAGAATGAAAATCTGTAGAAAATTGCGGGAGCTGATATGAAAAAAATACTTCTCATAGAGGATAATAAAGGAATAACAGAGGGACTGTGTGATACCTTTACAGAACCTGAATATGAGCTTTTGACAGCAGAAAATTTAAAGGAGGCTGGGGCGCTTTTGAGTGAGCACCCCGGCCTTGTGCTGCTTGATGTGTCGCTTCCGGATGGAAACGGCTTTGATTTTTACAGCGAAAGGCTGGAAAAAGAAAAAATACCGGTGATTTTTCTTACCGCAAGGGATGAGGAAAACGATATAGTAAAGGGGCTCGAGCTTGGAGCGGAGGATTACATCACAAAGCCGTTTTCCGTAAGGGAGCTTGTGGCGAGGGTAAACCGCGTATTTTTGCGCAGGAAAAGTGATGACAGCTCATCTGTCATACACGCAGGAAGCATAAGCTATGATTTGGACAAAAAGGAAGCAAGAAGGGATGGACAGATGATTGCTCTTTCGAGTCTTGAAAACCGCATACTCGATCTGCTTTTTACCAATCACGACAAGGCAGTGTCCAGAAATGCAGTGATTGACTGCATCTGGGAGGCAACAGGCAACGATGTCTATGACCATACTGTGACAGTCTATATGAAGCGCATCAGGGGAAAGCTTGGTGATGATGTGATAAAGACTGTGAAGGGAATCGGGTATCGTGTAGATTCAGGCGAAGCACTTTAGACAGTACCGGCTGACAGAGACAGTTCCCGGAGGAGAGCATGAGAAAGAAAAAATATAATTTAGAGAACAGAAAACACTTTGTGTATTTTGCGATAATATATACATGTATATGTGTGACAGTTATGGCTTTTACCGTCTTTTTTCAGTACAGGGCGTATACGAAAAACTATAACGTCACAGTGGCTAAGCTGTGTGCGCTTATTCATGAAAAATATCCCGATGTATCAGATGGCAGCATAGCCGGGATACTAAACGACAGCAGTATCGACAGTGATGATACGAATTTAAAAGCTGCAGAAACGCTACTTAAAAAATACGGCATTGATATGGAAAAGGATTCTGCGGTTTTGTCAAATGAAAAAGCGCTTAAAGGAGCACTTGGGCTTGATATATTTTTTGTTGTGCTTTTTGCAGGGGGCTTTTGCCTTTACATTATGATTATGAGGCTTAGCTTTAAAAGACAGGTCAGACAGGCTGCGGATTATCTGCGCCGCATAAATCAGGGAGACTACAGACTTGTTATGTCAGATAGCACAGAGGGAGAGCTTTCTATACTAAAGGGAGAGCTTTACAAGACAGCAATCTATTTGAGGGAATCTGCGGAAAATGCAAAGGCAGACAAGCTTTTGCTAAAGGATGCGCTTTCTGACATATCGCACCAGCTTAAGACACCGCTCACATCGCTTTCGATAAATCTGGAAAATCTGGAAGCTAATCCGGATATGGCGCCTGAAAACAGAAACAGGATAATGCGCAGGGCAAAGCGCGATGTGGACAATATATCGCATATGGTGCAGGCTATCCTTAAGCTCTCAAGGCTTGAAGCGGATGTTGTGGAGTTTGATGAGAAGGATATACTGCTGTCTGAAATTGTGGCTGAGGCAGCTGACAATGTGATGGCACTTTGCGATTTGAGGGATGTAAGGCTGTCCATAGATGAAGGCTCTGATAAGGATGCCAGCATACATGCTGATGCATACTGGCAGTGTGAGGCTATCACAAACATAGTAAAAAATGCTGTAGAGCACGCAGAGAGTGAGGTAAGGATAGGCTTTTACAGGTATGAGATGTATGCCGAGATAACAGTGCAAAACGATGGAGAGACCATAAGTGATGAGGACAAAAAGCATATTTTCACGCGCTTTTACAGCGGCAGCGGACAGCCGGCGGACAGCATCGGCATAGGACTTTCGCTGGCGGAAGCAATTGTGCGTCATGACAATGGATATATCCTTGTGGAGGATTGTACAAAAGATGTATTAAATGAAAAAAATGAATGCAGTGGCACACGCTTTGTGGTAAGATATCTGTGATAAGTTGAGAAAAATTATCAATAAATACACTAGGAAGCGATAAAATGACACTAAAAGAACTTGGCATAGGACAGAGTGCCAGAATACTTACAGTAGGCGGTGAGGGCGCATTGCGCCAGCATTTCCTGGATATGGGAGTAATCCCAAAAGCCGAAGTAACAGTTATCAAATTTGCACCGATGGGAGACCCGATGGAGCTTCAGGTGCACGGCTATGAGCTCACATTGAGGCTTGATGATGCAGCACATATTGAGGTAGAATTAATTGACAGCCGTTCAAGAAAGCATGAGGGCCCTAAAAAGATAAGCAACACAGCCCATCCCGGACTTGGTGAGGATGGCAAATACCATGTGAAGGGCAGTGGCAATCCCCTTCCGGATGGTGAGAAGCTCACATATGCACTTGTGGGAAACCAAAACTGCGGCAAGACAACACTTTTCAACCAGCTTACAGGCTCAAACCAGCATGTCGGCAATTTCCCGGGAGTGACGGTGGACAGAAAGGATGGCTCTATTAAAGAACATCCGGATACATCAATCACAGATTTACCGGGTATTTACTCAATGAGCCCATATACTAATGAGGAGATTGTGTCGAGAAACTTTGTGCTCGATAACAAGCCAAAGGCCATAATAAATATCGTAGATGCGACGAATATCGAGAGAAATCTGTATCTGACCATGCAGCTTCTTGAGATGGATATACCGATGGTTATCGCACTCAATATGATGGATGAGGTGACGGCAAACTCAGGCTCAATCGATGTAAATAAAATCGAGGGACTGTTAGGAGTGCCTGTTGTACCGATTTCTGCCGCAAAGAATCAGGGTGTTGATGAGCTGGTGCGCCATGCGATACACATTGCAAAGTATCAGGAGCGCCCGGGCAGACAGGATTTCTGTGATGAGAATGATTTTGGCGGTGCTGTGCACAGATGTATACACGCGGTCAGCCACCTGATTGAGGATCATGCAAAGCTCGCCGGAGTTCCGATTCGCTTTGCTGCTACCAAAATTATCGAGGGAGATGCACTTATATTAGAGCAGCTTCATCTTGATGAGAATGAGAAAGAGGCAATAGAGCATCTGATTGTCCAGATGGAAAAGGAGCGAGGCCTTGACAGAAGCGCTGCAATTGCGGATATGCGCTTTACATTTATTGAGAAAATATGCGAGAGCACCGTGGTAAAACCGAAGGAGAGCAGGGAGCGTATCAGAAGTGAGCGCATCGACCGTGTTCTTACAGGCAAATACACGGCAATACCGTGCTTTATAGTGATAATGCTTGCTGTATTTTATCTCACCTTCAACGTAATCGGAGCAGGCCTTCAGTGGCTTTTGGAGCAGGGCATAGGAGCACTGACCGAGCTTACGGATAAGGCACTCACAGCGGCTGGTGTGAATGAGGTGCTGCACGGACTGGTAATAGACGGCATCTTTCAGGGTGTCGGAAGTGTATTAAGCTTCTTGCCGATTATCGTGACACTGTTCTTTTTCTTATCCCTCATGGAGGACAGCGGATACATAGCGAGGGTTGCATTCTTCATGGACAAGCTCCTTCGTAAGATAGGACTTTCCGGACGAAGCATAGTACCAATGCTCATAGGCTTCGGCTGTACGGTGCCAGCTGTCATGGCGACACGTACACTGCCAAGTGAGAGAGACCGTCGAATGACTATACTCCTCACACCGTTTATGAGCTGTTCGGCAAAATTGCCAATTTATGCATTCTTTGTTAGTGCATTTTTCCCGAAGCATGGAGGACTTGTCATGGGAGGACTGTACTTCCTTGGCATAATTGTCGGAATACTTTTCGCATTTATCTACAGAAAGACTTTGTTCAGGGGTGACGCAGTGCCGTTTGTCATGGAGCTGCCAAACTACAGGATGCCGGGCGCCAAGAATGTGTGCCAGCTGCTATGGGAGAAGGCAAAGGACTTTTTGCAGAAGGCATTTACAGTAATACTTATTGCCACAATGCTTATATGGTTCTTACAGAGCTTTGACATACACTTTAACATGGTAACAGACTCAAAGGACAGCATGCTTGCCGCTATTTCAAGTATTATCGTGCCTGTCTTTAAGCCTCTGGGACTCGGCGACTGGCGTATATGCACATCACTTATCAGTGGACTCATGGCAAAGGAGAGTGTGGTATCAACACTGGAGATACTGTTTGGAGGAACTGTTACGACAGCACTCACAACACTTTCAGCTGCATCTCTTCTGGTGTTCTCGCTGCTCTACAGCCCTTGCGTGGCTGCTATAGCATCCATAAAGAGAGAGCTGGGTGCAAAGTGGGCAGTCAGCGTGGTGCTTTTGCAGTGTGCGATTGCATGGGTGGCAGCATTTATTGTAAGAATTATTGGACTTCTGCTAATGTAACAAAAACTGACTACAAAAAATATAAAAGGAGATATTTGATGGAGATTAAACTGGAAAATGAATCACTTGAGCTCACAATAAACAGCTTCGGAGCAGAGCTTAAAAGCATCACCGGCAAGGAAACAGGTACACAGTATCTGTGGGATGCCGATGAGAAATACTGGAAGAGAAGCGCACCGGTGCTTTTCCCGTTTGTCGGCAGCTTAAAGGACAAGAAGTTTACCGTTGATGGGACAGATTATCCGATGGGACAGCACGGCTTTGCAAGGGATATGGAGTTTGAGCTTGTGTCACAGACAAAGGATGAGGCATGGTTTTCACTTAAATCAAATGATGAGACTCTTGCAAAATATCCGTTTGAGTTTGTGCTTGAAATCGGCTATAAGCTCTCTGGCAGTGAGATAAAAGTAACCTGGAGGGTGACAAATCCTGCGAAAAAGGATTTACTTTTCTCAATAGGTGGTCATCCGGCATTTATGTGTCCGGTCGCAGAGCAGGGAAAACAGTCAGACTATTATCTGAAGCTTGACACAGACAAAGCAATCACCTACGGACTTATCTGTGACGGAGGACTTTTAGACAAGGATGACAATCTGCTTAAGGTGGATGCGGATGGATACTGTCAGATAGATGAGCATATGTTTGACAAGGATGCGCTCATAATAGAAAACAGACAGGCTTCAAAGGTGAGCCTGTGTACACCGGATAAGAAGCCATACCTTACGGTGTCCTTTGATGCGCCTTTATTTGGTCTGTGGTCACCGGCAGGAATGGGAGCACCGTTTATCTGTATTGAGCCATGGTATGGCCGATGCGACAGAGCAGGCTTTGCCGGAGAATTGAAGGACAGGGAGTATGGTAATTCGCTTGCACAGGGTGAGAAATTTGAGAAGTCATATACGATTGCAATTGAGATGTAGATTTTCTTGTTAGAATCGGTGGCCGGCTTTCTTAAGGCCGGCCTGAAGCAGCCATTTCTGATCAATTTTCTTAAGATCTTCACCGAATCTGACATGCAGCCGAACTGAGCCTTCGAGCTGCTCGATATGTTCAATGGTGCCCTTGCCGAACTTTGGATGATTAACATCGTCATTGATATTAAATTTTACAGTACTGTTTTTCTTTTTGCGGTATTCCTGTTCGCGTGAATATGTGTCGCGGATAGGAATACTCTTGTCAGTAATTTTCTTTTTGAGAACCTTATCATAATCGTGCTTAATAAGTCCTTCACCGGCTTTGTAGTAAGCAGTGGGAGCTGCTCCGATAAGTGAGCAGTAGTATTTCCAAGCACTTCCGTGTATGCCGGGCTGCCAGTTGTATTTATCAGGAATGTCCATATTGTACTGCATATAGTGGGCATATTCGTGCTTATATAAATCCATCCTGTCATCCCTTGACAAAGGCTTTGTCACACAGTAGCCGATGAAAAGCAGCGAAAAATGAAAGCCCTCACCATCAGGGGAAGCTTTAGGAGAATAGGCACCGAGCCTGTCCGTATCAAAGCCAAAGGTGATAGGAACCCTTGCACCGTTAAGCCCAAGCTGTCTGTCGAGCTTCTGGTAGAGAAAGCGGATTTCCGCAAGGTGTATTTTTGTTTCGTTTTCGAGTAGGTGTCGTAAATTGTTGTCTATGTTCATAAGTATATTTCTCTAAAAAATCAGTTTGTTTTCAATACAGTAATGATATATTCCGTCATCCTCAACCGATTGACACACAAAATCAGCCTTAGCCTTGACTTCGTCCTTTGCATTGCCCATGGCAACACCCATGCCTACGGCCTCAAGCATTTCAATATCGTTATGTCCGTCACCGAAAGCAATGGCTTCATCCTTTGAGAAACCATAATGCCTAAGCACTGCAGCAACAGCATTGCCTTTGCCACTGTTAAGCGGAATAATATCAACGGCCTTATCCCACCATGCAGTTATCTGTGAGTGTGGCGCACCGGATAGAATCTGTGAGTGCTCATCTTTCTGGCAGGAGCACATAATCTGGTAGATATCAGTTTTGCTTATGTCGTCAAAATTGTCAGCAATTTTAAGCTTTTCACTCCCGAAGGCAAAGTACTGCTCTAAATCAGGGTCGGTACCGTTTGTGACAATCATATGCTCGTTGCTGATTGCAATGGCGCGGTTCATCTGCTTTAGATTGGAAATTATCTGATATTTGTCGTGCTCATTAATAGGATTTTTGAAGATGATATCATTGCCTTTGGTGACGAATGAGCCGTTAAAGGTGAGCAGGACATCAAAATCAATTCCATCAAAATGAGGCACACCTGTGTAGCTCCTTCCGGTAGCCATACAAAGGATGATGCCATTTTGGTGGAGCTGCCTAAGTGCAGCAGCAGTGTTTTCGGATAATTCTTTATGTCCCAGCCGAAGTAGTGTGCCATCCACATCAAAGAATGCTATTTTAATCATAATTCACCTGCCTGTTTTAATGCTAGTTTAATAATATGATATGAGGGTCACTAAGGTATACATTGAATTGCATGCGAGCATGCATCGATATACCTTGTGACCCTTTAATCATAATAAACGTTTTCTACGAAATATGCGATAGCGCATATTTCTGTATTGAATAGTTACATGATAACATAATGAGCGCAAGATTAAAAGCATTTATTTAAATTTCTGCCACAACGTAAGGTACGTAGGCCGGGGACTGAGGGGATACACGTGCTTTTGCAGGAGATTACAATTTTTTATAACTGTGTGCTTGACATTAAGTACACAAGTGGCTTTTTTCAATATGTTGTTGTTAATTTATGGTGTTGGGCTTCCTCCATTATGCCAGAAGCCTCACAAAAAGTAGCTGAAACTGCAGAAAAC
>ERZ1034626.2538-NODE-2538-length-10716-cov-2.654348_pt1 | contig 10716 bp, 11 predicted proteins | sample MGYA00520652_ERZ1034626 | MGnify/ENA primary metagenome ERZ1034626 (study PRJEB33766, sample SAMN09781765) | gut metagenome | biome: gut microbiome | host: Homo sapiens | place: Madagascar | study: EMG produced TPA metagenomics assembly of the PRJNA485056 data... | reverse complement strand
GGGATTTGGTCATAAAATTACAATGTAAGATTATACTGCATTTTCCGGGCCTCGTCAATCATTCCGCCGCACCTTTTCCGCAAAATGCGGGAGGAAGAAACCACCCAAAGGCAGGAAAAAAGCCGCCCGGCTGCCGGGCGGCTTTCCGGTATGAAATTTGGGATCGGTTCAGGGGCGCGTTGTGTTGAATTCATACGGCTGAATGTAGCCCGAGGGGCTGAACGCGTAGCCGTTGCCTTTTTTCACGGTCAGGTACAGAATATCCTCTCCGTCTTTCAGTTCCAGGAAACAAATGCCGTTTTCATCGAACAGGTCGGTGATTTCCATGGCTTGCGCCCGGTAATAAACCCAAACGGTGCCGTCGTCGTTCTCCTCTACGTCCGGGGAATCCAGCTGTTCCATCAGTTCCTCTTCCGTCAGCGGACGCTCGCTGCCGTCGGGATTGAAGGCAACGCCTCCGCCGCCCTGTTCATGGACAGTACTGTCGGCATCTTTGATCTGCAGTGTGTACTGACCGTTTTGAATATCCATCACAGCGTCGGTCTGTTTTCCGTGAATCCAGACTTGAACGGTTCTGCGAATTCCTCCCACGTCGGCGGCATAGCAGGCGGTGCCCAAACTGAAAATCAGGGCCAAAACCGCGCATACAAGGACTGCTTTGCGCATGGGAACGTGTTTTTTCGGTGCTTTCATAGGAAGTTCCTCCTTCAAGAAGTCTCCGGAGGCGTGAAGGACACCAAAGGTGCGCTGATATTGTTGTTTGTCAATCATGTTTTTCATCCTCCGTAAGCATGGATTTCAGGAGTTTTCTGCCTCGGCTCAGCTGACTTTTTACGGTTCCGCTGCGGCGGTGCAGAACGGCAGAGATTTCTTCCACGGAATAGTCCTCATAGTAGAACAGATGAATGACAATGCGGTATTTTTCCGGCAGCCGCATCACAGCCTCAAATAAGCTCCGGTCCTCCGGCTGGACGAATTCCAGTTCGTCCATATAGGATTCCCAACTGACGCGATTCCGCCGCCAAAAGGCACCGGAAACGTCTTTGGCGCGATTGATGGCAACCCGCAGCAGCCATGCCTTTAAGTGCTCCTCATCGGCAAATTCAATGGGGCGGGCATAGTATTTCAGAAACGTGTCCTGCACCACATCATCGGCGTCTTCCCGATTGCGGCAGATGCTGAACGCCGCGGAGAAGACCCGGTCGCCGTATTGTCGGAAGGCGTCTTCCATGGATACTCTCATAAAAACTCCTTTGGACAGACTCACCCATGGGCGGGAGTCTGCGCTGTCTGGAAAGATCTTTCAATCACTACACGAATGAGCGGGGGAAAAGGTTGCATACAATCGAAAAAATTCCATGAAAAAACCGCCCGGACCCGGGCGGTTTTCAAAAGTTTGTTATACGCTTTTCTTTTTGGGATTGACGATATTCCGCCAGTCCAGGTCGCCCCGCGCCAGACCCTGAATCAGAACCTCTGCCGTAGCCACATTGGTTGCAAAGGGAATCAGGTACTGGTCGCACAGACGTTCAATCTGGTTGACTTCATAGAAGTTTCCTTTGTTGTTGGGATCGCACAGGAAAATCACCAGGTCAATCTCGTTATAGGCAATCCGGGCGCCGATTTGCTGACTGCCGCCCTGATCTGCATGCAGATACAACGTAACAGGCAGACCGGTTGCCTCGGCAATCAATTTACCGGTTGTATTCGTGGCACAGAGATTATGCTGCTCCAAAATACCTTTGTAGGCGATGCAAAGCTGGACCATGAGTTCTTTTTTGCGGTCATGGGCCATAAACGCAATGTTCATCACAAACCGTCCCCTTTCTATTTTATTTAGAAAATCTCACAACATACAGTATACACAAGAAATACTATAAATTCAACAGAAAATTCACAAAAATCGACAAAGAATTTATTGCAGCAGGGTCATTTCCGAGTCCACGGACTCATTGGAGCTCTGAATGCTGAAGTATGCGTCCAGAACTTCACGTGCCAAAACGGCAATGGAGGAACCGGCTGCGCCTTTTTCCACCACCACGGCTACGGCGACCTGCGGGTCATCATAGGGGGCATAGCACACAAAGCTTGCGTTTGCCGTACTGCCCTCGCCGCGCTGTGCCGAGCCGGTTTTTGCGGCCACGGCAACGGGGTAATCGTAAAACGTGGAGTAAGCGGTACCGTTTGCGCTGTTCGCCACCAGATACATACCGTACTGTACGGCTTTGTAATTCCGCTCATCGCTTTTTACGGTGCTGAGCAGCTCCGGCTGACGGTTGTAAATGGTTTCGGAGTAGTCATAGGAACTGACTTTCTTCAGAATCGACGCGCTGTGGCGCTGACCGCCGTTGGCAACGGTGGCGATATAAGAGGCCAGCTGCAGGGGGGTGAACAGGTTGTAGCTCTGACCGATGGAGGCTTGGACTGTATCGCCGGCATACCATGTGCCGCCGGTAATCTGTTCCTTGTATTCCGGCGTTGCCAGACTGCCGGTGGATTCCGGCAATTCGATGCCGGTATGCTCGCCCAGACCAAAGGCCCTTGCGTAATCGGAGAGCTTGGCAATGCCCAGACTGTCGCCTACGCTGTAGAAGAAATAGTTGCAGGAAACCATCAGCGCTTGGGCCACATTGATGGTACCGTGGGTGGTTTTCATGCTGTTGTAAATCCAGCAGGCGGGGGCATAGCCCGCGTCTTCGTATTTCCGGAACACGCCCTCATCGGTGATGGAGCTTTCCGGGGTAATTACGCCCTCGGACAATGCGGCGATGGCGGTGACGGGCTTAAAGGTGGAGCCCGGCTCGTATTGACCCATCAGTGCCCGGTTCAGCAGGGGCTGATTGTCTGCGTCCCGCACCTCGTTGTAATTTTCCAGCAGCGTGGACAAATCATAGGTGGGCCAGCTGGCAAGGGCCAAGGGCTCGTTGGTTTTTACGTCCACCACGGCAATGGCGCCGCCGGAAATATCTTCCTTAATCAAATCGGTCTCGCCGACGGACCGATAATGCTCGTTGTCCAAATCACGCTGCGCCTGCAAAGACTCGATGTTGGAGGACAAAATCCGTTCCACAGCCTCTTGCAGCACGATGTCCAGAGACAGATACACGTTGTTGCCCGGCTGAGGCTCAGTGGTGTATACCCGCTTGACGGTGGCGCCGTCGGAGTTTTTGGTCACGGCGGCGGTGCCGTCGGAACCGTGCAGGTAGTCCTCAAAGGCCAATTCCGCCCCTTCTTTGCCTACCTTGGCATTGTAGGAGTAGTTTTTGGACTGGTATTTGCTTTCGTACTCCTCTTGGTTCATCAGACCCAGATACCCCAGCAAATGGGCTGCGCCGCTGGTGTTGTATTCCCGGACATAGCTGTTGCTGACCTCAATGCCGGGAATGTTGGCCTCCAGCAGCTTGGTAATCAGGCCCAAACTGGCGTCTTCCACGAAAATGTAATCGGAAGTGTCGATGATGTATCGGCTGTTCAGCTCGTAGCGCAGACCGGCAATTTTCCGCATCTGCTCGTTGTCGTAAGCGTTGTCGATTTTATACCGGGAGCGGAAGAACGCCATCAGCTCCACGGCGGTGGCGTCTCCGTCGTCCAATCCGGTGGCATGAGCCAAATCGGAGTAGTTTTTCTTGGCATTTTCCACGTAGCCGTCCAAAACCGTCCGCTGAATGTCGGACATTTTGGTGAAGGCAAAGGGAGACTGCATGGTAATGGGCAGGCTGTCCGTATAGGTTTCCCCCTCGGACTCCACAATGTCAATCATTTCCAGAATGATGGAGTTGGGGTCGTCCTGCTCAAACAGCTCTTCGGTGTTGATGATGATGTTGTAGCAGGTTTTGCTGCTCACCAGCAGCCGGCCGTATCGGTCCAGAATATTGCCCCGGGAGGCGGCAACGGTTTCGTTGGTGACGATGCTGTTGGCACTTTCATTGTTGTAGCTTGCGCCGTCTACGATTTGCAGCTTGAACAGCACGCAGCCGTAGAGAATGAGCAGCAGCGCCAAAACAATGCCGCTGCCAATCAGGCGCTTGGAAGAAATCAATTTTTTCATAGCGTTTATTCAGTACCTCCCGCAATCAGGCCGAGGCCGTTTTTCGGGCAATGGCCCGGACCGGGAAATAAACAGCTGCGGCCATGGGCATGGACCACAGTGTTTGCACGATGACCACCAACAGCCCGGAAAGAATGGCGCCGGGCTGAGAAATGACCATGCGGAACAGCTGCAGCAGACCGGTGACCAGAATGGCGGTGCCGGCGGCAATGAGATAGGAAGAATAACTGCGGGTAATCCAGTATTCCGCGGCATAGCCCCCCAGAAATCCCAGAACCGGGAACAGCAGGGTAAACAGCACGGTGTTTTCCGCAAAGCTCATATCGCCCAGAATGCCCAGCAGCAGACCGAACAGCCCGCCGGCGGTGCCGTCCTCTTCCATGCCCACGGCGATGCAGGCCGCCGGGAGAAACAGCATTTTCACGCCGAACAATCCCAGCCGGGAAAAGACCGTGTCCTGCAAAAACAGCAGCAAAATCCCCAGCGCCACGTACCAAAGGCTGTGGCGCAGCTTTTTCGGGGAAATCAAATCTGCAAGGATACCTTTCATTCGGACACCTCAAACGATTTAATGATGAAAATCTGGGTCAGGTCCTCCAATTTCGTGAAGGGCGCGACCACGGCGGATTCATTCTGTCCGGAGGCCTCGGAGTGGACGGAGCTGACGGTACCCACAATCAAACCTTGAGGGTAGCTGCCGCCGGCGCCGGAGGTCACAACGGTATCCCCGGTGATAATCTGTCCGGTGGAGGCCACATAGTTCAGTTTCATGTTCTGAGAGCGCATCAGGGTATAGTCGCCCTGCAAAATTGCGGAGACCTCCGAAGAGCCTACCAGAACACCGATGCTGGTGCCAAGGTCGGTGACGGTCTGGACATTGGCCCAGTTGGAGCCTGTTTCCGAAACGGTGCCCACCAGAACGCCGTATTCCGTGATGACGCAGTCGCCCACTTCCAGACCGGAATCGCTGCCTTTACTGATGGTAAAGCTGCTGTTCCAGTTGGAGGCGTTCCAAGAGACCACTTTGGCGGACTCGTATTTGAAATCCGAGTGCTTTTCGCTGAGATTCAGCAGCTCCCGCAGCCGTTGGTTTTCTTCCGTAGCCTGGGCCTCTGCCATCTGCTGCTTTTGCAGGTCCGCAATCTGGGCCCGCAGCTGCTCGTTTTCCTCTTTCAACGTGTCATACCGGAACAAAACCCCGTACAGGTCTTCCATTCGGCCTACCAGTGCGGTGGCCACTTTCTGGAACGGTGTGCGCACGGCACCGGCCGCGTCTGCCGCGGCGCCGGCAGTTCCCTGCCGGAGATGATGCCCGATGCCCGTCACGGCGGCCACCAGCAGCACCAGAACCAGTAATTTGATTCCGTATTTTTTCAGATAAGTTTTCAAAGCAGTTCCACGCCCACTTCTTTCAACATTTTTCCCAACCGGCACAGAGGCAGACCCATCACATTGAAGAAGTCCCCCTGAATTCCGGTGATAAACAAACTGGCAAGACCTTGAATGCCGTAAGCCCCGGCCTTGTCCATGGGCTCGCCGGTGGCAATGTATGCCTGAATTTCCGCCGGGGTCAGCGCCCGGAAGGATACGGTGGTTTCCTCCGCTTGCGTCAATACCCGGTCGCCCAGCTGCAGGGTCACGCCGGTGTATACCCGGTGATTTGCTCCGGAAAGTCCGGAGAGCATTTCCGCGGCGTCTGCGGCGTTTTTCGGCTTGCCCAACCGCTTGCCGTCATGCCAGACAATGGTATCGGCGGCGATAATCAGCGCGTCCGCGGGAAAGCGCCCGGCCACTTCTGCGGCTTTCTGCCGGGAAAGTGCCATGACCGTTTCTTCCGGTCCGGCTTGGGGCGGAAGAATTTCTTCCCCCTGGGCGGGACAGACGGTGAATTCCAGCCCCAGCATATTCAGCAGCTGTTTTCTCCGGGGAGACCCGGAGGCCAAAACAATTTGCATTATTCCACACCTCGGTAGTACAGACCCCGGGTCAGACCGTTGGGGCGGTAATTGGACATGCCGGCATAGCTTTTTGCCACCTCCACGCACTCTCTGGGAGATTCCGTGGTGAACATCATGCGTACGCCCCACAGACCGGCCCGCTCGTAATCCTGCCGTTTGTCCGCCAAAAACAGCTTATGCGCGTTGTAAATGACGTTCCGGCAGCCGTACTCGTGAACCACGGGGAACACGGAGCCCATGCGGTCGGACAGCTGTCCGGGAGTCTGGCAGGCGCAGCGGCCTGCGCTGTTTTTGATGATGCACTGCTCGGACACCATGGCGGGCATCCGGCCGTAAATGATCATTTCCGTATTCAGCGGCTTGACAAGGTCCCGAATCTGGGCAATGCGCAGCTCAAAGGAGGCGGTTACGGACTGGAGCCCTGCGGTACGCAGCACCTCCAGAGAGTAGGAGTTGAACGCGTTCAGACCAAAGTCGCCGCGGACCTCCATACCGGCTTTCCTGGGCAGAATGATATGACCCAGATTGCCCACAAGGGCCTCGTTGATGCCGTTTGCCTTGGCCTCTTCCAGCCAAGCCTGAATTTCCGGCACCTCGTTGTCGTTGATGATGCGGGGCAGCACGGCAACAATGACGGCGCCGCGCTCTGCAAAGGCTTTTGCGCAATCCGGCTGCATTTCTGCCAGCTCCGGCGTCAGCTGCGCGGCCTCCCGCACCTGGAAAATCATTTTCATTTCCCGGGGCGGAACCTGCGCCATCGGAGAGGGCGGGAATTGCCGCACCCGGCGGTCGGGGGCGGTGCCCCGCTTGTTGGTTAGCTCGGTAATCAGACGGCGGCGGAGCTCATTCAGCTCCGAGGCGGAAACATGGAGGCCCTCGTCCATTTCGCAGTAGATATTCTCTGCGTAATAGGGGGTGCCGCCGGTTTTATAAAACTGCTCCCGGACCTGCTGCTCCGTGGTGCCCCGGGTGGTGGCTTTCTGGGGAATGCTGCCCTTGGCGATGCATTTGTTGCCGTCCCGGTCGGCAATGCCGGCGGTCATATACTGATGCTCTTTAATGATGGTATAAAAATCCACGGGTACCCGGCGCATTTCGCCGTCGGCGTACTGTTTGCGGATACCGCTGAAGAATTTTTCCTGTTCCTTGCCCGGGTCCTGCCGGGTGCCGAACATCTGAGGACCCCGTTCTCCGTCAAAATATCCGGTGGTAAAGCCCTGCCGGGAAAATGCGGCGGTGAGCTGGTCCATTTCCGCTTGGGTCGGCTGACGATGCTCCCGGAGCACCGCAGAGTACACCTGCGTAACCGCGGCGGTATATTCCGGACGTTTCATGCGGCCCTCGATTTTGGCGCAAGCCACACCGGCATCTTCCAGCATTTGCAGCTTGGTGACCAAATTGCTGTCCTTCAAAGACAGAGGATAATCGTCCATGCGGCCGCCCATGCTGTACTGCATCCGGCAGGGCTGGGCGCACATACCCCGGTTGCCGCTGCGGCGGCCGATGAGAGAGCTCATATAGCACTGACCGGAGTGGCAGAAACACAGCGCGCCGTGAACAAACACTTCAATCTCAATGGGAGAGTGCTTGGTGATGTACGCAATCTGCTCATAGCTCAGTTCGCGAGCCAGCACGGCGCGGGTCAAGCCCATTTCCGCGCAAGCCTCCACACCGGCCAGATTGTGTACGCTCATCTGGGTGCTGGCGTGCAGGGGAATATCCGGCACAGCCTTCCGCACCACTTCAATCAGACCCAAATCCTGAATAATAATGCCGTCGGCACCGTAATCCGAGGCCATGCGGGCCAGACCGGCGGCGTCTGCCAGCTCCCGGTCGCCCACCAGCGTGTTCAAAGTCAGATATACTTTACAGCCGCGGATATGGCAATACCGCACCGCTTTGGCAAAATCCTCTTCCGAGAAATTGGCCGCACCCCGGCGGGCATTATAGGGACCCAATCCCATGTATACGGCGTCGGCACCGCTCTGCACGGCGGCGATGACGCTTTCCGGCGAACCTGCCGGTGACAACAATTCTATCATAACACAACTCCATACTTGTGAAATCATTGGAAATTTTGTAAGACAACATAATTTAACACCTTATTATACCACAGAACAGACCCGCTGGACAAGAGATTTTCGTGTTGCGGCAAATCCTTTTTCGTGCTATACTTTCTTACGGAAATGCGCCCCCGGGCGCCCCTTTCCGTTCTGAAGATTTGATGAATTGTCTGGAGGCGCTGCCCGATGCAGAATGAAGAATTTTTTCTGGCCAATCCCGCCTGTCTTTCCGTGCCCGTGTCCGATGCGGACCAGCTGATCAGCTGCGGAAACAGCGACTGCGCGGTGCTGTATCTCTATCTGCTCCGTGCCGGCCGGCCCATGAGTGTGCAGCGGGCGGCGGAGGATTTGCGTCTGACCGTCAAAGCGGTGCAAACCGCCGGGCAGCTGCTGAAAAAATGCGGCCTTTTGGGCGGAAACGTCTCCGGAAAGCCGAAAGCGCCGGTGGACGAGCTGCCGGAATATGACGCAAAATACGTGGCAACCCGGACGCAGCAGGACCCGGCATTTCGGGATTTGCTGCGGGAGGCGGCGAATATTCTGGGGCGGGTGCTGTCCACCCAGGATACCAAAACCCTGTTCGGAATTTACGACACCTTGGGGCTGCCCCCGGAGGTGCTGATGATTCTGATGACCGCGCTGACGGAGGAATATCAGGAAAAGTACGGCGCCAGTCGATTCCCCACCATGCGGGCTGTGGAAAAAGAGGCCTATGTCTGGGCGCGGCAGGAGATTTTCACCTATGAGCAGGCAGAGGCGCTGTTGGAGCATCGGGCGCAGAAAAAGGAACTGATTACCCAGCTGAAACAAGGTTTGGGCATTCGGGACCGGGAGCTGTCCAAAACGGAGCGGGAGTATGTGGACAGCTGGATTGAAAAGGGATTCGGTCTGGAGGCGCTGCTCATTGCCTATGACCGGACGGTTACCCAGACCGGCGGTCTGCGGTGGCAGTATATGAACAAGATTATTGAAAGCTGGCAGGAAAAGGGTCTGCACACCCCGGAGGAAATCACCGAGGGGGATACCCTGCCCGGTCGGAAAAACCGGCCCGGAGAAAAAGCTCCGGCGCAGCCCCAGCCCAGCGCCGCCGGGCAGCGGGAGGGCTTGCAGAAATTTTTGGATAGTCTGTAAGACGAAGGAGAGGCTATGGACGGCAAATTACTGGCAGCAGCCAGAAAACAACTGGATACCATTCGCCACCGGAATGAGGACCAACAGTCCGCTCGGCAGCGGGAAATTTATGAAAAATTCCCCCGGATACTGCAGATTGACCAAACGCTCCACGGACAAATGCGTCAGCTGGGCAGTTTGGTGCTGGAAAAAGACGGCGGCGAGCGGCTGCGGCAGTTGGAGGAGGAAAATCTCCGTCTGCAGGCGCAGCGCCGGGCGATTCTCACCGCGGCGGGCTATCCCGCGGATTACACCGATGACCATTATGATTGCCCCGACTGCCGGGATACCGGGTTTGTGGGCGGAAAAATGTGCCATTGTCTGAGAACGCTGTATAACGGGGAGGTCACCCGGAATCTGTCCAAATTGCTCCGGGGAGACGAGCATTTCGGGAAGTTCGACCCCCATTGCTACTCCGACCGGCCGAATGAGCACGGAGAGAGCCCCCGGGAGCTGATGATGATGAACCGGGAAATTTGCAGCCGCTATGCCCAGCGGTTCAGCACCGCCTCCCCCAATATGGTCTTTTCCGGCGCGCCGGGATTGGGCAAAACCTTTTTGTCCGCCTGCATCGCCCGGACGGTGTCCGAGCGGGGATTCAGCGTGGCATACGACAGCGCCACGGCGGCATTGGGGGCCTTTGAACGGGAAAAATTTTCCCGGGACCCGGACGAAACCGCCGAGGCGGCCAACACCGTGAAACATTATCTGAATTGCGACTTGATGATTCTGGACGATTTGGGTACGGAAATGAACACGGCATTTACCCAAAGCGCCTTGTATACCCTGATCAATCAGCGGCTCACCGCCGGTCTGCCCATGATTATCAGCACGAACCTGACGGAGGCGGATTTGTCCGACCGCTACACCCCGCAGATTACATCCCGCTTGTTGGGAGAATACCAGTGGCTCCACTTTGTGGGCACGGATATTCGCCGGCTGAAAGAGCGGTATCCCTAAACCGATAAAAAACGAAAGAACGTCCCCGGAATCCAACGGATTCCGGGGACGTTTTGTCTGTCCGAATTTATTTCTGCTTTTCGTAGAGAATCAGCGCGATGAACTCGCAGGGCTCGTCGCAGCGGTTCACAATGCCGTGGCTCTCGCCGGAACCGGTGTAGGTGATATCCCCGGGGTGCAGGGTAATCACTTCGCCGTTATCGGTATACTCGGGGGTGCCTTTCAGAATATAGTAGAACTCGCACTCGCCCTGATGGGTGTGATAGCCCACGCCGCAATCCTTTTCCAGAACGTTGTGTGCAAACAGACGGCCGGAGTTGTACAAATCTTCCGGTCCGTTGATCAAGGGGCGGTTATATACCTTGCCGGGACCGCCGACCATGCCTTCTACCCATTTGGGCTCTGCTTTGCGAATGTAGCTCATGTCTCATTTGCTCCTTTTTCTTCAGTTTCTATGGTTGTTTCCACGGATTCCTCCGATATGGGGTCCGGAATGGGGTCCGGGTCGAATTTCGGG
>ERZ1034626.2524-NODE-2524-length-10756-cov-7.166246_pt1 | contig 10756 bp, 9 predicted proteins | sample MGYA00520652_ERZ1034626 | MGnify/ENA primary metagenome ERZ1034626 (study PRJEB33766, sample SAMN09781765) | gut metagenome | biome: gut microbiome | host: Homo sapiens | place: Madagascar | study: EMG produced TPA metagenomics assembly of the PRJNA485056 data... | reverse complement strand
AAATCAGTATGTGGTCTTGACGTGCACAAAGATACAAAAAATCATCCATCAAAAGAACTTTTCTGGAATTATTCCGAGTTTTCACACCACAAATGCAGGAATTATTCCGAGTTTTCATATACACAAAACAGGAATTATTCCGAGTTTTCACACCCTAAAAACAGGAATTATTCTATATTTCATGGTGCAGTAATACAAATCAAATGTAAAATAAAAAGCACTGCCGTGAAGTCAATGATATACTTACAGAAGAACGTAATGCAGATTAGAAGCGCTATAAAGAATACGATAGAACATACCTTGGTCACTATGCGCAGTCTTTCTTCTGGTTCTTCTGCGTCCTTGGTATAGTCATTTTCGGCTTGGTTATCTTCCTTTCGCTCGATGCTCACTACCACTGGACAAAGTAATCTAATAATCCCAACATGGCTTGTGGGATTCATATCGAGAACAACAAACCCACTGACAATCGGCATCTCTGCTGAAAATCAGTGGGTCTGGTTATTTGGTTGTCAATCTTAACAAAAAGGATTTACAATCCATGCTGTGCAAAGAAATCATCACCTGTACTTTTATAATCATATAGTTTATGCCATGCAACTAAATCCTCATATGTCGGAAACTTAGCACACAAATCTTTTATAAATGGGGCAAGGAGTTGGCTGACATTTTTAATGTTCGACAACAACTTTAGACGTTCTATTCTATTGCGAGCAAAATTCATTTCATTCTTTAGATACTCTAAATCATTGCAAGCAATTTTTTCAGATGCACCATCAATGATACTAAGTACAATGGTTTGATATAGGTGTACTTCTAAATAGTTAGGTTTCTCTAGTGCATAGATAAGCAAATGATTTCTATCTAAAGGAATAACAAACTCCTCCAATATCTTACCACGTTTACATTCTGACTTTATTGGAACATACGGAATGTCTCCAATTAACATTGGCTTATTCGTTTCCCATATTAGAAACTTTTCATGAATTTTTGACCAGTCATGTTTACGGATATTTTCTTCATAAAAAACGGTCATAAAGGCTTTCTGGTTTTCAACTTTAGACTCAATGTCAGAAATTATTTGAGTAACATCTTCATCTTTACAATATTCATTTGTTTCAGAATTACAAAGTTGCAACTCACCTGTAAGGAGACCTTCATTCTCTATGAGTTCTGATACGTGGTTAAGACCATTCGGCACTCTCCAATATAGACCAAGAACAAACTCAACAATGTCAGTTTTAGTTTGTACAGGCATGACATTTATATCGTAGGCATATTTATTACGCATGTCAGCGAATGCTTGTGCGTAACGATTATCTTTTTCTTGAAAAAAAACAGTTTCTAAATCTATGAATCCATATGCTCCCAAATTAATATTGTTGAGTCCTTTTTGGTAATATATTCCTGCTGGAGAAACATCATTATATGTATTGTATTGTTTCCTACAATAGTGAAGTTTTTCATCTTCATCTACAAAACCATTAAGATAGAATTGTGGAAGGTAGTGATGATTCAAGCTCATAGTATTTTAACCAAGCCAATTTTGAAATTTGAATTTGTTATCAATCTTATCAAGATGAAGAACTATTATTCGTTAGCCTCTTGCTCATTTTCGTCATCATCTTCAACAATAGGCTTGTATTTTATGATTTTATTGTTGAAAGGGTTAATAAAGTCAACTTCATCAACAAGGCTTTGTTGATAGTCTATTTCTACATCTACATCATAAAATTTGTCGGTAAACATTTCTTCTGGTTCAATACCTATTATAACGATAGGTACTGTTGGATTCGATCTTCCTTCTCGAATAACATTAGCAACCTCATTTTCGTACCAACCAATACCTGTGTCCATCTTTCTCATTAGGGCACGAGTAGGAATTATTTCAATACCGACATCAATATCATCACGAAGGAAGAAGAATGTATGCTTTACATGAAGATCATAAGCAATGCTAAAATACTTTCCAAACTGTACTTCAATTGCTATACGATCTTTGACAAAATCAACCTGATTGTTCGTCGTTAAAGCTTTATTTCCAGACTTTTCAATAATCTGTTTCTGAGCTTCCTTGTCCCTAATCTTCACAATTTGCTTTTCAACGTTCTGGTCGCCAGTTACATAATACTGTACTTTCATTTCGTTCCAGCCATTGGGGTTAAGCTCTCTCTCAAATGCTTTGTTTATAGCCTTTTGATCATACAACTTAAATCCCTTTTTGGTTTTGTCTGAACTTGCCTTTGTATATAAATTGGCATCAATATTTTTAATGGCAGTCTGTAATTGCTCCCATTGTTCACGTTTGTGTACTAACAAAAACTCTAAGCCGTTTAAGTGACTGTATATATTTGCGATCCTCATTTTTCAAGTTTTGATTTTAATTCTTTTTCTTCTTCTTCAATCTGTTGTTTGAGTAACTGAAGATATGATAGTTTTGCTTTTATGAATTCGTCTGGCAAACGAGATAATGTACCAGAGTCAGCAGGGTTGTATATGGACTGTCCAATTCGTCTTGTCGAGAGTTTATCTTCTTTGAGCAACTTAATTCTTTCCAATCCTTGTGAGACATATTTTTCCATCAACTCAGATCCATAAGCCCTTCTGAAATTTCTTAGTGCTGCAAGTAACGTACTGGCTACACCTGCAAATGGGTCAAATACAATATCCTCTGGATTTGTTAGTGCTAACACACAACGTTCTACTAGCTCAATTGGAAATTGGCAAGGATGGTCAACCTTCTCAACATGATTACTTTTGACATTTGGTATATCCCATACTGATCTTTCCCAATCGTCTAACAATCGCTTTATATCAGCCTCCCATAAATCTGAAGGATTCTTTCCTAATATATTTCCTGAGTATTGACCTTTCTTTGCACCCTTGTATTGTTTTTTTCCAGGGTATTTTGATGGAATACGGATTGCATCAAGATTAAAGGTGTACTTGTCAGACTTTGTAAACCACAAAATAGACTCATATCTACCTGATAATCTGTCTGTACATTGAAGACCATGCTCAAAATGCCAGATTATTCTATTTCTGAGTTGAAGGTTGAATTTCTTAAAGATATTATAGTAGTATATGTCAAGCGGATAGACTTCGCTCTTGACACCTTTACCTTTTCCCTTTGTTACGTAATTGCCTACTTCCCAACATATTGAACCATCTTCAGAAAGTATTCGATACATTTCTGAAATTATTGGCTCCATACTTGATAAGTACTCTTCAAGTGTAGTACAATGTTCGTATTGTTTGCCTATATTATATGGAGGTGACGTGATGATCAATTTTACAGAATTATCTGGAAGTGTATTCATAAATTCCAGACAGTCTTTCTGCTCATATCTATATTCAAGGAGTTCCATATATCCGAGTTTCGAGTTTTTATTTTTCAGTATCGTTTAGAAGATATTTAACGTCAACGTCAAGGAGTTTGGCTATCTTATCGAGAGTATTCAGGTCTGGTTGAACAGTATTCTTACACCATTTACTAACTGTGCAAGTTGATTTACCCAATTGTTCAGATAGCCATTTGCCTGTTTTGTTTTTCTCGACAAGAACTAATTTTAATCGATTGAGATTTGTCACTTGAAAACTGCACTTTGGAGCTCCTTTTTGAAGACATGTTAGCATTCTCACAAAGAATGTTACCATCTTGAAGAGCAACAATTCAGTTGTATTTTGACTCTGCCAAAACCACAACGCAAATGACAGAAAATGACAATTTCCGTTCATTTCCGTGTTAACAGATATTAAGTAGGTATTTTCATTAGGAGAGGTGATCTTTTTGTTTTCAGTATGTTTCTTATCGTTGTTTCCTGTTTTTACAAGTATTGATTATCAGCGTGTTACAATCTATTAGCAGTTTCTCAAGAAAAATATTATGATGTCTTTTGACACTATCCCTATTGCCTGTAACACGCGAAGCGACAAGAAGCGCCCCTCTCACCCCTTCTCCCAAACCACGAGTTCTCGTGGTAGGGTGATTACTTTTTTGCGTTCGTACCATATGCGTGACGAAGAGGTGAGATGGCGTATTTTGTGTCCTGATATTACGTAGTAAGCGGCTGTGTATTCGTCGGTTATTGCTGCGAAGGCGGCTTTTATGCGCGAGCATTTTTCGTTGAAGGCGTTGTCGAGTGGGTCTACCAAACGGTCTACCACGTCGTGCACCTTTTCTACATCAAGCCACGACGAGATGCGCATGTAGATGCTGAGCAGTTCGTCGCGATGTTCAGAGAGATGTTTCGACTCTATACCCTCAGGATTGTTCAAAAACAAGAGGTATAGGGCCTTGTGTATGGGCGACATTTCTACCTCGCGATTGTTATAGTCGATGAGGAAGAAGCGGTAGTCGGATGTGATGAGTAGCCGACTGAGTTTTGTTCGTGCCGCCTCCATTTGCAGCAGTTCAAGATTAGGCATACCAATGGCTTGAAGCGCCACGTCGGCACGTCCGTTAGCAATCATTTGGTTTACCCATTGGCGCACCGTTGTTGCCATCTGCATTATTTTCTGCTCTTCCTCGGTCATTGTTTTTTATCTCGTTGCAAAAGTAAGACAAATATGGCAACCCGCAAAACAATAGTACATAATTTGTAGTTTTCTGCAAGGCTTGCGAAAACTTGCACCATTGCCCATACCTTATTATCTTTGCATTGTCATTATTTAGGTTTTGCAAGCTTTAAAACTTGCAAAACAGTAGACGAGTGACGAGCAGACAAGGAATATATAACAACAAGAAACGAAAGACAAAACGACGATATATGATAAACGTTTTCGACACTCCCAACGACACGGCAAACAGCAACGCTTCAGCCGAGACTCACAGTGAGCCGAAGCCGCATCACATTATAAACTTCAGCCCCGACAGCCCTACCCCAGCAGAGGCACCACATAAGCCTGCCATCGACTTTGGCCCCGTAGAAGACAAAACCCACGGACTGATAAAGGTTGTGGGCGTGGGTGGTGGCGGCTGCAATGCCGTGCGCAACATGTTTAACGAAGGCATTGTAGACGTAAACTTTGCCGTGTGCAACACCGACAGCAAGTCGTTGTCGACCTCCCCCGTGCCCGTAAAGTTGCCCATTGGCAACCTGGGCGCAGGTGGCAACCCTGAAGAGGGTCGAAAGGCGGCCCAAAGTCATCTTGAAGAGATTAAGCGCCTGTTTAGCGATGGCACCAAGATGGTATTTGTTACAGCGGGCATGGGCGGTGGCACAGGCACAGGTGCTGCCCCCGTGATAGCAGGCGTGGCCAAGAGTATGGGGTTGCTCACCATTGGCATTGTTACCATACCGTTTTTCTTTGAGAAGAAGCGCAAGATTATCAAGGCGCTAAAGGGTGTAGAAGAGATGCGCAAGAATGTTGATGCCATACTGATTGTGAACAACGAGCGCATTTGCGACATCTACTCCGACTCAGACATCACTGTAAAAGAATCGTTTCGACGAGCCGACCAGATACTGTGCAACGCCACCAAGAGCATATCAGAACTGATAACCATTGAGGGCGACATTAACCTCGACTTTAAAGATGTAGAGTCGACCATGCGTAGCGGTGGTGGCGCCATCATGGCGATGGGACGTGCCAGCGGCGAACGACGTGTTGAGAAAGCAATTGTTGATGCCCTCGACTCGCCCTTACTCTACGGCAACGACATCAGCAAGGCCAAGCGCATATTGTTTAACATATACACCAGCGGAAAGTCGACATTGCATGTGAGAGAGATGAACGAGATAGACGCCTTTATGGATGCTCTTAACCCTGATATAGAGGTGATATGGGGCGTGTCGGACGACAACACGCTGGAAGATGATGCCAAGGTAACAATTCTGGCAACAGGCTTTGACGATGAATTTGGGTCGAAGCAATATTGTGATGAAAATCGAACACATGAAGACGAGTATTATTCGGCCCTAATAGCCAAGCTCTATAAGCCGCTTAAAAAAGACAACTGGACGTTTGTAGAACAGACTAAAACAGAGGTTGCTGAGCCCGCTGCAGAAGTTCAGCAAACGCCTGAACCCGAACCCAAGCCGGCGCCAATAATGGAAATTGAAATTGCACCCGACCCAGAACCTGAGGTGCGAACAGAGAACGCACATCAGCATAAACCCACCTGGGGCAAATCGTTGCTCGGCCGACTGAAGCAGCGGCTTGAAGATATGGGGCTGATTGAAGACATTAATAACCCTACAGAATAGAGGGTAGAGATAAAAACAGAAGCGTCCTCGACGAGGGCGAACAAAAACCAGATTATATAATCTCTTTTCGCGCTTTGCGCGTTTTATTGTAAACATTAATTCCCATTAATTGAACATTAATTAAACATTAATAAAGAACCGCGCGAAGCGCATATTAATGATAATTAATGGATAATTAATGGGAATTAATGTTTTTAAAAACGGCAAGCAATGCAAAGCATTGCGAGCAGAATTATATTTTTTACTTAGCAGCGGGGGCTACACGGGCCACACGTTTCTTTGCAGCCGAAGCAGCCTTATTGCTCTTAAACGGACCTACATATGTAGCGTTAATCTTGCATCCCTTATCAGTAACAAAGTCGGTAGCGATGATATAGTCGCCAGTAGCATTGTTCTTTCTGATGGTTACAGAGCCACCGCTGATAAAGCCGAACGTAGACATACCTTCTAAGCCTTCACGATACTCGTAGCGTGTGCCGTCAGAACCCGAAACACCACCACCAAAGTTTTTCCACGAACCAGCACGAACGGTGCCGTTAGCGCCATCTTTAGTTACAAGGAAGGTGCCTGTACGAGGCAAGAGCGTGCCATTGTCATCGGCCAAGAAAATGGTGATACGATTACGTTTGTACCATGAAGCACCGTCGGCAGAGGGGTCGCCACCATCCATAATTTCGAAGCAGGTGCCATCGAGGTCGTAGGGGATGAGCCAGTCACACTCAAACTCAAGATCCTTATCTACATTCGGACCCGTGTATCCCTTAAACGAGCGGTCGCGATAGGTGCATTTGCCAGTGTAGTTAAGGGCAATCAGTTCGCCATCTTCCTGCTCAATCAGTGCCTTTACAGTATAGGTACCATCAGCGTTTTTGTTGATGGTCAGTGTGGCATCTTTATACTTCACGTCTTTATCAGTGTATTCTTTTTCGCCTTTAAAATCAGAATAAACCAGCAAAATGCTTTCTGTGTGCTCCATACACATATCAATGGGCGTATCGCCAGTATAATATGAGTAGGTGCCCAGCTGCGGCATTGGAGCTGAGGTGCCGTCGACCTTTTTGTTATAGATACTGAAGTTGAAGATACGACCGTTGCCCTGAGGATAAACACCGTTATGAGGGCAGTCGCCCATACGTATAACGAAGTTTTGATATCCGTTCAAATAGGCATCACCCCAATAGTCGACATCAAAGAACAGCGACTCCTGCTCTTTATAATCAGACGACAATGTGGTAACCTTTTTCTTTGACAAGATGGTAGACAAGCCATACTTATCAACAGGTAGCGCCATGATATAATATTCGATGCCCGATTTTAGGCCCTCAAACGTATATTCTTTATCTTCTGTTAACTTTGCCTTATAGTTAGAGAGCACATACTTAGTGAGGTCTTCTTTCGAGTTGGCAGGAATAGCCGACACCAGATAATACTTACAGTTGTCGGGCTTAGTGAAAGCCACCGTAACGGCATAGTTATCAATGTTTTTTACCTTAATGCCCACTTCTTTGTTCTCTACATAGTCGAAGCAGATGCTGTCAACCTCGTCAACCGAGTAGGTTTTTAAGATATTGCTACCCTTATGAAAAACCATACGGTTAGCATTGCGTTCTTGGGCCTGAGCAGCGATGCTGCACAGCAACACGGCTACGAGTGTGATAATGTTAAAACGTAATTTCATTATATACTTGTGTGATGTTTATTTTACCATGATTTTTATTGAATAGTTTTTCACTCTCATCAGATAGAGGCCCTTGGGCAACTGTCCGACGCTTATTGCGCCACCATTCCAAGCCTTTACCTCGCTGCGCAAGCATCCGCTTACGTCATACAGCGCAACGTTGGTGCTGCCTTCGTTCCATCCGTCGATGTAGAGCGTTCCGTTGTTGTAACGAGCGGCCAGTTTTGTGGTAGCCACATTAGTGATGCCCGTTGATTGGGGTGCAAAGCAGAATTTCACTACGTCGGCATAAGCCATCTCACACTCGCTACCCATGTTTTGCACAACGGTAAACGCGTTAGGTTGAAACACTATTTTCTTTACATTGCTCAGGTTAAAGGATTTTTCGCCTCCAGCCTTCGTCACGACGTAAAGTTTTGTGTCATCAGGGGTATTGGCCTGTGCTGTGATATAGAAGAAGCACAGGGCCAGCCCCATAAACAATCGTATTGTTCGAATCATTCGTTATAAATATTGATAGAATAAAAAATTATCGCCATTATGGGTTATCAGCGCACCACGGTTTTGCCGTTGATAATGTAGAGGCCCTTGGCCAGTGCATTGATTTGGCTGGGAGTAGCATTTTTCAGCACCAGCACACCAGCTATGGTGTAAACGTCGGCGCCCTTTTGTGCCGATGTGGTTACGCTGCCAATGCCCGATGCCACAGCCACCTTCACATTAATGGTGCTGTTGCTGTTAACCACCACCTTGTATGAGCCATCAGTTTCAGCTGTTACAGCGGTGCCGTTCATGTCGATAGCCTTGATAGCATATCCATCAGCCGTGCTGAAAGCCACCTCGGTGCCTTCAAGACATGAGAGGGCGCTGGCAAAGTTGGTAACAGAAACGATACGGTCTTTTGTTACATTCAGTTTCTCAGCATCGCCATCAACGTTGATGGTGGCCTCAACCTGGGCAGGTGTCTTGGTAAAGAACAGTTTTACAACATCGTTATCGGCAAGGGTGAGCGAGTAAGTCTGGGCGCCAGCGTAAGGCGGTGTTACCAGCTCGTCGTTCTTATACACGTTAAGAGATGTGGTGCCATAAACCGAGGTGCTGAAAGGATTGTCGCCATCGTAAAACTCGACGGTGTTATAGCCTGTAGCCAATTTCTGCTGAGTGTAGTCTTTACGCATGAAACGCATCCTTGAGGGAGCGTCGGCATCTTCAACATACACCACGGCCTTCTTGTCGCGCACCAATGCAGCGGTAGTAACCGTAAGGTTCATACCATCAACAGCCTTGACGTTTACCTCGCTAAAGCCGTCGCGGTCAGTATATTCGGTGGTGCCATCGGTAACGCTTACCAAACGGAAACCATCGTTAGCAGCAATGCAGAGGATGGGAGCCGACTCAGGAATTTCAACATCGTTTAAGCCCGTCTTCACATCTGCCTTGTTGCCATAATATGAGTAGCCTTTATATACGGTTACGTGCGAAGCGTCGTCGATGTTTACATGTGCAGTCATGTTGCCATACTTGTGGGCTACAATGTTAACGGTGCTGGCAGCAGTAACCATAAATTCGTAGCTGCCGTAGAAGTCGATGTCGCTACCATTTACCTTGAAGCTCTCAAGTTTATAATCGTTGGTATTGCCCTTAATGGTAACCTTCGAGCCTGCCTTTACAGTGAAGTTGTCGTCGAGATAATTGGTTACAGGAACGTTGTTTACCAGCACCTCGGTGATAAAGCCGTCGGCCTTCTCGCTGAGGTTAAACTTCACAGCATAATCGATATTGGGATAATTGGCCTCAATATTAATCTCGTCGCCATCAACCACGTCGATGCGGTATGAGCCGTATGAGGCTGATACTGAAGTGCCGTTCTTCGTCACGCTATACAATGATGTGTTGCTATCTTTGGCCGAAACCACCAGTGGCGACTCGATACCAGGCACAAACTTAACATTGTTTACACCGTTTTCAAGATTCAGCTTGCTATAGGTGCCCGAGGTGCCTAACGTTACTTTTGAGGCATCGTCGACTGTTACCTTGCACACTGCGGTACGCACCTCGTCAAGCGTGGCGGTGGTTACCACCCACTTAGCGCCATCATGCTTACTCTCGTCAAGATTTACGATGCAGCTGGTGAGCGAAGAGATATACTCGTCAGAGGTACCATTATTCACCTGCTTAAGCACGAAACCAGTGTTCGCCGAAAAATACAGACGGTCGCCCGTCTTCACATCAAGCACGTTGTCGCCATTGGACAAACTCTGGGCCGACGATCCTAAATACAATGTTAATTTTGAAGCGTCGTCAACGTTCACGGTAACGTTGAAGGCTTGCATTGGCACTAATGCCACGACCATGAGCAACACGGTCAGGATAAAACTTTTTTTCATAATCAAAAAAAATTGAACTAAGTCAAACCAAAAAGAACAATAAGCCGCCTCTCTCGATTGGCTCACCATTCAAACTCTCTCAACAATTAAGTAAAAAAATAAGATAAGTAATAATATATTATTATGTGCAAAGGTAGATATAAAAAACTACACTTTAAAGCGATATAATGTTTTTTAACTATTTCGGATTGATATTGACGAAAATGAGAATGCATTTTCTGCATAAATATGCAATATGGTATGCGTCTTCTGAAAGGCATCAAATTACAGTCTGAAAGCATGGGTTTCGCATCGTAAAACCCAGCATATCACAGCCTGAAAGCATGGGTTTCAGGCCCTAAAACCCATGCTTTCTCAAACGAGAAGTATCAACTTTGAAAAGTGTAAGCAATTCATACATATTTGCTTATAGGTTATATATTTTTCACATTTCTTATACAAACATAAGTTAATTCCCTAAAAGCCCGTTTTTGTATATTTAT
>ERZ1034626.2517-NODE-2517-length-10785-cov-2.789003_pt1 | contig 10785 bp, 10 predicted proteins | sample MGYA00520652_ERZ1034626 | MGnify/ENA primary metagenome ERZ1034626 (study PRJEB33766, sample SAMN09781765) | gut metagenome | biome: gut microbiome | host: Homo sapiens | place: Madagascar | study: EMG produced TPA metagenomics assembly of the PRJNA485056 data... | reverse complement strand
GATAAACAGATCGTCTTCAAAGACTTCGCGCAGATGTGAAAGTCTTCGGGAAGCGGCCCCCATGCTGATGCCGTACTGCGAAGCGGCGGTCGTCAGACTTTTTGTCTTGGCTACCGTCACAAGGAAGCGCAGCTCTTCAAGCGAAAGATCGGGCTGCGGAGTGTCTAAAATCGCCATGATGCTGTTCCAATTCCAATATCAAACATCGTAATACAAAATCGGTGACGTAAAGAAGAATCATTCCTTTCGTCGAGATGAAGGCCGGACGTGTTTCGCAATCTTGATTGTCTGGCTTGCAATTGGATCACTTTTTCTAGTTTCCGGATAATTGGGCCATGTCTGAGATTTACGCTGACGAAGTTATTCCGCCTCGTGCCGCTCACTGTCGGGGACAGAACAAAACAAACGCTGAAGATGCGGGTTCAGATTGGGATTTCTTGGGACTTAATGGCAAAGCGGCCGCCGAGCACAGCAGCACAATGCAGGGCGACGGATCCATTACGCTCAAATCCAGCAGGGATGAGGCCGTTCGCCGTAAGGGGGCGCATTTTCGCGGAGCGCCGGATACGCCTTCTCCGACGTTTTCCCAAAAAACAGAGCCGGATACAGGGGACAGGGCTTTCAGAGAGGTTCTGGCTCGTCTGAAAAAAGCTCAGCAGAGGGCTGCCGCCGACGGAGCCGCTGCAGGCGGTGTTTTTCGGGCCATGGGGATGGCGGCTGCCGACTATGAGGATGTCAGCGGGCTTCGGCAGCGCTTTCTCGCTTTCTGTCCGGCCTACGACATGATGACGCAAGGTCAGCTTCGCACCTATTTTGCCTGGCGGACCGATGTGCGTCGGGCGATGGCTGCGGCGCAGCCCGTCCCGCGGCCGGTCTCCTCGAGCTATGCCGTGCTTTATCTGATGGAGCTTGTGAACGGTATTGGAACGAGCGGCCCTGAAGCGAGCTGCCAAACGGCCCAACAGTTTTGGGAGGCTTACCGCCGATTTGACTTTACGATCGACCGGCTGGCCTTAAGCTGGCTGCAGGATCTCGCGGACTACTGGGGGCTCAACGGCGGCCATCTGCCTCAGAATATCTGGTCGCAGCCGAAGGTGCCCAACGATCAGCATCTGCGGGCACTGATCGATTGTCGGGCGGCATTGGGTGACGATCTTGCCGTCGGGGGATTCCTCTTTACGCTTTCGGACTATGCGCCGGAAAAAAATGCGTTTTTCAAGCTTACTGGAGCTTCACAGCCTTCAAAGCAGGAAGGCATGGATGAAGGGCGCCTCACAAAAGTGATGCGTCTTGCGGGAGCTGCCTGGCGGCAATGGGTGCAGGACGTTCCTCGTTCACAGCGCTTAAAGATGCTCGGGTGCGCCGCGGGAGCGAGACGTCGGCTTTTTCAGAACGGTCTCTTTGACATGACGCAGGCGCCCGACCGTTCGGTGGTGACTGCGGACGGCAGAACGCTGATTTTTTCCGACGGCTTATGCTTTGAAGAACGCATTGCCGAATCGCGCACGTCCCGGATGATGTTTTTGGCTTTTCTGAAGCAGGCGGAAAACATGCTCCGGCTGCAGACGCCGGGTTTTAAACCGGTCAAGAATTTGGCTGACCCGTCCGTTGTTGAGGCCTTTGAGACCGTTGCTGCAAAAGAAGCTGAGGCCAGACGGCGGGCTTCCAACCCGGCGCGCAAAATTGATTTCACCCGGCTTCGGGATATTCGCACGGATGCGGAGGTCAATCGTGATCGTCTGGTGCTTGCCGAAGAAATCGCCGAAAGTGCTCAGCACGTTGACCAAGCGGCGTATGAGGAGCCTCATCCAACTCAAGCAGTGCAATGCCTCTCAGCCCGACAGAGCGAAATGCTCGATGGCTCTTTGACCGAGGATTCATCAGCATTACGCAGAACGAACAAAAAAACGACAGCACCTGCGCCGGCAATGCCGCCGCCGCAGTTTGAGCCGGAATCCGTGCCGCTCTCGGGCGCTCAAAATGTTCCTCCGGCAGGTGCGGGCCTGACGCCGGAGCTTCAGAAGGCGCTGGCTGAACTGCTTCACCACGGCCGGACGGGCTGCGCCGGTCTTTCTCCCGCGATGTTTGTGGACCGCATCAATGAGCTTCTTTTTGATGCAGTGGGCGACGCAGTGCTGGAAATGACGCCGGCGGGACCGGCCGTCATTGAGGATTACATTGACGACGTGAAGCGTATCATTTTATGATGCTGATCACGCAAAGAGTCCCCTAAATTCACAGCGATGTCTACCTCTGATACCTCAAAGTCTTCACCGCAAAATCTTCAGGCACGCTCAGCCGCGTCCGGTTCAGCGAGCGCTGAACACCCGTCGCCGCAGCCGCTTAAACCGCCCAAACGGATAGCCCGCACGATACTGGCGGCTTTGAAGGGCGGCGTTGTGCCGCGCATCGGACTGGGGTGGATTGCCGTAGGCCGCAGGCTCGAGATTGAAGCGCTTTTAAACGACATGGAAGTTGTGCGCGACGGCGGTGCGAGCTTTCGCTTCATTGTTGGGCGGTATGGCGCCGGGAAGAGCTTTTTGCTCCAGACGCTTCGCACCTACGTCATGGAGCGCGGCTTTGTGGTGGCGGATGCGGACCTTTCGCCCGAACGGCGTTTGGCCGGCACGAAAGGACAAGGGCTCGCCACTTATCGTGAATTGGTGCAGAACTTCGCAACGAAAACCATGCCCGAAGGCGGAGCGCTCGGATTGATTCTGGAGCGCTGGATGGCGGGGCTGCGGGCGGAACTGGCCGCCGAAGGCGTCCAGCCCGGAACGCCTGAATTTCTCGCCGGCGGCGAAGCCAAAATTCTCGAGCGCATGCATGCTTTGGGCGAAGTGCTCCACGGCTACGAGTTTTCGCAGCTGCTTATTCGGTATTTCCGTGCCATGGAAACCGGCGAGGACGAAGTCCGCGCCCGTGTCGTGAAGTGGCTGCGCGGAGAATATCCAACCCGCGCACAGGCTAAAGCGGAGCTCGGCATCAATTTGACGGTCTCCGATGACAACTGGTACGACTTTCTGAAGCTCTTTGCATTGTTTCTGCGCGGCGCGGGCTATGAGGGACTGCTGATACTCATCGATGAGCTCGTTAATCTCTACAAGATCCCAAACAGCGTCTCGCGGCAAAACAACTACGAAAAGATTCTCACGATCTACAACGATATGCTCCAAGGGAGAGCTCGCGGGTTAGGCGTCGTTATGAGCGGTACGCCTCAGGCTGTTGAAGATCAGCGCCGCGGGATCTTCAGTTATGAGGCGCTGCGCTCGAGGCTCGCCGCAGGCCGGTTCAGTCAAGACGGGCGCCGGGACATGATGGCGCCGGTGATTGAATTGGAACCCCTGACGCCCGACGAACTGCTGGTTTTGATCGATAAGCTTGCCCATATGCACGCGGACTTATTTGCCACGGGTCTCGTGCTGAGCGATCAGGCGCTCGCACGCTTTCTCGAGCTCGAATATGACCGCGAAGGCGCGGCCACGCATCTGACGCCTCGAGAAATCATCCGCGACTTCATCGAAGCGCTCAACATTCTGGCGCAAAATCCGGACCTCACCGTTGATGCGCTTTTTGGCACGAAGGCGTTCCAGAGCGCAGAGCATTCTGAGGGTGACGGCGAGGCAGAGGACGAGTACGCTGAATTTAATATTTGACGCAAGAGGCAGCTGATGACCGTCTTTGAGCGCTACGCACCGTTTGTTCAGGACTTCATCTATGCGCATCGCTGGGAGAAGCTCCGGTCGGTGCAGGTGGCGGCGGGCAACGCAGTCTTTAATACCGATAAGCATGTGCTGCTTTGCGCCTCAACGGCCTCGGGCAAAACGGAAGCCGCCTTTTTTCCGATTCTGACGCTCCTTTCGGAAGAGCCGCCGGCTTCTGTCGGCGCGCTTTATATCGCGCCGCTCAAGGCGCTGATCAACGATCAGTTCGAGCGTCTGACGGATCTCTGCGCCGAAGGCGGCATCCCCGTCTGGGCATGGCACGGAGATGTTGCGCAATCGAGAAAACGTAAGCTCATTGAGCATCCTTCGGGCATTCTCCAAATCACTCCCGAGTCGCTCGAAGCGTTGCTGCTCAGAAAACATTCCGTCATTCCGAGGCTTTTCGGCGATCTGCGCTTCATCGTCATTGATGAAATACATTCTTTGATGCGCGGCGACCGCGGCGGGCAGACCATGTGTCTGATTGAACGGCTTGCGCGTCTTTCGGGATCGGACCCGCGCCGCATTGGTTTGTCGGCTACGATCGGTGATCCGCAGAAAGCGGCGGATTTTCTCTGCGGCAGTTCCCGGCGAGGCGCAGTAGTGCCGCAGTTTGAGCAGCCGCCCGTGCGCTGGCGCTTGGCAATGGAGCACTTTTTCATTGCGAAGAAAGAGGAGCCGCACCGAAGGGACTACGCGCCCGTGATGGTGGATGCGCAGGTCAGCGGCCAGCGGGCTGCGGACGACTCTGATGCCGGGAAAGCTGCGGGCGGCGCACTTCGACAGGAGAGTCAAAACCGAAGACCGGGGGTTCATTCCAGTGAGGCCAGTGCTCAGCTTGAATTGGAGTCCGCTTCCGACCAGGCGCCGGCTTCGGCAGATCCTGGACTAGCCTATGTTTTTGAGCATTCGGCGGGCAGAAAGTGCCTGGTATTTTCCAATTCGCGCGAAGAGTGTGAGGCGGTCACCAGCACGCTTCGCGAATACTGCCGCCGGGCAGGCGAGCCGGAACGTTTTCTCATTCATCACGGAAATCTCTCCACGCCGCTGCGGCTGGATGCCGAAGCGCTGATGAAGGAGGAAAACGCACTGCTTACTGTCTGCACGACGGCAACGCTCGAGCTTGGCATCGATATCGGCAGGCTCGAGCGGGCTTTTCAGATCAATGCACCTTTTACCGTATCGGCATTCCTGCAGCGCATGGGGCGCACCGGCAGACGTGGGTCACCGCCTGAAATGCGTTTTGTTATGCGTGAAGATGAGGTGGACAGCCGGGAAATGCTTCCCGCTCAATTGCCGTGGGAGCTGATTCACGGCATCGGATTGGTCGAAAGCTGGCGTGAGGACCATTGGGTGGAGCCGCCGCGGCTGGAACGCCTGCCCTTTAGCCTGCTCTACCATCAGACCATGGCAACGCTCGCCTCCGAGGGAGAGCTCACGCCCGCAGAACTTGCTCGGCGCGTGCTGACTCTTTCGCCCTTCAGACGGATTTCGCCGCAGGACTACCGCACGCTCTTGCTTCACCTTTTGGACACGGATCACATTCAGCGCACTGAACGCGGCGGTCTCATCATCGGGCTCGCCGGAGAGCGGGTCACCTCGGGCTTCAAGTTCTACGCGGTCTTTCAGGAAAACGAAGAATATTCCGTTCGTGCTGACGGCCAGGAGCTTGGCACGCTGGTTCAGCCGCCGCCCGCCGGCGAAAAAATCGCCATTGCAGGGCGCGTGTGGGAAGTCGAAGAGGTTGACCCCAAGCGTCATATTGTCTGGTGCAGACTGACGGAAGGACGCGTTCCAGCGTTTTTCGGCTTATGTCCGGGCGACATTCATACGCACATTCTGGAAAAAACCTGTGAAGTGCTTTGCTCAGACACGGATTATCCATACCTCATGCCCAATGCGCGAAAGCGGCTCGCACAGGCAAGAAGCCTGGCGCAGCATTCCGGCATGACGACAACTCCGCTCATTAATTTGGGCGGCAGCTTCTGGGCGCTTTTCCCGTGGCTCGGGACCTACCCGTTTCTCGCGCTCGAGCGGCTGATCCGCATCCATGCTGCTGCAGACATTGGTCTGACGAACTTTGAAACGTCGCGTCCTTGGTTCATTGTGCTGCGCATGAAAGCATCCGCACCGGCATTTTTCCGTGCGCTCGCGGATGCTGCCGATCGTGTTCAGGATCCCATGAGTTATCTCTATCCGGATGAAGTGCCGCTCTTTGAAAAGTATGATGAGGCGCTCCCTGCGGAGCTCGTCCGCAAAGGATTTGCCTGCGGCGTGCTCGGGATTGATGAAATGCGGGCCCGAGTCAAAAGCTGGGCCGGCGCTTTTCAAGGCGGGACGGAGTCGGCTGCAAAACTGCCGGCCGAAGACGGCCGGCAGCTCTCGGGCAGCCCGCAGGGGGCTGCACCATAAACAAACCGCTCACAGCGATTGGGCGGTGAGCGGCTTGAGACTGGGACCGTGCGTTTGCGGGTCAGAGCTTATGCGGTTCGCCCACCTCACGCGACAGATCCTCGTGAGGCAGCAGTGCGGAGCCCGTACGGAAATAAACGCCAAGGCAAAAGAGCGCGCTGATCGTGATGAAAGTGCCGCCCACGAATGCCACAGGCGTAAAGCCAAAATGCTGCGAGACGAGGGATCCGACAAACGCTCCGCCGCCAATGCCGATATTGAAGATGCCCGAATAGAGCGATGTTGCGACGTCCGCAGCATCAGAGGCCACCACAAGCACGCTGGCACTGAGTGCCATGCAGATTGCCGTCTGAGCTGCGCCCCAGAGCAAAAGCAGCGGCACGAGCGAGAGCCACGAAGAGCACAGCGGCACCAGGAGAAAGAGCGACATCGAGAGGACCACCAGCGGCACCGTGAGCGAAGCCGAAGGATAGCGGTCAACCGTCTTAGAGCTCACCACTGTGCCGATAATGCCGGCCAGACCAAAAAGAAGCAGAACATCTACGACGTCCGAACCAGACATCCCCGCGGAGTGCTCGAGAATCGGGCTGATGAATGAATAGGCGGTGAACTGCCCGAGCATCGTGATCATCGTGACGCCGTAGAGCTGCAGCAGTGCAGGGCGCTTAAGAATGACGGGCAGGCTCTTAAGCGAGCCGGCACTCCTGCTCGGACACTGCGGCAGGACATACCAAAGGAGCATAAGCACTAAAAAGGCCGCTGCGCCGATGACAAAGAAGGATTCCGCCCATCCGAAGAGGTGCCCCATTTTGGTTCCGAGCGGGACGCCCAGAACCGTCGCAACGATGGTGCCGCCCATAACGGCAGCCAAGCCGGTCGCGCGTTTGCCTGCCGGCGCCATGCGTGCGGCGAGCGGATTCATGATGGACCAGAAGATCGAATGCGCAAGCGCTACGCCGATGCGGGTAGCGTAAAGCGACCAGAAGCTGTCGACCCACAGAACGGCGAAGTGGCAGATCGCAAAGAGTCCGAGGAGGAAAAGCAGGAGCTTCTTACGCTCAAAGCGGGCGGTAAGAAGCGCGAGCGGCAGCGACATGATCGACACCACCCAGGCATAGCCGGTAATAACGAGTCCCATGAAGGAGACTGACTCGTTGAGGCTTGCCGCCATGTCGGGCAGCAGCCCAACCGGCAGGAATTCTGAAGTGTTGAAGACGAAGGCGGCAAACGCAAGACCGATCACCGGAATCCAAGCTCGAAAGCCGGTTTGAGCGCTCTGAGATGCAGACATCGTAAGATGAAACTAAAAAAGAAGAGAAAAAGGAGTCGACGCCGTGCGGCGAGTTCAGCTCCGGAACCGCGCATCTTAGCATTTCGGCGGAAGGGAAATCCCTAGTTTAAGGGACTGCTGAAAGAATTGTGCTGGATTTGATCGGGTTTGCGTCAAACATTTGCTTGAGACGAATATCGACGCACAGTGCACGATAATGACGGAGGAAAGCCTTCATTTTCAAGCGGTGCGAAAGATGCTTATGCTGAAAAACTTCCGGTTCATTCGTATTCATTTGGCAGCGGCAGCCGTGCTGATGGGCGGCATCTTAGTGCTTTCGCCGATGGCTGCAGCAGAACCTTCAAGCAGTATTTATGACGCGTCGGGGCGCTATCTTGGCCGTATCGATGCGGATGGGCATGCGTATGACCGCAGCGGCAGGTATCTGGGAAAAACGGATGCAGACGGCTGGGAATACGATGCCTCTGGCCGATACCAAGGACGCACCGACGAGAGCGGACGCCGGTACGATGCCTCCGGGCGCTTTACCGGCCGCACCGATGCAGACGGGCGCGTCTATGACGCCGCAGGACGTTATCAAGGACGGACAGATAAAAACGGCCGGCGCTATGACGCGTCCGGCCGGTATTTAGGACGGGAAGACCTTCGTTAGTGATCTCGTCCAGAGAGACAGAGCGAGCGGTTACTTCAAATGGTCGAGGATCGACTTAGCCGGGAAACCGAGCGACTGCGCCGCAATAACGACTTCATCGGGCTTAAGGTGAAGCGCGGCGGAAATCTTGTCGGTGCGAAAGCCCGTACGAGCAACACAGGCGAGATTCATGGCTGCGGCAGCCAGATAGACCGACTGCAGTTTGATGCCGACGTCCAGCGTGCAGGCGCGGATGCGTGCTTCTCGAATTTCAGCTTCGTCAACGGCCGTCTTCTTGATTTTCGGCGCAATGGTTTCAACGGCGTTGGAGAGAAAATTGCGGGCGCGGGCATAGTTGGCAACGAAAACGAGCTCAACGGGCGGCACCGTGAGCTGCGTCTGAAGCAGATACGTCTGATCACGAACGTCATGGAGTGAGCAAAAGAGCACGCCGTTTCGTTCAGGAACCCAGCGCCAAATGCCGTTTGCCTTCAGAACATAGATATCCGTTTCGCGCCAATTGAGCGCGGTAGCGTCGTGCGCTTTCCGCCCTTGCGGTTGATGCCGTCAGCGGCGTAGAGAATGTTCGAAAGCAGCTGATCGGGGAGCGGCTCGTTGCTGAAGTTGCGCTGCGAGCGGCGTTCGTTCAACGCCGTGAGCACAGACATATCCATGCCCTGCGGGGCCGGCAGGGGGCGGAAGACCTCGCCTTCAGAGCGACGCTCGCCAAAGCGGCGGTCGATTTCGGCGCGCAGTTCATCAAACTGATCACCGAGTTCATTGGTTATTTCTGCGATAGCTGCAAGGGCCTTTTTTTGAATCTTCATTTGGAGTTCCGGGCGTATTCGTCCGGCCTGCTAATAAAATGTCGCTCGCCGCGTGCTCAACCGCCAATCATTGCGGGAGCTTCCGGCTGTCGACGATGTCGGCTTGTGCAAGAAAGGAAGTGCTGTGGCAATTCAGATTGAAAGGATACAAGAACCCGACGGTGCAATAAGCTTCCGGATCTCAATGCCGGCGGAAAAGGCAGAAGCGTTTGGGTCGCTCATCAAGGCTGCTTTTCGGCTCGCGGGCGAGGAACCGGAGGTGTGGGATTCCGCCTTGGGTTTGACGCAGATCTCGAGCAGCAGACCGGCTGAGGCGCCCGGCGTGGCGTTAAAGCGCCTGCGTCAGGAAAACCACATGACTCAGCGTGAAACGGCTCAGCTGCTCGGCTGCACCCAGGCGCGCATCTCCGATATGGAAGCGGGCGTCAAGCCTATTTCAGCTGAAGCCGCACAGCTTTTTGCTAAACGCTTTGGGGTCTCTCCCGCGCTTTTTCTGAAATGAGTCCCTCGTCTTCAAAGATCGATGTCAAAACCCGCGCGTCGGGCGGCTATAAGCGCTTCGGTGCGGTTCGAGGCACCAAACGAGCGGTAGATCGCGGCAACGTGTGTTTTGACCGTTCCTTCAGAAAGATCGAGCTCTCGGCAGATGCGCTTGATGGGGGCGCCTTTGGCAAGCTGAGCAAGGACGTCAAGCTGACGATCCGTCAGATGCGGCGGAGCCGCTTCGGGCGTTTTCAGACGTGCAGCTGTGCGGGTGAAAAAGCCGTCCTTTTGACTTTCGGTCAAAAGCTTTGAAGGAATGTACACGCCGCCCTTAAGCACAAAATCGATGGCGCTTGAAAGCAGTTCCGTGTCGAGCGATTTGGGCACAAAACCTGCGGCACCGAGCTGCAGCACGCGCATGATGCTTTCCTGGTCCGCGAGGCCCGATACAACGAGAATTTTGAGCATCGGCTGACGGCGGACGATTTCCTCCATCAGTTCCGTGCCGGTGACGCCGGGAAGCGACAGGTCCAGGATGAGCAGATCGGCATCACCTTCACGGTCGACGAGCTCAAGAGCGGCATCGGCCGTCGCGGCCGTGTGTACGTCCGCTTCCGGATCGCGGTCTTCAAGAAGGAGCGTAAGGGCGCCAGCAACCAGTGCATGGTCGTCAACGATCAAATACTTCATCGGAATGCCTCAGACGATCTCAGCAATAAGCACTGAGACTGCAGTTCAAGCGGTGCGCACTGCACCATAATTCGAGAATCTGAAAAGTGTAGCGGATGCGCGCAGAGGCGAAAGGTGTCTGACAGGTCAATTTGCCGATTTGCGCGCAACGATATGTGTCTTATGTCTGCTGAAGTTTCAATTGCTCTATCGGATAAAGCAGGGGCGTCTTTTGATGCGCTTCTTGTGCGCCTCTCACACTCTCGCTTTAGAAGCCGCTTTCATTTAGAGGCTGCCGACATTGAGCTCATCGGCCGAAAAAGTCTCCCCACAGTGCGCGAACACGCCGTGCGGTTTCTTTTGGAGCGTCTCGCACCGGCCAATCCCGCCAACGACGGCAGGCAGACGCCGTGGCGCGGACATCCGGTTTTTCGGGCTCAGCATGCCTGTGCCTGCTGCTGCCGAGGGTGTCTCTTCAAGTGGCAGCAGATTGCGCCGGATCGCCCGTTGTCCGCCGAGGAGGTTGAAGGTCTCGCGGACCTTTTGATGGCGTGGATTTCGCGAGAACTGGTTCGTGCAGGGAAGGATCCCCAAACTTATCTGGTGCCGCATGCGGCCGAGTCTTCCCCTTCAAGCTCCAATAAGACCAGAGGGCGCAAACGATCTGAAGCTCCAGATTCCCGAAGCTCGGAAGCGTCGTTTGCCGAACCGTCCCTTTTTGATGAAGTCTGACGGCTGCCCGCATCAAATTCCTGCGTTTAACCCAAA
>ERZ1034626.2512-NODE-2512-length-10809-cov-7.475079_pt1 | contig 10809 bp, 7 predicted proteins | sample MGYA00520652_ERZ1034626 | MGnify/ENA primary metagenome ERZ1034626 (study PRJEB33766, sample SAMN09781765) | gut metagenome | biome: gut microbiome | host: Homo sapiens | place: Madagascar | study: EMG produced TPA metagenomics assembly of the PRJNA485056 data... | reverse complement strand
TGAACTTCCAGCAGGGCTAATAGATAATAATGATGATATAATTAAAAATGAAATGCAGTGATGATGGAAAAATAATAAGTAAAAGTTTGCGGGTTTGAAAAAATAGTAATATCTTTGCACGAAGGATTGTGGCACTCTACTTGCCTCTCTGTTATATGCACGCGTTAGCTACACGTATGTATATAAATTGAAATACTGAACAAAACAACATGTTGTATATTGATATGAAAAAGAACGTTTTATCCATCATCGCTTTGGTGCTGGTCTTGCTGTTGGGGAGTTGTGGCTCGTCAAAAAAAGTGGCTTATTTTCAAAACATCGATACACTGAGCCTCGCTACTTCGCGCGGATTGTATGATGCTAAGATTATGCCAAAAGACATTCTTACCATTACCGTAAATACCACCGATCCGCAAGTATCGCTCCCATTCAACCTTGTTGTTCAAACACCGCTTACCGCAAGCGGACAGGTCGCATCTGGCTCTGGGTCGTTGCAGCAGTATCTCGTTGATAATGATGGAAACATACAGTTTCCTGTTGTAGGACGCATCCATGTGGGTGGTTTAACAAAGACACAATGTGAAGATGATATTCGCAACAAGATAATGCCATACCTCTCGGCTACAGAAAATCCCGTTGTAACCGTGAAAATGGCCAGCTACCGCGTCACCGTGTTAGGCGAAGTGGCTTCGCCTGGCGTCGTTCCAGTCAACTCTGAGAAGATGAGCATCCTTGAGGCTTTGGCTCAGGCGGGAGATCTTACTATTTATGGTAAACGTGATAATGTGCTTCTTATTCGTGAAGATGCCGCTGGTGAGAAACATCAACATCGTATCAATCTGAACGATGCTAACCTCATCAATTCTCCTTACTATTATCTGCAACAAAACGATTTGGTGTATGTAGAACCTAACGGTACGAAGGCGAAGAACTCGGCTATCGGCCAATCTACTACATTGTGGTTCTCGTTTGTCAGCATCCTCACTTCAGTGGCGGCTCTTGTCGTTAATATTGTTAGAAACTAAATATAAGGCGTTGGGCTTTAGGCTTGACGCTTTTATTTTACCTCACGCCCCCGTTTTGCCAGTGACGATGCTTGCTGTGCCTTTAAGCACACACAACAAATAAAAATATTTTACACAGCACAGCAACTGGTAGGTTAAAGATTGTTTGAAGTGTAACTATTATTAGCATTTAAGTAAAGTGGAACCGTTGAAACATGAATGTGGTGTGGCAATGATACGACTGCTAAAACCACTGAGCTATTACCAGGAAAAGTATGGCACCTGGATGTTCGGACTCAACAAACTCTATCTTATGATGGAGAAGCAACATAACCGTGGACAAGAGGGGGCTGGCATGGCTTGTGTAAAGCTCGACTATAAACCTGGACACGAGTATATGTTCCGAGAAAAGGCCGAAGGTAAAGAAGCAATCACTGAAATCTTCGAACGTGTTCAACGCAATTATCTTCACTTATCTGCCGAACAATTGGCCGATGCACATCTTGCAAAAGAAGAATTGCCTTTCGCTGGTGAACTGTATATGGGGCATCTTCGTTATTCGACCACAGGCAAGTCGGGATTAGCCTATGTGCACCCTTTCTTGCGCCGAAACAATTGGCAGGCTAAGAACTTGTGCTTGTGTGGCAATTTTAATATGACCAATATTGGTCAGATCTTTGAAAAACTGACAGAGCAAGGACAGTGTCCACGCATTTATAGCGATAGCTATATTATGCTGGAGCTGATGGGGCATCGCCTTGATCGTGAGGTAGAACGCAACTTCGTTGAGGCACAACAAAAAGGGTTAACCTCGACAGATGTTACCGAGTATATTAACGACCATGTGCTCATGTCGAATGTACTGAAAACCTCAATGCAAGACTTTGATGGAGGATATGTGGTTTGCGGTATTACAGGCAGTGGCGAGATGTTTTCAATGCGCGACCCTTGGGGTATACGTCCCGCCTTTTATTATAAGAACGACGAAATAGTGGCGGTGGCTAGCGAACGCCCCGTGCTTCAAACAACGTTCGGACTGCAGTGTGAAGATATTGAAGAACTGCAACCAGGACACGCCGTGTTGGTGAAACGCAATGGCGACTTCAGTATTGAAAAAATTCTGGAGGCCCGAGGCAATGCTGCGTGTTCGTTTGAACGTATCTACTTCAGTCGTGGCAACGACCGCGATATCTATCGTGAAAGAAAACTGTTGGGCGAGCAGTTGGTGCAGCCTGTGCTGAAAGCTGTTGATAATGATGTTGAGCACACCGTGTTCTCATTTATCCCTAATACGGCCGAGGTGGCCTTCTATGGCTTGCTTAATGGCTTTGCAAAATATAATCATAAGCGTAAAATACAACAAATAATGGCATTGGGACATGCTCCTACTGAGGCCGAACTGCATGCCATTCTTGACAATAATATACGTTCTGAGAAGGTGACGTGGAAAGATATCAAGCTGCGCACCTTTATCACTGAAGGCAATACGCGTAACGATTTGGCATCGCATGTGTATGATATCACTTATGAAAGTGTAAGAGCGCATGTTGATAATGTGGTGGTAATTGATGACAGCATTGTGCGTGGCACTACCTTAAAGGAAAGCATCTTACGCATCCTTAACCGTATGCAACCAAAGAAAATTGTGGTGGTGAGCAGTGCTCCGCAGATACGTTACCCCGACTATTATGGCATTGATATGCCACGTCTTGAAGAGTTTTGTGCCTTCCGCGCTACCATGCAACTGTTGGCCGAACGCAAAATGTACGATGTAATTGAAAATACATACAAGGCCTGCAAACAGGAACTGGAACGCAATGAGGTCGATATGCGCAACTGTGTACGCGATGTATATAAACCGTTCACAGTAGAAGAAATAAATCGAAAAATAGTTGAGATGCTTCGACCCGAAGAGGTTGAAACACCCATCGAGATAGTGTTCCAGTCAATCAACGGACTGCATACAGCCATTCCAAACCATAAGGGCGACTGGTATTTCACAGGCAAATATCCTACGCCAGGTGGTACCCGGTTGTGCAATCAGGCTTTTGTCAACTATGTTGAAAAGGCATACAACCATTAAGAAAAATAGATATAATTCATTGAATAGTTATAGTGAAACATATAATGAGAAACGTAACATTAGTATTAGAAGACGGAACTAAGTTCCACGGACAGTCTTTCGGCTATGATGCACCAGTGGCCGGTGAGGTGGTTTTTAATACTGCCATGATGGGTTATCCCGAGTCGCTTACCGACCCCTCGTATGCAGGGCAGCTCATGACATTGACCTACCCCTTGGTAGGTAATTATGGTGTGCCTGCATTCTCAATCGAGGAGAACGGATTGCCTACCTTCATGGAGAGTGACAAAATCTATGCTTCAGCTATCATAGTGTCTGACTATAGTGAGAAATTTAACCATTGGAATGCTGTTGAGAGTTTGGCCGATTGGCTTAAGCGTGAACATGTGCCTGGTATTACTGGTATCGACACACGACAGCTTACCAAGGTATTGCGTGAACATGGCGTCATGATGGGTAAAATTATCTTTGATGATGAACCCGATAATATTCCTGTAGCAAATTACGAAGGCGTAAACTTTGTTGATCAGGTGAGCTGCAAGGAAATTATTCGTTATAACGAAGGCGCTGGAAAAAAAGTGGTACTCGTTGACTGTGGTGTAAAGGCCAACATCATTCGCTGTTTGATAAAGCGTGGGGTAGAGGTAATACGTGTGCCCTGGAATTATGATTATACCAACCTCGAGTTTGACGGATTGTTCTTGGGTAATGGACCTGGCGACCCCGATATGTGCGAGGAGGCTGTAGACATTATTCGTAAACAGATGAGCCTGTCTGACAAGCCTATCTGTGGTATATGCATGGGTAACCAACTGCTGGCAAAGGCTGGTGGTGCACAAATCTACAAACTGAAATACGGACACCGCTCGCACAATCAACCTGTGCGCATGGTGGGCACCAACCGCTGCTTTGTAACAAGCCAGAACCACGGATATGCCGTAGATGCTAAAACCTTGGGTGCCGACTGGGAAGAGATGTTCGTAAACATGAACGATGGCTCAAATGAGGGTATACGTCACAAAACAAAGCCTTGGTTCTCAAGTCAGTTCCACCCCGAGGCTTGCTCAGGACCTGTCGATACCGAATTTATGTTTGACAAATTTGTAGAGACGCTGAAATAACAGTTTGTCGATAAACATATTCATTCAAACTATTGAGATATATTCGTTGAAACTTTTTATATAAAGAATTAGTAATGAAAGACGATAATATAAAGAAAGTACTGCTGCTCGGTTCGGGCGCTCTCAAAATTGGTGAGGCAGGCGAGTTTGACTACTCTGGTTCGCAAGCATTGAAGGCTTTGCGCGAAGAAGGCGTGAAAACGGTGCTCATAAATCCGAATATCGCTACCGTGCAGACTTCAGAAGGTGTGGCCGACCAAATATATTTCTTGCCTGTACAGCCTTATTTCGTTGAGCGTGTCATCGAAAAGGAAAGACCTGACGGTATATTGCTCGCCTTTGGCGGACAGACAGCGCTTAACTGTGGCGTAGAACTCTATCAAACAGGCGTTCTTGAGAAATATAACGTGAAGGTGCTTGGCACACCTGTTCAGGCTATCATGGACACTGAAGACCGTGAGCTGTTCGTTGAAAAACTGAACGAGATTGACGTAAAAACCATTAAGAGCGAAGCTTGCGAAACGATAGAACAGGCTCGTAAGGCGGCCGCCGAATTGGGCTATCCCGTTATCCTTCGTGCTGCCTATGCTCTAGGAGGCTTGGGTAGTGGCTTCTGCGACAATGAAGAAGAACTGAATAAACTGGCTGAAAAGGCATTCTCATTCTCACCACAGGTGCTCGTTGAAAAGAGCTTGAAGGGATGGAAAGAGATTGAATATGAGGTGGTGCGCGACCGTTACGACAACTGTATCACAGTTTGTAACATGGAAAACTTCGACCCGCTGGGTATCCATACGGGCGAAAGTATTGTTATCGCTCCCTCGCAAACATTGACCAATAGCGAGTATCATAAGCTGCGTGCACTGTCAATCAAAATCATTCGCCACATCGGTATCGTGGGCGAGTGTAACGTGCAGTATGCTTTTGACCCCTTGAGCGAAGACTATCGCGTGATTGAGGTGAACGCTCGTTTGAGCCGTTCGTCAGCTTTGGCATCGAAAGCTACTGGTTATCCTTTGGCTTTTGTTGCTGCTAAGTTGGGTATGGGTTATGGCTTGTTTGAACTGAAAAACTCGGTAACAAAGACCACCAGCGCCTTCTTTGAACCAGCTCTCGATTATGTGGTTTGTAAAATTCCTCGTTGGGACCTCTCTAAATTCCGCGGTGTTGACAAAGAACTCGGCTCATCAATGAAATCGGTGGGCGAGGTAATGGCTATTGGTCGAAACTTTGAAGAGGCTATCCAGAAGGGCTTGCGCATGATAGGTCAGGGCATGCATGGCTTTGTTGAAAACAAGGAGCTTGAGATTGACGATATTGATGCTGCATTGCGCGAGCCTACTGATAAGCGTGTCTTTGTGATATCAAAGGCTATGCATAAGGGCTACACCGTTGACGATATTCATGAGCTGACCAAGATTGATAAGTGGTTCCTCGAAAAACTGAAGCATATTATCGAGATTGATGAGGCAATGAAACGCTGCAACATCAATACGCTTGACCGCGATTTGCTGCGTAAAGCAAAGGTATATGGTTTCACCGATTTCCAAGTGGCACGTGCCGTTGGCCTTGAGGACGAACTGAAATCAATGCAGAAAGCATCGCTCGTAGTGCGCAATCTGCGTAAGAACTACGGCATCCTTCCTGTGGTGAAGCAAATTGATACATTGGCTGCCGAGTATCCTGCACAGACTAACTATCTGTATGTAACCTATGCTGGCGTAAAGAGCGATATCACTTTTGAAAACGACCATCGTTCAATCGTTGTATTAGGTTCGGGCGCTTATCGTATTGGATCGTCGGTTGAGTTCGACTGGTGTGGCGTTCAGGCTTTGAACACCATCCGTAAGGAGGGCTATCGCTCGGTAATGATCAATTATAACCCTGAGACCGTTTCTACCGACTATGATATGTGCGACCGTCTTTATTTTGACGAGTTGACATTTGAGCGTGTGATGGATATCATCGATCTTGAGAAGCCGCACGGCGTGGTTGTTTCTACTGGTGGACAAATTCCTAACAACCTGGCCATCCGTCTTGACGAGCAGCATGTGCCCATCCTTGGTACAAAGGCTAAAGACATTGATAATGCTGAAGACCGTGCCAAGTTCTCGCAAATGCTTACCAATAATGGCATCAACCAGCCTGAATGGAGCGCTCTGACAAGCATGGAGGATATCGACCGCTTTATCGAGCGTGTTGGCTTCCCTGTATTGGTTCGTCCAAGCTATGTGCTCTCGGGTGCTGCCATGAACGTATGTTCAAACGAAGATGAGCTGAAACGCTTCTTACAGTTGGCTGCCAATGTAAGCGAAGACCATCCTGTGGTAGTAAGCAAGTTTATTGAGCATGCAAAAGAAATCGAATTAGATGGTGTAGCTTCTAAGGGTGAGGTTATTGCTTATGCTATCTCTGAGCACATCGAGTTTGCAGGTGTTCACTCAGGCGACGCTACTATTCAGTTCCCACCGCAGAAACTGTATGTTGAGACCGTGCGTCGTGTAAAACGTGTGGGTAGACAGATTGCTAAAGAGCTGCATATCAACGGACCGTTCAATATCCAGTTTATGGCCCGCGATAACGATATCTTGGTGATAGAATGTAACTTGCGTGCTTCGCGCTCGTTCCCATTCGTGAGCAAAGTGCTAAAGATAAACCTTATCGAATTGGCAACAAAGGTAATGTTGGGTGTGCCTGTTGAGAAACCCAATAAGAACCTCTTTGATCTGGACTATGTGGGCATTAAGGCTTCACAGTTCTCATTCAACCGTCTGCAAAAGGCTGACCCAGTTCTCGGTGTCGATATGTCGTCAACAGGTGAGGTAGGTTGCTTGGGCGACGATACTAACGATGCATTGCTGAAGAGTATGTTGTCGGTAGGACATCGCATACCAAAGAAAACCATCATGCTGTCAACGGGTGGAGCTAAGCAGAAGGCTGAAATGCTGGATGCAGCACGCCAGTTGGTAATTAATGGTTATGAGCTGTATGCTACGGGTGGTACCTCTAAGTATCTCACCGATAATGGTATCGCAAATACTCATGTATATTGGCCTTCAGAAGAGGGTATGGAGCCTCAAGCACTTACCATGTTGCATGACAAGAAGATTGATATGGTAGTGAATATTCCGAAAGACCTTAGCCCGCGCGAGTTGACCAATGGTTACAAGATACGTCGTGCAGCTATCGACTTGAATGTGCCATTGATTACAAACAGCCGTTTAGCCAGTGCTTTCATTAATGCTTTCTGTACGAAGAAGCTTGATGAGATTGAAATTAAGAGCTGGGAAGAATATAAGTAAATTATTAGTTTAGAGTGTATTGCTCGCTATTCAATAGTAGGTAATATTGCTATTTAATAGTAGGTAATACATTCACTATAACATTAAAAAGAGCCAAGGTATGATTGTTATTCATAACCTTGGCTCTTTTATTATTTACAAGCTACCTTTGGTTGAAGGAAGCTCGTAATGATAAATATCTCGGTGCACCGCCATCTTGATGCTTTTGGCAAATGCTTTAAAAATGCCTTCTATCTTGTGGTGTTCGTTAATGCCTTCAGCTTGAATAGACAGGTTCATCTGTGCTGCATCGCTCAAACTCTTGAAGAAATGGTAAAACATTTCGGTGGGCATATCGCCTATCTTTTCGCGATGAAAGTCGGCTTCCCATAATAGCCAAGGGCGCCCGCCAAAGTCTAACGATACTTGGCATTTACAATCGTCCATTGGAAGACAATAGCCATATCGTTCAATACCTCGTTTGTTTGCAAGAGCTTGTAATAGGCATTGACCTATTACGATGGCCGTATCTTCTATGGTATGATGTTCGTCTACGTTTAGGTCGCCTTGGGTATGAATAGTAAGGTCGGTCATGCCATGTTTAGCAATCTGTTCAAGCATGTGGTCGAAGAACCCTAAACCTGTGTTAATATCGCATTTGCCTGAACCGTCAAGGTTTATTTTTACATATACATCGGTTTCTTTTGTGGTACGTCTTATTTCAGCAGTGCGTTCGCCAGCGAAAAGAAGCTCGGCAATTTTCTCCCACGTCATGCCTTCTTTTCCTAAAATGAACGATTGACAACCTAGGTTTCGGGCTAATTGCGCATCGGTATCTCTATCGCCTATGACATAACTTCCCGCCAAATCGTATGCAGGATTGTTGATATATTCAGTAAGCATACCAATGCCAGGTTTACGGGTTTCGCTATGGTCTTCGGCAAAATGGCGGTCTATGTGTTGCTTGTCGAAAATAATGCCTTCGCCTTTTAATGTCTGTATGATAAAGTTGTGGACAGGCCAAAACGTTTCTTCTGGAAATGAGGCCGTGCCCAAGCCATCTTGATTGCTCACCATCACCAACTTAAAGTCGAGATGCTGTGCAATGTACCCTAGGTGCTTAAAAACACCTTCAACAAATTGTAACTTGCTAAAGCTATCTATTTGTTCATCGGCTGGTTCTTTTATTAAGGTGCCATCGCGATCGATAAATAATATTTTCTGTCTCTTGTTCATCTTCTTCTTGTTCCGTTTGTGTTTGTTGTTGTATGTTAATTGTTGGGAGCGTTTTATTTACTACTGCTGTTTCGTTCTTTTTCACGTGTGGCAAGGCTGCCATAGAGATAATAGAACAAAAGAAATACCCATATACCGATATAACTTGCTATAAATGTTGTAATGAGTGTTGACAGACCCCATATGGCTGGCATTGTTGATGGCAGCGCTGAGGGATCGCCTACTAAAACACTATTATAGTTAGCTATATTTGCCATACTTAAAACGATAGTGGGCACTGACATTATTCCTAAAAGAATAGCAACGATAAGAAAACAGATAAGGCAGGCTGCAAACAGAGCACCTATATATCGGAAACCAGTGCGATAGTCTGATTTCCATATTTTTTTCAATTTCGCATCCTTATCAATTAAATAATGTATAATGGGATAGATAAAGGGTAGGGTGCTCAGTATGACTAAGATGCACAAGACAAGGCCAACACCTGATGTTATATATGCGGCATAGGTTGCTGTTGCTTTAATCGAATTAAAGCCAAAGGAACACAGCACTAAAATAATCATAACTACAAGATATGTCACAATAATATAGGCCCATGCCCATAGGTTTATGTTGCAGCATTTTTTTAAAACATTTTTTTGCTTGTCTTCATTTAGCAGGCAGATATAACTTGACTGCATCCAACTGCCAAGTAGAATGCTCACAATAAACATAGCCAACATTTGTAGGGCAAAAGATGTAAGCGAGGGTGTATCTTGGCTGAAATAGGCTTGCATCATTACGATAATAGCACTGGCCATTGATAGAGCCAGTGATGGTAGCCATGATTTCTTGAAAATTGTTGCAAAATTGTTGCATAGTAAATTGAAAGAAGTTTTTGTGCAGGTTGATAAGCTGCGCTTCTTGTATAATTCTTTTTCCATATTAGTTGTATTTTTGAGGGGCGTGTTTGTTGTTTTTATATGTGAGAAACTAAGCTTAGTGATAAGCAGAAACCTTGTTACAGGGCTACTTGTCAAGGAGTATCGGTTTCTTATCGGTTACGACGGAATTCAGAGCAAACAATGGCTGTGGCAATGGCAACATTTAAACTGTCGGCCTTGTCGGGGCTTGTGGCAAAAGTGGGGATAAGGAGCTTATTGCTGATACATTGGCGAACTTCTTGGCTGATACCATTGCCTTCATTTCCCATTACGATAAGGCCATGTTGACTGAGTGTTGTTTCGTAAATATTATCCCCGTCAAGCAATGTGGCATAAACAGGATATGTGGTGGGAAGCGACTTGATGAAAGCTGCTAGTGGGGTGTAGGCTATCTTTACACGGGCAATGCTACCCATTGTAGCCTGCACTACCTTGGGGTTGAAAGCGTCGGCGGTGTCAGGACTGCATACAATGGTGTTAATGCCAAACCAATCGGCAATACGGATAATGGTGCCTAAATTGCCTGGGTCTTGAACACCGTCAAGGGCCAATACTAATTGTGATGATATGTCGGTTGCCGAGATATGTGGGTGTTGTTGTTCAAACACTGCAATCACTTGCTGGGGAGCTTGTTGCAGGCTCGCTTTCTGCAATTCGTCCTCTGTTACAACAATATTCTCGCTACTGTGTGCCATCGCTTGGCTGTTGTCGTTAAACCATTGCTGTGTGGCAATGAGGCATTTCGCGTCTTGGCGAGCCAAAATGTCGCCCACTGTTTTGGGGCCTTCGGCCACGAATACATTGTCGGCATTACGCTTTTTCTTTGTGTTTAGCGCGTGTATATATTTTATCTTATTTTTGCTTAACATCTTTAATAATATATTACAACTTTAATGTGTATTTCAATTCTTATTATGAGCGACGCTGTGAGTAATTGGTTTTATACCGCGTGCTAATAACAATATGAAGATGTATTAATCTCTTGACATTTTTGTTATCGTTATGCAAACTTACATAAAAATTGCGTTTCTTGCAAGAAAGCCCCATGGTTTTTCTTTGTTTTCTGTAATTCTTACTTGTACTTATTGTAGTGCTACATCTTGTCTCTTTTTACAATAATAGGGGTGTTGTTTTTGCATGATTATACTTACCATTATACTT
>ERZ1034626.2511-NODE-2511-length-10816-cov-9.308800_pt1 | contig 10816 bp, 10 predicted proteins | sample MGYA00520652_ERZ1034626 | MGnify/ENA primary metagenome ERZ1034626 (study PRJEB33766, sample SAMN09781765) | gut metagenome | biome: gut microbiome | host: Homo sapiens | place: Madagascar | study: EMG produced TPA metagenomics assembly of the PRJNA485056 data... | reverse complement strand
TTTCTGAAATATAGGCGCAGCATTTTCGACTTAAGTATCATTCGGCTTCCACTGAGTTTTTCTTTAGCAAAATGATCTTCCATGGCGTTAATGCCGTAGGGTCGCATGGGGGTATAGTCGGTCAAAGGCTGGTCGCCACCATTTTCACCACTATCTTCATGCCAGTTGTCTTTATACAGAGTATGTATGAAAAGGCTGTCAGAGGTTTGCGTGAAGCGGGTGTAGAAGCCGTGGTTGCTGTCAACATCAGTGTCGTACATACTGATTAGTTTAGCCTGTACGCCCCAGAACACACGCTTTTGCGAGTAGTCAGTAACGCCGCCTGTTGCCAGCGTATCAACCTTTTCCAGATGCCAGAAGCCATCCAGTTTGCCATTGTCAGAGCCTTCAAAGTCGATGCCACAAGCCGTAAACAGCATGCTAAGGGCGATGGCCGAGAGGGCCATTATTGAGCGCGCACGTTTTTTCATCTTTTGTTTCCTTTCTTATTAGCTTTTGTTTTCAATAGGCCCGTGCGGCTAACGGTGATTTGCAAGCCTGCATTGTGGCCCAACATTTGGTTGCTGCCAAAGTCCATGCCATAGGCAGCCGTAACGTTCCATTGCGGGTTGAAGCGATAAGCGCCTTCAACCATGAAGCTGGCGTTTTGGTGTGCTTTGGTGAAGGGCTCGGCATAGGTGCCCCACCCTTTCTGCCATGTGGCCAACACACGATAAGACAGGCGCGAGCTAAGGTTACCGTCGAAGCCCAGATGAAAGGCCACGAAGCGGTTGTTCAGCACGCGTATCACGCCATTATCGTTGTATATAGGCGAGCGATATAGCGGGTTACCTATCACCTGCCCCCAGTGTTGCCATCCGGTATAGTTGCCGTGGTTATAATAATCGTCCAGTCCGGCCATGTGGTCGGGTATGTTTGATGTGCGGTCGTGGTTATACGGCCCACTCTGATATTTTGTGAACAGATACTCAAACACCACGTTCTTCAGCCATGTGCCATACTTCAGGTTAAGTTCAGCACCCAGCATGATATCTTTTAGCTGATATACATAGAAGCGACGATCTTTGCGCACATTCCATTCTTCGCCCGTGCCATAGCCGTTATAGTCGAGCAAGAACATCTGGCTATGGTCTTCAAAAAAGTGGTCGGCATATACGCCCAGGCGCCATGTGTCGGCATTATAGTTTAGGCGCATCACCCAGCTGCCCAGCTGGTTGCCCTCCATGTTACCATACACACCGTCAGATGTATCTTGTCCGCCTGGAATAAAAGCGTGCCAAAAAGCGCTCAGCCCCTTGCCAGCAGGCATCTCTATCATGTTGCCATCGGCCAGTTTTACGTGCGGTGTGCCGCCAAACTCGCAAGCCATCTCAAGGCCCATCTCTACGCTAAAGGGGTACATATCCTCGTCGCGACCAATGCGCAGATAGCCCGCTTTGCTATGATAGAGCACACGGTCGGCATAGCTGTTTTGATAATTGGTGAAGTCGTGCTGCCAGTTGTCGTCGGTCATCATGCCATAAGCTATGTGGCCTTTCAGTTGCAGCCAGCCTCCAGCAAACGGCAACGTCCAATAGTCGGGCAAGGCCAAGCGCACCTGTGGCACGGGTCGAGCGTTGATGCCTAACGTTTGCGAGCCCGAACTCAAGCGGTTGTTCTTCAACTCCATGGGCCACTGCTTGCTGCCCACCGTCAAAGCACCATGCAGCCATCGGCCTTCAACATAGGCTTGCTGCACCACAACGTTTGAGGTGTAATGCAAGGGGGCCACCACGTCAAGGGCATAGCCTAAGCCCCAGCGTCGGGCCGAGTCGGTTTGCAAGGGGCGTTCCAGCGCCACGCGCATATATCCGTTCGTTTTGTCGAGCGAGCTAAGTCCGTGTTTATTAGCGTTTAGCCACAAGGGGGTGTGCCCTTTCGAGAACGAAGCTTGCATTTCGCCCTTATACATTATATTGTTTAAGGGTTCAGCTTTCTGCACCTCGTCGGTATAGAGCCAGTCTTGCGCCTGTGTGGGGATGGCCACGGCCCCTGCCATCACGAGTGCGGTAAACAAGTGTTTCATATCTTGGTGTTCCTGTGTGTGTCGTTATTCTTCTTATGCTGTTTATGTTGTGCCACAGCGCGTGGCACATTATTATATATAACGACGTTTTCGGTGTTTTATTGTCTTGAGCATAAAGGTTACTTAACAAGTGGGACTTTTTGGGGCATCAATAACGCTTACACACGTTCTCAACATCTACTTTTTCTGCCCTTTTATGTAGATGTAGGGATTTTCCCCCTACAATATAGGGAAAAACCCTTTGCAAGGTTTTATTCTTTGCCTATCTTTGCATAAGAAAAGCTACACTCGGCAATTTGAAAGCAAGCTTTCATTGCGCTCGTTGGCATTTTCTTTGCAACAGATAAAAGAAACAAAGTATAAACCGTTTAAAGAAATATCGCTATGAAAAAGTTTATATTAGCCCTTACAGCACTGTTTTGCATAACAGTATCGGTACAAGCCATGAGCTATGAGCAGGCTCGCCAGCAAGCCTTGTTCCTCACCGACAAGATGGCTTATGAACTGAACCTCACCAACGAGCAATATGAGGCTGCCTACGAGATAAACCTCGACTACCTGATGGGGGTGAACACCGTTGACGACCTTTACGGCGTGTATTGGGAGCGTCGAAACCTCGACCTTAGCTACATCTTGCTGTCATGGCAATATCGCGCTTTCTGCGATGCCGCCTACTTCTATCGTCCGCTCTACTGGAACGCTGGCTACTGGCACTTCGGCATCTATGCTCGCTATCCACACCGCGACTATTTCTACTTTGGTCGACCCACCTTCTACGTTGAATATCGTGGCGGACACGCTTGGCACATGAATGGCGGACGCTCTTGGTATCATGGTCGCAACTATTGCCCAGCTCACCATCACAACAACCGCTACCATGGTATGCGCGATGGTTTCCAGCGTGGCGACTTCGGCAACGGCTACAGAGGCAACCCCAACAGCGCCACACAGTTTGGCACAGCACGTCGCCCACCCATCATGGGCACACCTGGCAATAATGGTTCATCAGTGGGCGCTCGTCCTAACACCTCGTTTGGATCACGTGGCAACGGCAACAGCACCTCGTTTGGATCACGTAGAAATGGTAATGTACAGAACAACGGCAACGGCTTCGGACGCCGCGAAAGCAGCACTCGCAACACCGTTACTCGCCCCAACACCTCATCGCCCTCAACCAGCTTTGGTGGCGGACGTAATGGTAGCGTGAGCAATGGAGGAAGCTTTAACAGCACCCCGCGCAACACTTTCACCCCCAACCGTAGCTCATCATCAAGCAGCTCATCGTTTGGAAGAGGTTCATCATCGTTCGGTGGTGGTCGCAGAGGAGCTTCGTTTGGTGGAGGCCGCGGAGGCTCATCATCAAGCAGCAATCATGGTGGAGGCTCATTCGGCGGAGGTCGCAGATAACATCACACAAATATGCCACATAAAAAGAATTGATAAAGAATAATATTGGTCTTAGCAATCTCACAACCAGCCCAGGAAAAGAAGCCTGCGGCAGGTTGTGAGATTTTTTTGTTTACAAGCTTTCCCCACATTTTCAAGATAATGTTCTCCCGTTTAGAAAAAAAATGTGTAATATTGCAAATAGATGACACTTCCTTATACAAGACCATAAAAATGTATGGATAAATTATTGTATTATAGAAATTGGAGTTCCACTATACTAAAATGGTGGATGGATAGATTATGTGTTGAAATGGAGATGATGAAAACGCACAGCAGATAAAAACTAATCTTTATCAATATTATTGTTTTAGGTTAACTCCAAGCATCTCACCTCAGCGTTCTTCATCGGCACTATTTGGTTAGCGGGTTTATCATAGAACACGCTCTGTATGGCTTTATTGATGATGCCGTGGCCCACAGCCAGCACCGTTTGGCCCGCATAATTCGTGCGTATGAAGTCAAGAAAGAGAGAGGCGCGCTGCTTCATGGCCTCCATCGTTTCAATATCGTCGGGCCAAGGCACATCTTTTAGGTCGGGGATAAAGCGGCCCGTAAAGCTGCCCCAGTCGCGCTCACGCAGCAAAGGCGTGGTTACCACCTTGGCTCCATGTGGCTGCGCAATGATGCTACAGGTGTCGATGGCACGTTTTAGGTCGCTCGATACAAAGGCGTCGATAGGTCGTTGCGCCATTTGCAGGGCCAGCGCTTCGGCCTGTTTAACACCCTCAGCGGTCAGCTGTCCTTGCGTTTGCCCTTGCATTATTTGGTTCACATTATCAATGGTTTGCCCATGTCGGGTCAACAACAATGTTGTGTGTATCATAAACAGTTGAAACTATTAAATTCTTCACGCTTCGTTCTTCACGTTTCACTTAAACAGCATTTCATATTGCGATTGTATAAAGCCATCGGCCCACGCATAATAGTTGGCAAAGGTTTTATACAGGTTTTTCTTATTATCCTTTTTCTCGTTACGCATATCGTTTACCAGCGCTATGCCACGGCGCATCAGTTCATCTTCAATGGGCTTTATCAGTTGCAAGATGCCATTGCCCTTGCGGTTCACCAGTTGCGCCACGTCAATATAGCTCGAGCGTGTCTTGGTGCGAAGCGGAAAGAGACGTTCCTTCAGCGTCAAGCCATACCTACACAGCACGCTACCGCCCGTGGTGCCACGGCCTAAGGTTTCGGGCAACTTATCGTTTGGCAGCAGCACCAGCGGCATGGCCACCGTGGCAAGAGGCGAACCTATAATGGTCCAAGCCACGGTATGTGCAGGAGCCTCATCCTGTGCCACCCCCTCAATAAGCTGTGCGCACGAGGTGCTGAAGCGAGGAATGAAGTCGACAAAATTGGCAAAGCGCGGCACCGTGTTATCTTCGGGTGCGAGGTCAAGAATATTAACGTTTGTCAGCCCATGCGTAAGGATGCGTGGCACCATGCGAATAAGGCTGGGCGCGTCGAAACCACCCGCAAAGCCCTGTTGCGTCATATACTTATTGATAGCCAGATAGCGCTCGGTGCCCAAATCCATTGTGCGGTCGCCGCTATAAGCATGATTGGTGCGAATAAGAAAGCCGTAAGGTGCCACGTTAGGATTGTTAGCATCATATTTGGTCCACCTATGCAGCCCCACCTCATAGTAGGCACAGCCGCCTTGCGCATCAATCACGCCAAAGTTGGCATTATTGTTACGCAACGAAGTGGTGTCGAGCAGCGCCTCAAAATCGTTCAGCGTAGCACACAGCGCCAGCGCTTGGCGCATAAGCATGCCCTCGGTTTCAACCTCAAACTCGGTGTCGCCATTCAGGTTATAGGCAGCCGTGTTCATGATAGCAAAGCCCGCCTCGTTATGCCCCGACCATATCTCGGCGTTCACCGTATCTTTAGCTGCCGCCACGCCCATAAAGCGGTAGCGCTCGCCTTGCATCGCAACCATACAGTTGTCAAGGTTGCCCGTGTCGCGGTTCTTAAAAATCATGGGGCGTCCGCTCTTCGTCACACGTCCCGATACAATAAACGAGGTGCATGCCAGCGTTTGTCCCACAGCTAATAGCCATACCATTGCCACAGCAATGAAGTGGCGCATTGATTGGGTTGTCATGATGTTTTCTTTCGTTTGATTATTTGCAAAAGTACACTTTTTTTGTTACATATTTTGTTACAACCATTTTCTTTTTTCTCTTTTTATCGCATTTCTATTACACCTTACGCTCTCGTTTTTTTGTTAAATCATCTAAACAAAAAGGGAGCGATAAAAATAAGATGATTAACTTTGACTTTTGTTATTAAAAGCACGAATACAATTATGAAAAAAACATTTATCATGGTATGTACCGCCATCGCTCTTGTGAGCTGTGGTGGTAGAACAGCGCCCACCGCTGCCGATGTGGTGAGCGACACTGTAGAACAAGCAACAGCACAAACCGAAGAGGCAGAAGAAGTGGCTGCCGCCGAAACCGTTACAGCCCAGCTTGACGAGCAGCTGAAGAGTGGCGATGCCAAGACACTGGCCAAGACCTTGGCCGATGCCAAGGCAACAATTGAGAAGCTGCAAAGCGAGGGCAAGGCCGACGAGGCTGCTGCCTATAGCGCAAAGCTAAAAGAATATGTCGACACCAACAAAGAGGCGCTGAACAAGGTGGCCAAAGGCGATGTTACTGTGGCCGAACTGGTGAACGGCATTGCCAACCTGCCCGCCAACCTTGAGCAAGGTGCTGCCGAGGCCCAAAACGCTGCCGAAGCCAATGCTGCCAAGGCTCATAACAACCTGAACGCTGCCAAAGCCAAGACCGAGGCTGCCGTTAAAGCTACAGGCGAAGCGATAAAAGAAAAAAACCAAGCCGAATATGACGCTGCCAAGAAAAAGTCGGAAGAGATGATGAAGGCCAATAAGAACAAGCTGCGCGAGGCCGCCAACAAAAAGATGAACGAGGCGCTGAACAAGGCGTTAGGAGAGTAATCGCGCGTCAGTTTTTTACGTTGCTTCCTCCACCAATTGTGGCAATATAAACACGGCGTGCACCTTTTGTTTTTCTTTGGGCGGAATGTCCATATAGTTGCGATAAAGGTCAGATAGGTAGGCATCGGGGTTGCAAGGCGCCATAAAGGTTTTGCCCTCGAAGGTGATGGTGCCCAGCGGAAAGATGCTGTCCTGTCTGTGCCTTACGCCATAGCCGTTGTTTATCAGCACGTTGGCCATATAGGTATCGGTGCGCTTTGTGGCGAAGGCCCACTTCCAGCGCAACTTATACCACTGATACAAGGCGCCAAACCACAACAGTTCGGCAGCAGCCCGCCACGAGTAGGTGTGCGAGTGGTGAAGGATAGAGTAGCACTTCGACATGCCCTTGGCATATTTTTTACAAAACGCCCTCGACACGTTAGGATAAGCTATGAAGGGGAAGATGTCGACATACAATCCCTTGCCATACGGCAACGAGAAGTCGTCGTTAGCCTCAACATAAAACGAGTTGGTATCGCGCACCTTCATGATAGGTTCGCGTGTGAGTTCTGTTTCAGGGTCTTGTAGCACAAGGCCCTGACGCAGCTCGCTGGGTGCCACCTGTGCAAAGCGTTTTGCATCGTCAAGCGGCATGGCAATGTCGATATCGTCGTCCCACGGAATAAATCCGCCGTGGCGCACGGCGCCCAGCAACGATCCCCCATCAAGCCAATAGCTAATGTTGTGCTTTCGGCATATACGGTCAATTTCTTCTAATATTGTGAGCTGTTTCAGTTGGCAGCGTCGCAGCTGCTGCTGTTTAAATTGTTCAATCTTGCTGGTCATTTATCTCTTTACCTAATAATATTTTTCACTTTTATAGCCCCCACTCGTTCGCTTGGCTTTGCCACTTGCCTTAGCACGAACATGTCAGACAATCGTCGTCAATACTTTTTCTAAAGGTGATAATATTTTCCTTATATTTGTTTACATCGCCTTTAAAGATAGCACTGGTACCACACACAAACATGCTGGCACCTATCTTGCGCAGCGTGCGTCCGTTTTCGGGTGTAATGTTTCCATCCACTTCAATAATAATATCTTCACGATGCTCACGCCTCAACAGGTCGGCCACCTTTTGTGCCTTTCTGATGGTCGACGGCACCATCTTTTGCCCCGCAAAGCCAGGGTTCACCATCAATAGGTTTATGCCATCAATATATTCGAGCACCTCTTCCAGCGCGCTGACGGGCGTGGCGGGGTTGATGGCCAAGAAGCGTTTGCAGCCGTAGGGTTCAAGATAGTCGAGCACACGTTGCACCTGAAACGTACTTTCATAATGCACCGACACCGTATCGGTGGGGCGTATGCCTATCCACTGCAACTTATACTCGGGGTCTTTCACCATGAGATGAATGTCGAGCGGAATGTTTGTCAGCTCGCGCAAACCACGAATATAGTCAACCCCCAGCCCCAGGTTGGGCACGAAGGTGCCGTCCATCACGTCGATGTGCAGATGCTCTACACCCTCTTCTTCAAAAATACGTATTGTTTCTTTCAAGTCGATAAGGTCGGTACACATCATCGACGCTGATATTTCACCTTTGCGCATACGCTGACAGTTTTTATTGGGTTTTGTTAGTCGTTCCACGTTGTCATTACCTTGCAATAAGGCTCTTTGTGCTCGTGCATCATCTTCAGGCCCTCCATCAGTTGGCCTTGCGTGAAGGTGTGCGAGATGAGGGGTGCCACATTAATCTCGCCATTGGCAATGGCCTTGACGGCGTTGGTCCAGTCAGAGGGGTTTGTGCCATCGTAGGCCGAGTTCCACGTGCCCTTCAGCACCAGCTGTTTGCGCAAGATGCGCCAATAAACGTCTTGCGACAGTGTTATCTCGCCCGACGGGTTGCCCATCAGCAGCACCGTGCCCCCAGGTTTGGTTCCGCTTATGGCCAGCGTTATGGCCGCTGGGGTGCCCACCGCCTCGAGCACAAAGTCGTATTCGGACATTGCGCTCTTATCGGTACACACGCAATAGTTCAACCCACACTTTTCTATCAAGCTACGTTTTTCTTCGTTACGCCCAATAACCGTTACGCTGCTGGCCCCAAACTTATACGCCCACTGTGCAGCGCTGATGCCTATCATGCCCGTGCCTATAACGGCCACACGATAGCCAGGCTTTACGCCGCCCAGCGTGATGGCGTGCAGCGCCACCGACAGCGGTTCGAGCATGGCGGCCACGGTGAAGGGCATATCGGCGGGCAGCGCAATAAGGTTCCACACAGGCACAGCCACATACTGAGCATAGCCACCATCGCGTCGCGAGCCCACATAGTCGTAATGGGCACACATTTCATAGTGTTTTTGCTGGCACTGGTCGCACTGTCGGCACGGTATGAGGGGGAACACGCCCACCTTTTGTCCTATGAGCGCGGCATCGGCAGGGTCGCCCACAGCGTGCACCTCGCCCGAAAACTCGTGGCCCGGAATGGTAGGAAAATGATAGGTGCCTTTGGTAAACACGCGGGCAATGTCGGAACTGCAAATGCCAGCGGCCCTCACCTTTACAATGGCCCACCCTTTGGGGCACTGTGGCATGGGCACGTCGTCGTAACGCAAATCGTTTATAGCATGAAGAACGTATGCTTTCATTGTTTATTGTTTGTTTATAATGGCCTGAAAGTTTGACAAGTCTTCGGGCGTAGTAATTTTAAAGTTCATGGGGTCGCCCGTCACCATTTGGCAGTTTAGGCCTGCTTTAAAGGCTATCTCGGTGCTGCCGTTTATCTTCAGCAGGTCGGCACGAGGCATGGTTTCGTGCACATGCAGATACTTGCCAAAGCGAAACGCCTCAGGAGCCTGTCCGCCCCACAGGTGGCTGCGGTTTAACAATTGCTGTATATGCTTGCCATCTTCGCTCAGGTAGGTGGTGTCTTTAACAGGTATCACGGGCATCACGCCATCGGCCTCTTGGCAGCCTTCATAGCAAGCGTTTATCAGGGCTTGACTTACCAGGGGGCGTGCCGCATCATGAATAATAACGAGGTCGTCGTCGGCACAGCCGCATGCCTTTGCCGTTTTCAGCGCATTGAAAATTGAGTATTGGCGCGTTTCGCCAGGCTGAGCATAATAAATGGGCTTGTGCGGATGCAGCTTTTCAACATGCTCTTGCACAAAGGCTTTCCACTCGTCGGCCACGCCAATGATGATGGCATCGGTAAGGCTATTGTCTAAAAAGGTTTTTAAACAATAGTTTATGATGGGCTGATGGTTTACCAAAACATATTGTTTGGGTATGTCAAGGTTCATGCGCAACCCCACCCCACCCGATAGTATGATTGCAATATTCATAGATAGCTGTTTTTGAGGGAGGGGTGCATTAAACCGTTTTTGTGAAATTTAAGAGATATACGGGCGAGTTTTTGGCACCCTCTTTTCTCAGCACGCCAGCCTCGGTAAAGTGTTTGAGCCACTTCAGGGCAGCGCTCTGGCGCAAGCCAAACTGGTCTTGCATATCGCGACGGGTGATGCAGGGGTTCTCGGCAAGATATTGTTTTAGCATTTCAAGCAACGACGCTTCAGTAAGGTCGGCCGACTGACTGCTGAAGTCGGCACGCTCAAAGCGCACGTTGCTCTTCACCTCTTTCAGCAAGGCAGCATCGGGGCGAAACTTTATGTTGCGCACACTGAGATAGTCGGCACGAGCCTTGTCGATGGGCTTATCGGCGGGCATATCTAAATCGACCGACAGCGAGAAATAGCCTATCGAGGGGATGTAGAAACGATGGCCTTGCGACAGTTCGTGAAGCATATAGTCGCGCAGGGCCGACAGCGTAGCCTCAACATCGGCCTTGGTCAGCGTACACGAGTTTTGTATGTGGGCGGCCAACTGCTGTGCCGTCATGGGTGCCTGTTCGAAGATACGTGCAAAGTGGCGCTCTTCGCCCGACCCTTGCGAGTTTTTAATCGACTGTATTTCGTATTTTATGCTCATAAAATAAGTAGGTGTTTGTTTGAGTACTTTGAATACAAAGTTACATATTTTCAACTGAACAAACGAAAAAAGGCTGCCTTAATGCTAAACAACAAAGAAAAATAATGTCAAAGGCAGCATTTCAAGACCTAAAACCCCACATTCTCTTCTATAATACCCAACGTTTAAAAAAGGAAAAGCCCGCAAAAAGTCGTCTCACACCGACCGTTATGAACATGGAGAACGGTCGTTGCTCGTGTTCATATCGACCGTTGTAAACACGAGCAACGGTCGGTGTGAGACGACTTTTTGCGGGCTTTCACCCAATTTGACTTTGACTGATTTTACTTTACACTTTTCTTGTTCTTTTACTAAATTACTT
>ERZ1034626.2509-NODE-2509-length-10827-cov-129.723450_pt1 | contig 10827 bp, 9 predicted proteins | sample MGYA00520652_ERZ1034626 | MGnify/ENA primary metagenome ERZ1034626 (study PRJEB33766, sample SAMN09781765) | gut metagenome | biome: gut microbiome | host: Homo sapiens | place: Madagascar | study: EMG produced TPA metagenomics assembly of the PRJNA485056 data... | reverse complement strand
AAAAAAGAAAGAAAAGAAGAAACAATGCTCAAGATTGTCATGATCATGCTATGCGGAATTGGTACGGGGTACCTGCTCCGCAACAAGAAAATGAGTTTTATCGGCCGTGTCATCACGGCGCTTATCTGGGTACTCCTCTTCCTGCTCGGCATCGAGGTGGGAGCGAACCCTCGTATTATCAATGGTCTTCAGACCCTGGGACTCGAAGCCATCGTGCTTACGATAACCGGAAGTCTGGGTAGTGCAATCTTTGCGTGGGCATTGTGGAGATATGTCTGCAGAAAGGAGGCTGGAAAATGAAAGGTAGTCTGATTATCGTAGGCTTCTTCGTGCTGGGCATCATCGTGGGAGTGTGGGATGTGATTCCTGCCAGTTTCCTGGCGAGCGACGTGAGCTATTATGCCCTCTGCTGCCTGATGTTCTGCGTGGGTATCAGCATCGGTTGCGATACCTCTATCCTGAAGAGTTTCAGAAAGGTGAATCCCCGGCTGATGATGCTGCCGGTGATGACCATCCTGGGAACCCTTGCCGGATGCACGGCTGCCTCCCTGATACTGGGACACCGTCAGCTCTCCGACTGTCTCGCCATCGGTTCGGGCTTCGGATACTACTCATTGTCGAGCATCTTCATCACGCAGTATCGGGGTGCCGAGCTGGGTACCATCGCCCTGCTTGCCAACATCTTCCGTGAGATTCTCACCCTGCTTGGTGCGCCCCTGCTTGCGAAGTATTTCGGCAAGCTGGCGCCTATCAGTGTGGGTGGAGCCACCACGATGGATACCACATTGCCTATCATCACCCGCTATTCGGGCGAGAGCTTCATCATCGTTTCCATCTTCCACGGCTTCTGCGTAGATTTCTCCGTACCGTTCCTGGTTACCTTCTTCTGTTCGCTCTAACGGCTTCCTTGCCGCTAGAGCTTTCTTGCTTTATCAGAATCCATCCAGCTCGATGTATTCATCATCGGCTTCAGATTCTGGGGCATTCGAGTCATCGAAGTAGATGCCGGTATCGGTATCTTCTGCGGGCTGGCTCTCGATATCGATTCCATTGTCTTCAGGATTCTTCTTCTGGGAATCATTTTCTTCCTCCTTCTGGGAATCCTTCTTCAGAGAATCATTTTCTTCCTCCAGAGCATCTTCCTCCTTCTGGGAATCCTTATCCACTACGATTTCGGCTGGTTCCATCAGCAGGCGCATCTTGCTGATCTTCAGCGGTGCAAAGTGACGGGTATAGAACTTGTCGTAATCATCATACGAGAGATTTCTGCCCAGAAGCTCGAGGTTCGGCTCGCTGATTACGTAGCTTCTCGCCTTGGAAATCAGACGGAGAATGCCGGCTTGCTGATGAAGCTCGTTGGCATACTGGCGCGCCTCGTCGTAGTTCTGGAAACCGCTTGCCTGCAGGCGATGCAACCCCTGGAGGTCTTCGATGCTGATGTCGAAATTGCGCGCCATATAGGTGGTGAAGTTATACTTGGCTACCTCGAAGAGCAGCTGGTTCTCGTTCACGGAATCGGGACTGTAGGCGAGCAGGAAGACAAACCGGTCGTTGCGGTCGGCTGAGAATCCTTTCTGCTGGGTGGAGTCCTGGGAAGTGAGCACATCGCTGCGTTTCGCCCAGACATTACTCAGGTCGAACTTTCCGCCGTAGAGTCGTCTTCCGGCATTCACGCCGTTTACGATCATTCCCGCCATCTCGCTCAAACGGCTGTTGGGATATTGCGCTATCACCTGGTTCATCTTTTCCAGACATTCGGAAACCTTGCCCTCGTTGAGCTGGGTCATACCGCTGATGAAGAGGAACTTGTCGCGGTTGGCGCCAGTAGGAAACCGCTTGTCTGATATTTCCGAGTTGTGCATCACCACCTCGTACTTGCCCTCCTTGAATGCCTGATAGGTGAGGGTGTAGATGGAATCTTCGATGTGTACCCCCATCCTCGCATTCCCCAGATAGTAAGGGTCGGAGAGGAGGGCGGTGAACTGACTTTCGGGGTAATCCTTCTTCAGTTTTTCGACATAGCTGTTTGCCATCTGAGTTTGCTTCTTTCGGGAATAAAGCAGATACAGATGGTAATAGGCTTCGTCGAGATGTGCGAAATTCGGGTAGTTGTCCACCAGTCGGAGCAGCATCTTCTCGCTCAGTGCCAGGTTGTCGAGCCGGTCTTTGAAGATGATGCCGGCATGGTATAAGCCATCCGCCAGGAGCTGGTTGCTCGCTGACATCTGTTCTGGGGTGAACGGAATCTGAGCCAGATAATAAGCCCGCTGATGAGGGTCGAGGCTGGCGCTATCGGCAGATGTTTTGCCGGATTCTTTCTGGGATAAAGAATGGAATAGAGAATCTCGTGATGCATCAGGCTGAAGATTTGAATCTTGATCAGAATTCGTTCCTTGCTTGGAATCTGTTCTCTGTGTTGAAGATGTTCCTTGCTCGGAATCTGTTCCTTGAGCGATATCCGTTTCTTGCGCCGAAGCTACAACTGTTTTGTTGATTCGCTGCCAGTTGTCGAGGTTCTTTCGCTTGCCCCAGAGTTTCTCGAAGAGCGCCTTACCTTGGCTTACGGCTACAGGGGAATAGAAATACCAGGTATTGGTATTTCCGAATTCATTTCCTGATGCATTTCCGAATCTGTTTCCGGAATCATTCCCGAATCCGTTTCCGGAACCATTCCCGGAACCATTCCCATCAACTCCTCCTTCATATTCCGAATTCCTCTCTGCACCGTCTTCCCATCTCCTTCTTTCTTCCTCTTTCTCCTTTCTTTTCAGGGCAGCTATCACACGGTCGATGGCTGCATTTCTGTCTCTCTCGTCCATTTTGGCAAGAGACTGCAGGGAATCCTGGAGGGCGATGGCATCGGTATAAGGCACCAGTTCGTCCAGCACCTTGGAGCGATGAGCCAGTTGCGGATAATCCTTTCTGTCCTGATCGAGCAAGCCGATTGCTTCGCCATAGCAGCGCTTGGCATCAGCATATCGCCCGGTTTCCCAATACAGATTGCCCAGACGCAGCAGGAGTACACCCTTCTCTATACCGTTTCGGGTAGCCTTCCGGTTGCCTTTTTCGTAGGCATAGATGGCACGCAGGGTATCTTTCTGGGCCAGGTGGATGTTGCCGATGGCATAATATACCTGGTCCTGATATTCCTTGTTCTTATCCGATGCCGCCATGCGCTTGAGTCGGCTGATCATCTTCCTGCTGTTGCCCGAAGCCAAGACCTCGGTGATGGCGATGCGGGCATTAAACTCCAGTTCGTAGGGCGGATTGAGCCGGATGACGTGGCGAAAAGCCTGATAAGCCTCCTGCTGGTTGCCGATGGAAGCCTGCAACTGTCCCATCAGATACCACTGGCGGGCTTTCTGCTTGTGTCGCATCTCATGGCTTATCACCTTCCTGAGATAGGGAATCGCCTTCCGGGCATCCCCCGTGTGGATATAGTAATCGGCGAAGGCATAATCCCATTCCTTCTGGGCACGCCAGTGGATGGAATCGCGCTGGATGTTTCGGATCACATCTTCTGCATCGTAGGTCCAGCCCTGCTCGATGTAGCATTTGGCAAGCCAGGCGCGCGCCTTGCCGTAGATGGCAGGCTGGGTGGAGTAAAGGCGGCTCATATAGGCGAAGGTGGCAGCAGCCCCCTCGAAATCCCCCTTCTGGAATTGCGATCGGCCCATCAGCATCCACGCTTTCCATAAAAACGGATTGTATTCCCTGCGACTGAGCCATTCGATATCTTTCGCCGTCTTTCTCCTGCCAGGTTCCCATACGGGGCGGCGCTTGATGCTGTGCTGGTGGATGGCTTTCTCGCATTTCTCGATGGCACGGTCGAAGTTGGCTTTGCCCAGATCGCGGCTGTTCTTGTTGCCTACGGTATAGAGCGGAATCTGCTCCGTAAAGTTGTCCCGGTTGCCTTCTTCCTTCTCCAGCGCCCCGTCGATATAAGCCACGGTACCATTATAATAGGTATTGTATCGGGCATTAAAGGCATGCCACCACCTGCTCTGCGCCGTATTCGTCTGCGTAGAGCATCCCGTAAGGATCGCTGCAATCACAGCGAGTCCTATCAGAAAAAGGAGCTGGATGGGGCTTTTGCCTTTCATGCTTTCTATTGTTTATCTGGCATCTTTCTCCTGATGCCCAGGACGATTTTGGCGAGTGCGAATACCACGATGCTGATGAAGATGATGGTGGCACCCGATGGCACGTTGAGCAGATAACTGATGTAGAGACCGGCGATGCAGTCTATCCATCCCAGGATGATGCTTGCCCATATCATCTGCCTGTAATTGTAGGTGAAGAGGTTGGCGGTCATCTGCGGAATGGTGAGCAGACTGATGGCGAGCACGATGCCCACCATTTTCAGTGTAGCCACTATGGTCATGGCGATGAGCGTCATCATCAGGTATTCGATGGCTGTAACCGGCAGGTGCTGCGAACGGGCGAAGGTACTGTCGAATGCGATGTTCTGGATAGGGCGCAGGAGAAAGGTGAAGAGGAGGGCTACGATGAGGGCGAGTCCGCCCAGCAGCCACAGGTCTGCGCTGTCGATAGCAAGGATGCTTCCGAAGAGGAAGGAGGGCAGGTCGGGCATGAATCCTGGAGTCAGGAAGCAGCAGATGATGCCCACGCTCATTCCCAGGGTCCAGAACATGGCGATGGCGGAATCCTTTCGCACATCTTTCTTGCGTGATATCCATTGCACTCCGAAGGCGCTGAGGATGGCGAAAACCATGGCGGAGAGTATCGGATTGATTCCTGTAAACACGCCGATGCCGATGCCTCCGAAAGAGGCATGGGTGATGCCGCCGCTGATGAATACCAATCGGCGGGTAACGATGTAGGTTCCGATAAAGCCGCACAGGATGCTTGCCAGAAAGGCGCCTATCAGTGCGTTTTGGAAAAATGTATATTGTAGTATATCCATGCGTTTACTTTGAACTTTGAACTTTGAGCTTTGAACTTTATGATTAGCAAAGCTGCTGATCTTAGAACTGCAAATTTCTAGCTTAAAAAGCCGATGACTTCATCCTTCAGCTGGTTGGGCAGGTTGATGCCTCTCAGTATCAGGCTTCTGTTCCATCCAGCCACTTCTTCCGGCTGCATGGTATAGAGCACTTCCGAGAATTCCTCAACCTCCTCATCGGTATAGGCATCGGCATCCCGACCGGCAAAGCGGTCGAGATCCTCATCATCGTAATATTCTATTTCTTTGGTGGCGGCTTCCATCATGCACTCCTGCTCGCACTTCGAGTTCTCACCGTTGCAGGTGTTGCACGATACGCCTTCCTGCAGAGGCTCCTCGTCTTCCCCCCTGCGGTGAGATACGATTCCGAATATGGCGCTTATCAGACCTAATGCCACCAGGGCTAAAATCAAGTATAGCATTTACTTAAAACTTTGAACTTTGAACTTTGGACTTTGAACTTTATGATTAGCAAAGGCTGTTGAATTCTTCACTCTTCATTCTTCACTCTCAATAATCTCAAACCCTACTTTCTTCAGGTCTTCCCAATAATGAGGATAGGATTTGCTCACTACCTCCGGATTGTTGATCTCGATCTGAGGGAACTTGAAGGCGAGAGGGGCGAATGCCATCGCCATACGATGATCCTCGTAGGTATCGATTGGAGCAAATGAAGGATTGCAGGTTTCGCCATTCCAATACAGAGTGTTGTCGTTTTCATCGTGGATGACATAGCCCACCTTCTTCAACTCTGTCTTCAGTGCCTCGATGCGGTCGGTCTCCTTGATCTTCAAGCTGGCAAGACCCCTGAACTTGAACTTCACACCCAAGGCGCAGCAGGCTACCACGATGGTCTGAGCCAGATCAGGAGAACCGGAGAAATCGTAATCGAATTTCGGAAGAAGACAGCGGTTCGCCTTCAGCATAACATTCGAAAGATGGTCATGGTTCTCAAATTCACTTTTCACTCCCAGCAGACTGAAGATGTATTTCACCACGGAATCTCCCTGCTTCGAGCAGTCCATCAAGCCTTCGAGCTGGATTCTGGAGTCGATGTTGCCATTCAGAGCCATCATCTCATACCAGTAGGAAGAAGCACTCCAGTCGTTCTCTATCATATAAGATGTCTCCTTGTAAGGCTGTGGCTTCACGGTGATGGTGTCCATATCCGTCCAGTCGGCATCGGCACCGTATTCCTTCATCGTCCAGAGTGTAAGGTCGATGTAAGGGCGGGATGCGATCTCTCCTGTCAACTTCAGTTCCAGTCCGTTCTTCAGAATCGGACCGATCATCAGAAGCGCCGAGATGTATTGCGAACTGATATTGCCCACTACCTCCAGGTGGCCGCCTTCCAGCGCCTTGCCCCGGATATGGAGTGGGGGATAACCTTCCTTCTTCTCGTAGGTGATGTCGGCACCCAGATAGCGCAGGGCATCTACGAGGATGCCGATAGGGCGGTTCTGCATGCGCTCGGTGCCGGTGATGGTATGTTCGCCTGTGGTGGCAGAGAGATAGGCGGTCATGAAACGCATGGCTGTGCCAGCCGCCTTGATGTTGATGACCTCGGGCATATTCTGAAGGGCGGCAACGATTACTTCCGTATCATCGCAGTCGCTCAAGTTGTCGGGATGGATATGGCTTCCTGCCATCGCACTGATTACGAGAGCTCGGTTGCTGATACTCTTGGATGCTGGCAAGTTGATACTTGCGTTCAGTTGGCTTGGTGCCTTGATGGTATATTTTATCATACGCGTACCTTATATTATATATATTTTAGTGCAAAAGTACAAAATAAAAAGTATATACGCTAGTTTTCTGGCGAAAAGTTTTCGAAATATCTCAAAAAAAAGCATGGGCTGCCGTGCTCTGTTTTCATCTCTTGCTATCAATATGTAAACGAGATAGGGGTATTATTGGGATATATTGAGATATGGCTGTTTCAAAGTGTAAAAAACAACCCCCTAAAATGTCAAATTGTAATTTTGTGTGCGTTTTCTTTCAAAAAGTAAAACTGACCCCAAAAATAACATAAAATAGCGTTAAGGAATGATACAACTTACCGGAATTTGTAGTACCTTTGCATCAGAAAAAAGAAACAACAGACAATAAGTAACAATCTAAAAATAAAGAATATGAAACGAATTATATTATTCTCATTGATGGCTCTCATGACCGTAGCTACTTTCGGTCGCAAGCACGTAGAGAATGCAACAGTAGTAGCAGACACTATTTTCTATGCAGAAAATATGAGTAATGTAGCTAGTGCAGATCAGGCTAGTTATTACAGATTGCTGATGACTACCGGCGCTGGCATCAATAAGAAGGATGTGTTCCAGGACTTCTATATGAACGGTAATCTTCGTGCCGAGGGTGGCTACAGCTTCATCGATCTCGGTAACGACCGCAATACTATCTTCAATGGTGAGGTTACTACTTACTACAAGAATGGTAAGGAGAAGTGGCACGGAAAGTATGTTAACGGCAAGCGTGAGGGATACTTCACTCTCCAGCTCCGTGAAGGTGGCGTGGCTATCGTTCAGTTCAAGAATGGTAAGTCTATTCACAATTACTTCATGGTAACATACAAGGATGGTACCACTGAGAAGAGAAATCTCTCTGAGATTCAGTCTTTGATGTAGAAGATCTCTAGAATAGAAAATCTCTCTTAAATTAAATAGAAAATCTCTCTTAAATTAAATAGAAAAATCTCTCTTATATAAATTAAAATTTTATGTTGATATGACCAATATGGGGATGGCTTCCGGGAGGAAGGTACATCCCCTTTATTTTTCTGATATATGCATAACTGAAAAAAGGTCTGGCGATGATATTCGCCAGACCTTTTTACAATATTTAGAGTGCCAGGTCAACCTCTACCGGGCAATGGTCGCTGCCCATGATTTCGGTATGAATCTTGGCTTCTGTAATCTGTTCTCTCAAGCGGTCGGATACCAGGAAGTAGTCGATACGCCAGCCGGCATTCTTCTCGCGTGCCTTGAATCGGTATGACCACCACGAATAGGTAACCTCTTCGGGATGCAGATAGCGGAAGGTATCTGTAAAGCCGTCGTTCAGAAGCTCGGTCATCTTCTCGCGCTCCTCGTCGGTAAAACCGGCATTGCGACGGTTGGTCTTCGGATTCTTGATATCTATCTCCTGATGTGCCACGTTCAGGTCGCCGCAGACCACCACAGGCTTCTTGGCATCCAAGGCCTTCAGAAACTTGCGGAAATCATCTTCCCAGGTCATACGGTAATCCAGTCGTTTCAACTCGGTCTGGGAGTTCGGGGTATAGCAGGTTACGAGATAGAAGTTGTCATACTCCAGGGTGATGACTCTTCCTTCGTGGTCGTGCTCCTCCACGCCCATACCGTAGTTCACGCTCAGTGGCTGGTGGCGGGTATAGATGGCTGTGCCCGAATATCCCTTCTTCTCGGCATAGTTCCAGTAGCTTTCGTAGCCCTCGAACTTTAGGTCGAGCTGACCTTCCTGCATCTTGGTCTCCTGCAGGCAGAAGAAGTCGGCATCGAGCGCCTTGAATTGGCTCTCGAAGTCCTTGCCCACGCAAGCACGCAGGCCATTCACGTTCCAGGATATAAACTTCATATTACTTTGAACTAATTTAGATTCTCTTGCTCTCACCTCTCAGCAGGCTCATGAACTCCTGGCGGGTGTTCAGTGAATTGAATACGCCGCTGTAATCGCTGGTAGTAGTGATGGAGTTCTGCTTCTCCACGCCACGCATCTGCATGCACATGTGCTTAGCTTCTATTACCACCATCACACCCTGAGGATTCAAGGTCTCCTGGATGCAGTCCTTGATCTGCTGGGTAAGGCGCTCCTGCACCTGAAGGCGGTGGCTGAAGATATCTACCACGCGGGCAATCTTGCTCAGTCCGGTAATCTTGCCGTTAGGGATGTAAGCCACGTGTACCTTGCCATAGAAAGGCAGCATGTGATGCTCGCAGAGAGAGAAGAAATCAATGTCCTTCACAATGACCATCTGGTCGTATTTCTCCTCAAAGAGGGCATCGGTCAACACCTTGTGGGCATCCTGATAGTAGCCGCGGGTCAATACCTGCATCGCCTTGGCTACGCGCATAGGAGTCTTGACAAGTCCTTCGCGCTCTGTGTCTTCACCCAGGAGCTTCAATACTTCCTTATAGTGTCCTGCGAGTTCATCCAATCCCTCGCGAAATTCTGTTTCTGGATTCATATCTTATTTACTTTGACTTTTAGAACTTTTAATATTGTACTGTAATCTGTCCCTTTACCAGGCATGCCTGTCTGTATCCCAGGGCTTTCACCTTGGCAAGCACCTTCTTAGCCTCGCCCAGTTCGCGGAAGTTGCCCATGCGGCAAATCCATCTTGGCGAGTAGAAGTGTACATATACAGGCTGGTCTGGGAACTTCATCTTGATGTTGTTGCCCGTCTGTTCAGCCTTCAGTCGGTCGTTGCGTGAGTTTCCTCCGGCAAAGATCTGTACTCTATATCCTGTAACCTTATAGCTTCTGCGCATTACCTTCTTGCGCATGTCCACTACAGGCATCTCGGTTTCTTCCTGATGTGTCTCAGCCTTCTGTGCATTGTTTCCATGCTGTTTCTCCTTGGCAGTTTCGTGCTGTGGCTCGGCCTTCTTGAGCGAGTCTGGAGTCTGCTTGTGAGAGTCCGGAGTCTGCTTGTGCTGGGCAGCTGGAGTTACTTCTTTTTGCTGAGTATCTGTTGGTTTCTTCTGTGGTTGTGGGGTAGTCTTAGTCTTATCGTCCTGTGGATTCACCTGATTCGTATGGGTTGGAACCTGTTTTCCGTTCACCAATTCGTCGATAGCCTTGCTTTGGTGTACGGTCACGACACCCTGTCCTGGATTCTTCTGCTTGAGATGATCCAAGTAAGTCTGCGCATTCATCTGGATAGATGAGCAGAGGATGAAAATCAATAATGTGACGAATTGTTTCATGACTATACCTTATTTAATATATATATACCTTTTATTAATATATAATGTGTCAGCAATCTGTTTCTGTCATCCTATAAAGATAGGGAAAGGGATGCCCCCATGAAAGAAGGCATCCCCTTTGGTAAATATCCTTGTGAGATTACTTCTTCCAAGCGTCGATGATACCCTTGAAATCAGCAGCCTTCAAAGAAGCACCACCGATCAAACCACCGTCGATGTTTGGCTTAGCGAAGAGCTCAGGAGCGTTGCTAGCCTTGCAGCTACCACCGTAGAGGATTGATGTATCCTCAGCAGCCTCGTTGCCATACTTCTCTGCTACGATAGAGCGGATGTATGCCAACATCTCCTCAGCCTGGTCAGAAGTAGCAGTCTTACCTGTACCGATAGCCCAGATTGGCTCGTAAGCGAGGATGATGTTCTTCCAAGCGTCAGCGCTCAAGTGGAATACTGAACCTTCCAACTCAGCCTTTACTACCTCGTTCTGCTTCTCAGCCTCACGCTCCTCGAGAGTCTCACCGCAGCAGAAGATAACCTTCAAACCGTTAGCCAAAGCCAACTCTACCTTCTCCTTCAAGATCTCTGCAGTCTCGCCATAGTACTGACGACGCTCTGAGTGACCGAGGATAACATACTGAGCACCTGTGCTCTTTACCATCTCTGCTGAAACCTCACCAGTGAAAGCACCCTTAGCCTTGTCTGCGCAGTTCTCTGCACCAAGACCTACAATCTCAGAATCCAAAACCTGAGCTACAGAAGCCAAGTGGATGAATGGAGTACAGATTACTACGTCGCAGTTTGGTTTGTCTGCTACCAATGCCTCGTTGATCTCCTTAGCGAGAGCAACACCGTCCTGCAGGTTCATGTTCATTTTCCAGTTACCTGCTACAATTTTCTTTCTCATTT
>ERZ1034626.2504-NODE-2504-length-10846-cov-4.093504_pt1 | contig 10846 bp, 9 predicted proteins | sample MGYA00520652_ERZ1034626 | MGnify/ENA primary metagenome ERZ1034626 (study PRJEB33766, sample SAMN09781765) | gut metagenome | biome: gut microbiome | host: Homo sapiens | place: Madagascar | study: EMG produced TPA metagenomics assembly of the PRJNA485056 data... | reverse complement strand
GACGGAAGCAGCTACGGCGGTCTGCATTGCGGGACAACGTTGGAAGTGTTCTACAACGACGAGTGGATACCCACGCGAATTGAATGTGCAGACGACTGGTACCTTGTTGGGATACCACAAGGATCGCTATACGGACTACAAGCAAGAATATAATAGTTAGATGCTGAAGGCAGTCTCTTTACAACAGGGACTGCCTTGTTTTTATGTCACGCTCAGAAGGAGGAAACAGCCATGCCAAAATGCTTGCTCAAATACCAGTGGGTCAAGCTGCCACGTGCGCACTTGCCTGCTGGCAAGGGGATCATGGGCTATTGGACGAAGCTGGCCTCCAGATCAGCATTCCGCAAGGGGCAGGCGCATTATTGCGGTTATATGAATGATGTGATGCCCGGCATGTGGTCAGGTGGCATGGTAGGCTTGAAGAGCATCTTGGGTGTCAAAAGCCGATCAGCAGCATTAGAGGTCATGGAAGAACTCCAACGTTTCGGATTTCTTCGATATACATTGGATGCCAGAACGAAGAAACTGGAGTACGCCATCACGGACTGGGTCGTGAAGTGCTCTGGCGCCGAATGCACGGAAGGCGCCGTCTATGTTACCGAGGGATATGGCTTTCTCTGCCTACCGCGCAGTATTACACAGCGGCTGGTGGAGCAGCACTATACATTCGGTGAATCAGACGCATGGCTGGATCTCTGGTGTCACACAACGTGGATGGATACTCATAATGTATTCTCCTGTTTAGCGCCTGCCGTTCAATACAGGAAAACGGGTGCTGTTTTAACTCTGGAAACCCTGGGACGGCGCTGGGGTGGGGAAAAGACTAAGGTATGGAGATTTTTTCAAAGGCATGGGGATCTTTCTCTCTGTACCGTCTGCCCGGTTCCTACGGCTGCCTCATTTTCAACAAACTGTATCCTACAGATACAGAGGTTTCACTGCCTTCCTATATGTCCGGACACATTCCGGAACCAGTATTCCTGTAGGTACTTTGGCAAATTCCAAGCTGCGCAAGCTTCGATACCAAGCCCACCATTACTTCAATCAATTATACTGCAGCGGGCTCATGAGCAAGCAAGAGGCGTATCTGTGGTTGACGGAATTGCTGCAGATACCTCCTTCGGAGGCGCATATCGGTTTACTGGGCGAGTATTACTGCGGCGAAGTTATCAAAGAGAGCAAAAAGCTCCTGGCACAGGGGAACCGGGATCATGCGGCCGAGTCCCATTTCTCTGAGGGAGGCGCGGCATCATGACCCTTACGCAAGATCAGCAGAAGCTCGTAGAAGAGAATATGGGACTTGTGGGAAAGGTCATTAAAGACAAGGTACATGGACTCGACCAGCTCAGGTTCTTTACCTATGACGATCTGTATCAAATCGGCTGCATCGGGCTGTGCAAAGCGGCAAGCAGTGATAAAGGCGGCTGCTTTTTGACCTTTGCATATCGACTGATCTGGAACGAGATATGCTCAGCGTTGATCTACGCAAATCGACGCGCCGGCAGAGAATGTGAACTGGTCCCAGAGATACTCGATGTTCGGCAGCAGGAGAAAGAATACAGTGATCTGCATTCGGTTTTGGGCAAAAACGAAGCGGAAGCCACTGATGCGATGGCCAAGGGAATCCGTGCGATCCGGCTCAATGCCGAGGGCTATTCCTGCGCGGAGATCGGACAGGTATTAGGAGAAAGCGCCAAATGCGTTGCTGCGCGAATCTCCCGTACCAGAAAATACCTTAAAGCTCAGCCTGCGCTTGCTGCGTTTCATTCGTTATAAGGCGTGTTGAACTCCGTCAGCCGCTGCATGAAAAAGTACCGCTCTGCCATACGTCAGAGCGGTACTTTTTCATATAGTGGGGTTAATTGTCATGTGATCCACAAGTGTGTGGAGGCTAATATCATACTGTTCTTGAGAAATCACTCTACGAGCGAGAAAGGTATCCAAGATGCCTTTTTGCTTCAGGAAAAGATGTCGTTGCTGCTCTTGTTTAGAAAGGCCCACCCATTCATCTGTTATTGTAAAGTCGAGATCCATTATAATTCCCTCCCATAGTATTCACACATGCTCTACTATACCCCAATGTGTCCATGCCGATTAGATATAAAAGATCCGCTCCTTCGCCGCCAGGCGAAGGAGCGGATCTTTTATCTTATCTTGCGGCAAAGCCACATGGCCTACGCAGAATTTCTGTTACAGGATCACCAGCTTGTGGCTGCATTTCTTCTGCAGAACCTCTGCCACGTCCCGGCTTAGCGCATCCAAGGGGGCGCCGTTCAGGGAGCGAATCTCCAGCCTGTGGGCCTGTTTCCCCGTGCAGAGGCCGGTTATCAGGTCTATAAAAGCCTCCGCTACGCGCACCATGGGTACGCATGTCGGTGTCTGCGCAGGCAGGATAGGCTGCAAATAGGCCAGGTCCGAGAGCTGCCGCTGTGTCAGATGGTCGCTCCAGGTGATCTGATTGCTTTGGCAAAGCGCCTTCAGCACCTGGGACATCCAGCCGCCGGGGAGGGACGGAATGGTGCAGACCTCCAAATGCAGCACATTTTCCTCCACATCCCTGGTTTTCTGCAAGTGGAACTGCTTGCTCAGCTCCTGCAGCTCCGGAGAGGGCTCGGCCCCCACATCCCGCAGCAGCCGGCTATAGAACATCTGATAGTACTGCACGGCATCCCGCCAGGCGCTCCGCCGGATCAGTATCTCCAAACGGATTCTTGCAATGTCCTCGTTATAGGGGTCGATCTCCTCGCAGGCGGACATAAACTGCAGGCAATCGTCATCCAGCGCGTTTTCATAGGTCAGCCGGATCAAGCGGTGATAGACCACCAGCTTTCGGTTTTCCAGGTAGTACCGGCGCTGGATGATATACTCCAAAAAGTTCTCGCAATTGTGCAGACTGCAGTTTTCAAAAAAGTCGCCCCGGAACAGGGACAGCAGATGCTTCAGCTCTGCGATGGAGTTGATATCTTCGAGATTGGCCTGCTCGATCTCAGATATATCGCACAGAAAGCTAAAGTTGGGATTGACCTTGATATCATCCTTGGACACCAGCAGAAGCGACTCACCATCCGCCTGCACGAGGGCCTTTTTGATCTGCCAGAGGTTGAAGCGCAGGTTGTATTTGGCGGCATCATCGCTGCTTTCGCTCCAAAGATAGCTGATGATGTCGCTGCGGCGCATTTGCCGGGTCTCCCTCATCAGGACCAGGGCGATGATAGCGGCAGCCTTGCTGCTGATTTGATCGCTGACATCCGCATCGTCCAGCAAAAATCGGGGCCCGCCCATAAACGTAATGTACAACATACTCATTCATTCCGGTCAAATACGACCCGCCCGTCTTTGATGGTCATATCCACTTGAACGTCCTTCAACTGCCGGGGATCCATCTGCGTTATATCCCGGTCCAGGATCACAATATCGGCGTCCTTCCCCTCCCGGAGGCTCCCCTTTTTCTTTTCCAAAAAGAGGGCATAGGCCCCATGGCTTGTATACATCTCCAGTGCCTCCTGCAGCGTTACGCTATTGGCGGCAACGGGATGGTTGACGGCGTAGTGGATGCCCTGGAAGGGATTGGGGTTGGTGATGGGTGGGTCCGAACCGCCGCAGATGGTAATACCGCTGTCGATAATCCGGCGAAATTGGTTGGTAGTGCCGTAACGATCGCCCAGACGCTGCTGATACATACCGCCAGGATAGCCCCACAGCCCCTCATAGGCGGGCTGCATGCACAAAATGACGCCCAGGCGGGCAGCCCGCTGCATCTGGGAGGGTGTTATAAGCTCCGCATGCTCAATGCGGTGGCGCATGGAGCGCACGTCATAGTGTTTCGCGGCGGCCTCCAGCGCCTGGAGCACGGTCTCGATGGCGGCGTCGCCAATGGCGTCAAAGCCAATCTGCAGATTGTTCTGGCAGCACTCCATGGTAAAATGTGTCAGCGCATCCTGCGTCATGTAGATCCACCCCTTCCGGTGGGGCTCATCGGCATAGTCAAAGGAAAGGGCCGCTGTCCGGCCGCCCATGGTGCCGTCGATATACAGGGAGCCGCCGATATGCTTGAGGCCGTGCTGCAGGGCACGCTTATACTCGGTGGTCTGATAGAAAATCTCTATACTCAGAGGATAGCGGTCCTTATAGTGCACCAAGAACTCGCTGGTGCGCAGAGGGCTCTGCTCTGCCTTGGCGCCCCGGCACTCCATGGCGGCCACGGTGGTAAGGCCATGGGAAAAGGCTATGCCCACAGTGCGGGCGGCAGCGGTATCATAGTCATCATAGGAATAGGCGTCCAGCACGTTGCCCTCCAGCCGGTTTTCCGCCTGATTGGTAAATACGCCTGTGGGAATGCCGCTGTCATCCATATGGATGCCCGGCAGGGTAAAGGGAACCTTATTATACAGGATGCCCACGGTATTGAGGATTATGGTGTGATGGTCCAAGGAGAAGATCAGAACCGGCTTATCGGCGCAGTAATGGTCCAGGACCTTGCGGTCCGGAGGGGCCTTTTCCTCCAGGCGGCTGCTGTCCAGCCAGCAGGCAGTGACAACGCTGCGGCTGGCCGCCTCACGCCGGATAATCTGACCGATCTCGTCATAATTGCGCACATGGGACAGATCTACATACCCGCACTCCAAGCCGGTACGCACCACCTGAAAGTGGTTGTCAATAAACCCCGGCAATACCGTCCGGCCCCCGGCATCAATGATCTGCACGGTGCCGGAGATATACTCCGGGTCGCGCTTTCCCACGCCCAGGCGGGCAATCTTACCGCCCTGGGTCAAAAGCCAATCGGCGCGCACATCGCCATCCATACAGAGAATCTTCCCGTTTTTGATGAGCAGGTCTCGTTGATCCATGGCATTTGCTCCCATCCTACAGTGTTCTTTACAGAAAGAGTATAGCAGACTCCGCCCGAAAAGGGAAGCCTCTATTCCGCCGTTTCTATGAAGGCGGCCATGGCTGCCAGGAAATCTGCGTCCGTCAGCTCTGCCGCCAGGTCAAAGCACAGGGAGAGACCATTGTCGCTGTTGGTGGTGACCACAAGGCCATCACCCGTCTGCTGATCCCACAGGGCCAAAGACTTGAAGCCGTCGTTATCGCCCCAGTGCCACCGGACGGAGGGTTCCTTTCGTATGAGGCCCACACCCAGGCCCCAGGCAATGTCATCATCGGCGATGCTCTGCACGGAGCCCATCTGGTGATAAGTGTCCTCCCGCAGCCCACCCCGGCTGCAGAGCAGGCCGGAAATAAACCGGGCGTAATCCGCAGCGTTGGAATACAGGGACCAGGCAGCATTGGGCTCCGGGGCGTTGCCGGTTAGATCCACGCAATCCCGCACGCGGCAAGGATAGCCCTCCGCATCAAAGCCCGGAGAGATGGCGCTGCCCACCCCCGGCGTCCAAAGCACGGCGGAGCGGTGCATTTGAAAGGGCGTGAAAGCATGGCCCGCAAACAGCTCTGGGAGGGATTGTCCCGTAATTTTTTCCGCCAAGTGCTGCAGCAGGTAATAGCCCTGGCCGGAATAGCTATAGGCCGTACCCGGGGCAAAGAGCATGGGCATAGGGCGGCTGTGCCAATCCGGCAAGCCGGAGCTGTGGCTGAGGATGTGGCGGGGGGGGATCTTTGCAAAATCCGGGTCCTGGGACCAGGGCTCGCCCCCCCGCCGGGCGGGCACCGGCTCATCCAGGGCCAGCAGCCCCTCATCAGCTAATTGCAGGGCCAGCACGGCAAACAGGGGCTTTGTCAGGGATGCGCACTCAAAGAGGGTTCCCTCCGTCACCGGGACGGCGCCGGCAGCGCCGCTGACAGCGGAATGGGTCACCTGTCCCCCCTGCAGCAGGGCCACGCTGCATCCCGGTACACCCCGGCAGGTCATCCGGTGGGCCAAAAGCTCCGGCTCCCCACAGAAATGCTTCGCTTTTTCCGTTACAATATGCATAGAGTCCCCCTTACATTTTTTTCACGGGATAGCCTGCGAAGGAAACGGCAGCCTCAGCCAGGATCTGCGTGGGATCCGCCACGGGATAGGGCAGCTCGCATTGGGCAAACACAATGGGAAGCTCCGTGCAGCCCAGGACAAAGCACTCCGCCCCCCGGGCCATCATGGCATCCAGGGTGCAGCGCAGCTCTGCCACGTCAATGGCACCTAAGTTTCCGGCCTTGACGCCATCGTAGATGGCGGACATGACCCGGCGCTGGCCGGGAGCATCGGGCTTGATGACCCGTATGCCACGACCGGAGAGGAGGTTTTCATAAATGCCGGTTTGAATGGTTCCGTCGGTGGCCAAAAGGCCCACGGCGTTCACGCCCGCCCGCTCCAAACGGTCCGCCGTCAGGCGCAGCATGTGCAGCACCGGCAAGTGGGTCCGGAGACAGAGCTCATCGTAGAACCAGTGGGCAGTGTTGCAGGGCATGATCAGGACGTCGGCCCCGGCGGCCGCCAGGGTGTTAGCCGAGCGCACCAGCTGGGGTACCGGATCCTCGCCGCCCATGAGGATGGCCGCCGTCCGGTCGGGAATATCCGTGTTGCAGTCCACGATCACATGGGGAAAGTCCTGGTCCCGGGCGGCGGCGGTAGCGCGGATGATTTTTTCAAACAGGTCTGCAGTGGCCAAAGGGCCCATGCCGCCGATAATGCCGATAATCTTTTTCACAGCCGGTTCCCTTCTTACTTTTCGGATTTTTTCTCGGGCATATAGAGGTCTGCCAGGCTCTTATAATGGTTGCCTGCCCGACCCGTTACGGCTTTGGCGTGGAGCATGGAGCTGATGATAGCCTCGTCCACGCTCTCGATAGCCGCCCGGAACACCTCGTCAATATCCTCCTCGTACACCAGGCGGATGGATTCCAGCCGATCGCTGCTGTAATGGGCCAGCTTGTTTCCGGTGGTGAAGGCCAGGGCAATTTCGCCGCTGCCGTTGCCGGAAATGCCGCCGGTACGGGCAATGCCGGATTGGGCGCGCTTTGCCACCCGCTCCAGCTGCCGGGCTGAAAGGGGAATATCCGTGGCGATGATGACGATAATGCTGCCCTTATCCTTCAGCTCCGACTGCTCCTGCCAGAACAGCCGCTCACCTACAGAGTCCCCCGCGACCTTGAGGTCCCGGAGGGTGCCGAAATTGGTCATGACCAGGGCGCCGACGGTATAGGTCTCGCCATAGAGCCGGCACAGCCGGGAGGCGGAGCCGATGCCGCCCTTGAGGGAATAGCACACCATGCCGGCGCCGGCGCCTACATCGCCCTCGGCAAAGGTATCCGCCGCCGCATCCAGAGCCGCCCGAGCGTGCTCTTTGGTAATGTGCAGGCCGCGGATATCGCTGAGGCGGGCGTCGTTGCACTCCATGACCAGGGAGTTCACAGTGCCGGCGTCCAGGCCGATGTCATCATTCCGCTCCAGCATATACTCCACCAGAGCCGTGGAGACCGTGCCCACAGACAGAGTATTGGTCAGCAGGATGGGGGTTTCCAGCGTACCCAGCTCCTGCACCTGGACCAGGCCGATGCTCTTTCCGAAGCCGTTGATTACATGGGCTCCGGCCAGGCACTTTTCGTGAAATACATCACCCGTGTGGGGGATGATGGCGGTGACGCCAGTGTGTACCTCGCCGTCGTGGAGCGTCACATGGCCCACACGCACACCCGGCACATCCGTAATCAGGTTGCGGGGACCATGGCCCATGTAACCAAACTTCAGACCGTATCTGCTCTCTACACCCATAATTAAATTCCTCCCTATTCGTCCGGAGCAGCTGCACTCCGGTCAGTATTTTTGTGAAAAAAGGCCGCCCGCTCAGCTCGTCTAATCAGACGTGCTGAAACGAGCAGCCTATATGTTATGCTTCGCGCTTTAACGCTGATAGACTACCTTGCCGCCCACAACGGTCATCACCGGCAGGATATCCTTGATCTCCATGGGATCCACGGTGAAAATATCCCGATCCAGCAGGACCATATCTGCATAATAGCCGGGCTTCAGGCGGCCCTTGACGTTCTCCTGGAACTCCGCATAAGCGCTCTCCATGGTGTAGGCGTCAATAGCCGTTTCCACATCCACGCACTCGCCGGGATAGAAGCCGCCGGCGGGACGGCCCTGTCTATCCTTGCGGGTAACAGCCATGTAGATATTGGTGAAGGGGTTGCAATCCTCCACAGGGCAATCGGTGCCGTAGGACAGATGCACGCCCATGCGCAGAAGGGTGCCGAAGGCGTAGGAGGTGGAGGCCAACTCCTTGCCGCACAGCTTTTCCACGATATTCATATCGCAATCCAGGAAAATGGGCTGGGCAAACACCAGAATATCGTCCTTGGCGATGCGCTCCAGCAGGGCACGGTCGGTAATCTGGCAGTGAACAACTGCGTGGCGGAGCTTGTTCTTGCCATCCACGAAGGCCCGCTCATAGCACTCCACAGTGCGGCGCACGGCCTCGTCACCGATGCAGTGGGTAATCACCTGCAGATTATGCTCCTTTGCCAGCTGGCAGTAGCGGTCCATATCCTCCACGGTGATCCACTCCAGGCCGTGGTTTTCCGGATCGCCCACGTAGCCGTGGGACATAAGACCCGTGCGGGCGCCCAGGCTGCCGTCCTTAAACAGCTTCAGGGGACCCAGGGTAAGCCAGGAGCCTTTCTTATACTCGCCCACGGCGTACTCGCCCCGGGTCAGGTACTCCTCGAAATCCTCCAGGTTGTTGAAGCAGACCTGATGGCGATAGCGAACCTTGCCCTCGCCGTTATCATACATCTCGTGCAGCAGGCGGAAGGCAGCAGGGGTATCCAGGAAGGTGGTGCCCACATCGTTGCTCTGGACGCTGGTGAGACCGTGGGAAACCGCATAGTCCATGGCATCCTTCATGAACTCATGGCGCTCCTCCAGGGTAAACTCCGGGATAAGACGCTTGGCGATGTTGCAGCCGTTGCCGGTGAAGATGCCGTTGGGCACGCCATTTTCATCGGTGAGGCAATCCTCGCCCTTGCACTTGTCTATCTCGCCAGTGCTTTGCAGGATCTCCAGGAGCTTGCTGTTGACGGAGACAATGTGTCCGCAGACGCGCTCCAGCACGATGGGATAGTCGGTACTGATCTTGTCCAGGTCATGCCGGTCGGGCAGGCGGCTGCCGTCGGTGAAATAGTCCTGGTTCCAGCCGAGGGCGTGGAGACCGTTTTTCACCCGCTGGGGATGCTCCTGGGCGAACTTGCGGCATACCTCGATCAGCTCCGCAATGGACTTTACATCGGCGATATGGGCCTGGTTCAGCGTCTCGCTGAACTGGGCAAAGTGCATATGAGAATCATTGAGACCGGGGATCAGGGTCCGGCCGCCGCAATCCACCCGGGTGGCGTCAGCCGGAGCATCGGCCAGCAGGGCATCGCTGCTGCCTATGCGGCGGATGATGCCATCCTCAACCAAAACTGCCTGCTCATAATGACCCTTTTCTACATAGACCTTGGCATTATAATACAGCTCAGCCATCATTAGTCTCCTTATTCTCCCCTGCTTCCTTCTTCAGCTTACGGTCAAAGATCAGGTAAACAACGGCGCCGAGAGCGGGCACGGTGAAGCCGATGGAACCCAGGATGGGATTCTCAATGGCGGAGTTGACGAACAGGGCCACGAACACGATGGCGGTGAAGATGATGGACACGGGATAGAGCCACACCTTGTAGGGACGCTCGATATTGGGGAACTTCTTGCGCAGGATGGGCACAGCCAGAACGATCATAACATTGAAGAGCAGGTTGCTCAGCACCACCATGTCGGTCAGCTCGCTCAGGTTACGCAGCAGCACCAGGGCGCTGGAGATGACAGCCTGGACAATGACGGGCACATAGGGGATCTTCTGCTTATTCAGCTTGGTGAAGCTCTTGAAGAAGTGGCCCTCCTTGGCCATGGCATAGTACATTCTGGGCTGGGCCAGGATGAGGCCGTTCATGCTGCCGAACATGGCCAGAACCATGCCTACGGTAACCACCACGGCACCTGCGCTGCCCAGCAGCTTCTTGGCAACCGCCGTACCCAGATACAGGTCACCGGCGTCGATCATGGCGGCGATCTCCTCGTGGGGCAGAACCTTCATGATGGCGAAGTTGAAGAGGGTGTAGAGAATCGTAACGCCGCCGATGCCGATGATAAGGGCCAGGGGCAGATTCTTGCGGGGGTTCTTCATTTCCTCGGCCACGGTGTTCAGGTTGGTCCAGCCCTCATAGGCCCAGAGGGAGGCCACCACGGCCAGAGCGATCATGCTGAAAACGCTGGTGTTGTTCTCGGCGGCATAGACGCCGGCAGAGCCAAAGGACAGGTCGGGGGTAACATGGCCGACAAACAGGGCGGCCAGCAGAATGATGGCAACGGGCACCATCTTGGCAATCATGGAGACATTCTGCACCACGGAGGCCAGCTTAACGCCCACCATGTTATAGGCAGTGATACCGAAGATGAGTACAACGGCGGCAATCTTGCAGCCGAAGTCGCTGAGGTGGAAAATGGGCTGGAATACGCCCATCAGAGCCAGGGCCAGAGCAGCCACGGAGCCGGGGCCGCCGATGAGCCAATCCACAAAGCCGTTCATGAAGCCCACGATGGGATGATAGGCCTCATTCAGGTAGACCACACGGCCGCCGGACTGGGGCATGGCCGCGCCCATTTCCGCATAGGCCAGACCGCCAAACAGGGAAATGACACCGCCGATGATCCAGCACAGCAGAGCCAGACCGCTGTTCATACCCACGCGCTGCAGCACATAGGCGCCCAGGTAGAAGATACCGGAGCCGATCATGATACCAGCAATAATGCTAACACCACCAAAGGCACCTATTTCTCGCTTGAGTTCTGTTTTTTCTGTTGTCAAATCGTTGATAG
>ERZ1034626.2503-NODE-2503-length-10846-cov-10.242424_pt1 | contig 10846 bp, 5 predicted proteins | sample MGYA00520652_ERZ1034626 | MGnify/ENA primary metagenome ERZ1034626 (study PRJEB33766, sample SAMN09781765) | gut metagenome | biome: gut microbiome | host: Homo sapiens | place: Madagascar | study: EMG produced TPA metagenomics assembly of the PRJNA485056 data... | reverse complement strand
GTATTTCTTATATTTTCATGTCGAGGGGGAAAAAGAAAATGAAAAAAATATTAATTAACCTTTTGGCACTGCTGGTACTGCCTGGCTTGGTGAGTGCGCAAAGCAAAAAGCAAATCATCAAGCAAGTGGAACAAAGAGTGCAAAGCGCTGTAAAACAACAGGCTTTGCGCGGTTCCGGCGCGGCTGTTAAAGGGGTCGCTAAAAAAGCCACCCAGGCTACCGCTAAAAAAGCGACGCAAGCCACCGCTAAAAAAATGGCGGCCAAGGCTACCGCTAAAAAAGCCGTAGCGCAAGCCTCTGCCAACAAAGGAACCCAATTTGCCGCCAGAAAAGCGGGGCAAGTAATGGAAGAACGCGCCTTGCAAGCCCGCAAAAAAATGCACACCAGCACGCTTTCTCCCCAAGAGCGCGAAAAACAGATGGACGGACTCCTGCGTGCCCAGTTATTCGGGGATGAACCCATTTTTACCGCTACCCCTTATGCGGCTTTGCGCAAGCAAATGAACTCTTTGGATGTGGCTATTGCTAACAAAAATCTCCAACTGGCTCCTGCGGGGCGGTTATCCAAAGAAACCCGCCGTATCAATACGGGGTTGGCCCAGTATATGTTGCAGAAAGCGGATATTAAAGAGCAGATTATTAAAGGCTATGCGCTGACGGATTCCTTTTTGGAAGGATATTACTTGCGCCGGATTTACCCGTATTTGTCTAAACCTTCTTATCAGGCCGATAAATCCGGGCACATGTACCGCGGTATTTATATGACGGTGGACGAGTTGGCTTCTACCTTAAAAACCGGTTTTTTAACCAAAATGAATACTTGGTCTACCGGGGCCAAAGACGGCAAACAAATTATTAGTTTTTCCACCTCCACCGGGGAAGCCATGAGCTATATTTTCCAATCGTCCGGGAACCACCCCAACGGCATTGGTGTTGTGTTTGAAGTGGACCGCGATATACCCGGTTTGGAATACTGGGAAGATGCGGAACTTAACTCCACCAAAACAATCTATCACGGGTATCAGGATATTCCCGCCAACCGCATCCGCAACGTGTATGTGTATGGGGAATACGGCCTGGAAAGTTTAGTGGAAATTTTGATTAAAGCCCAAAAAGGCCAAGTAAGAAGCAACAAGCAGTGGGTGTCTGTATTTGACTGTGGGGCTTTCGGCGGATTTTCCCGCTAAAAAATTTAAGCGGACTCGCCCGGTATTATAAAAACCCGGGCTTGTTCGCTAAGGGTACAAGATAGGCGGAGTGTAAAAGCTCCGCCGTTTTTTTTATTTCCGGGCGTGTGGCGTGGAACGCCGCCCTATTTGTAATCAAAAAAATACCCCTGCTTTTTACGGCAGGGGTTTTTGAAAAATGCGGTTTTTATTTGACGGCTGGTTTATCTAAATCTGCCTTGGAAACCAAAGATTTTACTTTAGCTTGCTTAAAAATATGGCTGAAAGACAACGCCACGCCCACATATACATTTTCCCCGCGGGGGCCCATATATTTGCCCTGGGCCGTATAATAATTGACAAACGGGGCAATGTATACTTCTTTGAACATCTGCACTTCTACGCGCGCGTCCAGTTCAAATTCGTAATCCAAATCGGTCGCTTGGCGGCGGGATTCGTGTAAGTAATCGCGGAACAGGGCGGAAAATTGCGCTTTTACTCCCTCACGCATGGGGGCTTCCAACCGCAGGCCCGCTTCCCAGGCCAACTTTTCCGAAGACGGATTATACGTCTGGTCCGATTCGCCCACCACCGCCGCATACAAGGCTTTTAAGTAGTTGCCGTCAAAAAGTTTGGCACCTAACATACCGCGGTAAATTTTGCGGCGGGGGGAATTGGCTAATTTGGTAAATTCGGTTTCGTAGCCGATGTTGGCAAACGGGCCGGCTTCAAACCCGCCCAAAAAATCGTTGGCGTGCCAAAGGCGTTGCGTGTAGCCGGTGGTGAACAAAATGCGGTCGGCATTTTCGTTCGTCAGGTTTTCTCCGTCCACGGGGCGGATGCGCGTGCGGCCGTAATCCATCAGCAACGTGTTGGACCAGAGCCAATTTTGGGAATAATAATCGGCTAATCCGTGGAACGTGCCCGTTAAACTGGTTTGGGAATCCGCCGTCAGGCGGGCATCCGGGAAGCCCTGGTATTCTTTGGCGTAGCGGACCTCGGTAGACGTGGCATTTAAGGCCAGTTTTTTTAGCTCCACTTGCCAGCCGCTCCTGTCCTCTTTTTGGGCAAAAGCAGGCACGGCCGCCGCCACAATAAGGGGCAAAACGGCATATTTTACAAATTTTAACATGTGTTCTCCTATAATAAATTTGCAGCTTTGGGCGGAATTATCCGCCTGTATATTGTAGTTAATTTGGGGCAAGCACCGCAATTTTTGAGGTTGCAGAGTGACAAGACGCTCCAAAAATAATAAAATATATACGGAAGGGAAAAACCTAATACCCTTACTCTAGATGTTAATTAAGGAAGAATATTAAGATTATGCCTAAAAATACAGACTTTTGCAAAATCGTCGCGACCATCGGTCCCGACACCAGCGATGAAAAATCTATTGACGCGTTGGTACAAGCGGGTGTGTCCGTGTTCCGCTGCAACTGCAGCCACGGCTCCTTGCCTGAATATCAGGAAAGAGTGACCAACATCCGCAAGATGGAAAAAAAATATAACTGCACTTTGGGTATTCTGTTTGACTTGCAGGGCCCGAAACTCCGCGTGGGTACCTTCAAAGACTACCGCATTAAACTGGCCGAAGGGGATAAATTCCGCTTGGATATGAACCCGGAACCCGGCGACCAAACCCGCGTATGCTTGCCCCATAAAGAAATTTTTGCCGCTATGAAACCCGGCTTGGAACTGCTCCTGAACGACGGCGTAGTGCGCTTGCGTGTAGATGCCTGCACCGCCGATACGGCCGACTGCACCGTGATTGCGGGTGGCGAACTTTCCAACAAAAAAGGCGTAAACGTGCCCGGCGTAAAATTGCCGCTTTCCGCGTTGACCGCCAAAGATAAAGAAGATTTGAAAATTGCCGAAATGTTAGGCGCGGACTTTATCGGTTTGTCTTTCGTACAGGAACCGCAGGACTTAATTGAATTGCGCAGCCTGATGAAATCCAAAGCCCACATTATCGCCAAAATTGAAAAACCCTCCGCCATTGAACACTTGCGCGAAATTATTGACCTGACCGACGTAATTATGGTCGCCCGCGGTGACCTGGGTGTGGAAACCAGCCCGGAATTGGTGCCGGTTTTGCAAAAGAAGATTGTTTCCGGCTGCCGCAAAGCGGGCAAACCGGTTATCGTGGCTACCCAAATGTTGGAATCTATGGTTCACAACATTATGCCCACCCGCGCTGAAGCCTCCGACGTTGCCACCGCCGTTTATGACGGTGTGGACGCGGTAATGCTCTCTGCCGAAACTGCCCAGGGCGACCACCCGGTTGAAGCCGTCACCACCATGCGCCGCATTATTGAAACCGTGGAAAACGACCACCGCTACCGCAAAGGGCTTTCCTTGTTGGAACGCCGCAACGACACCACCAAAGAAGGTGCCATCACTGCGGCCGCCGGTGTGGTTGCTACCAATATGGATACCGCTAACGTAATCGTCACGTTTACGGATTCTGGCTCCACCACCTTGCGCGCTTCCCAACAGAGAAACGGCGGCTTGCCTATTTTGTCCTTAACGCCGAACATCACCACCGCCCGCCAAATGGCTGTGGTTTGGGGTGTAACGCCTATTTTGGTTGAAAACTTGCGCAATTTTGATGATATTGCCATTGAAGCCAAAAAGGCCGTCTTGGCGCAAAAATTGGCCCATCCGGGCGATAACATTGTAGTGACTGCCGGTATTCCTTTTGCACAAAAAGGTACTACCAACTTGCTCTATGTGGTGGCCATCTAACAAGCAGTTTTAACGCTAAAAAGGGGTTTGCATTTTTGCAAGCCCCTTTTTTGCTATACTGTTAGATATTTGGTTGTAAAGGAGCGGATATGTTTTTATTAGTAATTGCGGTTGCCGGGTTGATTTTTTGGTTGATTGCCACGCAAGAAAAAATTGCCTCTTTGCGTTGGCGGGTGGAACGGCTGGAAAAACGCTTGGAACAGCAAGCGCCGTCCGTTAAACCCGCAGTGAACGCCCCGGCGGCGCCTGTAATGCCCGCTCCTGCCATGCAAGCGGCCCCCGCTCCGTCTTCACTTGCGCCGGAAAAAGCGGCCCCCGCTCCGGCGGCGCCTGTACTATCTGCGCAACCTGTTCTGCCTGCCTCTGCCCCGCAAACTTGTGCGGCGGCGGTTGCTCAAGCGCCCAAACCTCTGCCGCCTGCGCCCACACAAAACGCGGCCGGGAACGCGCCCGCCGCAACACCCTTTTCGCCCGTTAAACTGCTTTCTTGGGTGGGGGGATTTGCCTTTTTATTGGCGGCCATTTTCGGCGTGAAATACTCCTTGGACCACGGCTTTTTATCGCCCACGTTGCGCTTTGTAGGTTTACTGCTGGTGGGCGCGGCGGCGTGGATTAGCGGCCTGTGCATTAAAAAAGAAGCCTATGCCACCACCGCCCACACTTTAACGGCGTGTGGCGCGTGCGTATTTTGGGCGGCCTGGTTTGCGGGATATGCGTTTTATCACATTATGGGGATGTACTGCGCGTTCGGTTTTATGACTTTAACGGCCCTCTTGGCCTTTGCCACCGCCGTATGGAAAAAAACCGCGTATATGGGCGTTTTGGCTCAAATAGCCGCTTTTTTAGTGCCGCTACTCATGCACAAAACGCTGGGCGAACTGCCGTTTTTACTGGTTTATTTGGGCATTATCAATACGGCCGCGCTTTCTGCCGCGTATTGGCATAAATGGAAACACCAGGTTATCCTCTCTGCGGTTTTGACGGGGATTTTTATGTTTGGGCTAGGGATAGCGTCTTCCCCAAGCCAGTCCTCTGTATTCATGGCGGCGGTGTTCTTTTTCTGTGCCTTGTATGCGGTGGGCGGCGCGTTGTTAAAAAGCGGCTCCGTGCTTCTTGTTGCCTTTATTTGTATGGCTTTTAATATGTTATTTGTGTCGGAAAATTACACGGCCCCGTGGGTTTGGGTGGTGTTGGCCAATGCCTGTTTTGTGGCGGTTCCTTTTGTGCGCAAGCGGGATTTTTTAAGCAACCGTTTGGCGTGGGGCGTTGCGGCGGTGGCCGGGTTGTGGGCGTGTGTGGGGCTTGCTTTTGGGTTAAACCTGCCAAACGGGCTGGTTGCCTGTATTTTTGCGGTGGCGTATGCCGCCCTGACGGCCTATGCGTACACTTGGAAAGAACGCGAAGAACCGGCGTATAGCGAGCGCCTGGCCTGGCTGTCCGCTACGGCGGTAATTATGTTCAGTATTGCCCTCACCCAACAGTTTGAAAAAGCCGGCCTGACGACCGCTTTAGCCTTGGAAGGGTGTGCGTTGGTATGGCTTCAAAAATGGCTCCGCGTGCCGGTTTTGTCCGCTTTCGGCAAGTGGATTTTAACGGTAGCCACGGTGCGCCTGGTGCTTAATCCGGCCGTACTGGAATACAGTATGCCCAAAAGTATTTTTAATTGGTTTTTGTATATTTACCCCACTTGTGCGGCCACGGCATTTTTGGCGGCGCAAGGGTGGCCCGATAAGGCGCAAAAAATCAATATCAGTTGGTTGCGGGCGTTGGGCGGGCTGATTTTGTTTGCGTTGGTTAATTTGGAAATTGCCGTCGCCTATTCCTCCGGCACCCGTATTTCTTGGAATATTTTAGGCTCCTTTGCCGAGGCTACCGCCTACACCGTGGCGTGGCTGTTGTGCGGTGGGATTTGCCTGTGCGTGGCCCTGCGCCAAAAGAGCGTGTGGCTCAACCGTTGCGGCTTAGTGTTAATCGGTGCGGCGGTTTGTAAATTGTTCTTGTATGATGTCTGGCAACTGCCTTTAGGGGTACGGGTGCTTATTTTGTTAGGGGTGTCCGTGGTGTTGATTGCGCTTTCTTTTATGTATCAGCATTTTTTGGCCAACAAAAAACAACAGGAAAAATGAATTTTTTGTGGAGCTTATTAGGGGCGTTATTGCCGGCCGCGGCCGGAATGTTGGTGTTGGTAATCGGCGCCTTTTGTTCCTTGTTTTCCTTAGATGCTAACAGCCAAATGGGGCCCGGGATTGGGCTTATTTTTGTGGCGGCGGCTATCCGCTTGCTGGATAGGAAAAAGCGCTTGATGGTAGCGCCCCGGCCGTAGCCGCGCAAAATCCTTTGCAAAAACTTGCATACGCGCTCACAGACGAAGCGGCTGAGGGCCCCGGCCGTATCCGCGTAAAATCCTTTGCAAAAGCACTTGTATTTGTATGAATGGCCCCGGAGTATGTCCCCGGGGCTTTTTATTATGCCCAAACGCCTGCTAGGCGTTTTTTTGTTTTCTAACAACGCTGTATATATTTTTGCGCCAAAACGGCGTTTTGGGCCGGATTTTGGGGAAATTTACCTATAAATAAACTTTTTGTCCAATCCTGTTCTTGCGTGCCTGCCTATCCTTTGCCGGGAAATTTACCCATAAATAAACCGGGCGCAATATCCTTACCGTTTTTATTGGGCGGATTTTTAGGGGGGAGCCTATAAATAAAAACTCCGGCGCTCGGGATATGAAGTTGTATATCCTAACCGTTTTATTCCCACAATAAAAAACCCCGGCACTTGGGGTGCCGGGGTAAAATCAAACCACTTTACAGCTTAATGGGCGGGATAATCCAACAACATGGAGTTGCGGTGGGTCAGATTATCCAACGGCCACTGGCTGTTGCCCTTTTTGGGGTCGGCTTTTTCCGTCTTGCCGGAGGATGCCTTGACCGATTGTTTTTCGGCCGGCGGGGTTTCCCGCATAAAGTCTTCGTACAAGGCATCCATTTTGGCTTTCAATTCGTCAATACGTTTTTCGGTAATCGGCTGACCTTTTTTGCCGTTTACTTTGGCGTATTTCTTCAGGTCTTTTAACGCTTGGGCGTAATAGGTTTGGAAGTCCTTGCGCATACCGTCGTAATACTTCTTGTCTTTCATTTCTTTCATCAAGGTTTCCAATTCGCGCTCAATCGCTTTAGCGCTTTCATACGCACGCACGTCAGAGCCGGTAAATACGCCACGGGCCGGGTCTCCGCCAAAGGCTTCGCGCATACTATCCCACAGGGAAAGTTTCACTTCCGGCAGGTATTTAAGCGTTGCCGAGTTGACGGTGGCGGTTTTGAGCTTCATAACTTTTACAATTGCCGCGCCGTCTTTGGCTACTTGGTTTACCTTTGCCGTGGGAATACGGCTGGCCGTCATCATATCTTTTACCGCACCGAGGGCGTTTTCCAAGCGGGCCAAATCACCCTGGTGCATATAGGCTTCCATTTGGTCCACCAGCGTTAAGTAGCTGGGGTCTTTAATGTTGCCCGCCTGCAGTTTTAAGCCTTGGATAAACTGCCGCATTTGGTTATCGGAAGATACCATAATGCCGGAGGTAGAGGCAAACAACTGGTCCGCTTCCCGGCGCAAGGCATCCGAAACATCGTTGCGTTTGAGCATGGCGCGGAAGGTAGCCACAGACTGGCGGAAAGATTGCAATTCTTCCGATACCATACCCACATCTACGGCGGTATTATCCAATACGGCTTTCAAGCGGTTGTTCGTCCAAACCATACGGTTCATTACGCTTTGCAGTTTTTCTTCCGAGGTTCTCGCACGCGCATAACCCTGTACGGATTTGGCCACTTCTTCCACTTCTTTGGAAAGCGCTTCCATATTGCTCTTTACTTGGTCCGGTTTGAATTTCAAGCGTTCCAAGATGTTGTCGTTCTTATCAATATCTTCCTGGGTCAATACGCCCGATTTGGCCAACCGGCTGAAACCTTCTTTAATCATTCCGCTGTTTTGCGCTAACAATACACAGGAGATTAAGAACGGCACCACAGCCGCCAAGCGGTAGATGGACAAGTCAATCGGCGCACCTTTTTTAATTTCTTCGGCGCTCGGGTCCGCACCAAACTGGCGCAAGATGTCGGCCACTTGGTCGGCGTATTGGCCTAATTGGTCGGCCGCGGCGGTTTCCTTGAACAGCAGGAACAACGCGGCGATACTGGCAATCGTAAAGAACCCTTTGGCGTTGAAGCGGTTATAAGCGGCGGCGGCTTCCATTTTCATAGCGGCTTCGTCACTCTTTAACTGTTTCATTTGGGCCTCTTTTTCTTCGGCCGATAACGCTTCGTTATTGCGCACGTTTTCGCGCTCTTTCTTATAATAGGACGCCACATGGTTCATCATACGCGTATTTTCGGATACACCGAACGTAGGCGTTGCCAAGTACATTAAGAGCCAGGAGGCCAACATACCTACCGAGCCGAAGGGGCTAGTCATAAACAGCCCGATACCGGTGGCCATGAGCGGCAGGGAAAGACCCGTTAATTGGTCGTCCGTAATTACTTTTTGTTTAATCAGGCGGTCCGCCATTTTGCGTACCAACCAGCTGATAAACAACCCGCTCGCGCTGATAGCTAACGCCGTATCCGGTTCGTACAACATACCGGCCATTACGCCGATAGCTACGGAGTTGATAGGCGCATAGGCTTCATAAATTTTACCCAAACGGCTGGTAATAGGATACAACGGTTCCTTAAATTCCTTTTGGTATTTTGCTTTTTGTTGTTTTTTAGCCAATTTGGCCGCGCGTTTAGCCGCCGCTTTTTGGGCTTTGGCTTCCGCTTTGGAAACTTGCTCGTGCGGTTGCGCTTTGGCTTGCGCTTTAGCCTTGTTGGCCTCTTGTTTGGCGGCCACATGTTCGGAATGTAAGCGGCTGTTGCGCAACATCCAAATACCGGCTAAAGACAGCGCCCCCATAACAGGTACCAACATGGACCAGTTCGGCTTTGCCATGTCCGCAGGCAAGACATCAAAGTTTCTGCATACGGAAATAACCAACGCGGGGATAATCGTCACCAGTAAGCGCGATAACCCTTTGGTGGTGGTAAATGCCATATTCTTGGAAGAAAATACCGTAGAATCCGAATACGCATTTTTTAATACCGGGCTAGCCAAGGTGCTAAACAAGCTGGCGGTAATAATAGCCGTAGCCATAAACAACAGCGGAATAGCCAGCGAGGTTTTGGCCGCATCAAAGTTAAAATACATCCCGTCGGCCACGCCCACGGCGGAAATAGCCGCCATGGTGTACAGGCCCGCTCTAATCATATTATAGAACCCGTACTTATTGATTAACGGTTTAAGGATGTTTACCACCAAGGGGGAAATATACCCAAATCCGCTCATCAGTACAATCATTACGTCCGAGGAGAACATCTTTTTGAATTGGCTGCTTAACGAAGCACCCAAGTCCGCCCCGGCCACCAAGGCCACCACTTGCATTAAGTTTTCAAACTGGTCGGACTGTTTGAGCGGCAATACGGCCACGCGCTCAAAGCTGTTCGGGCGGGAAAGCACATAAGACAACGAGCTTAATTCCGAGCCTTTTAAGTCCGTTTCAAACACGCGGTGGCGTGCGGCCTTTTCCCAATCGCGCAAGCGTTTGGGGTTGTTCTGCACAAAAGGCACACCGTCCAAAAAGTTGGGTTGCGCTTTGAACACATGTTTGGGGTACGGCATTTTACTGCGTTGAATTTCGCGAATGTTGGACGGAGAGAGCTTAAACTGCCCGATTTCGTCCAATACCATTTGGAACCCTCTGGGGATAACAACGCTCTGTTTACTGCCCAAAATCAAGTATACTTGCGGTTGGGCAGACGTGGTCCCGTCGGCACCGCGTACATATACCGGCAGTACATCCCGGTAGCGGGTGTTGCCCCAGAAAGTTTTGCTGGTGCGGGGGGTAAGTACGCCGCGTACGTCATTGGCGGAATAAAGCACGGACTGCAATTTCCGGCTGTCCACCCCAACCAACTGGTCTTCCGTCACACCCATAGAAAGCAACTGTTCTTCCGCAGGCACCATACGCATACGGTTTTCCTGCTCGTTCATCATGCGGATAATCGCTTCCGAAATTTCAATATTATCTTCGCCGCTTAATTCCATTTCCCCGGTGGCTTTTACGCCTAAGCCGGAATGGACCCGCAATACTTCCGCCGCCGTGGGCGCTTTATACCCGGCGTTTACAATGCGGTCGTGGGCCGTAATCTTTTTGTCCGCGCTGGCGGCACTGGCCATAATCCAAATTAAATCCGCGCGGGAAGGATTCAGCTGTTTTAAGATGAAATCCGCGATAGTGTTGGATTTCTTTTCCGCCGCTTGCGGGTTTTGATACTGCGCTTGCGTGGAAACAAAGTTGTAGTTTTGAGCAATCGTGTACAGTTTGCTTCCTTTAGGCGCATCTTCTTCGGGCTCCAGGTCTTTCACTTCGCCCGTTTTGGGGTTATACGCCACTTGGTGATAAGTATAAGAAACATCTGTACCACGGCGTTTAGCCAACGCTTGCGCAAAATTGGTAGAAGCCAACCATTTGGGCGTTAAATTGTATAAAGCCCCTGCCATGCGCCCTTTCCAAGAGGAAGACGGCACATAAGCCGATTCGGTTTCCATCTGATAGCGTGAGGCTTGGGCGCGGGAGTCGCTCAAGTTATTGGCAATGTTCGCCGCGTTTAAGGTGCCTAAAGTGCCTAACGCCGGGGTGGTGGCGCTACCCGTGCCTACCTGCGGCATACGGCCCATATTTCTCATGCCGCCTACATTGGGCGTGCCTACTCTAAACGAGGCTCCGCTTAAACCCGCTTTCGCCAGTTCGTCCGAGTACATTACCATATTTTTAAGCGTTAAAACGTGTTCCGTCTTAACCCCTTGCGCCAGTAAACCGGCTTCCGCCTTGACCGCCTGCA
>ERZ1034626.2501-NODE-2501-length-10853-cov-23.269772_pt1 | contig 10853 bp, 10 predicted proteins | sample MGYA00520652_ERZ1034626 | MGnify/ENA primary metagenome ERZ1034626 (study PRJEB33766, sample SAMN09781765) | gut metagenome | biome: gut microbiome | host: Homo sapiens | place: Madagascar | study: EMG produced TPA metagenomics assembly of the PRJNA485056 data... | reverse complement strand
CCGGCTCGGCGGGGTCGCCGGGGCCGTTGGACAGCATGATGCCGTCCGGATTCAGAGCAGCCACTTCCTCGGCGGTGGCGAAGGCCGGCATGACCGTTACCTTGCAGCCGCGCTTGACGAGGCACCGCACGATGTTCCGCTTGCAGCCGTAGTGCATCAGCACGATGTGGGTCTCGCCCTTTTCGTTGTAGACTTCGGGCTTTTCGCAGGTCACGTTCTTGACGGCGTCGGTCACCGCATAGGCGCGGATGGTCTCCAAGAGCTTGTCCGTCTCAGCCTTGTTGGCGGGGTCGGCAGGGTCGAAGGTGGTCAGGATGGCACCGTTCATGACGCCGCTTTCCCGGATGATGCGGGTCAGGTGGCGGGTGTCGATGCCCTCGATGCCGATGGTATTGTTCTTTTTCAAAAAGCTGTCCAGCGTCTCCTCACAGCGCCAGTTGGAGGGGGTGGTGCAGGCTTCGCGCACGATGTAGCCCTTTGCCCAGATCTTGTCGGACTCCATGTCGTCCTTGTTCATGCCGTAGTTGCCGATGAGGGGGTAGGTCTGGGTGATGATCTGGCCGTAGTAGCTGGGGTCGGTCAGGGTCTCCTGAAAGCCCACCATGCCGGTGGCGAACACCACCTCGCCCACGGTCACGCCCTCGGCACCCACAGACTGCCCGGCAAACACCATGCCGTTTGCCAAAAGAAGATATGCGTTCATAGTTTTCCTCGTTTCAACCATTACAGGGTCTGCTTTGCTTCCTGCTTCATCTTGCGGCTGCCCAGGTGCACCAGCGGCAGCTTGCCCTCCTTGCAGATGGGGCACTCTTCCGGGGCGTAGTTGGGCAGGTCCAGCTTGAGGGCGCTGGCCACGATGGGAATGGGCGACGGAGCCTCGGGCTTGGTGCGGTCCACCACGCAGGTGATGCCCACGCAGATGCCGCCGTTCTCCTCGATGACGCGCTTGGTCTCCAGAGAGGAGATGCCGGTGGTCACCACGTCCTCCGCGATGAGGCACTTCTCACCCGGATGGATGGCGAAGCGCTTCAGGGTCATCACGTTATCGACGCGCTCGGTGAAGATGGCACGCTTGCCGGTCTGGCGGGCCAGCTCGTAGGCGTAGACGATGCCGCCCATGGCCGGGCCAACGATGACGTCCACATCCATCTTTTTGACCTGATCGGCCACAGCCTTCATGACCTCGGCGCAGCGGTCGGGGTACTGCTGCAAATAAGCCATCTGGCAGTAGGCGCTGGAATGGCGGCCGGAGGAAAGCAGGAAATGGCCCTCCAGAAATGCGTCACAGCTCTTCAGAATTTCAAGTGCTTCACTCATTGTACTTCTCCCTCTCTTTTCAACAGTTCGTGTTTTTTTCGTACTTATCACGCAGTATTGTACCACGCTTTTTATGGAAGCGCAAATTTATTCACTTCATTTTATTATTTCGTGAATATTTGCATTTTTATGCGTTCATTTCTTGCTTTATTCGGCGTTCCGGGCACAGCCGCGGATCTCGTCCAGCGTCTTGACGCCGTTCTTGTCCATCCATGCGGCCATCTCGTCGGCGATGGTCTCCATGGCGCGGGGGTTCGCGAAGTTGGCCGCGCCCACCTGCACGGCGGCGGCACCCGCCATGATGAACTCCAGTGCGTCGCGGCCGGTGGCGATGCCGCCCAGACCCACCACCGGGATGTTCACAGCGCCCACGGCCTGCCACACCATGCGCAGGGCAATGGGCCGCACCGCCGGGCCGGACAGGCCCGCAAAGATGTTGTTGAACACCGGGCGGCGCTTTTCCAGATCGATGGCGCAGGCCTGGAAGGTGTTGGTCAGGCTGATGGCGTCCGCACCGGCGGCTTCCACAGCCTTGCACATCTCGGGGATGTTCTCGGCCTGCGGGCTCAGCTTGACCATCAGGGGCTTTTTGCAGGCAGCGCGCACCATGCGCACCACCTCACCGGCAGCCTCGGCCTTGACGCCGTAGGCCATGCCGCCCACCTTGACGTTGGGGCAGGAGATGTTCAGCTCCACGATGTCCACGCCGCTCTCGCTCAGCATGGCCGCGCCCTCCACGTACTCTTCCTCACTGTGGCCGCCCAGGTTGGCGATGACCACCGTGCCGTATTTCTGCTTGAGCTCCAGCATCTCGTTCAGCTCCACATCAATGAAGTGCTGGACGCCGGGGTTCTGCAGACCGATGCTGTTGATAAGGCCGGAGGGGGTCTCCCACAGCCGCTCGCCCTTGTTGCCGTACTGGCCGTGCAGGGTCAGGCCCTTGCCGGAGATGCCGCCGATCTTGGAAAAATCGGCCAGCTCCTCGTACTCGACGCCGTAGCCCACGGTGCCGGACGCGCCGATGACGGGGCTGTTCATCACAAAGCCCAACAGGTTCGTTTTCAGGTCTGCCATCAGAAGAACACCTCCGTTGCATCAAAGACCGGGCCATTCTTGCACACGCTCTTGCCCTCGCCGCCCTTGGTCTCGCAGGTGCAGCCGAGGCACGCGCCGATGCCGCACGCCATCTTCTTTTCGAGACTGACGAAGCAGGGGGTGCCCTTCTCGGCGCAGAGGCGGGCGGCGTTCTTCATCATGACGGTGGGGCCGCAGATGAGGACCGCGTCGTAATCCGCCGGGTCATAGAGCTGGGTCACGAAGCCGTGGAAGCCCACTGCACCCGTGTCGGTGGAGACTTTGACAAGGTTCGCGATGGAGCGGTACTCCTCCATGCAGTAGGGCGCATCCCGGAAGCCGAAGAAGACGTCGGGTTTGACGCCCGCTGCCGCCAGCTCGCGGGTGACCTGATACATCGGCGCGGTGCCGATGCCGCCGCCCACGACGGCGATCTTCCGGTACTGCTTCACCAGCGCCGGGATGTCAAAGCCATTGCCCATGGGGCCGGTCAGCTGGAAGCTGTCGCCCTTTTTCAACTGGGCGATCTTCTGGGTGCCCTCGCCGATGACCTGATACAGGAACTCGATGGTCTGGGTCTTCGGCTCCCACTTATGGACGCTGATGGGCCGGGAGAGGAAGGGTGCTTCGTCGGCTCCCCACGCCCGCAGGGTAAAGAACTGGCCCGCATGGGGCAGATGCTCGCGGTCCGGCCAGAGAGCGCGGAGCAGACGGATGTCCCCCGCCACGACCTCATGGCTCAGGACGGTGGCCTCACAGCAGGCTGCACGCATGGGCAATGGCCTCCTTCATGTTCACGCACTCGTTGTAAGCGGCCTCGTCGAAGGCGACGCCGGGCTGCTTCTTGTAAGCCAGCAGGATGCCGCGGCTGGAGTTGACCACGCCGCCGTTGCCCTTGGTGAGGTACTGGGCGATATCCTCGGCCTTGCCGCCCTGTGCGCCGTAGCCGGGGATCAGGAAGAAGCTGTCCTGATACTTTGCGCGGATCTCGGTGGCCTCCTCGATGTGGGTGCCGCCGATGACCAGACCGATGGAGGAGTAGCCGTGCTCGCCCATGTAGTCCTTGCCCAGAGCGTTCAGCTTGTCGCCCACCAGATCGTAGACGTGGCGGCCGTCGGCCAGCTTCTCATACTCAAAGTCCTTGGCACCGCCGTTGGAGGTGCGGCAGAGGACGAACATGCCCTTGCCCTGCTTCTCGGCGTAGGGCAGGTAGGGGCTGATGGAGTCGAGGCCCATGTAGGGAGCCAGCGTGACGAAATCGGCCTCAAAGTCGCCGGTGAAGTGACCCATAGCGTACATCTCGGCAGTCTTGGCGATGTCGCCGCGCTTGATGTCGGCGATGACGGGCACGCCCGCCTCGCGGACAGCCTTCAGGGTGTCGGCGTAAGCCTTCAGGCCCTCCAGACCCAGCGACTCATAGTACGCGATCTGGACCTTGTAGCAGCCCGCAACGGCCTTGGTGGCGTCGATGAGCTTTTTGTTGAAGCGGACGATGTTCTCGCCCTTGGACAGGGTGCTGTCCACAAAATCCGTAGGCAGGTAGCCGAAATCGGTATCCAGACCCACGCAGACCGGGCCGCGGGCCTCGACTGCTTCGTACAGTTTATCCATGTTCGTCATTTTTGGTTCCTCCGTTGCTTTCTGATTTCCTTCGGTTTTCTCTATCGAATACTCCCCCAGCCGCCTTGGGCGGCAGCCCCCTCGGTGAGGGGGCCTTTTGCCTCCCTCCGAGAGGGAGGTGGCATCGCGCAAGCGATGCCGGAGGGAGTCAGTCTGCTTGGTACGTCAGCTCGCCGCCCTTGATGGTCGCGCACACCTTACCGTACAACTGCACCCCGTCGTAGGGGCAGTTGTGGGATTTGGAGTGGAGCTTCTCCTTCTCCACGGTGTAGGGGGTGTCCAGATCCACCAGCACGAAGTCTGCGTCGTAGCCCGGCTCCAGTCGGCCCTTGGCCAGACCCAAGATCTCCGCCGGGCGGGTGCTCATCAGGTGGACCAGCAGTTCCAGCGGCAGACCCTCCTCCTTGCAGAGCTTGGTGTAGCAGACGCCGAAGGCCGTTTCGCTGCCCACCATACCGGCCATACCCTTGAGCTTGTCCTCCTCAGAGTGGGGGGCGTGGTCGGTGGCGATGGCGTCCACCACGCCGGTGCGGATGCCGTCGATGAGGGCGCTCACATCGTCCGCCGTGCGGATGGGCGGGTTGACGCGGTAATCGCAGGTGTCGTTCGTGAACCACAGGTGGTGGGGCGTCACCTCGCAGGTGACGGGGGCCCCGCGCAGCTTTGCCATCTGGATAGCGTCCAGCGCACCGCGGGTGGACACATGGCACATGTGGAGCTTGGTCTGGTAGTACTCGCTCAGCCAGCAGTTGCGGACCGTTTCGATGTCCTCGGCCAGCCGGTAGTCCCACGGGCTGATCTCCATATCCTCGGCGTGGCTCATCACGGTGATGTCCCGCTGGGTGCAGATGGCAAAGGCCCGCGCCATGGTGGCGTTGTCCTGCACGCCGTGGCCGTCCTCGGTGATGAACTTGACCGTGGCGGGCAGGGTCTTGAGGTGATCCAGCGTCTTGCCGTCGAAGTTCTCGGTGATGGAAACCGTCTGGTTCACGTCGCACAGGCCCACCTCCGCCGCCTTCTGCTCCACCATGGCCGCCTGTGCCGCCGAGGAGCAGACGGGCTTGGTGTTGGGCATCAGGTTGACGAAGGTGTAGCCGCCCGCCGCTGCGGCGCGGCTGCCCGTCTCGATGTCTTCCTTATATTCGAACCCCGGCGTGCGCCAGTGGCAGTGCAGATCGACGAAGGCGGGCAGAATGGTCAGCCCCCCGGCGTCGAGCACGACTTCGTTTTCCCCGGCCAGAGCCTCCAAGCCCTGACCGATGGCCGCGATCTTTCCGTCCCGGACATAGACCTCAACGGCCCGACCCTCTGCGTTGACAGCGTTTACAAGCAGCATGGTAAAACCCTCCCTGTGTTTGGTGTGCGCTCCAATGGGCAAAAAAAAGAACTTTTCCTCAAAGGGAAAAGTTCAGACCACGAAAAAAGGAAACACCGAACCCACCGCAAAAACGGCTGCAAACTGCTTTTTCAGATTTGCGTACATTTTGGGCAGCATTCCGGCGTCTCCTTTTTTCGTGTGTTTTATTTTCGTTATATTTTATCATAGAAACGCGAAATGTGTCAATGCTTCCGGGCTTTTTTCTTTGTAAAAAGGTTTCGCTCCGAACTCGGCAAATTTTAGCTACTCTACCGAAAAATCAAAATCCCTCTGGGCCGGCGGAATTTTGGAGCGCAATTCCTAGCAAAATGCTGTACATTAAAGTTTGGATGTGTTATCATAATACCCAGAAGAGAGTACCGCCGCAAGAGGGGCGGGGTTTTGGAAAAAGGGAGGTTTTCCCATATGGGTTTATTGGAGGATGCACGGAACATCCAGCGCAAGGACCCCGCCGCACGCAGCGTGCTGGAGGTCGTTCTGCTGTACCCCGGCTTTCACATCTTGGTCTACCACCGCATCGCGCACTGGCTGTATGAACACGATCACTTTTTCTTGGCCCGCTGGGTCAGCCAGCACGGCCGGCATAAGACCGGCATCGAGATCCACCCCGGCGCAAAGATCGGCAAGTGCCTGTTCATTGATCACGGCATGGGCATCGTCTTCGGCGAGACCACCGAGATCGGCGACAACTGCACCATCTACCACGGCGTCACGCTGGGCGGCACCGGCAAGGACACCGGCAAGCGCCACCCCACCTTGGGCAACAACGTCCTGATCGGTGCGGGCACCAAGGTGCTGGGCCCGGTCTGCATCGGCGACAACGCCCGCATCGGCGCGGGCAGCGTGGTGCTGAAGAACCTGCCCGCCAACTGCACCGCCGTCGGCGTGCCCGCCGAGGTCGTGCGGATCAACAACAAAGCGGTCAACCCCGCCGACGACCTCGACCAGCAGGACCTGCCCGATGTGGTCGCCCAGCGCATCACCGACCTCGACCGCCGCATCAGCGCCCTCGAACGTTCCGAGCAGGGCGATGTGCCGCCCTCGATCCACGATATCCAGAAGCGAAACCAAAAATCATAAGCTGCGAAACAAAAGAGGCTGTTGCACAACTCCTTCCGTCATCGCTGACGCGATGCCACCTCCCTCAATGAGGGAGGCTTTCACAGCTTACCGTTACGCCAAGGCTCCCTCCGAGAGGGAGCTGGCACGGCGAAGCCGTGACTGAGGGAGTTCGTTGCAACAGCCTCTTCGATTTTTAGCAGGTTTTCCCTTCGCACAGGGCTTTGACTTTCTGTGCGGCGGCGCTCACGAGCTGGCTGACGGGCTGTTCGGGCACGCCGACCACATAGTTTTCGCAGTGGTTGATGGGCACGAGCACCCGCTTGGCACCGCTCTGGCAGACGGCAGCGGCCATCGCCGGGGTGATCTCGCCCAGCAGGGCGTCCGCGATGACGATGCCGATAGGCCCCACGATGACGTCCGCATGGCGGCAGTTGACCACCACGGCGTTCTCGCCGGTGGCCGCGCGGGCCGCGCCCGCCTTGAGCATCGCGTTGGCAGCCAAGCTGTTGGTGCCGACGGCGGTCAGCTCCGCCTCCGGGCAGGCCGCCGCGATGGCCGCCACCAGCTGGCGGCCCAGTCCCCCGCCCTGCCCGTCAATGACCAGAACGTTTGCAGCCATCAGAAGTCGATCTCCTCAAGGCGCAGCAGCGCGAGGATGTAGATCTTCATGGCCTCCAAGAGCTTGTCGATGGGGGCAGACTCGTTGGCACCGTGCATCGGACCGCCGAAGGAGGGCAGCTGGACGTCGTTGTGCTCCGGGCCGAAGCTGACGGCATAGGGGAAGTGGCGGGCGTAGGTGCCGCCGCCCATGGTGAACGGGGTGGCGTTCTCGCCGGTGACCTCGTTGTAGGTGTCGATGCAGGCCTTGATGGCGGGGGTGTCGGCCTCAATGTAGAAGGGCTTGGCGCTCTCGACATTCTCCAGCGATGCACCGGAGCCGATGGCGGCGCGGATCTGCTCGGCCATCTTGTCGCCGGTGGTGCAGGTGGGGTAACGGCTGTCCATGGTCTGCACCATCTTGCCGTCCTGCATGTAGATGCGGCCGCCGATGACGGTCAGCGGGCCGAAGGGGCCGTCGGCACAAGCGATGCCGATGCCCTCACCGGCGGTGGAGGCGTGCAGCTTTTTCAGCGCTTCCAGATAGGCGCGCTCGGCGTCGTTGCACAGGCCGTTGTCCAGCAGGTAGTTCACCACCAGACCGATGGCGTTGACGGTACCCTGCGGAGATGCCGCATGGCCGGACTTGCCCCAGCCGCGGATGCGCACGCCGGTGCCCTCCGGCTCCAGCGTGATGTTGGGGGCATTCTTCAGCTTGGTGATGTCGGTCTCGACCAGTGCGCTGGCGCGGTCGGGCACGGCATTGTTGGCCACGCCGCCCACGAACTCCTTGATGACGCCGTTGCAGACCGGGCTGACCAGCTCGGCACCGAAGTGGCCCTTCTCACCGTTGCAGACCGGGAACTCGGCGTCCGGGGTAAAGCAGAAGGCCGGGGCCGGGTAATTCTTCAGGTAGTACTCCACATCCTGCATGGAGGTCTCCTCGTTGTCGCCGACGAGGGCGCGGATGGGATAGCGCAGCGGATAGCCCTGCTCCTTGAGGAACTTCAGCGCATAGAGGATGGTGATCATCGGGCCCTTATCGTCGGCCACGCCGCGGCCGATGAGCCAGCCGTCCCGGACCTCCATCTTGAACGGGTCGCCCGTCCAGCCGTTGCCTTCGGGCACGACGTCCACATGGCAGATCGTTGCCAGATACTTCTCGGCATCCGCGCCGGGCAGCTCCGCATAGCCGATGTGATTTTCGCAGTTGCGGGTGGCAAAGCCCATGCCTGCCGCCAGCTCCAGCGTTTTGTCCAGCGCAGCACGTGCGCCCAGACCATAGGGGGCACCCTCGGCAGGGGCACTCTCGACACTGTTGATGGAAACGAGCGTCTCAATATCCTTGAGCCACTGGTCCTTGTTCGCCGCAATGAATGCGTCGATCTTCTGGTTCAAAGCCTGATCCATGGTTGGTTCGTCCTTTCTTTGTCGTAACAGACACTTCGCTGTCTATTCTAACACACTTCACTCTACATTGCCAGTGGTAACGAGCAGTTCCCCCGGCCGCACGAGGGGAGTTTCTCCAGCAAGTGTCCGACGGGTGGGACCCTGTTGCCGAAGGCAATAGGGCGGGGTATGGAATCCCCGACTCACTTGCGGGAGAAAGCTCCCGGAGATGCGGCCACTCTCAGCCTACTGCAAACAAGCCGCTTGCCGCGCCCAGAACCCCCATGCTGGCCAGCCCCATGATGATGCCAGCCAGCAGCACACCGCCCATACAGGCAATGAGGACGTCCTTGAACTTCATGTCGAGAATGGACGCCGCCAGTGTGCCGGTCCATGCGCCGGTGCCGGGCAGCGGGATGCCCACAAAGAGCAGCAGAGCCGCGGTCAGGCCCTTGCCCGCCTTTTCCTCCAGCTTGCGGCCGCCCTTTTCGCCCTTGACGATGAAGAACTTGCAGACCGGCCCGATGACCGGCTTGTGGTAGCCCCAGATGAGGAACCGCCGGGCAAACAAATAGATGAAGGGCACCGGCAGCATATTGCCCAGCACGCAGATGATATAGGTGGGCAGCACCGGCAGCCCCAGACCCAGACCGATGGGGATGGCACCGCGCAGCTCCACCACGGGCACCATGGAGACGAAAAAGACGAGCAGATAGTTTTTCAGCATGAAAAGCTCCTTTATAAATGGGTGTTACAGGTCGATGACCAGCTCGACCGGGCAGTGATCCGAGCCGAAGATCTCGTTGTGGATCTCCGCCGCTTGGATCCTGTCGGCGATGCGGCGGGAGACGAGGAAGTAGTCGATGCGCCAGCCCGCATTCTTCTCGCGGGCATGGAAGCGGTAGCTCCACCAGCTGTACTTCACCTCGTCCGGGTGGATGACGCGGAAGCTGTCGGCAAAGCCCGCCGCCAGAAGTTCGGTCATCTTGGCCCGCTCCTCGTCGGTGAAGCCCGCGCTCTTCCGGTTGGTCTTGGCGTTTTTGATGTCCATTTCGGTGTGGGCCACGTTCAGGTCGCCGCAGAGGATGACCGGCTTTTTCGCGTCCAGCCCCAGCAGATAGGCCCGGAACGCATCCTCCCACTCCATCCGGTAGTCCAGCCGCTTCAGCCCGTCCTGACTGTTGGGCGTGTAGCAGTTGACGAGATAGAATTCCGGGTATTCCAGCGTCAGGACCCGCCCCTCGTGGTCGTGCTCCTCGATGCCGATGCCCATTGTCACGGCCAGCGGCGGCTGTTTGCACCAGCACGCTGTGCCGGAGTAGCCCTTCTTCTCGGCGGAGTAGGTGTACTCGGTGTAGCCCTCCGGGGCAAAATCCGCCTGACCGGGCTGCATTTTCGTCTCCTGCACCGAGAAGATGTCGGCGTCCAGCGCCGCAAAGCTTGCGGCAAAATCATGGGTCAGACAGGCCCGCAGACCGTTGACGTTCCAACTGATGAGTTTCATCTCGTCGCTCCTTTTTGATGTTATGCTTGATATTTCGTCTTCCATGCACCGCTGTGGAAGCGGGCGGTAAAGCAGATGACACGGCAGGTCCAGTCCACCACCATAGCGATCCAGACGCCCACAGCGCCCCAACCCATCCGCGCACAGATCAGGTAGCTGAAACCCAGCCGCCAGACGGCCATGCTCAGGATCGAAACGACCATCGTGAATCTCACGTCGTTGGCCGCCCGCAGGGCATTGGGCAGCACGAAGGAGGCGGGCCACAAAAAGAGGCCGCAGCCGGAGTGGATCTGTACCAGCAGAATGGCCAGCTCCATGGTCGCGCCGGAAAGCGCATAGATGCCCACCAGCGGCTTCACCAGCAGGAAGATCGCGCCGTTGGAAAGGCCCATGGTAAGGTAGGCCCAGAGCAGCAGTTTGCGGGTGTAGTAGACGGCCTGTTCGTTGTCCCCCGCGCCGACGCAGCGGCCCACCACCGTGATCATGGCCAGACTGATGGCCTTGCCGGGGATGACGCCCATGCCGTCGAGGTTGTTGGCCACGGCGTTGGCCGCGATCTGCACCGTGCCAAAGGTGGAGATCATGCTGACGACGAGGATGCGGCCCGCCTCAAACAGGCTGTTCTCGAAGGCGGACGGGATGCCGATGCCCAGAATGCGCCGGGTCAGGCCGCCGTCCAGCCGCAGGGTCTTGGGGACGTTCAGCAGGCTGCCTTCTTCCTTTTTATAGCACTTGCGCAGGATCAGGGCCGCCGCCACCACGCGGGAAACGACGCTGGGCCATGCGACGCCATCGACGCCCATTTTCAGGCCGAAGATGCAGACGGCGTTGCCCACGATGTTGATGATGTTCATCAGAAAGCTGATCTGCATGGAGATCTTGGAGTTGCCCATGCTGCGGAACAGCGCCGCG
>ERZ1034626.2475-NODE-2475-length-10905-cov-9.296313_pt1 | contig 10905 bp, 9 predicted proteins | sample MGYA00520652_ERZ1034626 | MGnify/ENA primary metagenome ERZ1034626 (study PRJEB33766, sample SAMN09781765) | gut metagenome | biome: gut microbiome | host: Homo sapiens | place: Madagascar | study: EMG produced TPA metagenomics assembly of the PRJNA485056 data... | reverse complement strand
ATGATGAGCTTGTTCTTCTCGCCCCCTTTTCTTACTTTTGCACAACAATATCAAGCTATTATACATTGCTGCGTTTTGTGGCAATGGTGGTATTTGCTGAGGTGGTGAGCGGTAAGTAAGGCTTTGATGAGCTAAAAACATTGCTTTAGTAAGCTGAAAATATCGCGTTTTTTCGGCGAAAGCCTTGAGAAAGTCGTCTCACACCGACCGTTGCTCGTGTTCATAACGGTCGATATGAACACGAGCATCGACCGTTCTCCATGTTCATAACGGTCGATGTGAGACGACTTTCTCAAGGCTTTCGCCCGATTTTCTTAAGGCTTTCGCCCGATTTATTGCATGGTTTCGCGCCACTTTTTGCCTGGCTTCGCCCGATGTTTACCCCGTCTTTTGCTAATATACGCCGTGCTTGTTGCTGGAGGATGGGGCACAGAGACCCCATCCTACTGGGCGAACTAAAGTAGGACGGTGGCCTCCGCGCCCCGTCCTCCCACAACCAACAACACGGAATCAAATAACCCCACAACCCAACAACATAAACAACAAGGGAACAACAAGAACAACATTCCTAATACAATGATAAAGGAAACAACGTTGTTTATGTTGTTTCTTTATTGTTCTATGTTGTTCCTTTGTTGTTCTATGTTGTTTTTTTATTGTTGTATGTTGTTTCTTTACGGTTCTATAAATAATATTGTTTGAGCCATTTTAGCGATGATTGCAAAAAAAAGAAAGGATGCTTCTTGCCGTTTTGTTCGGCTTGAAACACCCTTTCGGTCTTCATATATTACGTACGGTGTGTAGGATAATTACTCCCAAGATCCAAAGTATGAGCCATCGCTTGGCTCGTCGTCTTCAATATCCCAATTTCCTTCGTTGAGTTTTGCGCCGCAATCGGTAATTTGACCATCCTCAAAGCTGCCTGCTAACAGCTGTTCAACTACAACATTTATAACTTGTACTGAAGGTTTTATGTATATTTTCATTGCTATTGCTTGTTTAAGAGGTTTACTTTACTTGATAACGATTTTCTTGCCATTGTGAATGTAGATGCCCTTTGTGGGGTTCAGCACCTTTATGCCCTGAAGGGTATAGTAGGCGTTGTCGTGATGTGGCTTCACGGTTTCTACGTTCTTAATCTCGGTAACGCCACCCACCTCTTCGTCGTCAAAGACAATCATCATCTTAGCAAGCGAGGCATCGTCTTCGTCTTTCGGGCCAATAAACTGGCTGTTATAGTCGATGAAGCCAAACTTTCCTCCTTCAACCTCTTTGCTGGCGGGCATGCGCAGATAAGCCTTGTTGGCACCGCAACGACCGTTGGGGGTAAGGCGGAAGAAGCCTATATAGTCGGCTTGGTCTTTTGCCTCTGGGTGCGTTTTATAATAATTGGTGTTATGATAGTTGCCCAAACCATAGTAGCGGTAGGTAACGGTTTCGCCCTCTTTCTCAATGTTGCCCAGGCTGTTGTTTGCCTTCACTGTGGGGGTGAGGAAGTTGTTCCATTGCTGACCAGTATATTTAGAGGCATTGGTCCATACGTTTACATATTGTGTAGGGTTTTCGGCCGTAACCTCGTCTTCTGTGCGCTTGCGCAAGATGAAGTCGAGCTTGTCGCCATCGCTCAATTCGTTTGTAGCGGGCACGGTGCCAATGAGCACTACGCCCACGTTGGCTGGTATATAATTCAGTTGGCGCAGATGCAAGGTGCCTGGCGAGTAGATGTCGGTTTCGTCTTGGGCCTTGACATACTTGTAAGCCTCATATATCTTTACGTCTTTGCTTACCACATTCATGGCTACGCTGTTGCTGTAGGTGCGGATAAACTTGCCTGCACGATAGGTAAACGGTATGCCAATGTTCTCGGTGGTTTCGATGGTATATTTGTAAATGGGTTTCTCGCCATCAGTAATGATATAAAGCTTCACCACGTGTATGCCAGCCTTACGGTTCCAGTTGATGTTGTTTTCAGCCTCGGTGGCGGTGGTGGCACCAGTAGTGGTATAGCTTAAGAAGTTAGGGTCAGAGGGCAGGCAGCTGTGTCCGGTGGCGTTTTTGTTGTCGCTTTTTGCCATCTTGCTCTCGTCGGTGGTAGTGTCTTCATACCAGTTGTATGCCTGTGAGTGGTCGCCTACGAAGCGGAAGCTGCCTTCATAGTTGTCATTAGTGGTTTCGATGGTTACCTTATAGCAACGCTCGTTGGCATCGTAGGTCATCTTGGCGGCTTTCGAAGCCCAGTTCCATGAACCATTCTCATTAGTGGTGCCAGGAATGGCGTCGCCTACCAATGAAATGCTGTTGGGATAGTCGGCTGTATTGGTGTTGTTAATCACGCTGAAACTGCCTGACATGCCGTATGAACCGCTTTTTTGGGCAAGGTCGTTGTCGCCACGGTTGGCGTTATACTCTATCTCTTTCATGCCCTTAAGGTTGAGGGAGAACGAACGCTGGTTAGGTGCCAACTTTCCTTCGTGGCCTTCTGCTCCGTCGTTGCCCAAGAAGAACAACTTGTCGTGTGTGCCCGAGCTGTTGTTTATACTCTTTGTAGCGTGTATGCCAGGTGTGGCTTGCTTTGCCTCTTCCGACAAGTTTACGTCGCTCACTATATAGTCTATAACGTAGTAGCCAGTCTTCTTTCCATTAAAGTGTAGGAAAGCCTTGGCGTTGTCGGTGAAGGCGCCTTCGTTTTTGTCACGCTTGTCATAAATGGGTTGTGCGGTGGCGCCGTAGCTGGTGTTTAGCAGATAGGCCACGCGTGTGAGGGCATCGTGCTGAATGGTCCATGCGGTGGGGTTGCCGTCGGCATCCATTGTAAAGCTTACGGTGTACATACCATCATCGTCGATATCTTTGTCATCGTTACGGGTGGTGAGACTCCAGTAGGGGCTGCTCTCTGAAAGCTCGTCTGATCCTGTCAAGGCTCCCGTTATGTTGCCATTAGTAGTGGGGTGCTGGTTGCTTATGCCCGAAGTAGCAGCATCCTTGGGGCCGTAAACCTTCATATCGCCAGCATCGTCGGCAGCCAAAATCTGCATCTTGGCGGTAAGGCAAGCGGGAATGTCGATGGTGTAAGCGCCTTCTTTGTTCTGAGCAAACTTAAAATAATGACGGTTATAATTAATGTGGTCGCCGTCGGGGCCAGGGGTTACTTTAGCCTTATTACAAGGTGAGAAGAAGTTGCCCACAAGATAATAGCCTGCTGCAGAGGCCGTGACGGTGCTTCTTGTAGGGGGTGTAGGGGGTGTGGGTGGTGTTACCGTATTTTTCTTTCCCACCACCGAAACGCCTCTGTATTGCTTGGTGTCGGTAAGGTTTACGTATATCTCAAGATAATCGTAAACGCCTTTGTAGTCTTTTACCCACCAAGCACGTTGTGTTCCGTAGAAATCGCCCTCTGTTTTACCGTTGCCTGAGGGATATACAGCATAGAACGAGCCATCCAGCTGCAGCACGTTTTTACCATCTTCCTCGCAAGGCTGCATGGGCTTGTCTCTGCCCTCTACGCGCACTCTGAAATGAAATCCATCATCGGGCATGCTTGTCACTTTAAGCACCCACGTAGTGCCTTCGTAGTGTTTAAACTGTGGGCCGTTATTATACCAGCCATTGTTAATGCCGTTTATCGTTTGTTCTGTTTCAAGAAAAACGTTTTGTAGTGCCATGACATTCGTCGAGAAGGCGAACAGGGCCATGACGGTCATTAAGAAAGTTAAGAATCTTTTCATATTGGTTCTATTTATTATACATTGGTTTGTCGTTTATATAGAGTATGGCCGTGGCCATTTGGGGTTTACTATTGTATGTAGTCTGACGTTTCTCAGCTTTTATCTGATAGCTAAGGCGTTACCGTTTTATTGGTTGTGGTTTATTAGTTATTTTTATCTGCTGCAAAATTAGTAGTTTTCATTTTATGCTTGATATATATCTATATGAAAATATACGAAACCTGTGTGCAAACGTTTGTATCGTCTGTTACAATGTTGTTCTTCTCAAATAGTCCGGCTACGGTGGGGCCCGCCATCCTAAGCTTCATCGCATCAACAGATTATGTCGACTGCCTTCGACTGGCCATCTCGCTGGGGGGCGACTCTGACACGTTGGCCGCCATCGCAGGACCTATGGCCTATGCCTACTATAAGGAAATGCCCGACCCACTGGTGTATCAGGCCTTAAAATCGCTGCCCGACTGGATGCAACGCACAAACGCGGCCTTCGACCAGCGCTGCGAAGAGATAGGGGCCTTGGGGTAAATTGGGGTGGGGCATCGTTATAAGACAGTTCGTCTCGTGCTTGTCAGCAGATAGTCTTCTTTCGTGCTCGTGGAAAAAGCTATTTCACGTTATGAACCATTATGAACTTGTTTCGTATCACCCCTTTTCGTACTTTTGCATCTGTAAACAAACGCCATGAATGGTTTTGTTATGTAACTTTAAAAAACAAATATTATGGAAAAGTATGTAAACGAGAAAAACCCGTTTGAAGAGTTTGTAAAAGAGCACTATGTGAGTGGCGAACCCACTGAGGACCCTGCTGACGAAGCCGCCAACGACTTCCTCCTAAACCAAAGCCTGAAAGAGCAAGAAGAGGAGGCTGAACTGCAAGCTTACCTCGACCGCTTACAGGCTGAACGAGAAAAAAGAGAAAACGAGCTTTTGTGTCCGCTTGACGATTAAAAAGAACAAGCAATAATCCACGAATTAATCCATGAATTACCTTTGAATTAATCTATGACTTATCCCTGTAGGACGGTGGCCTCTGTGCCCCGTCCTCCCGACATTAGAAATGGGTTATCTATTTAGCTAAAAAATACTCGCAATATTGTATTATTGAATTGTTAAAACTCAACAGTAATATATGAGCCCCTACTTAACATTATTTTTCCTGTTAGCATAGTAGAGTGCGGCACCGATGGCGGTGCAGAACTCGGCGTATTTTGGTATGTAGAACTTTACGCCGTATAGCTTTTCGGTGGCAGGGAACACGCGGTTGCACAGGGGCAACAGGGTGAGGTTACCAATCATGACAAACTGTTTGATGCCTGAGCCCAGCGACGATAGTATTGATGCGCTGCAGATGCTTTGCAACACCATCCAAATGAGGCCGATGGCGATGTCTTCGCGTGAGGCATTGCTGTTAGCGTTTCCGTATAGCGAGGCGATGGCATCCATGGGCAAACCTGGCAGCGGACTGGCGCTGATGTCTTTGATGAGCACGTTGATGTGCGAGACGTCGCCTTCTTCAGCCAGTTCGGCCACTTGGCGTATGTCGTCGGTCTTGAGCAGCAGTCGAGATAGGCCTTGCAGTGTGCCACCGCCTATGCCTATGCCTCCGATGTGCTTGATGTCGTCGCCATCGCATTTCACGATAGAGGTGCCTGTGCCCATACTCACCACCATCATGCGGTCGAGGTTGGTCTCGAAGCGTGCTCCCAATCCATCGGCAATAAACTCTTCGGCCTTCTCGGTGGGCAGACCGTAGATAGGTTCGTTGATGTAGGCGCTGCCCACGCCCGTTAGCATGACGCGCTCAATGTCTTGCAACTGTATTTTGTTTTCAAACAGAAACTTGCCGAAAGCGCCATACAGCGATGTGATGGGGTCGGTGGCTTTGATGCGTATGGGCGAGAGTATAGTTCCGCCGTTTACGATGCCTACTATCTTTGTTGTGCTGATGCCAACGTCAATACCAATGATGATGCCCATTTTCTTTTTTCGTATTTATGGTTACGGTGTGCAAAGTTACAACTATTATTGGAAGAAACAGATATATTATGTAAGAATGTTACTTTTTGTTTTTTCCATGCACATACCTTTTTATTGTCCTATATTGGCGCTGCCATCGTTGTAGGTGTAGTGGGTGATGCTCCACTCGGCATCTACTGATATATTGAATGAGGCGCGTGCGCCGTCGGCCGACTCGCCAAAGAATTTGCCTTCATAATAAGAAATGTTGTTGCAGGCGATGGGCACCTTCTTAAAATTGCGCACAAAGATGGCTTTGCCACTGTTGTCGAGTGCCGACACCGTGATAGCGAGCTCTTTACTATCAGCGCGCGGAAAGGTGAACACGTCGTATGAGGCAGAACCCTTATAGGCTTGTGTGGTTACGGTGCGCTTCTCGGTTTGCTTCGAGTTAACGCAACCCTTGCCCGTAAGGGCGTTGAAGGTGCTGCTGCCGCCCGTATAATAAAACTCCATAGTTTTTATCTCGGTGGGGGTGGCATCGTTTGTTTGCAGCCGAAACATGGCCACGGCACGTTTCAGCACCAGCGATATGTTACACTTATCGCTCACCTCAATTTCTTGGCAGCAATAAAACGTGTCGGTCAGTTTTCCGCCAAACGTAATCTTGTCGGGCTTGGTCATCACAGGCTTAGTAGTGCCGTTATGTCCAATAACCACAACGGTGTAAGTTCCCTCGTCAAGTTGTAGTGAGGCCTGCCCAAACTTATCGTCAGATGTGCTTTGCGACACCTCGCCCACCTTGTTTTTGCTATCGTCATACACCGCCAGCACCACATGGCTGCACACGTCTTTCAGCGGTGTGCCCTGTTGTGGCGTGGCGCGCATGTGGGCATGGGCTATTGCGGGAGCGTCGGCCTCATTGTCATAGTTGGCTGCCTCTACGCCTGTAATGTTAAACCCTATGGCCACGCCATGATTAGTGCTACCGCCCGTGCTGCTACCACCGTTACCTGTGCTGGGTGTGTCGTCGTCGTCAGGGGGTGAGTAGGGGTTGTCGCAAGCCGTGAGTAGTAGGGCTGCGAAGAGGAAGAGAGAGCAGAGACGGCTGAATGAAAACGTGTGCCGATGGTGGCTGGTTAAGAGGTGTGTCATAGATATGAAGAGGTTTTTAGTGGGATGTTGTGGTGGAAGAAGTGGTTGAAGAGGGTGGGGTAGATGAAGCGGCAGATGATGATGTGGATGAGGCCGCTGGCGTGTTGGGATGCTGACGCTCACACTTAATGAGCAGTAGTCCGATGCCCGTCCATACCAGTTCGCGCAGACGTACGATGAGGGCTACGAAGATGCCTGTTGATGCTGTCATGCCCAGTCCAGCTGCCGACATTAAGAACCCGCCTTCGCGTCCGCCCAGTTGCAGTGGTATGAAGAACAGTATATTGGCAAATAGTGAGGTGAAGGCCAATATGAGGATGCACTGCACATACGTGATGTGTGGTGTGAGCACCAAGATGGTAAAATAGATTTCGGCTGCCGAGCAGACACGGCAGAGCAGTTCGAGCACGACGGCTGTTACCAGTGTGCGCTTATTTTGGTGATGCAAGGCAGCCACCTGATGGTCGATGGTGAGCAACTGTTCGTGGTGGCTATCAGCAAAAGCCCGCACACGTTTACCCACCCATGGTAGGTGCGACAGCCATGTTGCCAGGCGCAGCGCTATGCCCTTTTTATAGCCCACCATAAAGAACCACAAGCCTGCCAAGCAGAATAGCGTTGAGGCTGCTGCTACGCTGACAGTGGCCCCTGTATGTCGGCCCCATACAACGAAGAGCATGATAGAGAGCAACCAAAACCAAAAGTGGCTGAAGATGTGGGTCATTACATACAGTATGACTGATGATGAGGCCCTTTCAGTGCCGATAAGTGGCGAAAGCGACATGATGCGATAAGGCTCGCCACCCATCAGTCCGCCAGGTGTGGCATAGTTGAGGGCGAAGCCCGACACCGTAATCTTATACAGCCATGTCCTCGGCACCTTTACCCTTCCGCCCGCTTGTATGATGACATACCATGCAGCCGTGTTAAAGATGTATAGCAGCACCCACAGGGCCAGCACCGCCACAAACCAATAGCCAGCATGGCTTACAGCGGTGCACACCTCGGCATAGTTGAGCTGTGCCACCATGATGGCCAGCACCGCTATGCCGAAGATGAAGAAACCGTTTTGGTATTTCTTGCTCATTACTCGGCGTTATCGCTCTTTGCTGCGTCGCGCACCTTTCCGTCGCGTGCGGGCTTAAAGGCGCCATCATGTTTCTTGGGTATGGCAAAACGCACCTTTTCGCTCTCGTCGCGTCGCTCGTGGTAGAGCTTGGGCAGTGGGTCCTCCATGGGCTCGTCATATTCGGCACGATGGCGGAAAATGTCGATAGCATTGAAAATGGCGTGGCGAAAACTCAGTTCGTCAGCCATACCCTGTCCTGCCTGTGCATATTGTGGCGTCATCATAGGTGCGGTGCACACCAAGGGCAGACCAGCAATATAGCATACGCCTTCGTAGGGCATGAGCGAGCGGAAGGGCACGGTGCCCTGGTCGTCGTACATGGCCAAGATGGTGTCGAAGGCATCATAATAGTCAGAGCCAAAGAAGTCTTCAGCAGGGTAGGGGCCAAAGGCGTTCACACCGTCGGCCTCCAGCTGTGCGATGGCTGGTGCAATGATGTTTTTCTCTTCGTCGCCCCTGCCGTCGCTGTTTAGTGCCAGCAGGGCTATACGTGGGTTTGACAGGCGGAAGTCGCGGCGCTGACTCTTATCCAGCGCTTTCACCATGTTAACGATAGCCTCGGTTGAAAGCTTCGTGGGCACGTCTTTAATATCGGCCCCTGATGCTTGTACGGCCACATTCATGCGGTCAGACAGCATCATGGTAAAGGCTTTGCAGCCATCGCCCACACAGGTTTCAATGTAGTTGGGCAATCCCAAGAAAGGGAATTTGTCGTCGTGAATATTCTCGGTGCTCAGCGGGCACGATACCAGCACATCGAAGGCACCATCGCGAAAGTCGGTCATAGCGCGGTCGAGGGCGCGTAGAGCCGCCATACCCGATTCGGGTGTCGGGGTGCCGAGGTCTACCTTTACGTCATCGTCAAAGCAAGGCAGCAAGTTAAGTTTGCCCTCATGCGCTTCGTGTGCCTCGTTTATGATTGTAAAGTTGGCCTGTATGTCGAGCGCCTTTCGGTGGTAGGCAGCTATCTTGGGCGACCCATAAACGATGGGCGTACATAGCTCCAGCATTTCGGGCTCGGCAAAGGTTTTAAAGATGAGTTCGTATCCGACGCCGTTAGTGTCGCCGTGCGTGATGGCCACGCGTATTTTTCTGTTTTCCATAACAATAAAAAGTGATATTTATGTTGTCTCTTTAGGTGTGTTTGTCGGCATCAGTCTTGTTCGTTCTGATGTCGGGTTAGTTCAATGGTTTTGGCCGTGCTTAGCAGTCCACAGGCAGCAAAAATGTCTTGGCCACGGCTGGCACGTATGGTGGTAAACACGCCATGATTGGTAAGATAGTCGCGAAAACTTTCCATCTTCTTCTCGTCGGCGCCATGTAGGTCGATGCCAGGTATCTGGTGGAACCTAATGAGGTTGACGCGACACTCCAGTCCGCTCACCAGCTTCACAATCTCCTTGGCATGGGTAGTGCTGTCATTCACACCGCCAAACATGATATATTCAAACGAGAGGCGGCGCTGATGGGTGAAGTCGTAGTTGCGCAACAGGTCGATGACGCTGGTTATCGACATTCCTTTCTCTGCAGGCATCAGTTGGGCACGCTGCTCAGGAATGGCCGAGTGCATACTGATGGCTACGTGGCAGTCGCTCTCATCAAGAAAGCGCTGCAATTTGTTCTTTACGCCCACGCTGCTCACCGTAATACGCTTAGGGCTCCAGGCATAGCCATAGTTTGAGGTCATCACCTCGGTGGCGCGCAGCACATTGTCGAGGTTATCCATAGGCTCGCCTTGCCCCATAAACACGATGTTTGTGAGGCGGTCTCGCTCGGGCAACGAATATATTTGGTTCAGTATGTCGGTGGCTGTGAGGCTTCCCTCAAAGCCCTGCTTTCCTGTTTGGCAGAACAGGCAGTTCATCTTGCATCCCACCTGCGACGATACGCACAGCGTGGCACGATCTTTCTCTGGTATAAACACTGTTTCAACGTGTTTGCCCATAGCCGTGGGAAAGAGATATTTTATGGTGCCGTCTTTCGAGCGTTGGCAGTCGATGGGAGGCATACAGCCAATGATGTATGCAGCGGCCAACTTCTCGCGGTTGGCTTTCGACAGGTTTGTCATCTCGTCGATGCTGGTCACGTGTTGCGTGTAGAGCCATTTGGCCATCTGTGCGCCTGTAAAAGCGGGCATACCCAGCTGTCGGGCCACCTCTTTCAGTTCGGCAAGCGACATTCCTAACAACGGTTGCTTTATATCTGGCATGTTCTTGATTTTTTGTGTATTTGGCTACAAATTTAAATAAAAAACTTGAAATAGTGGCACGTTGCACCAAAAAACATAGAGACACAGGTGCTTGGTGGCTTGCACATACGAATATATTATGCTTAAAATAGCGCCAGTCTTGATTGTCTTAGTTATATTTACAACAGAGAAACTTAAATATGCAATGCTATGAAAACATACAATATACCATGTATTTTCATAATTGGATCTTTGCATAGACCACCTAATAACTAAATCGTATGAACAACTGAGCAAGACGCAGAATATGTGTTTCCTGTATTTGCTTGGGCGTTTTTATCCTTATCACTATTGGTATAGAGGGCTTTGATGGACCTCCTTTCATACAGATACTCAATATCATAATGATTGCTCTTTCGTTTTTCTATATTGTTGCTGGCTGTGCCCTTTTGTGTGTCCGCGTTACTCCATATGAAAATGTTCAAATCAGCAAATCTGTTCCTACTGAAAAAATAATAGAGTGTTTCTGCTTCTTCACCGTGGTGGTGAGGGGCTATGCTACTATTCTTGTTTATGATTTTGCTTAATATTCATTACCTTTATGGTAGAAATGACAACTTGCTCTCTGATGTGTAAAGCAATGCTCATGGTTTTTATAGTCCCACTGCTTACCACGCAAGCGCACCGCAACTAATCGTGGCTCACCCGATAAACCCAGGGGGAAGAATCTTTGATTCTACAGAAAATTTATA
>ERZ1034626.2471-NODE-2471-length-10919-cov-3.797312_pt1 | contig 10919 bp, 4 predicted proteins | sample MGYA00520652_ERZ1034626 | MGnify/ENA primary metagenome ERZ1034626 (study PRJEB33766, sample SAMN09781765) | gut metagenome | biome: gut microbiome | host: Homo sapiens | place: Madagascar | study: EMG produced TPA metagenomics assembly of the PRJNA485056 data... | reverse complement strand
CGCTGCCGAAATGAAGCTGTCCGTCGAAAGCGATGCCTTCGTAATGCCGAGCAGAACGTTTTCGTACGTTGCCGGACGTTTGCCCAGCGCCGTAACTCGATCGTTCTCATCGAGCATTTCGGAACGTTCGACCTGTTCACCCTGGATGAAGTGTGTATCGCCCGGATCGGTGATCTGGACACGGCGCAACATCTGACGAACAATCACTTCAATGTGCTTGTCGTTGATCTTCACACCCTGCAGACGGTAAACGTCCTGGACTTCGTCGACAATGTAACGCGCAAGCTCTTCAATACCGAGCAGTCGCAAAATGTCGTGCGGATCAACGGGACCATCCACCACTTCTTCACCCTTCTGCACGACCTGACCGTCATGAACGAGGACCGTCTTATCTTTGCTGATGAGTGTTTCGTGTGAATTGCCTTCCTGATCAGTAATGATCAAGCGCTGCTTGCCCTTTGTTTCCTTACCGAAGGTCACAGTACCAGTCACCTCGGCGAGCATGCCAGCATCCTTGGGGCTGCGAGCTTCAAAGAGTTCAGCCACACGCGGCAAACCACCCGTAATATCACGGGTCTTTTGCGATTCCGTCGGAATGCGAGCGAGCACCTCACCCATACCGATGTCCTGGCCGTCGCGAACAACCACGAAAGCGCCCACCGGCAGCTGAATCGTCACTGCGTGATCCGTGCCCGGAATCTTCACTTCGTCGCCATTTTCATCGATCAAGTGAACCAACGGGCGCAGGATGCCGGCAGAAGAGCTCTTTCCGCTCTTCGTAGCCTTCTTCGGATCGATCACAACAAGGCTAGAAAGCCCCGTCACTTCATCGACCTGATTCATCACGGTAACGTTTTCAATAACGTTCTCAAACTTAACGCGGCCGGCGTACTCCGTAATAATCGGACGGGTCATCGGATCCCAGGTAGCAAGCTGCTGCCCGGCCTTAATCGTCTGCCCATCTTGAATCAAGAGCGAGGCGCCGTACGGTACCTTGTGGCGTTCGCGTTCACGACCGTGATCCATCACAATGATTTCACCGGAACGAGAAATCACCACGAGCTCACCCTTGGAAGACTTCACGAAGCGCATTGCTTCATTGAAGCCCACCGTGCCGGCAGACTTGGCCTCGATACTCGATGCAACTGCAGCACGGGACGCCGCACCACCGATGTGGAACGTACGCATCGTCAGCTGCGTGCCCGGCTCACCAATCGACTGCGCAGCGATAACGCCGACAGACTCGCCTGCGTTAACCAACGTGCCGCGGCCGAGATCTCGGCCATAGCACTTGGCGCACAAACCGTAGCGGGTATCACAGGTGAGCGGCGTACGAACCTTGACCATGTCAATACCAACTTCGTCAAGTTTGTCGCAAAGACGCTCATCGAGCAGTGTGCCGGCAGCGATCACAACTTCATGCGTATCCGGATTGATCACATCAACGGCAGTAACACGACCGAGAACACGATCACGCAGCGCCTGAATGACTTCACCGCCTTCCACAAGCGCACGCATCTCAACGCCGCGAGTCGTACCGCAGTCGTCCTCGACCACCACAAGATCCTGCGTCACGTCAACGAGACGACGGGTGAGGTAGCCAGAGTTTGCTGTCTTCAACGCCGTATCAGCCAAACCCTTACGAGCACCGTGGGTTGAAATGAAGTACTGCAGAACGTTGAGGCCTTCACGGAAGTTCGCGGTAATCGGCGTTTCAATAATGGAACCGTCAGGCTTAGCCATCAAACCGCGCATACCGGCGAGCTGTCGAATCTGAGCTGCGGAACCACGAGCGCCAGAGTCAGCCATCATGTAAACGCTGTTGAAGGACTCCTGAGAAACCTTCTTGCCGTGACGATCGATAGTGGGCTCCGTGGAGAGCTCTTGCATCATCACCTTGCCGACCTGGTCCGACGTACGTCCCCAAATGTCCACCACCTTGTTGTAGCGTTCACCTTGCGTCACAAGGCCTGACGTGTACTGCGCTTCGATTTCCTTAACTTCCTGTTCGGCGGCGCGGACGAGCTGCTCCTTCTGCACAGGAACCTTCATGTCGCCCACACAGATAGAGATGCCTGCGCGTGTCGACAGACGGTAGCCGTTGTCCTTGAGCTTATCGGCGAAAATCACCGTTGCGCGCAGACCGCAAAGACGGAAGCAGCGGTTGATCAGCTTGGCAATTTCCTTCTTCTTCAAGGTAATGTTGAGCTCCTTGAAGCTCATGCCTTCCGGAAGGATTTCGGAAAGAAGCGCACGACCGACCGTCGTTTCGTAACGAACGATCTTCGGCGTCTTTTCACCGGTTTCACGGTTGAGCGAATACTCTTTGATACGAACCGTGCAACGCGTCTGCAGTTCGACAACGCCACTGTCCCAAGCACGCTGAACCTCAGGAATGTCTGCAAAAAACATACCTTCGCCACGGCCATTGATCTTCTCACGCGTAGCGTAATAAAGACCCAGCACCATGTCCTGTGACGGCACAATCGACGGATCACCGTTAGCCGGGAAGAGCACGTTGTTCGAGGACATCATCAGTCCGCGGGCTTCGAGCTGCGCCTCCAGCGAAAGCGGGACGTGAATAGCCATCTGGTCACCGTCGAAGTCGGCATTAAATGCCGCGCAGACGAGCGGATGCAGCTGCATGGCCTTGCCGCCAATGAGCTTCGGCTCAAATGCCTGAATACCGAGACGGTGAAGCGTCGGAGCACGGTTGAGCATTACGGGATGCTCGAAAATCACCTCTTCGAGAATATCCCACACTACCGGTTCCTGGTTTTCCACCATCTTCTTGGCGGCCTTCGGTGTCGGCGCAAGCTGACGCTGAACGAGCTTATTGAAGATGAACGGCTTGAAGAGTTCAAGCGCCATCAACTTCGGCACACCGCACTGATGCAGGCGCAGTTCAGGGCCAACCGTAATCACAGAACGACCGGAGTAGTCGACACGCTTACCGAGCAGATTCTGACGGAAACGCCCGCTCTTACCCTTGATCATGTCAGCGAGCGACTTGAGCGGACGCTTGTTGGCGCCGGTCATCGCCTTGCCGCGACGGCCGTTGTCGAGAAGCGAATCCACAGCTTCCTGCAGCATACGCTTTTCATTGCGGACGATGATATCGGGAGCCTTGATCTCAAGGAGACGCTTCAAACGGTTGTTGCGATTGATGACTCGACGATACAGATCATTCAAATCTGACGTTGCAAAGCGGCCGCCGTCAAGCGCAACCAGCGGTCGGAGATCCGGCGGCAACACCGGAAGGACCGTCATGATCATCCATTCGGGCTTGATGCCAGATCGCTGGAAAGCTTCAAGCACTTTCAGACGCTTGGCGTACTTTTTGATCTTAGCTTCGGAATTGGTCGTCGAGAGTTCATCGCGCAGGCGCAAAACCTCCGCATCGATATCAATCGTGCGTAGGAGTTCGCCAATGGCTTCGGCACCCATCATGGCCTTGAAATCGTCGCCAAATTCAGCGGTCTTCTGGATGAACTCTTCATCCGTGAGGAGCTGACCGCGGGAAAGCGGCGTCAATCCCGGATCTACAACGATGTAAGCCTCGAAATAAAGTACGCGTTCGATATCACGCAGCGGGATATCGAGCACCATACCCATCCGGCTCGGCAGGCTCTTCAAGAACCAAATGTGCGCCACCGGGCTAGCGAGGTCAATGTGACCCATTCTTTCGCGGCGCACTTTGGCCAGCGTCACTTCAACGCCGCATTTTTCACAGATCACTCCGCGGTTCTTCAGACGCTTGTACTTACCGCACAAGCACTCATAGTCTTTCACCGGGCCAAAAATCTTGGCGCAAAACAAGCCATCGCGCTCAGGTTTCTGAGTACGGTAGTTGATCGTCTCCGGCTTCTTGACTTCGCCGTAGGACCAGGAGTGAATCTTCTCGGGACTGGCAAGGCCGATGCGGATGGCATCAAAATGCTCGTCCTTATTGACCTGATTCAAAATGTCATTAAGCGCAGAATTCATTTCGCTTAAATCCTCTCTTAGTTCTTGACGAGGTCGATGTCGATGCCGAGCGAGCGGATTTCCTTCACTAGCACGTTGAAGGATTCCGGCATGCCGGCTTCAATCTTGTGTTCGCCCTTAACGATGTTTTCGTACATCTTCGTACGACCATTGACGTCGTCGGACTTGACCGTAAGCATTTCCTGCAGCACGTATGCAGCACCGTAGGCTTCGAGTGCCCACACTTCCATTTCGCCGAAACGCTGGCCGCCGAACTGGGCTTTACCGCCCAAAGGCTGCTGAGTAACAAGCGAATACGGACCCGTCGAACGAGCATGCATTTTGTCATCGACCAAGTGGTGAAGCTTGAGGTAATGCATGTAGCCAACAGTAACCGGGCGTTCAAACGCATCACCCGTACGGCCGTCGTAAAGCGTGGCCTGCGTCTTGGACGACGTAAGCTGCAGACGTTGAGCTTCATCATCCGGGAATGCAAGGTCGAGCATCATACGGATCTGCTCTTCGTTTGCACCGTCGAACACTGGCGTTGCGAACGGCACACCGTTTTGCAGATTGCGAGCCATACGCATGAGTTCTTCATCGCTGAGGCTGTCGAGATCTTCATGCTTGCCGGTGCGGTTGTAGATCTCATTCAGGAAGGCGCGAATCTGACGCGCAGTTTCCGTCTTGAGCATCTTCTCAATGCGCCAGCCAAGACCCTTTGCTGCCCAGCCCAAATGCACTTCAAGCACCTGACCGATGTTCATACGAGACGGCACACCGAGCGGATTCAGCACAATATCGGCAGGACGACCATCCGCCATGTACGGCATATCTTCAACCGGGCAGATCTTTGAAACCACACCCTTGTTGCCGTGACGACCGGCCATCTTGTCACCCGGCTGCAGACGACGACGCTCAGCAATATAGACCTTGACCATCTTCAAGACACCCGGGGGCAGTTCGTCACCGCGGGTAAGCTTGTCGTTCTTGATCTCATATTTGCGCGCATTATCTTCGCGGGTATGCTCGATAGCCTGCTTCGTGAGATCGATGAAGTGCTGCGCGACTTCTTCTTCCATACGGAGACCGAAGAGGTCGTACCCCTGCACCGAGGCCAAAAATTCAGGCGTAAGCACACCGTCGGCAGGCAATCCGTCGAACTTCATCGTGCTCACAACCTTGTGGCCCGCAAGTTGACGGCGCAGACGATCAAATGAGTCGCGTTCAACGATACGAAGCTGGTCATCAAGGTCGCGGCGATAACGCTTGAGCGCATCGGCAATGATGCTTTCTGCACGCTTGTCACGCTTGACGCCGTCGCGAGTGAAGACCTGGACATCGATCACCGTACCCGTCATACCCGACGGTACGCGAAGAGACGTGTCCTTCACATCGCTAGCCTTCTCACCGAAGATGACGCGCAAAAGCTTCTCTTCCGGAGTCAGCTGCGTTTCACCCTTCGGCGTCACCTTACCGACGAGCACATCACCGGCCTTAACTTCAGCACCGATAAACACGATGCCGGAATCATCCAGACGGGCGAGTTGGCTTTCTGAAAGATTCGAAATGTCGCGAGTGATCTCTTCGGGTCCAAGCTTCGTGTCACGCGATACAACCGAAAGTTCCTCAATGTGAATTGAGGTATAGCGATCATCGGCAACCACGCGTTCGCTGATGAGGACCGAGTCTTCGTAGTTGTATCCGTTCCACGGCATGAAGGCGATCAGCATGTTCTGACCGAGCGCGAGTTCGCCGGTATCGGTCGAAGCTCCGTCAGCAAGCACATCACCCACAGCAACGTGGTCGCCTTTGACGACGATCGGACGCTGATTGATGTTGGTTGACTGGTTTGAACGCGTGAACTTCTGCAGATTGTAGATATCCACACCCGTTTCACCCGCCACGGATTCGTCGTCGTTGACACGAATAACCACGCGGTTGGCATCGACATAGTCAACGACGCCACCACGACGAGCCTGAACAGCAGTCTTGGAGTCAACCGCCACCGTACGCTCAATGCCCGTACCTACAACAGGCTTCTCGGGACGCAAACAAGGCACACCCTGGCGCTGCATGTTAGCGCCCATCAATGCTCGGTTCGCGTCGTCGTGTTCCAAGAACGGAATCAAGGCCGCTGCGCAGGACACAATCTGAGCCGGCGCCACGTCCATGTACTGGATGCGTTCGGGCGAAGCCAGGATTGTTTCCCCATTGTCACGAGCCGAAACGAGTTCCTGCGTGAGACGACCGTTGTCATCCATTTCTGCATTGGCCTGCGCAATGATGTACTTGCCTTCTTCAATAGCCGACAGATAATGGATTTCTTTGGTCGCCACACCATCAACAACCTTGCGATACGGCGTCTCAAGGAAGCCGTACTCATTCAAACGCGCATACAAGGCGAGTGAGTTGATCAGACCAATATTCGGACCTTCAGGCGTTTCGATCGGGCATACACGGCCATAGTGAGTCGAGTGCACGTCGCGAACTTCAAAGCCTGCTCGTTCACGCGTCAGACCACCCGGACCAAGTGCAGAAATACGGCGCTTATGGGTAATTTCCGAAAGCGGATTCGTTTGATCCATGAACTGCGAAAGCTGGCTCGAGCCAAAGAATTCGCGAATAGCAGCCGAAATAGGCTTGCTGTTGATCAGATCCTGCGGGGTAAGACCGTCGCTTTCCGCCTGATTGAGACGTTCCTTGACCGCACGTTCGACGCGCACCAGACCTGCGCGGAACTGATTTTCCGCGAGTTCACCTACGCAACGAACACGACGATTGCCGAGGTGGTCAATATCATCGACGCCGTTTACAACACAGGTGCGGACTTCGCCTTTTTCATTGACGAGATCAACGTTGTCCTGGCCATTTCGCAGTGCAACGAGCATCGCCATAGTGTCTACGATGTCTTCCTTCGTCAGCGTGCGCTCCCCTTCTGCCGAAGGACGGCCGAAACGAGCGTTGACCTTCATACGGCCAACACGTGACAGATCATAGGCATCGGGATCAAAGAAGAGACGGTCAAAGAGCGACTCCACAGCCTCTTCCGTTGGCGGCTCACCCGGACGCATCATGCGGTAGATGGCGACGCGAGCCGAGAACTGGTCGGGCGTGTCGTCTAAACGCAGTGTGTTGGAGATATACGCGCCGTGATCAAGCTCATTCGTAAAGAGAGCATCGAACTTGCGAACCCGGGCAGCACGCATCGCGGCGAGCACGGTTTCCGTGATCTCGTCGTTAGCGTTAGCGATGACTTCACCCGTTTCCTGATCGATGATCGTCTTACCCAGCACACGGCCCAGAAGATAGTCATCGGGAACCGTAATAGTCGTGACATTGGCCTTGTTCAGATCGCGCAGATGCTTAGCGGTAATACGCTTGTCATGCGGAACAATCACCTTGCCTTCAGCATCAACAATGTCGAAGCTCATCGTCTGAGCCTTGAGACGCTCAGGAACAACGGGGAGCTTAGCGCCGCTCTTGAGCAGCGTGAAGCTGTCAAAGGCAAAGAAACGGGCAAGAATATCCTCAACCGAGTAGCCGATTGCCTTGAGCAGAATCGTGCCCGGCATCTTACGACGACGGTCGACGCGGAAATAAAGAATGTCCTTGGCGTCAAATTCAAAATCAAGCCAGGAGCCACGATAAGGAATTACGCGAGCAGAGAACAGCAACTTGCCCGAGGAATGCGTCTTACCCTTGTCATGCTCAAAGAAGATGCCAGGAGAACGATGCAACTGACTCACGATCACGCGTTCGGTACCGTTCACAATGAACGACCCCTTTTCCGTCATCAGAGGCACTTCGCCCATATAGACGTCGTTCTCACGAATTTCCTTAATGGTCTCAGGCTGAGCAGCCTCGCGATCGTAGATTTCCAAACGGATCTTCGCGCGCAGACGGCTCGAATAGGTAAGACCACGGAGCTGGCATTCGGCAACGTCGAATTCCGGCTCAGCAAGCTCATAACCGGCAAAACGCAAACGCGCGAAACCGTTATGGCTCGTGATCGGGAAAATTGAGGTGAAGGCGGCCTGAAGGCCGAGATTGTTGCTGCGTGCAGCAGGCTTCACATTGACCTGCAGGAAGTCTTCGTAGGAACGAAGCTGAATATCAAGCAGGGAAGGCACTTCAAGGACGCTCGGGCGAGAGGCGAAGCTCTTGCGGATGCGCTTCTTTTCAGTGAACGAGTACGACATGGACACTCCGTTCGACAGTATGGATGAACCAGGAAGTCAAAACTTGATGAGAAGAATGAGGAAGGACGCCGAAAAGCCGCTCGGCACTTCAGATCTGGAGTCTGAGTCCGCGCGGCAACGCAATTACTGATTGTGAGATATAGGCGAGAGGTTCATCAAGGAAAGGACTTTGATCTGATTTTCTCACGATTCGTATCAAGAAAATCAAATCAAAGCCTCCTTGCGGAGGCTCTGAAAAGAGCTAAGCCAGAAATTCTGGCTCAGCTCCGGATTTTTTTCAAGTAAGAAATTACTTGAGGGCAACCTTGGCGCCGGCTTCTTCAAGCTTCTTCTTGGCGGCTTCGGCGTCAGCCTTCGGGAGGCCTTCCTTAACAGCCTTCGGGGCGCCTTCGACGAGGTCCTTGGCTTCCTTGAGGCCAAGACCGGTCAGTTCGCGAACAGCCTTAATCGTGGCGATCTTGTTCGAACCAGCGGCTTCAAGAACCACATCAAATTCGGACTTTTCTTCGGCCGGGGCAGCGGCAGCAGCGGCAGCGGCGGAAACACCGAACTTGTCTTCCATCATCTTGATGAGTTCAGAGATTTCGAGGACGGTCTTGGACGCGATTGCGTCAAGGATTTCTTCATTGGTAAGGGCCATTTTCAGCTCCGTATTACGTTGTATTGAATTGGTTTAAAAATTGGGGAATCAGGCAGCGGCCTGTTCCTTGGCATCGCGCACAGCGGCCACGGTACGCACGAAGCGCGCCGGGACTTCGTTGAGGGTACGGACGAACTTCGCGATAGGCTCGTTCATCGTAGCCATCAACTTGGCAAGGAGTTCTTCGCGGCTCGGCATCGAGGCAAGCTGCTTGACAGCTTCAACGTCCATGACGTAGTCAGCCATCGCACCGCCCCTAATAACGAGCTTGTCGTTGTCCTTGGCGAAGTTGACGAGAACCTTGGCAACCGCGACAGGATCAGCGGAGAAGCCATAAACGAGCGGACCAGTAAACTGATCAGCAAGTCCGGCAAACCCCGTGCCTTCCACAGCGCGGCGAACCAACGTATTCTTGACAACGCGCACCGTCACACCATTCTTGCGAGCTTCCGCGCGCAGCTTGGTGACGGCCTGTACGGTCAGCCCACGGTATTCAGCGATGACCATCGCGGACGAATTCGAAACAACTTCCGAAATCTCCGCAATGACTGTCGCCTTGTCTTCACGATTGAGACCCATGGTCTGGCTCCACTCAGTGGTGCTCGCGTCATTTCTGACGAAAACACCGGTTGCGATTATCGGCAACCTTCCCGAGAGCATGACTAATGTCTTTGGACGCTTCTCGTCTTCACGAGCGAGCCGTCCTGGAAACACAATGTACAACGTCTCTCTTCGGTGCCATCTGCGCTGGACCTCTTGGCGGCACCGCAGTAAGGAAACCCTTCGCGGACCAAGAGAATTAAGAACAATACAGTGATTGCTCTCCAGCGGTCTTTGACGGCAGTCCCATTCAACAGATCAAACCGCTGAAAGGGACCACCCAAAGCCCTTGAGGCCTCGCGGCCTCACGGAAGGCAACGCCTTCCGGGCATCCTCTTTCGAGGTTCGCGATCCAATGCTTTTACAAACACCGGATCACGCACTGCAGGAGATGCCGCTCCTGGAAAAAAACGTTAGGCGTTGATGCTGCCGGCATCAACACGGACGCCCGGGCCCATCGTCGAAGAGACAGAGACCTTGCAGAGGTACTGACCTTTGGCGGAAGCGGGCTTGAGCTTGTTGAGCTGATCGATGATCGCTGCAAGATTCTTCTGCAGACGCTCGGCTTCGAAAGAAGCACGGCCAATCGGGGCATGAATGATACCGGCCTTGTCGGCGCGGAACTGAACCTGACCAGCCTTGGCGTTCTTAACAGCCTGAGCGACGTTCGGGGTGACCGTACCGACCTTGGGGTTCGGCATCAGACCACGCGGGCCAAGAATCTGACCGAGCTGGCCAACGACACGCATAGCATCCGGAGAGGCGATCACTACATCAAAGTCGAGTTCACCAGCCTTAACCTTGTGAGCCAGATCGTCAAAACCAACGATGTCAGCACCCGCGGCGCGAGCCTCATCAGCCTTAGCACCCTGAGTGAATACAGCAACGCGAACAGTCTTACCAGTGCCTTCGGGCATGACGACCGCACCGCGAACAGCCTGATCAGACTTGCGCGGATCAATACCGAGCTGAATGGCAACGTCGACGGATTCGTCGAACTTGGCAGTCGCATTCTGGCGAACGAGGTTGAGCGCCTCAACGGCGGGGTAGACCTTACCGGCTTCCACCTTGCCCTGGAACGCCTGCTGGCGCTTCGTAAGCTTAGCCATTTAGAGACCCTCCACAACGATGCCCATCGAGCGAGCCGAACCGGCGATCGTACGGACAGCGGCGTCCATATCAGCAGCCGTCAGATCCGGAGCCTTCGTCTTGGCGATTTCTTCTGCCTGAGCACGCGTGATCTTGCCCACCTTTTCGGTGTGCGGACGAGCAGAACCCTTCTGAATCTTGGCCGCCTTCTTAATGAGAATGGTGGCCGGAGGGGTCTTCATGATGAACGTGAAGCTCTTATCGGCGAAAGCGGTAATCACGACCGGAATCGGAAGGCCCGGTTCCACGCCCTGAGTGCGCGCATTAAACGCCTTGCAGAACTCCATAATGTTCAGACCGCGCTGACCGAGAGCCGGGCCGATAGGAGGCGCCGGATTGGCCTTGCCGGCAGGAACCTGCAG
>ERZ1034626.2456-NODE-2456-length-10962-cov-18.799945_pt1 | contig 10962 bp, 9 predicted proteins | sample MGYA00520652_ERZ1034626 | MGnify/ENA primary metagenome ERZ1034626 (study PRJEB33766, sample SAMN09781765) | gut metagenome | biome: gut microbiome | host: Homo sapiens | place: Madagascar | study: EMG produced TPA metagenomics assembly of the PRJNA485056 data... | reverse complement strand
GCAACCTTCTTAAGTGTTTCGAGCGGTTTGCCCTCAAACTTATACTTCCATACGTCGGCTGTATCGACATATTCAGCCTTGTAGAGCTGCACTTCGCCTTCTTTAAGGCGGAAAGCGTAGGCTATGTTGTCGGTGAAGATGACGCTGTCGTTCATGTCGAGCGACTTGCCCACGGCATACTTCTCCTCGGTGCCGAGGCCCTTGCGGCGCACTGTGTTGCCGCTGAAGGTCCATTTGCGGCCCGACTGGTCGCGATAGACACCCTCAAGCTGACGATACACACCTATCTGCTGAATGCTGTCGAGCGCCGGCAGAGCCTTTGCCTCCATCTCATTGCGTGAGGCGAGGTGCAATCCGTCAATCACTTCGAGCCGCGTCTGCGTACGGTCGTTGGCTGTAAGCACAATGGTGTTGCCGTCGAGAGCCCATGTTCCGGCTACGCTGTCGGTGGGTTGGTTGTCGGCAATGGCAGGCACGAGCCACTTGCCGTCCTGCATGAGCTTCATCTCCATGCCACCCTCGTGGAGCGTTCCGCCCCAAAGATGCCAGTATGACGAGCTGTCTTCAGCCACATACACTTCGCTGCCGTTCTGCCATACCGATCCGTTCGAGAGCGACGACTGCTCGCCTTTGCCGCCGCACGAGAACATCGTAGCCACGGCTACGAACATAATGGGAATGAATGATTTTCGCATAGTTTGATGGTTTTTTGAAAGGTTTGTATGATAAAAAGAGGGCGTGACAAGACACTCGGAATCCGATTGTGTCTTGACACGCCCTATCTTATGACTTTACTTCACCGGAGCTTCTGCCATTGTCTTCTTGAGCAGTTCCCAGAAAGGAGCCACTGTAGAGATGAGGCAACGCTCTGTTGTGGTGTGCGGCGAACGCATTGTAGGACCGAACGAAACCACGTCGAGGTGCGGATATTTGCCCAGGATAACCGAGCATTCCAATCCTGCATGGTCAACCTGCTCGATTGCGTCCTCATTGAACAGTTCGCGATAGTTCTTTTCGAGCAAGTGGAGTATCTCGCTGTCGGTGTTGGGGTCCCAACCACCATACTCTCCGCTCATCTCAACCTTCATGCCTGCCATCGAGAATGTAGACTCCAGAGTTGTGGCAATGTAGTCGCGCATGCTCTCTCTTGACGAACGTGCGAGCAGCTTGAAGTAAGCGTGGCCACCATTGATGTCGATAATGGCGAGGTTTGACGATGTCTCCACTACCGACGGGAACACCGGAATCATGCGTAGCACACCGTTGTGGCATCCGTAGATGGCGTCGAGCAGGTTGTCCTGAATCTCCTCGGGCACCTCAGTTGCGGGCGTTTCAACGTCCTCAGCGAAGAACTGTATGTTCTCTTCGATGGTGCGATACTCGTTGTTGAACAAAGCGCACCACTCGGCTACGGCTTCCTTCAGAGCCTCAACGTTCTCCTTCGGCAGTGTGAGCACAGTCTCGCACTCGAACGGTATGGCGTTGCGCATGTTGCCGCCGTGCCATGTGGCGAGGCGTGCACCGTACTCGGCGATTGCCTCATGTACGAAACGTGCCATGAGCTTGTTGGCATTGCCGCGTCCCTCGTTAATTTCCAAGCCCGAGTGTCCGCCCTTCAATCCCTTGATAACGACCTTAACAGCAGCGTCGTCCTTGTCGGTCTCCACTTCCTTATATTCGAGTGTGGCTGTGATGTCGACACCACCAGCCGAACCGATAACAAACTTGCCCCATGTCTCAGAGTCGAGATTGAGCAGAATATCGCCGTTCAATTCGCCCTCGGGCAGGTCGTTTGCACCGAACATACCGGTCTCTTCGTCGGCAGTGATGAGTCCCTCAACGGGTCCGTGAACGAGAGTCTTGTCCTCCATAACGGCCATGATGGCAGCCACACCGATACCGTTGTCGGCGCCGAGAGTGGTTCCCTTAGCCTTAACCCATTCGCCGTCTACGTATGTCTGGATAGGGTCGGTCTCGAAGTTGTGTGTGCTCTCGTTGCTCTTCTGAGGCACCATGTCCATGTGAGCCTGCAGAATGATGCCCTTACGGTTTTCCATTCCGGGAGATGCGGGCTTGCGCATCACTATATTACCAGCCGCATCCTTGAATGCCTCAACGCCTACGCGAGCGGCAAACTCAAGCAGCATGTGCTGTACTTTTTCAAGATGTCCAGACGGGCGCGGCACCTGTGTCAGTGCGTCAAAGTTGCGCCAGATACATTCGGGGTTTAGGTTTTTGATTTCACTCATAACAATTGTTTTTATTAGTGATTAAAAAAATAGTAGTATTTATTATTTATACTTTATTCCTATTGCTGTATTTTCCGCTTGCGCATGAACGAAAGCGCAGCCCAAGCCCACACTCCCATGCCTACAACGAGCAATGTCTGCACGCTGTGGACGATGAGCACGAAGTTGAGAGCGTCAACTTCGGCTACGCCATACAGCAGCAGCATGGTCTTTACGGCAAAATGCCACGGACCGGCACCGTTAGGTGTCGGCACTATGACGGCAATGCTTCCGACGATGAACGTCACCATTGCACACGACATACCAAGCCCTGAGGTGGAGTCGAAACAGAAAAACGTGAGGTAATAATGCAGGAAATAACACGCCCAGATGGCAAGCGTGAAAACTATGAAGCGCACTGGACGCTTCACATTGCGTATCGACATTATGCCCTGCCAGATGCCTTGCACCGTGGCTTTCACCTTATTATATATGGCAAACCTGCGCATAATGTACCACGCAAGGAGGCATACTGCCAGTCCGCAAACGGCTGTCACGATGTAGCCAGTAGTGGTAAATCCCGCCAGAAGGGCACCGATGTTGGTGCCGGTGCGGTCGAAAAAGGTGTTGAACACGCTGAACTGGCACAGCATAGTGACAACGGCTATGCCCATGACAAGCGCCGAATCGATGGCACGCTCTACCACTACCGTGCCCAAAGCCTTGGGAAACGACACACCGTCGTAGCGGCGCAACACACCGCAACGGGCAAACTCGCCTATACGGGGCACTACCAGACTGACGGCATACGATAGGAATATGGAGTAGACACTGGTGGATGTGCGAGGATGTTCGCCCACCGGCTCGAGCGTAAGGTGCCATCGCCAGCCGCGAAAAGCCTGCGCCAAGATGCCGAACGGGAATGAAAGCAACATCCACGTCCAGTTCATTTCGTGCAGCAAGACACGCTCTACCTGGCGAAAGTCAAAACCTCGATACATCCAATAGAGTATCAATCCGCCAAGCAGCAGCGATAATGCCACCTTAAGTGAGTCGTTTATGATTTTTTTGAACTGCATATGTATATGCAAAAATACAAAATTGTTTTATGACACGACTGCTAAAAGTCTAAAAATATGTTTTTAGGGCTGTCTTTTCTTGTAAATGCTTGTGTGTTAACGAAAAAAGTCGTAACTTTGCACCCGCTTTTCGGCGTAACCGATGACGGGAAGAAGAGTTGCCCATTATGTTGCGCGAGAACGATAAAACAAATTTAATTATCAAATTAACAATGGATTTAATTAAAGTTGCTGAAGAAGCATTTGCAACCGGCAAGAAGTTCCCTGAGTTCCGTTCAGGTGACACTATCACAGTCGCTTACAAAATTATCGAGGGTTCAAAGGAGCGTATCCAGCTCTATCGTGGTGTAGTTATCAAGATTTCTGGCCACGGTGACAAGAAGCGCTTCACCGTTCGCAAGATGTCAGGTACTGTTGGTGTAGAGCGTATCTTCCCGATCGAGTCACCCAACATCGAGAGCATCGAGGTTAACAAGCACGGTAAGGTACGTCGCGCTAAGCTCTACTACCTCCGTAACCTTACTGGTAAGAAGGCTCGCATCGCTGAGCGTCGCGTTAACACAACCAACGCTTAATCCGTACGGACACCTAACTCGAAAAGAGATAAAAAAGGATTTTGCACGCAACCGCGTAGCAAAATCCTTTTTTTTATTTCAACTCTCAACTGAAGTTTCTTTTTCCTCCAGATACCGCTGAAGGTCTTCCACTATGCTCTGATATTGCGGCGACGACACATAGCCTACGTTGCGTCGCAACACGAATTCAGCCTCACCGACGCTCGACGAGTAGCACGACAGCTCGTTGCGCTGCTGTGTTGCGTGCACACTTTGGGCTGAAATCTCGCGCTCACGTTCGCGTATCAGCTGATTGCACACCTTCCTTACAAGCGGCACCACTACCTTATCAAACAGATGATGGCCCTGAATGTACATGTAGGTCATGTCGGGACGCACGCCAAGACGGCGCAGATCGTCCTTCACAGCGGCATAGCTTTCGCGCGCACCGGGGTGCTGGCGTTGCAGCATCTGAACCTTATGACCCACACGACGGCGCAGATTGGCAAGTGCCTGCTGGCTGTTTTCGGGCGAGATATTGCCCATTTCGATGATGTGAATGAAGTCGCTTATGGCAAAACGGGGCGTTGCACCGGTGCGATACGACCATATATTCCACACAAAAAGCGGGAAGATGGCGGTGGAGAAGTCGCGCAAGAAAGCCTCAAAGTCGAACGTCTGGCGGTCGTTGAGCGCCACTGCCACGCAAACGGCGTGCAACGACGGAGCATAACACTGCATGTTCTCGATGGCGTAGGCGTAAGAATGGAATATGTAAGGATTGTTGAGGATGGTCTTGGATGCCCCGCTGGCACCCTGTTCGAGGTAGTCGTAGTCGGCATCGACGCACGCTATCATGTCACGCCCTACTCCGCCGGCTGCAATAAGACTCATAATGGCAGCCTTCTTGCCTCGTTCCAGGTGGTCGAGACGCGACGGCAGCATCACCTCGAAGTAGCGTTCGGAGTTCTCGAAACGCGAAAGCACCGACCGCCAGAAGAATATGTCGTCGTAGCTCTCGACATAAGCCACGATGCGACGGCGCGCCTGACGCGAGCTAAGGCGGTTTGCCGCCTCTACATATTGCGACGTTATACTGTCGCGCAATCGTTTTGCCATAAATTGAGTTTTGAATTTTGAGTTTTGAATTTTGAATTATTCTCGGCTGCCGCCTGCGATTATGAGTTTTGAATTTTGAGTTTTGAATTTTGAATTATTCTCGGCTACGCCTGCGATTTAGAATTGATGATTTATGAATTGTCAATTCAAAATTGAATAATTAAAAATCGGCTTTGCCGATAATTCAAAACTCAAAATTCAAAATTCAAAATTCACTTCAGCGTCTCTCAGTCCGTAATGTCGCTCACTTCGGTAACCCTGTCAGCCCATCCGTTCATTATCACGGCTGGCGAATGGGTGGTAAGGATGATCTGGACGTTAGGATTGAGCGTGAGGATAAGGTCGATGAGGCGCTGCTGCCAGTCGACATGGAGGCTCACTTCGGGCTCGTCCATAAACAGAACGTAGGGCAACTGGTCCTCAACGAGCACCGTAAGCAGGATTACGAGCATCTGTTTCTCGCCGCTCGAGAGCTGATACGGGCTCAAAACCTCGCCAATTTGCGAGAACCGTATTTCGTTTTCGGTGCGTATAATAGTCTTGCCCGTCTCCGAGAAGAGGTCATCGATGAGGTCCTGGAATGTCTTCTTCGGAGCAGAGATGCGCTGCGCCTCGAGTGCAGCATCAGGACGTCCGTCTTGCAGACACGCAATGATGCGGTTGCCGATGTTGACCTGATAGTCGAGATATTTGCGCTGAAGGAAGAACAACTGCATGTCGAGTTCGGTGGCAAGGTCGCTCAACGAGGTGTTGAGTTTGTTTACTGCGTCGAGATTCCAAAGCGGACGGTCGAACGAACGGATAACGTCGTAGCGTATCCACTTGGCATCTTCGGGCTGCACCTTGAGCCTTACGCCCTTGAGCATGTGGCTCGGAAACTCGCCACCGGCAGCCAATCCCTTCACCACCTTATTTAATATGGTGCTCTTGCCCACACCGTTTATACCGCTCAGAATGTTCACCTGGCGGTCGAGATTCCACACTACGTGGCGCTTACCGCTCCACAATGAGTCTATCTCTATCTGTTTAATGTATTCGGCGTATTTCATTTATATATATATTTAAGGTGCATATTCGTTTTACAAATATATGAAATAAATTGATACAATGTATTCGGATAAAACGATATTTTTATACCTTTGCACCCATATTTGGTAAAAGGGATAACAGAAAAGGCAAAAAATGACATTCAAAACAGACAACAGACAACCTCTGATAGCACACTTATGCATACTCACGGCTTGCGTAATGTGGGGACTGATGTCGCCCATCGGCAAGGACGCGATGCAACACGGCATGGACAATATCAACCTTGTATTCATGCGTGCGGCTGGAGGTGCATTGCTGTTCTGGCTCACTTCGCTGCTGTGCAAGCACGAACACATGCCCTGGCGTGACATTTTGGCGATGAGCGGAGCCGGATTGCTGGGACTGGTGGGCAACCAGTGCTGCTTCACCATTGGACTTAGCATCACCACTCCTTCAAATGCCAGCATCGTGACGACGTCGCTTCCCATCTTCGCCATGATACTCTCGGCGCTGATACTTAAGGAACCCATCACCGGAAAGAAAGCCCTTGGCGTGGGCATAGGCTGCTCGGGCGCGCTGATACTCATCATGTCGAGCGCAGCGGCACACGATTCGCGCATCGGCGACATCCGGGGCGACCTGCTGTGCATATTCGCCCAACTGTCGTTTGCACTCTATCTGGCGCTCTACCGGAATGTTCTGCGCCGCTATTCGCCCATCACCGTGAGCAAATGGATGTTCACATGGGCAACGTTATTGCTCTCGCCGTTCATGCTTCCGCACGCTGTGCGCACCGACTGGAGCATCGTAACGCCCGGAGCGTGGGCAGGCACGGCATTCGTAGTGTTCTTCGGCACATACGTAGCCTATCTGCTCATGCAGACAGCGCAGAAGACTTTGCGCCCGACAGTAGTAAGTATATACAACTATATGCAACCCGTTGTGGCTGTGTCGGTGAGTCTGGCAGCCGGAATGTGCGTGTTCACATGGAAGCAGGCGCTTGCCGTGGCACTGGTTTTCAGCGGTGTCTGGCTCGTGATAAAGTCGAAATCGCGCCACGACATCAACACCGAAAAGGCTGCAGAATAACAATAGGGTGTTATTCGCTATCGGACGACACAGCAAAATGATTCGTCCGAGTGAGAAGGGAAAATGCGATAATAGCATGCAAATTGCAATATATAGCTTACAAAACGTTACAAGCAGCACATATCATGCATAAAATATGTTGAAATGGACGTATATTAAATGTTAAAATCGGGCAAATCACAATTTATAATCGTAAATTTGCACTATTAAAATACATCCCTAAATCAAGAAATAGGCAATAGCCCGGCACAGCCCGGATAATAAAACCTGATAATTATATCATAACAAAATATGGACTTGTATAACTTCGATTACAAAAGAATGAAGCCTGCCGAACAGCTTCCACTGCACAAGCAGGACACATGGGAACTGACGTATGTAACTTGCGGCAAGGGAAAACGCATAATGGGCGATACCGTTACAGATTTCGCCGAGGGCGATCTGGCTTTCATTCCGCCACATATACCACACTGCTGGAAGTTCGACTACGACCACACCGACGCCGAAGGACTCATCGGACACTACACCATCACATTCCGAACTGAGTTTATCGACCGCTGCACAAGCGCGTTTCCCGAACTCACTGAGCGCCTCGACCAGATTAAGTCGATAGCAACGATTCTGTCGTTCGACCCCAACACCACAGCCCTCATAGCCGACGTGCTGCGCAGAATGGCTCACGAAGACCGCTCAGAGCTGCTGCCCTACATGTTCCGTCTGCTCCTGATCATATCAAAACGCGAGCGCGACGCCGTAGTAGTGGGACGCACTCCCGAGGCCGACCGTACTTCAGAGCGCATCAACAAGATAAAGGACTTCTCACAGAAGAACTTCGCGCGCACCATCACTATCGACATGATAGCCGAGCACGTGGGCATGAACCGCTCGTCGTTCTGCACCTTCTTCAAGAAGGCAACGGGCCAGACCTACATAACATACCTCAACAAGCTGCGCGTAGACCGTGCCTGCAGCCTGCTGCGTCAGGGCACTTTCAACGTGACAGAGGTGTGCTACATGGTAGGATTCAACGACGTGCCGTACTTCAACCGCTGCTTCAAGAACAACCGTGGAATGTCGCCCAAGGAGTATGCCGACGGCGTAATATCAAAGCGCCAGGTGCTCACGACACGACAGATGGTGCCCGAACAGCGAATAAAGTAACTGCTGACAGCATACAGCAGCAAACATAACACATAGCAACAAAAACAGCATTTCATGACACAGAAAACGTGTCGGGAATGCTGTTTTTGTTGTTTTTTATGCCTAAAAAGCTCATATTCATACATTTTCGGTCAATATACCACATTTGTGGTATGCCATATAACCAATTTGTGCGATTGTATGGCATACGAATTTGCCCTAACTTTGCAACCATGAAAGACAAGAAGTCTGCAAAAGACTCGCTTCATAATCTTCATAAAGTAAAAACACACATTTAAAAGAAAGGGCAAACACTATGAGCAACAAGAAACTCCACTTCGAAACACTCCAATTGCATGTAGGACAGGAAAATCCGGATCCGGCAACCGACGCACGTGCCGTGCCTATCTACCAGACCACATCGTACGTGTTCCGCAACTCGCAGCACGCTGCCGACCGATTCGGACTGCGCGACGCAGGCAACATCTACGGCCGACTCACCAACTCCACACAGGGCGTGTTCGAGGATCGCGTGGCTGCCCTTGAGGGCGGTGTTGCCGGACTGGCAGTGGCTTCCGGAGCCGCAGCCGTGACCTATGCGCTGCAGAACATTCTACAAGCGGGCGACCATATCGTAGCCGCCGACAATCTGTACGGAGGCTCGTTCAACCTCATAACACACACGCTGACTACACAAGGCATCAGCAACACCATCGTCAACGTCAACGACCTTGAGGCTCTGGAGGCTGCAATACAGCCCAACACCAAGGTGGTCTACGCCGAGACATTCGGCAATCCGAACTCAGACGTTACAAACCTTGAGGCAGTGGCAGCCGTAGCCCACCGCCACAACATACCCTTTATCGTCGACAACACATTCGGCACACCTTATATTATACGTCCGATCGAGCATGGAGCCGACGTCGTGGTACACTCAGCTACTAAGTTTATAGGCGGACACGGTTCGAGCCTGGGAGGCGTAATCGTAGACGGCGGCACATTCGACTGGAAAGCCAATGCCGACAAATATCCCACACTCGCCAAGCCAGACCCAAGCTATCACGGTGCCATATTTGCCGATGTAGCCGGCAAGGCAGCCTTCGTGACACGCATTCGTGCCGTGATTCTGCGCGACACGGGCGCTACCATATCGCCGTTCAACGCATGGATACTGCTGCAGGGACTCGAAACTCTGTCGCTGCGCGTAGAGCGTCACGTGGAGAATGCGCTCAAGGTGGTGAAGTATCTGGCATCCAACCCGAAGGTGGAGAAGGTGAACCATCCGTCGCTGCCTACTCACCCCGACCACGAGCTGTACGAGAAGTACTTCCCCAACGGCGGCGGTTCGATATTCACATTTGAGATAAAGGGCGGTCAGGAAGCCGCATGGAAGTTCATCGACCACCTCAAGATATTCTCACTTCTTGCCAATGTGGCCGACGTAAAGAGCCTCGCCATACACCCGGCAACAACCACTCACTCGCAGATGTCGCCCGAGGAGCTGGCACAGCAGCACATCACGCCCTCGACCATACGTCTGAGCATCGGCACCGAGCACATCGACGACATCATCGACGACCTGCAGCAGGCGTTCGACGCCATTTAAGCAGGCGCGCGACACAACCCAACCAGTTAACCACAACAACAAACAAAACAGAGAAGAACTATGATTGCAAAAAAGCTGACCGATCTTATCGGCAAGACACCGATGCTCGAACTTGGCACATACTCGGCCAAACGCGGCATTGAAACGGCAATATTAGCCAAAGTGGAATATTTCAATCCGGGCGGAAGCGTCAAGGACCGTGTGGCACTGTCAATGATCGAGGATGCCGAACGGAAAGGACTGCTCAAGCCCGGAGCCACAATCATAGAACCTACAAGCGGCAATACGGGGGTAGGACTGGCACTCGTATCGGCGGTAAAGGGATATAAGCTCATTCTGACAATGCCCGAAACGATGAGTGTGGAGCGCCGTAACCTTGTAAAAGCTTACGGCGCTACCGTAAAACTAACGCCGGGCAAACAAGGAATGGCAGGCGCCATACAGGCAGCCGAAGAACTGCGCGACGCCACTCCGGGCAGCATCATCCTGCAGCAGTTTGAAAACCCAGCCAACCCTCACGCCCACTACGACACTACGGGCGTGGAGATATGGGAGCAGACCGACGGCAATGTGGACATATTCGTGGCTGGCGTAGGCACCGGCGGAACCCTGTCGGGCATCGGCAGACGACTGAAGGAGCATAATCCCAATGTCAAAATAGTGGCTGTAGAGCCGGCATCGTCGCCCGTACTGAGCGGAGGCAATAGCGGACCGCACAAGATCCAGGGCATCGGAGCGGGCTTCGTGCCCAAGACATACAATGCCGACATTGTGGACGAGGTGCTCACCGTGAGCAATGACGACGCCATACGCACCGGCCGACAGCTCGCAGCTGAGGAGGGATTGCTCGTAGGCATCAGTTCGGGAGCGGCAGTATTCGGCGCCACACAACTGGCTCTGCGCCCCGAAAACCGCGGCAAGCGCATCGTGACACTACTGCCCGACACGGGCGAACGCTATCTGTCGACAGTGCTGTACGCATTCGACGAGTATCCGCTCTAAAGTGTTCTTTAGCTTGCTCAAGAGGGTGTGCAGAACTCAATTATACGGGCTGAAAGCCCAATAAGCACATAGCCCAAGGCAGCGCCTTGGGTGTACGGATTGAAAATAGCAAAACG
>ERZ1034626.2452-NODE-2452-length-10977-cov-5.503113_pt1 | contig 10977 bp, 10 predicted proteins | sample MGYA00520652_ERZ1034626 | MGnify/ENA primary metagenome ERZ1034626 (study PRJEB33766, sample SAMN09781765) | gut metagenome | biome: gut microbiome | host: Homo sapiens | place: Madagascar | study: EMG produced TPA metagenomics assembly of the PRJNA485056 data... | reverse complement strand
CCGCCGAGCCGACCGCGGCCATCAGGAATCCGAAATTGGATCCAAAGCCTTTTCTTTCTTCCATTGTTTTCTCTCCTTACAAGTTTCCCCCGCCGCGCCGCGGCGGGCGTGTTTGTATCTTACTGCGAAAAAACCGCCCTGTAAATACAGGCAGGCGTTTCTTAACACGGTGACAGCGGAAATGCGGTTTTTCTTTATCCGTACATTATAAAATTTCCGTAAAGCGTCGGTTCGTGTCGGCAGATATTGTCCCCAAAAGAAACACCCCGCATATGAAAAAGACCGCCCGCAGGCGGTCTTTTCTTCTCGGTATGTATCAGTCTCCCTCGCGCATACGGTAGCCGACGCCCACCTCGGTGAAAATATACTGGGGGTTGCCCGGGGTAGGCTCGATCTTGCGGCGGATGTTGGCCATATTTACCCGGAGGATCTGATTGTCGGTCTTGGCCTTGGGCCCCCACAGCTCCCGGATAATGAAGTCGTAGGTCAGGACCTTGCCGGCGTACTTGCCCAGCAGGGCCACGATCTTGTACTCATTGACGGTCAATCCGGCGTTCTCGCCGTTCATCAGCACCTGGTGCTTATCATAGTCGATGGTCAGATCGCCGGTGACGAACTTGCCGGACTGGGCGATCTGGGTATTGGAAAGGGTGGTGCGGGTGTGGCGGATGGCGGTGCGGATGCGGGCCAGCAGTTCGGAGGTGCCGAAGGGCTTGACCAGATAGTCGTCAGCGCCGTAATCCAGGGCCTCTACCTTGTCGTGCTCGTGGTTGCGGGCAGAAACCACCACCACCGGCAGATTGGACCACTTGCGGACAGATTTCAGCACCTCCATGCCGTCCATGTCGGGCAGGCCCAGGTCCAGGACGATCATGTCCGGGCAATGGGAGGCGATCATGGTCAGGGCCTCCTCGCCGGTGCGGACAATGATGGTGTCGAAGCCGTTGGCGGTGAGGATCATGGAGATAAAGTTGCTGATGGACTGCTCATCCTCCACGATCAGGACTTTGTCTTTAATCTTCATCGTTTTCTCCTTTCATGGGCAGGGTCACGGTAAAGACCGCGCCGCCCTCCTGTCTGTTGTCTCCCCGTATCACGCCGCCGTGGGCCAGCACAATGGTGCGGCACACGGACAGACCAATTCCCATGCTGCGCTTGCCGTCACTGCTGCGGTCGCTGCGGGCGGAGCCGTCAAACAGCCGGGGCAGCAGGTGCTGGGGAATGCCGCGGCCGTCGTCCGCCACAGTGAACACCGCGCAGTTGCCCTCGCTGGACAGGGTCACGTTGATATGGTGGGTCTCGCCGTGGATAACGGCGTTCTCCATCAGGTTCACCAGTACCTGCTCCATCAGCAGGGGATCCATGGGCACCATCATCAGCTCATCCGGCAGATGGACACGGATATCCACCTCCGGGTAGTGCTTGTGGGCCTTGGCCACGGCGGACTCGATGACCTCCTCCGCCGGCTCCGGCTCTTTCTTGACCTTAGCCTCCTCAGAGCTTATGCGTGTGATGGACAGCAAATTTTCTACAATGCGGATGAGCCACTGGGCGTCCTCGTTGGTGGATCGCAGCAGCTGCTGGCGCTGCTCCTGCGTCAGTCCGCCGTCCTGCTCCAGCAGAACGTTGGTGGCGCCCACGATACCGGTCAGCGGCGTGCGGATGTCGTGGGACACGGCGCGCAGCAGGTCGGCATACATCTTTTCGCGGTCGGCCTCCCGGCGCACCTGCTCGGTCTGCTTGGCCCGGCTGGTAACGGTAGCGGTCAGGATGGAGATGGTCATCATCACCAGGAACGTCAGCGGAAAGCCCGTCAGCGTAAAGCTGATATGCCAGAAGGGGTAGGTAAAGATGATGTCCACGCTGAACATCCCCACCACCGCCATGATGATGCCCAGCAGATAGCCGTCCGTCCAGTAGGCGGTAAGGAACACATCCAGCAGAAAGATCATGGCAACGTAGCTGGTGTCGTTGTGCATATCGAAGCTGCGAAGCAGCAGACAGCACATAACGGCTACCAGGTAGAGTCCCAGTGCCTTCAGCACATCCATGCCGGAAAAGTGCAGGCCAATGGTCCGCAGCAGCTGTCTCCGGCGGGCTTGTTTACCGGTCATAGCCGCCCTCCCCTCCTTTTGATGACGCTATTATAACATACATTGTCGCTAAGGTAACGCTAAAATATCGTTAAGGTATCACGAATATCTCATTAAGAGCAACCGAAAATAACAAATAAGAGACGGCGTTGGCCGTCTCTTTTCATCTTTGCTGCGCGGGGATCAGGCTTTGCGATCTATGTGCAGGAGGCGTTTTCTGTCGAAAAACACCCATAAAAAAGCAAATCACCACGCTTTCGCGTGGTTTCCTCATCGGTATGCCTTACCGCTGGCTCACTTCCCAGTCGCTGTCGGCAAAGATCATGTCATCCAGGTCACCCCAGATCCAAGTTGTCGTCATGGTGATATCACGCTCCTTTCTTCCGTTTTACAGTGTTATTATATGCCGCGGCAGCCCGGATAACAAGCGCAAAACTGGATATTATGTATAAAGCTTTTGTAAACTTTTATTGCACATTGCACAATGCCTATGGGTTATTTCTGTGTAACACTCTTGCGCTGTTGTGTGCTGTATAGTATAATAAAGTGTTCAAGCAGTCTTATGTGGTGAGGTGAGCACCTGATGAGAGAGTTTCACGGCGGCGACTATGATGTGGCCGTCATCGGCGCGGGGCACGCGGGCATCGAGGCCGCCCTGGCGGCGGCCCGGATGGGCATGAAGACCGTCTGCCTGACGGTGAGCCTTGACGCGGTGGGGAATATGCCCTGCAACCCGGCCATCGGCGGCACCGGCAAGGGTCACCTGGTCCGGGAGCTGGACGCACTGGGGGGCGAGATGGCCCGGGCGGCGGACAGGGCCTGCATCCAGTATCGGATGCTGAACCGGGGCAAGGGTCCCGCCGTGTGGTCCCTGCGGGCCCAGGCGGACCGGCGGAAATACCAGCAGGTGATGAAGCACACGCTGGAATTGCAGCCGGGGCTGACGCTGCGGCAGGCGGAGGTGACGGAGATACGCTGCGACGGGAACGGCCATGCCGCCGCTGTGGTGCTCCGCACCGGCGCGGTGCTGGGCGCCCGGGCGGTCATTCTGTGCACGGGCACGTATCTGACCGGACAGACCATCGTGGGCGAGTGCATCGAGGCCTCCGGGCCGGACGGCCTGCACCCGGCCAACGCCCTGACGGACAGCCTGCGGGCACTGGGGCTGCCCCTGCGGCGGTTTAAGACCGGCACGCCGCCGCGGATACACCGGGGCAGTGTGGACTTCAGCAAAATGGAGATACAGGAGGGCGACCCGGATCCGCTGCCCTTCAGCTTTGAGACAAAGGACGTACCGGAAAACCGGGCGGTGTGCTACCTGACCTACACCAACGAGGAGACGCACCGGATCATACGGGAAAATCTGGACCGCAGCCCCATCTATTCCGGAGTCATCGAAGGCATTGGCCCCCGGTACTGCCCGTCCATCGAGACGAAGGTGGTGCGCTTTGCGGACAAGCCCCGGCACCAGCTGTTTATCGAGCCTATGGGGCTGGACACCGAGGAGCTGTATGTGCAGGGCTTTTCGTCCTCTATGCCGGAGGAGGTGCAGCTGGAGATGCTGCACACGGTGCCGGGGCTGGAGCAGGCGGTGATGATGCGGCCGGCCTACGCCATCGAGTACGACTGCATCGACCCGCTGGCGCTGCTGCCCACGCTGGAGGTAAAGGCGGTGCCCGGCCTGTACGGCGCAGGGCAGTTCAACGGCTCCTCCGGCTACGAAGAGGCGGCGGTGCAGGGCTTTGTGGCCGGCGTGAACGCGGCGCTGAAGCTGCAGGGCCGGGAGCCGCTGGTGCTCAAGCGGAGCGAGAGCTATATCGGCACGCTGATCGACGACCTGGTGACCAAGGGCACCGAGGAGCCGTACCGCATGATGACCAGCCGGTCGGAATACCGGCTGCTGCTGCGGCAGGACAACGCCGATGCGCGGCTGTGCCCTATCGGGCACGAGCTGGGGCTGGTCAGCGATGAACGGCTGGCGGCGGTGGAGGCCAAGTACGAAGCCGTGGCAAAGGAGATACGGCGGCTGGAGCGCACGGGCATACCCGGTACGCCAGAGCTGAACGCCCTGCTAACAGAACGGGGCACCGCCGCCGTGGACAGCGGCTGCCGCCTGATCGATCTGCTGCGGCGGCCCCAGCTGACCTACGCGGACCTGACAGAATTCGACGCAAATCGACCCGACCTGCCCGCGGAGGTGCGGGAGCAGGTGGAGATCACCGTGAAGTACGAGGGCTATATCCAGCGCCAGCAACGGCAGGTGGCGGAGTTTGAGAAGCTGGAGCGCCGGAAGCTGCCGCCGGATATGGACTACGACCACATTCAGGGTCTGCGGCTGGAAGCGCGGGAGAAGCTCAGCGCGCTGCGGCCCCTGAACGTGGGGCAGGCCGGGCGGGTATCCGGCGTGTCACCGGCGGATGTGGCGGCGCTGCTGATCTGGCTGCAGACACACGACAAGGAGGCGGACGCATGACGGCACATGAGCTGACCCACACCATACGGAACGATATGCCGGTGTATCCCGGCACGGAGCAGCCCCGGCTGACCACCGCCTGCACCATCGACCAGTGCGGCTACCGGGAGACGCTGCTGCATATGTTCTCCCACACCGGCACCCACATGGACGCCCCGGCCCATATGCTCCGTGACGGTACGGCGCTGGACTGCTATGACGCGGCGAAGTTCGCCGGTCCCGCCGTGGTGGTGGACTGCCGGGGGCAGCGCGCCATTACCCTGTCCCTGCTGCAGAGCTATGACCTGAACGGCGCGGACTTCGTGCTGTTCTGCACCGGCTGGGACAAGAAGTGGGGCACGCCGGGCTACTATGAGGGCTTTCCCTGCCTGACGGCGGAGGCGGCGGCATATCTGGCCGGCCTGCCGCTGAAGGGCGTGGGCGAGGACACCATCTCGCTGGACCCCTGCGACAGCGCGGATTTCCCCAACCACATGACACTGCTGGGCGCGGACTTTGTGAACACCGAGAACCTCAAGGGGCTGGACAAGCTGCTGGGCCGACGCTTCACGTTCGTTACGCTGCCCCTGAAATTTGAGAATGCCGATGGCTGCTCCTGCCGCGCCATCGCTCTGGAGGAATGACAATGGGTAAACTGCGGTTCCTGTTTGCGCTGTGGATGGCAAAGCTGTCCATCCCGGCGCTGAAGATCACCCGCCACAACGGCACGGACTTTCCCGGCAGTCTGGCGGTGAAGCTGTGTCCGGACTTTTTGAAGTATATCGGCAAGCCGGAGCATATCATAGCCGTCACCGGCACCAACGGCAAGACCACCGTGGCCAATATGCTGAACGACGTGCTCACCGCCGAGGGCAAGACCGTACTTAGCAACCGGGCGGGCAGCAACATCATCTCCGGCGTCAGCACGGCGCTGCTGAAGGGCTGCGGCCTGCTGGGCCGGGTCAGGCCGGAGTACGACCTGGCGATCCTGGAGATCGACGAGCGCTCCGCGCCCAGGATCTATCCCTATGTGAAGCCGGAGCACATCGTCATCACCAACCTGTTCCGGGACTCCATCATGCGGAACGCCCATCCGGGCTACATCGCGGACATCCTGACCAGGTCCCTGCCTAAGGAGAGCAGGCTGATCCTCAACGCCGACGACCTGATCTCCTGCACGGTGGCACCGGAGAACCAGCGGGTATATTTTGGCATCGACCGGCTGCCCACCGATGTGACGGAATGCGAGAACCTGCTGAACGATATGCGTATCTGCCCCCGATGCGCCGGAAAGCTGCGGTATGAATACCGCCGCTACCACCACATCGGCCGGGCCGTGTGCGAGAGCTGCGGCTTCCACTCCCCCGACTGCGACTATCTGGCCACGAGGGTGGACACCGCCGCCCACACCATGTGCATACGGGAGGCGGGGCAGGAGTACCCGTACACCCTCATCACCGACAGCCTGCACAACATCTACAACACGGTGACGGTCATCGCCGCCCTGCGGCAGCTGGGCTATGACCACGGCACCATTGCCCGCCGCATGGCGGAGGTGAAGATCCCCGCCAGCCGGCTGTCCGAGGAGGAGATCGGCGGCGTGAAGGTCATTATGCAGATGTCCAAGGACAAGAACGCTCTGGCCTGCTCCCGCAACTTCGACTATATCCGGTCCAAGCCGGGGAAGAAGGAGCTGCTGCTGATGATGAACTGCCTGGGCGTGGCCAAAAACTGGTCGGAGAACCCCAGCTGGATGTACGACACGGATTTTGAATTCCTGAACAGTGACGATGTGACGTGCCTGGTCTGCGCCGGGCCGCGGGCCTATGACTACCAGCTGCGGCTGCTGCTGGCGGGCATCCCCCGGCAGAAGATACGGCTGGCCGAGGACGAGTTCGCCGCCCTGGAGCTGCTGCCGCTGACCCCCGGCGACGACGTGTATCTGCTCTACGGCGTGGACGGCACGCCCCTGGCCTTCCGGGTCAGGGAAAAGCTGAAGGAAAAGCTGCTGGCAAAGGAGGGCGCGCAATGAAGGTGGAAATTCTGTTTCCGGAGGTCTGCAACCTGTACGGCGATCTGCAGAACATCTACTATCTGAAGCGCTGCTGCCCGGCGCTGGAGATCATAGAGACGGACCTGCACAGCAAGCCCCGGTTCCTCACGGAGGATGTGGCGCTGGTCTATATGGGCAGTACCACAGAACAAGGGCTGCGTCTGGCGGCGGACGCCCTGCGGCCCTATGCCGCGGACATCGCCGCAAGGGCGGACGCGGGACAGCTGATCCTGCTGACCGGCAACGCGCCGGACGTGTTTTCCGCCGCCATAGAAAGCGACAGCGCCGACACCATAGAGGGGCTGGGCATTCTGCCCGGACGGGTGAAGTACACCATGATGAAGCGGCACAACAGCTTCTTCCTGGGCACCTTTGACGGTATGGAGGTCGTCGGCTTCAAGAGCCTGTTCGGCTTCCACTACGACGCAGCGGAGGCGGAGGGCTGGTTTGACACCGTGCGGGGCGTGGGCCGCACGCCGGAGTCGAAGCCGGAGGGCTTCCGCCGGGGCGGGCTGTACGCTACGGCGCTGATCGGCCCGCTGCTGATCCTAAATCCTCCGCTGTGCAAGTGGCTGCTGCGGCAGATGGGCGCTGAGGACACCCTGGCCTTCGAGGACGCGGCCTTCGCCAGCTTTAATAAACGTGTGGCGGAGTTCAAGGAGCCGGGCAGAGGTTTCCAATACTCGTAAGCAAAAAACATCCCCCCGGTCGGGGGATGTTTTTTGTATCAGAGCTTTTCGGACAGCGTTTCGTCCAGGCCCACGCCGTAGAGATTCTTCGCCGAGCACCCCGCCCGGCCTCCTCCGGCGCAGGCGCAGGCACAGGCGCAGGCGCAGCTGCTGGCGCAGGCACAGTGGCTGCCGCCGCCGAAGCCGCCGCCGCCAAAGCCGCCGCCACGGCTTCCGCCGCCGAAGCCGCCGCCACCTCTTCTGGGCGGTCTGGGCTTTGTTTTGGTGCCCACGCTGCCGGGACGGGGCCTGCCGTCCGGCCCGGCGGGGTACCACAGGTGGTTGACGAACACATACCGGGTGCCGAAGCCGCCGGCGTAGCCGTCGCCCCGGCGGGCGGCGGAGATCAGCACGAGGATGAACATCACCACGAAGATCATCACCATCATGCCGACGATGGCGTCACCGGTGTCGTCCTCAAAATGCTCGCATGGCACATACACACAGTGGTCGTAGTCGGAGGGGAGATTGTCGGCGCTGTATTCCTCCGACAGCTGGGTGGGCCAGTCGGTGTAGCGCACCTGTATGTTCATTTTGTAGCCGTAGTCCAGATCGGAGGCGGTGATGGTCATGCCGTCCTGCACCGTCACGCTGTCAGCGCCGCTGACCGTGCCCTCGGTGAAATCGCCGGTCAGCCCGGCGGGGTCGTTCCAGATGAGGGTCATCTGGCCGATCCTGGCCTCGTCGAACCAGCCGGGGGTGTAGTCGTAGTTCACATAGTCGTAGCGAACATTGTCATAGTCCTCAATAACGCCGTTGGTGCTGAGCTGATACATATACTCCTGCACCCACGAGTAGGCGAAGGAAAACGTCTCGTTCGCCTCGTAGGCGCGGTCAAGATAGACATACATATAGCTGTTATCGAAGTCCAGGCGCTCGATGTTGTCCGTCTGCGCCGCCACATCCCGGATGGAGCCGTTGGGTACGCCGATCTTCAGCTCCTGACCGTAGGGCAGCTCCTCCAGCGGCGTCCACTCCAGCTTCACGGTGATAAGCAGGCTGCCATCCTCCGTGTTGGGCGTCACCATAACGCCGTACTGCTCGATGTAGTCGTAATCTGCCCATGCGGTGGCGGTAAAGCAAACCGCCGCCAGTAAGACAAGCAGCAGAATGTGCAGTTTCTTCAGCATAGGGTGCCCTCCTCCCGGTTGCTTTCACGCAGTTGGCACAGCTGCTCCATTTTGGCGCTCTTGGCCCGGATGGCCGCGCAGCGCTCACTCTGCCAGATCTTGTCCCAGTCGTCGGCGAGGATGTTCCCCAGGGGTTGGCTGCTGAGCCAGCTCTGGCAGGGGATCACGCCGCCGTCCGGGGCGACAGCCATGTTGCTCAGGCAGGCGCCGCAGCTGGGCACCAGGGTCAGGCCCAGGGCGCGCAGCGTCTCCTCCTTCAGCCAGCCGGGGCTGGTGAAGTCCAGTTCCATTTCCAGCTCCTCCGTCACCGCCACGGCCTTTGTCAGCACGTCGGTGAGCTGCTGCTCCGTCAGCGCCGTGGCCCGGCTCTCGTCGCCCACCGCGCCGCCGGAGGGAATCAGCCCGGAGCAGGTCACATAGCGGACGCCCAGACCGTGGATGAAACGCAGCGTCTCGTCATAGGCGGTATTCAGGCTGCACAGGGGCGTGTTCACGGACACGGACAGCCCCGCCGCCACAGCGGCACGGATACCCGCCACGGTGTCATCAAAGCCGTCGGCACCCACCAGGGCGTTGTGAATGTCCTTATCATGGCTGTAGAGCGTCACCTGCACACTGTCCAGGCTGGCGTCATACAGCTTTTGGCACAGCGCCGGCGTCAGCAGACGGCCGTTGGTGTTCAGCCGGGTGACGAACCACTGGGCGGCATCCACCAGCTCCACCAGATCGGCGCGCAGGGTGGGCTCGCCGCCGGTGAACGTCACCTGGGGGATATTGGCCGCGCGCAGTTTCGTCAAAATCTCTTTCCACTGGGCGGTGGTCAACTCCGGTGTGTCGGACAGGGGCTGTCCCGCCGCATAGCAGTGCAGACACTTCTGGTTGCAGTGCCACGCGCCGTCACGGGTCATAGCGCTGACCATCAGGTCCATACGGTGGGGCGCGGTCATCTCGGGGGCGTACTCGCCCAGCGTCAGCGGCGCGACCTCTGCCTCCGGCTCCTGCCCCCGGGCGATGGCCACCAGGGACTCTATCATGATTTGCAGGTCCTCCGCCAGACGCTCCTTGGGCGTGAAGGGGTAGACCTTATGGGTCCGGGCCACCGCACCGGCGGCCATGGCGTTCCAGTCGCTCTCGGTGATCTCCAGCCCGGCGAAGGGCTCCAGCCGGTCCATGAAGCCGGAGAGCAGGATGGCCCAGCTCAGGTTCAGGGGCACCAGCTTGCTGCCGTTGAGCAGCAGCAGAAAGGGCGCGTTTTCCGCGTCCTCACGGGGTGGGATCATGTGGATACGCACCACGCCCCGGCCCTTGGGGTCCAGGGTGATGTGCCGCACACAGTTCAGGTGCTGCCGCCGGTAGCGGCGCTCCAACATTGTAGACACAGGCAGTCCTCCTTTATGAAGGCGATGTGGGGATAACTATGTGCAGTATACCACAGCGCGGGGCAAAGCGCAACAGGACGCACAGTGAGGCAGTAGCGGTAACGCTCCGTTTCAACGATGTAACCGTAGTTTTGTGTCCAGCCGCCGCTGATTTTCCCGCCGTGTTCATAGCAAAAACGCTCCATAGCGAAGCGGTTTTTCAGCACACTCTCCCGCAGCGTGTCCACGACCTCCTGCAGCTCCGCCTTGAACGCGGGGCTGTTCAGCTCCTCCGGGCCACGGGGCCACCATGTATGCCAGAACTCATTGCCGCTGCGCCCGAAGTCCATGCGGACATGGCCAACGGTACCCAGCCGCTTATCTTCTTCGGGGTGCGGGGTATAAAATAAGCCCGCCTCCTCCGGGCGGGCAGGTCGGATATGGAATTGTGTTGCATCTTTCAAGGTTAAGATCTCCTTTCGGTGTGGAATTTGGCTTTACACATTTTGGGGGATATGCTATGATGTGGCTGACTAATCGAAATTTGAGAGAACAGGGAGGACAAAATGAAAAGAGAAATTGCTGTATTTCTTATAATAACTATGGTTTTATCATTATCAGCTTGTGGAAAGACACTCAAAGGCACAGATGGACTAATAGAAAAAGCAAGAGAAGAAATACCGATTTCTGATTCCGATACCATTGATTTGCAGTATGCAGGAATGTGTGGCAATGACAATAGAGCAATCGCTTGGTTTATCTCAGGAAATGAATATCAGAAGCACTATTATTTGCCCATGGAAATTGAGGTAAAAGAGGATGCTGCTGAATACACTTTTATCCGAACCTATAAGCCCATTGATGATAGAATCGGAGACATTGCATATATTCAATGGGGTGATGGATATGCGTTTATAGTAAACAATACAAATTGTAAAAGTGTTAGATTCACATCCGGAAATGAAGTGTACGAAGAAGTAATACCGGATGATACTTATCCGTATGTTTTCTTCTATCTTTCTGACCATACAAATTCCACTCTGCAATTTGAATTCTTAGATGCCGAAGGTAATGAATTAAGATGACGATTTCCAGTTTATCTGCCTATCAAGCGGCTCGTTCCAAATGGATCGAGCCGCTTTTGCTTACATCATCCTCTGTCC
>ERZ1034626.2450-NODE-2450-length-10978-cov-8.269065_pt1 | contig 10978 bp, 14 predicted proteins | sample MGYA00520652_ERZ1034626 | MGnify/ENA primary metagenome ERZ1034626 (study PRJEB33766, sample SAMN09781765) | gut metagenome | biome: gut microbiome | host: Homo sapiens | place: Madagascar | study: EMG produced TPA metagenomics assembly of the PRJNA485056 data... | reverse complement strand
CGCCATTCATCCCATCACCTAAAGGTAATGGGTTTTCTGGCTGAATATTTATAAATAAGAACTTAAAAACATTAAAAAATAACTAAGCATATTGGGAGTGTGTGTATGAGCCAGCAGTTAGCTATTACAGGTTTTTTTGAAAGTAATAAATTAAATACTGAATCACAAAATCAAAGCTCTGTTAGTAATAATATTATAAGTCTTGAGGATTTCATAACAAAAACAAGTACGACTAAGAATACTGATAATAATTCTTTTAAAGTTAAGGCTCAAATTGTTGCTGATGATTATATTAAAACAGTTGAAACAAAGCATAATCCCACTGATGCTTTTAGTGTCGAGGAAGTTAAGTTATTACTTGATTATCTATATTCTCAAAATGGTAAATATCCGATTAATGATATTCGTAACTTTGCTTATATTACATTGAGCGTAAATGTAGCCCGTAGAGTTGGTGATATTCTTAATTTAAGAATTGGTGATGTAGTTAATATCAAAAATGGTGCAACTGAAATTGCCAACCATCTTTGTTTAAAAGAACAAAAGACTGATAAATATGCTCGTGTGAAAATTAACTCATATGCCAGAGAAGCCTTAAAATTCTATCTTGAAAAACTTGGACAGTATAACCTTGCAAAGTGTTTACCGGCAAGCAAATTGTCCGATTGGCTGTTTCCACAATGTTATAACAGAGAAAAGCCAACTACACCTGATAGTATGCGTAAAATGATTAAAAGGCTTATAGATAAAATAAGGGTAGTTAATAAAGACTTTGCAGACCGTGTAAATGAAAATTGCCCAGAATTATTCAATAAACATTATGGTACTCATTCATTGAGAAAGACTATTGCAAGAAATGTTATTGATAATTCAAATGATGTTAAAGATATTCAACTTACAACTGAATTTTTAGGACATTCAAGTCAAAAGATTACTTCTACTTATTTGAATATTCAAAGGGAAGAGCTTGATGACTATGCTGAAAAATTTGGTATTGGAATTAGTTTAGAATAAAAAAACAAACAAAATATATAATATGAAAATCAACTGTAAATTTTCGGAAGTCTTTTGTTGCAGATTATATATATGGAGCGATAGTTCAAAGGTAGAACGACCGACTTATAGTTGGTTAATGCGTGGTTCAAATGAAGCTAATTTTCTGTAGTACCTTTTTCGTGTTTCCGTGGATAAACCAGAATTTGGTTGTAAATAACTTGCTGCGTAGTTTCTTTTACTGAGTCTTTTTTAGAACGACATATATTAAGTAAATATTGGCAAATAACAACTGTTATTTAACAACTGTTATTAAGGTAAGAATAATATTCTCTGTTAATCAGTTCAGATGTTGTTACGTCAAATGACAATCCAAATGCATTACCTTCGTAACAATACACCCTACCGTAATCATCTGATTTACTATAATATAAATTTTTCTGCCCTACAAATAACGAACCGTTATCAATTAAATCACCTTATAGTTGGTTAATGTTTGGTTCAAGTCCAACTCACTCTACCATAACTGCATTATTCATAGTAGAATAAACATTTAAATAATTCATTAAGTTATTAATCACGAAATTAAAGCCAACAACAAAGATTACCGCATTTTGTTAGCGGTATACAAATAAACAATTTTAAAAGCAATGTTCTTATTGAAGAATTAAAACTACAATATCGCTACTAATCATTGGCGGTTGTTGGAGATATATGGAGCTATGGTGTAATGGTTAGCATAGCAGACTTTGACTCTGTTGATTAAGGTTCAAATCCTTATAGCTCTGCCAATAACAAGACAAGTATAACTATATTATAGAATTATAGATTATGCTTAAATAACACCTCCTTTTAAAATAAAACAGACACATAACGGATAAGTGTCGCTATAAAGAATTGCTTTGTGGTTGCTTTGTAAGCTGAATCCGTTATTGACAAAAGAAAGGTTATTAATGTAAGAATTAATAACGGTTGGTGGTGGGTTTATATATATTATTTAAAGAAAGGAAATTTTTTATGGATAAACTTATATTAACATTAAAGCGATTAAGGGTTGGAATTTCATTTGTAAGTGTTATTGTTACAGTTGTATTGTTCTTTATTTGCAGAGAACAAGCAGTATCTTGGAGAGGAAATGAAACGGTTGGTGGAGAATGTATGCTGTTATTTATTCCACTTATTACAGATATTGTGTACATAAATATTAGAGATATTATCTTGGAACATTACAGAATGAATGTGCCTATATTAAAAAGAAGAGTGCCTAAACCAACTATTAAAATTGATAAAATATTATCGGTGAAAAGAAAGGATTTTACATAATGATTGATTGTACGAAAACTGAAAATTATTTTGCCGAAAAAGCAAGAATGACAAGAGCAACAGAATCAGAATACGAAATATGCAAAATCAATTGCAAAAAATGTCCTTTATATCCCACAAACAATTGGACATCTGAAAATTTATCGTGTGTAAGTTTTGAAAAAAGATATCCCGAAAAAGCAATCAAAATCGTTCAGAAGTGGAGTGATGAACATCCACAGAAGACTTACTTAAGTGAGTTTTTAAAAAACTATCCGAATGCTCCTCTTGTTCACGATGGAACACCTGAAATATGCCTTCGGAAGTTAGGCTTGACAGATATAAAGACTTGTAGAGTAGGCGGCTGCGTAGAATGTTGGAATCAGCCTATTGAGGACGGTGAAAGTAAATGAGAGAAATATTATTCAGAGGTCAAACTCGCAGATATGGCGAAAAAGTCAGATTGAATGGTGAAAAAATAAAAAGCAATTGGGTTTACGGCGGTATTTTCCCACAGAATGGTGAGGGTGATTTTGCAATAATTTATCAGCAAAAGCCTACAGTAGAAAAATATCCCGTTTACGCAGATACAGTCGGACAGTACACAGGTATGCTCGATAAGAATGGCACGAAAATTTTTGAGGGCGATATTTGTAGTTTTTGTGATACAGACGGTGGACTTACTAATTATGAAGTTCTGTGGTTTGGCGGAAAATGGGTAGTAAGAGAAGCAAGCTCTAATGTGGTTGACGATTTAGATTTATTCTTTTGCGAACGCTCCGTTACTATCGGCAACATCTATGACAATCCGGAACTGCTGAAAGGAGATAACAATGACTAATTTTGAAAAAATCAAACAGATGTCAGCAGATGAAATAGCAACAGCTATCTTGAAAGGTATATCAAGTGACTCTTGCGACTATTGTAATCACGATACTTGTGATAACAGATGTTATTATAAGTTAGATTACGAGATTATTAGGGATTGGCTTGGAAGAGAGGTAGGAGAATGACAACTGAAAAGATTAAGCAAATCTGCGAAAAAGGATTTGCTACACATAAAGCAACGCTTATTCAAAACACTGAACGTTACCTTATTATTGATTGGCGAAGGGCTGACGGAAGTGGTGAATATTATGTGAATTACATAGTAGATAAGAAAAGAGGTAGCTTAATTGTCAGCGGCGATTTGGGTGATAGTATAGCTACTTGGTATAATCATATTAATCCGTCAGACCTAAAAGATTGGGTAAAAAATGATATTGGGTATTACATAAGTAAACTTCAATGTTATTCATGTTTGTACTATTACGAAAGTGATAACATTGTTGCTGATATAAAAGAAAAATTAAAAGACATTGATGTTGATGATTTAATATCGGCATATAACGAATATAACTATTGTTGTGTACGCACCGAGGAAGAACTTTGGGATAGACTTGACGGTGATGTATCAACTTGTATCTACACTGAATCTTTTATTCCTGCTAAAGGGACTAAGGATTTTTGTGAAGAACTTGATTCAGATTATTGGGAGTGGATTTATGATTGCGGTAAGCGGATACATCCTCGTGTTTATTTATGGGCAGATGGCTTTTATAGAGCGTACAAACAGATTGAAGGAGTAATTTAAAGAAATTCGGAAATTCCGAATAATCCATAAGCAACGAAAAGTAACGAAAACGAAAGCAACAATAAAGGAGAAATAAAAATGTCAGAAAAAATGATAAAAGGATATAAAGGTTTTAACAAAGGCTTAATATGTAGAGATAAACAGTATGCCGAAAATACGGTGTTTAATGAGGATAAGGCTACTTTATGTAAAAGGGGTATGCACTTCTGTGAAAATCCATTAAATGTGTTGAAGCATTATCCGTACTATAATTCAAAAACAAAAAGTTTTTCAGAGTATGCAGAAGTTGAAGCGCCAGAAAATGTTACAGAGAGTAAAGGTGATAAATCTGTTACAAAACAACTTAAAATTGGTAGTAAGATTTCTTTTGATGAATTAATTAAAGCAGGTATTGAGTTTAATTTGTCAAAAGAGAAATTTGATAAAGAAAAGTCTGTTGCTACGGGCAATTACAGTGGAGCAAGTGCTACAGGCGATTACAGTGGAGCAAGTGCTACAGGCATATGCAGTGGAGCAAGTGCTGTTGGTGATTATAGTGGAGCTATTGCTACAGGCGATTACAGTGGAGCAAGCGCTGTTGGCGATTACAGTGGAGCAATGGTTACAGGTTGGCACGGCGGAGCAGTCATTATTGGCGATTACAGTGGTGCAAGTGCTACGGGCAGGCGCAGTGGAGCAATGGTTGTAGGTAGGTATTCTCAAGCAATGTGTAAAAACAATAGCGTTGCCATTGCTGTTGGTAGAGATTCTATGGCTAAAGGTGACATTGGTTGTTATATTGTCCTGACTGAGGTTGAGTGGGGTAGCGAAACAGACGGATATGAAATCATTGATTGCAAATGCTTTAAAGTTGACGGCGAGATTATTAAGGCTGATACTTTTTATAAATTGGTTGACGGTAAGCCTGTTGAAGTGGAGTAAAATGTGTACTGTTTATGTGTATGTTTACTCACTAAATATATTATATTATTAAGTTTTTAAAATGGAAGGAATAATAAAATGAATGGGAGAAATACAACTTTACAGGACACAGATTTTATTGGGAGTGTTATTGATTTATCAGATGTAAAAATTGAAGAAAATAAACTTGTTATTAATCTTAGTCCATGGCAATTAGAAATACTAATTTGTTCAATTTTTAGTAATAAAGTTAAACTTTCAACTTTAAAGCCGAAAGATGAATTTAAGATTGGTAATGAAGTATTTATTGTTTTAGAACAGAATGGTGATAGGACTGAGGTTATTTCTAAGGAATTTGCATATAATCATACTTTTGGTGGTAATTCTTGTTGGAAAGTATCTAATATTCGTACTCTATTAAATGATGTGTACTACAATAAGATTGTAAAATTGGTTGGGGAAAATAATATTATTATAATGAAGCGTGATTTAACATCTCTTGACGGATTAGATGATTACGGCATTTGTTATGATAGAATTTCACTTTTATCTGTGTCAGAGTATGCTAAATATCACAAGATTCTTGGTTTAAACTCCGACTATTCTGATTGGTGGTGTCTTATTACTCCTGCATCAGCGCCGAGTAATAAGTTTCGTCATGATATTTGTTATGTTGATGATGAGGGCAAGGTTGTTTCTTTCGGTTGTAACCGTTTTTGTGGCATTCGTCCATTTTTTACTCTTGCATCTTCAATTATGGTTGTTCCAAACAAAGGTTAATAAATTGATTATTTCAAAACGAGGAGGTAAAAAAATTATGTCAATGTGGACTCATTTGCAAGGAGTGATTGAAGTTCGACCAATGTGTAGAACCGACATTGAAAGTAGATATATCATAAGTAATTTATAGGTTTTTGCTAATACAAATAAAAGAAACTATAAAAAAGTTTTAAAGATGATTTAAAGCGAGATTTTATACTTTTAGCGAGTCAAATAATAAAGGTCAACCGTTGAGTTTCGGAAACCATTTAAAAACGGAATAATATTAGTAATGAAAGGTGGTGAGATAAATTTCAGAGAATTTAAATAATAAAACAGTTGAAGAAATAATGGAGTCACTTCCAGAAAAGATAAGAGAAACAGTAAAGAATGTGTATAATGCAGCTTACAGAAAAGGTTTAGCAGTTGGTGCATATTCTATTTCAACTATCGTTCTTCAAAAATTGAGAGAAAATAAAAATCCTGCTTTAGCAAGAGCTAATGCTATTAAATTTCTTGTAAATAATAAAAATATAGCAAATTATGAGCAAAACAACAAAGAAAACAAAATTGAGACAGAGAAAGGATAATAAAATTGAGAGATTTTACTATTGAGAAAGAGTCAACCTGTAATGGTTGTGCAAATTTGGATTTTAAGTACAAGCAATGTAGAGCATTGAAAGAAAAACATAGTTTATACGATAAGAACGGCAAAGAAGTATGTACATATGATGTTTTTAGAAATCTTAATTGTTTAACTGTACCATCTATGAAAAATGATGGTGAATTTATTACAGTATTAAAAGATAAAAACTGCAAGGGTTATGTACCGAGGAAGAATAAGAAAGTAAAGGATAACGAAAACAAGAAAGGTGGATGTGTAGTTGAGTAATAATAAGGGTTTGGGTTTGAGACAGACAAAAGGTTATTTTCAGGTAAAAGGCAAGGTAACAGGTGTTGAAAAGGAGAATTTCTATACAGAAGGTAAAGCACGAAATGGAAAAGACTATCGCAGAATTAATTTTGGAGTAGAGTATCAGCCTGATTGTTCGGTGTATGTACAGCAGTTCGGTATGCCACAGGACTATGTTTATTATTCTAAGCAAGAAATAACAGGTAATAAAAAAACAAAAGCAACTGAAAAGGTTAATTGGAGTGATAGATTTAAGTCTCCGGGTGAAAATTATAGACTTGTTGGTATTAATTGTGGAGTAGAAAAGATAGTTGATAAAAAGGGAAGCCTTGTAAATAGTAAAAAAAGCCTTACTCAGTTTGATGCTTGCAAAGAAATTGCAGAACACTTAAAAGATAACGATAGTATTTTTGTGAAAGGTAATATCACATATTCCACCTATGAGGGTTCACATAAAACAAACTTTGATTTTACACAGGTGTCTTTGTGTAAAGGCGATATTGACTTTGACAACGAAAATTTTAAATCAGAAAATAAATTTAAGCAAGAAATTGTTTTTATGGGAATAGATAAAAGCAAGGAAATTGACGGAGAATTTATTATCAGCGGTAAAGTTGTAAATTATGATTCGATTGAAGATATTGAATTATATACTCGTGACAACAAGTTAGCAAGTATCTTAAAAAAGAATTGTAAACCATATAATCTTATTGAATTAGGTGGTAATATTTTTGCGGAATTTGGTTCTGAAAAAGTTGAGAGTGACGATGAATGGGGTGTTGGTATTGAAATGAATAAGGTAAAAGCTCCGTACTCTATTAAACTAATGGTTAATGGTGCTGATAAAAGTTCTCTTGATACAACTACATATAGCGAGGAAATTATCGAAGAAGCTCTTGTAAAACAGAAAACGAATAATACTGCAAAAGCAGAATTTTCAACAAAGACAAGCAAGTCCGACAGTGATGATTGGGATGATGTTGACGGAGAGGAGTGGGATTAATAATATATGGTAATTCGTAGAGCAACAGCAATTAAAGAAAAACTTGGTTTTTTGATTTATGGTAAACAGGGTACTTGGAAGTCAAGCCTTTGTCTTGAATTTGCAAAAATGAAGAGAGAGGATGGCAAACCGTTTAGAGTTCTTTATATAGATGCCGAAGCAGGTTCAATTGATAGCTACCTTGATAAACTTGCAGAGCGGGGTGTTGACAGCAGAAATATTTTCATTGCAAGTACGCAGTCATTGACAGAAGCAAGAGACCTTATAAAAACAGTTTCGGCGAACGAAGAAATTTACTATTTTGATGATGAGGATAATGAAGAAAAAACTGCATTAGACGCAGACGGCAATATTTTCATTGCTGATGCTATTGTTGTAGATGGATTATCTCTTCTTTACACGGCTCGACAGCAAGGTATTGTTGAATTTTCCAAAAAGAGAGCTAATGTTCGTGCTAAAAAGAAAGAAATTATTGGTGAGGAAAAACTTGTAGCTGTTGAAGGTGCAGGTTTAGAAGTAAAGGACTATCAAACTCTGAAATTTGACGGACAGGCTTTTATTCTTGACTTGCTTGCAAGTGGTAAACATTTTGCAGTAACTTGTAGAGAAGAAGATGTAAAAGAGAGCGTAAAGGATAAAGAAGGCAACATTAAAATGATTGCAACAGGCGAAAAAAGACCACAGGGTTTTAAAGATGTTGCTTATAATGTAAAGACTGTTTTACATATGTTGCAGGACGAAGAAAGTGGAGATGTAATTGCTCTTGTCGAGGGTAAGGACAGAACTATGATATGTAAGCAAAATGAAATTATTGAAAATCCGACTCTCTTAACTTGGCAGCCTGTAATTGACAGAAACAAGAACAAAAAAGATATTACAACCACAAATACTTTCAATAAAAGTGTAGATGTTGAAGTTGAAAATATTAAAAATGATTTAATATCTGATGATACCGAAGATACAACAGTTACAGAAGTATCTGCTGACGAAATTAAGTCAAAAATCAGTTCTACACTTAAAAGTTTGACAAGCACAAAAAAAGCTAAAGCTAAGAGCCTTATTGAGAAAGCTGAATTGCCAGTAAGATATAACACTATTGATGATATAGATACACTCAATAAGTATTTATCAATTATTGAGTCAGTAATTTAAAATGGCTTTGTCAGTAAAATGTTTTTACTGTAAAGGAAATATAGATTTAAAGCAAAAATATGATGGCAGTTTTGTTTATGACAAAAAGCATTACTGCCATTGTCATTGCTTTACTGAACATAAAACTTCTTTAAAAAAAGGTAAAAAAAACATTGATGAATGTGAAAAATATTTAAAAAGTTTAAAACAAAATACTCAATTAATAGTTTTAAATGCAAAATGTAACACTTTACTTATAGAATGGTATTGTTTATTTTTTAGCAAAACGACAATAACACCTTATGCAAGAAAACTCATATCTCAAGTAGTGAGTGGCGAGTATAAAAATATTAATAAGCCTATTCCAATATATGAACTATATGATATGTTTCGACTTAAAGCTACCGAATTAAGAGATATTAATACAACATTAATATCAAAAAATAAGCAAAGAGGTATTAGGTGTAATGTAGATAGTATATTCGCTTATGATATAGCTGTAATTGTTAATCAATATGACGATTATATTCAATGGAAAGAAAACATTAAGCAAGATAAATTAAATCGTAAACGAATGATAGAACAAAGGTTAAATGATAAAATTGATTATAGTCTATACAAGAATTACCATAAACAAAGTAATAAAACTATCTTTGATATAAGTTCAGTTATAGATGAGATTTAAAAAATAACAAGATAGATTACACAAAATAAGAATAATAAGAATAAAGACAGGCGGTGCTATTTTATTACAGAGGATAAAGAAATAAAATTAAATAATATACAAAATGAGATATTATTCGTTGGGGCAATTTACAAACAACCTGCATTGCTTGTTGAGTATTCAACGCAAATCAGGAGTAAATATGATTTCTCCGATGAAGTAACAAGATTTTTTTATGACAACGCAGAAGTTGTTTACAAAAACAGAAGCCAAATGTTTGATAACGCAATTGTTACTACATATATGACCGAAGATAACGAGCGTTATAAAAAATATATTAATTATGGTGGTTGGGCTACAATTCAAAAATGGATAGATTTAGCCTTGCCTGAAAATGCTAAATCCTATGCTGAGGTTATAAAGAAGTATTCTTTGTTAAGAGAGTATGACAGAAAAGGTTTTGATGTAAGTAAGATTGTTTCTCATCCTAAGTTTGAATCTTGGAGCTCAAGTGATATACCAAGACTTGTAAGGTCAAAAATAGATAGGGTTTCTACTGTTATTTTAGGTAATACCGAAACAGAAATATTAAACTCTAACATTAAAGGAATGATACTAAAAAGACTTGAAATACCAGATATGGGTGTATCAGTTCCTTATCCTTTGTGGAATGAAATGTTTAGAGGTTTAAAGACTGAATCACTGATGTGTGTTGGTATGAGGTCAAATGACGGTAAATCAAGATTTATGTTTAAATTAATTGCTTATTTGGCGTTATATCAGAAACAACAAGTTTGTGTATTACTCAATGAAATGTCTATTGAGAATATGAAATTTTGTTTGTTGACGACAGTAATTAACAATAAAGAATTTGAAGAATTACACGGAATACATATTACCAAAAAGGAACGAGAAATCACTCTTGGCTTATATAAAGACGGTAAAGGTGAATTTGTTATCAGAAAGCAAAATGCTGACGGTGAATTTATTGAAAGCTATGAGGATTATTACGCAAGAGTAACAAATCAATCAACAGAATTTGAGAATATTCTTAAAGTGGCTGATTGGATTGAAAAGGAAAGTAAAGGTTTGATTTTTGCTGTTGATATGGTATCAGCTTATGATAACCAAACACTTGAACTTGAAATTCGTAAACAAAATATGATTACTCAAACAAAATACTTCTTTTATGATACATTAAAAGACACTGACAGTACAGTCGGTGATTGGACAGGATTAAAAATCACTACGACTATGCTATCAGAATTAACAAGGCAGCTTGATATTTTTATTTACTGTTCGATACAGCTTACTGATGATACCAACTTTGTAAAACCAGAGGAACTATGTTCTTCAAATATTGCAAATTGTAAACAATTAAAGCATATATTAGACTCATTGGTCTTGTTTAAATCGGTAGATTTAAAAGATTATAATAAATATAAGTATCTTGTCTATGATTCGGAATGGGGAGATTTTGGAGAGAAAGAGCTTGATACTTCTAAAAAATATTATATTGGTGTGACCGATAAAAATAGAGTTGGCAATAAATATAAAATGGTATATCAAGTTGACCTTGATACCAACGAATGGTATGAAATGGGGCAATTAGTAATAACAGGAAGATAGTAGGTGAATAATAAATGGAAGTTCAAAAGCTAAAAGAATATATAATAAATA
>ERZ1034626.2448-NODE-2448-length-10985-cov-5.561299_pt1 | contig 10985 bp, 8 predicted proteins | sample MGYA00520652_ERZ1034626 | MGnify/ENA primary metagenome ERZ1034626 (study PRJEB33766, sample SAMN09781765) | gut metagenome | biome: gut microbiome | host: Homo sapiens | place: Madagascar | study: EMG produced TPA metagenomics assembly of the PRJNA485056 data... | reverse complement strand
AATGCCATTCTGCAGTCTGCTGCATGCCGCGGCTGTCAAGCGGCAATCCACTTTGGCCCTTCTTGTGGAAGCCTAAGTTCTGCGCATACACACTGCTTGGCGCTGCGGTAAGTGCCATCATCGCAAGGAGCTGCAGTAGCAGTCTTCTTGACGGTGCGGGTCTGTTTATGTTGTTTTTGCGACTTTTCATATCTCAAAAGGTATTATGTTCGTACTTGTTAAGTCTAAAAGTGGGTATGGCAGGAATGCCATACCCACCTATTATTAAATGTTATTCCTTGTTTATCTGCAAGCGATATGGGATTGTTACGCCGTTGATTTCGACGTTGATTTCGTGGATGGCGTATCCCTTACGCGGGCTGATATATCCTTCGAAGGTCTTGGTGCGCTTATCGAAGTAAGGCGCTTCGTCGTAGATGGATGTGCCTTCTCCTCCTGCCGGATCAGCCTCAAGCGTTGTGATGCCCTTGATGGTCCAGTTGTTCAGCTCCTTGTTGTCGCTGCGCCTAATGACGTGCAGCTTCAGATGGAACTCGCCGTACGACTTGAATGTGGCTGTGATGCGGTCGCCATCATAGTTGAGTTCGGGGACTACGCCGATGGCTGTGAAGACCTGCGGCTCCAGCTTGATGCGATAGTCAACTAACTTGACGGGGATTACCAAGTAGTCGTTTCGCGCTATCTTGCTCCATTCTGTCATGGCGATGCGGTTCGTCACTGTTCCCATGTCGGTGTTGATGCTGAGAACGAAGTACTTAGGATTGCGGGCGACGCTCTCGTTCACGTAGAACGTGGTCTGGAGCGTGCCGCCGTTCTTCACCTGAGTGCCTGACGTGCCGCCGATGCTTACTGTGTAATCCTTGTATGTGGCAGCGTCATTGATGTTCGGCACCACATTGCCCGAGGCATCCTTCATAGGCAGCAGGCTTACGTTGTTAGCAGCGTTGTCGGTGATGTCGGTCAGCTTTACGCTCTTGATGCTCAGATCATAGCCCGTGTCGTTGGTGAAGTTAAGCTCCACCTTTGCCATCATACGGATTACCTCCAGGTCAACCTGCTGTTTCTTGCTGGTGATGTTGACGGTCTGCTTGTTGCTCATCGGAATGCCTTTGGCGCTGAGTTGGGCTGTATTGCCCTCCACCTTATAGTATTTGCTTTCTATCTCGGTGGGCGTTGTCGTCATTGTTATTCCGAGATCTGCGGGCGTGATATTGGCAAACGAATAGAACGTGGCGTTGCCCAATTCGGCTTTCGCCTTGAGACTGGTCTGCTCTACTTCCTCCGTGAAGTCGTTCTTCTCCACTATGTCCTGTATCTTGCCGTTCTGGACGATGACAACAAAGCAATTGTGCATCATCTCTCCTTCTCGGGCAGCGTTTGTGTCCACCCATGACGCTCTCGTTACGCCGTCGGAGGTGCTGTAGGAACGTGTCAGCGAGTTAGCCGAAGCGGTGAGCCTTAGCTCCACCTGCATCTTCTCGCCCTCACCCTTCCCTTGGCAATCGGCGTGGTCTTCCTCAAAGCTACATCCTACGATGGCGAGCGTTGAGAAAAGCGCAAGCATGTATGTGAAAATGTTCTTGGCGTGAGTCATCGCTATTTTAGTTTTTGTGTAAATACTCTTTTGTTGTTACATTATAATCTCAGAGTGTTTGCGCTTGTTCCACTTCTGCACCTTCAGTGTGACGTTCAGTCTGTCGTCTTTGTTCACCGTGTATTCGTAGTAGTGGTTGCGCTGGATGTTGTAGAGTGTGGACGGATCAGCCACACCGTCCACGTAGTTGCAGAACTGCAGTGTGTAGGTTCCGTCGTCCATACCGTCGCACTTGAGGTTTAAGGTTATCGATGCTTTCCTGTCAGCAGCGGCTGCCTTGTTGTCATACTCAGGAATGTAGAGCATGATGCTCTCTTCGTCGGTGTTGGTCATCGTTACGGACTGGCTCCACGAAGGCTTTGCGTTGAGCGATCCGCTGAACAGAATCTCCTTTGTGTTCTTCGACGTGTTGTAGGTCACTGGCAGCGCAAAGCCCTCGGTGTTGTAGTTGTTGAAGGTTATGTTGCCCAAGGCATAGCCTCTGGCTTTCATGCCGTCAGCGCTTCCCTTTCCTGCCATCTTCACCTTCACCTTGGCGAGAGAGCGTAGGAGGTCGATGGTGCCGAGATTGTTCTGCTTTCCGACAACGAGGTCTTTGGTCAGCGTGGTTACACCCCACATCGGAATATACAGCTTGGTTTGGTCCACGCGGAAGGCGAGCGACGCGATGTTGCCTCGCGTGACGTTGGCGGTTCCGCAGTTGGCAAACACCATAATCTTGTTGGCCTGCTTGAGCAGGTCTCCTGCCTTTTCCCAAGTTCCTGTTATCTGGTTTTCTATCACTCTCACGTCCTGCACGTCGCCAATGATGTTTCCGTCCTTGTCGCAGACCTTAATCTGCAGTTGGTCAGCGTTGATGGCGTTTTCGTAGGCATCGCCCGGTTCAGTCGGATTGTAGTCCTGCCAACCGTCGTTTACAGCTCTTGTGTTGTCGTTGGCGAAGGACATTCTGAATGCCACCTTCACGTCGCCCGTGTCCTCCTTGTCGTAGCCGTCATCGAAGCCGCACGACGTTATGGACAGCAGACCAAACAGGAGCGAAACTGTCAGCGTGGAGGTATTGCGGTTTATTCTAAGCATAGTCAGTTTCTTTTGGTGTTTAGTTTTTTGTGATATTAAGTCTCTCTCCCTTTCGGGGATGTGGCGCTTAAAGCTCTGTTTCGTTCAGCACCACTCTCCAGGAGTTGATGAAGATGTGTGATGACAGCCAGTTGTTGTTGGCGTCCAGGAAGAAGATGAAGCTGTATTCGTCCTGGCGGTCAAGATATTCCTGATTTGACATCGCCCTGTTGTATTTGCCCTTTACGAGGAGCACGTAGTCGATAAGCGGAATCTGGAAAACCTTCTCTCCCGTCTCATGCTTGAGAACGCAGAGCTGCGGGTTCTTGCCAGTAAAGAGTCGGTTGACGGTCATCTCTGCCACCACTGCCGAAGCCTGTGTGGTTGCTTCAGCGCGTGTTACGGTGCGGTTCTGTCCGACGATGCCGTCATACTTCGACCATGGCACGTAGCGTATTGAGTCTTCCGGCAGCTCCTCGTTGTCGTTCATCGCAGCACGTGTGAGTGCGGCGTTGTCGAATCCGAGGTAACTGTTGTCGTCGTCGATGTAGAAGTCGAAGTCGTCGGCTTTAATCTGCTTGCCCGAAGTGTTCTGGAGCACCACGCGAATGACGTTCGTGTTCTTCATCAAGTCCACAGTGGCAGTCTTCACACCGAATCCCTCCAGATTGAGGTCAGCCTTCTTCACGAGTCCGTGATAAAGGCCGTTGATGTCGTGGTCCAAGGTGCGGCTGGTTCTGTTGATGCGGCTTGTGAGCACGCTGATGTCGTCAGCACGAGTCGCCGTCTCGGGTTTTCCGAAGACATACGATCCTGTGTATCTGTCTTCGCCCTCAGCCCATACCTTAAGAGTATAGTCGCCGGGCTTTAGTTCGTCCACGTTCATATATCCGCCACGCTTCTTAATGTCCTCCACGCGGTCCTGCTTTTCGAGAGCCAGTCGTCCGTTTTCGTCGAAAGCGTAGAGCGTAACGGTCTTCACCTCGTTAGGAAAAGCGTCCGCGAACTTCATGTTCATGTCGTACTTGAAGTTAACGCGCAGCGCCTGTGGACAGTCCGACTGGTCGTCCTCCATCATTCCGCACGAGGTAACGGTGAACATCATTGCCATCACAGCTGCGATGGCCTTGAGGTCGCTTATTATTTGGCGCTTGTTGTGTTTCATATTGCTTAGCTTTTGTTTTCTGTTCGTGATATTGTGAGATGGTCTCTTATATATATAATTATATGTAGTCGTCTTATTAAGTCTTCTTTTAGTGGGCTTATCACCTTGTTCAGTGTCTCGCCATGCCGACCTCTCTTTTGTATCTGTCGGCGCGATACCTCCCTATAGGGAACAATAATCAGCTGTACGCCCTCATTGTGCGGAGCGTCTTTTGTCTGAGAAAAAATATGAGGGAGAGCTTATCGGGTGAGCCGACAGCCTCCCCCTCATATTTCTATTTAGAGTGTCCGGCATCAGCCGGAACAGGTGTCACAATATTATGTGTCAGTGATGTCGTTGTGAGATGTAAGATTACTTACCGAGATCTACAGTCTGCTTAACAACTCTCCAAGAGAGAACCTTGATTGTAGCAGCGATGTAAGTCTTAACGTCCTTAGGATCTTCAGGAATGAACTTGCTATCAGGATCGTATACCGGAGTACCGAAGCCCTTAATTGTATTAACGTCAATCTGATAGAAGTGGTTACGTACAATACCCTTAGCAGTTCCAAGGTGCTCTACGCCAGTGTGGTAGTAAGCCATACCATCCTTGCGGATTTCAGCAAGTGTTTCACCAATTTTGTTGTTTGCCTCGGCTGTTGCCTCTATACCATCCTTGTATACTGTAACACCATCTTTGAGCTGTGCCTTAACCTGATAGCCTACTACTACGAAATGGATGTCGTTAACAGTAAGGTCTGATTCTGTGAAACCGCCTGTTCCTACTACACGCGTCTTGTAAGCCTTGTTCTCGAGCAAGATAGCCTTCTTAACAGCCTCTTCTGAAAGATACTCAACGCCCTTATAGCTACATATCTCTGCAGGTGTACCGTCAGCATACTGCAGCTGTACAGTAGCTACGTATTCAGGTGCATTAGTGTTAGGATTGGTGTAGTAAACCTGGCCAATCTTTGACTTGTAGTCATTGTAAGTCTTGTCCTCTCCCAAACCTGTTCTTGAATCCTCCCAGTAGCTACGGAAGTATGCAGGATGATTCCACTGGAAGCCTAAGTCAGCGTCGCTCCATGTTGCGTCAATTTTCTTAATGAGGTTAGCGTCAGTTGTCTCCTTAGCGATACCCCAACCCTTAATAACAGCATATACCGGCGTACCATTGGTTGTTGCGCCTACCTCGTACTTGCCTTCCTGAGCACCAGTTGCTGTAGAAGTAAGCTTGGCAGCTACGCGCTCTACGTAGATGTCAACCGGATTCTGCATTGCAGCTGTTGACTCGGTTGCTACGTGGCCTGTAATGTCGGATACCCAAACTGGCTGATTTCCTTCAGCGTATACCGAATTAGACATTACGAAGTCCTTTGCGTCAGCACCGTTATTAATGAAGTTCTGCGTAGCCACTGCTGCTACAACTTCTTCCTTAGTCATCGTAGCCTTAAGAACGCCAGCATTAAGAGTGCCAGGGTTAACGACAGCAATCATTGAGTGAGGAGCAGTTGTTGTTGCGCCCTCAATCACGAGCATAGCGTCTGTAATCTTCTCTACATTAGGATTATCCTTTGTTGTACCACCAACATTATCCTTCTCAACGTAGCTCTGTCCATTCTTCATCTTGTAGGCATCGCCATTGGCTGTGAAGAAGTAGAAGCGTACGGCATTGATCTGGTTCTCGGTACCAACACCGTCAGCATAGCCACCATCAGTTGCACGGGTGCCAGCACCAACATTGTTGATGTTTACGGCTACATAACTCTTAACGCCTTCCACGTTAGGATTGTTCTCAACAGCGTCTTCTGATGTACAAGCGCTGAATGCAAAGGCAGCAAGTGCCAATGGGAATAATTTAAACTTGTTCATACTTTTGAAGTTTAAGTGATTATTAATTTTTGTGTTTAGTAAAAATATTTCTTTTTTAAAGAGTTTCTGTGTTTGGCTTGTCTTTGTGTTTATGAAGCCGAGTTTAGTCTTTGTGTTGTAAGGGTGTCGTTGTTTATGTCTTGTTGTTATTGTAGGTCTTCGTAGTTCTGCTTGGCAATCTCGCATCCCTTGTCGGAAGCAATCCTGAAGCACTCGATGGCTTTCTCGTCGTTGCCGATGTGCCAGTAGCAGATGCCCCTTGCGTTGTAAGCCTCAGCGGAGTCGCCAGCCTTGTCGAGCTTGCGGAGCGCCTCAGCGAATCTGTCCTCGTTGATGTCGGCGCAGGCAGCGTTCAGATTGGCAGTCTCGTCGTTGGGATACATGAGCGCTGCGATGGCGAACACCTCGTTAAACTCCTTCGATCCAGGCTCGTAAGTCTGAGCCACCATATACATCTCGTTCTGCGAGAGCAGCTGCGGCTTGGTCTTGATAAGCTCCTTAGCCTCCTCCACTGAGAACGGGCGCACGTTGCATGTGATGACGTAGTCAGAATGGCGGAGAGCCGGATACCATGAAGCGAGCATTGTGCGATACTCCTCAGGATACTGCGACTTGATGAGCCATTCGCGGCGGTCGGGTTCTATAGAGTTGTCCTCCGCAATCTTGAGGATGGCGCTTCGGTTGTCGAGGTTGCTCTCCTTGACATACTTGCAGAGACCTTCCCAGTCCTCCGGCGTAGCGTTGACGGTGAAGAGGCGGTCGTCCAGATGGACGAGCTGGCGCACGTAGTTCTTCAGCGTAGCGGCACGGTTAGTGGCGAGGTATTCGTTGTGGGCGTAAGGAGCCTCCGGTGAGGCATAGCCATGAATCTCAATCTTGGTGATTGTCATATTGGCGTCCTTCTTTATCACGTTGATGGTGTCCACGATCTTCGCCAGCTCACGCGGGTTGTTGCGATAGTTGGGATGCAGCTCTGTGCGGTCTACGGGGAAGTCGATGAACGCTCTTCCTGACATCTCGTATGTCTTCTGCTCCACAGCGACGGGCTGTATGAACGCCACCTTGGGCTGTCTCATCTTCTTTACGGTCTCCTGCTCCTGGTCGTCAATCTTGCCGCATCCGCAGAGGTCTTCCTTAATTACGACATCTGCTGAGCGCATCCAGTCGTCAAACTCGGTCTGAGTCTGGTAAGCGAACACCTGCTCCTTACCGTTCTTCCTTGTCACGTCATAAGCACCGGGATATTGCTTGGCGTCCCTTCTGTCGTACATAACCTTCTGTCTCTTGCCGTTGATGACGATGGGCTGTAGAGCCACGTTGTTCTCTCCCGACTCGATAACCGGCGTAAGGACGATGCGTCTGTTGGCAGGCATACGTAGCGAGTCAAGGCGGAGGTCCATTCCTACGAAGAACTGGTCGTCAGCTCTTGTCGCCTTGATGTTCTCCACCGCCACCTGACGGTCAAGAATCTTGGTCGACCTCTTCGTCTGTGCCGACACATTGACGGCGCTGATGGCGAGGGCTGCTGATAGTATAATGTAGTATTTCATAATGGTGGATCTTATTGTTAGTGAAAATGTGTGGTGAATGGTGGGCTGTCTTATTTTATATTTAGAATACGTAGATCAGCTCCACGGCTGCCTTGGTGGGTCCTACATAATTGTGATGTCCCTCACCCTTCTTGTTACCGCACGTCTTACATTCAAATTTCTTATAGTGGATGTAGTCGTAACCCACTCCGAGAGAAGTCTCGAGGTTCCAGTGCTTTGAGAGCGGCCATTGGTAGCCGGCGGTCAGACCGCCTCCTACGAACCATCCTTCATATCTATGGTCCTTAAACTCCTTGAACATTCCGAACGGCAGTTCGATGCCACCAGCGTTGAACTGTCCTCCCATAGCGTGTACTCCGAGGAACCATCCGTTGAACGTCTGGCAGAACCAGTAGCGGTATTCGGGTTGTACCATCCAGTGGCGTATGCTCTTATTGTCATTGAATTTCCAGGGGTTGATGCCATAGAAGGCCTGAACGGAGTGCTTTCTGCCGGTCTGAAGTTCGAGACCGACGTTCGGGGTTGTGGTAGCCCAGTAGAGTAAGTTGGTCTTGAGTCCCAGTTGCTGGGCGTTAGCCGATACAGCCACGAGCATAGCTACGATGAGCAGTCTCAATCTGTATGTTACGTTTTTAGCCATATTATTATTCTATTTAGTTCGTGTTTAAATGTTCCGTGAAAATGTATGCAACGTTAGTTAGTCGCTTCTCTTCTCTCTTATTCGTATAATGTAATAAAGGCTTGGGGCTGTTCTGGTGTTAAGTCGTCTGTTAAACCTTATTATAATATATACGTTATAGATAGTCTTAGTTATTTTTGTTTAGCGTCATTGTCCTTCCTTATTTTGGACATTGCAAAGATATAGTGTTTTTTTTGTATTCGCTTGTCAATACAGCATAAAAATTAGACAAATCGTGATTTTTCCGTTCTTTTTTACGATTTAGACTGTTTTTTGCTACTTTTTACATGTTTTCTTTGTGAAATTTGCAAAATCAGACCAAGAGATTAGTATGTACCCCAAGCCTCTCTTTACAATTAGACACATGATTAGACGATATTCACTGTCTGATTCGTACTCCAGATCCAAGGGTTATAGGAATCGGACACCCTTTATTGTCAGATTAGCCCTCGAATAAACAATATCATCAGTGAGTCTGCCTATAAACAGAGGGTGGCATACCCTCAACAGACTTAAAGATCTTCGACATTGCAGCCGAATCGGTGAATCCCATTTCGTATGCTATTTCGCCTAAGGGGCGGGAGCGGTCTGCGAGGAGGGCACGCTTCGTCTCCTCCACTTTAAGGAAATTAATCCATGCATTGAAGTTGCGTCCCTTTACATTATTTATATAGTTGGAAAGAAGACGTGTATTGAGTTCCATCTGCTCCGCCACCTGCATGATTGTGATGCTCTCCTTGAGGAACGGCTTATCTGGGCGTTCTGTCCATTGCGTCACGATAATGTCGATGGACGCAAAGGCGTCACGATGCTGTGCGTCTATGTTTTCAGGCGACACGGTGTTCGCATCTGCCGACGTATCCCCATTTGCGCCAGACGTAGCGATGGCGGTGGCAGTTGCATCAGCAGCGTTATTCGGGTTATTTTTATGGTCAGTCTTTAATACGGGCTCAAATATGTAGCCATGATCCACATCCATATCCACGAATGCGGGCTTGATGTCCCAATAGACATCTCGACACTTTATGAACGCTATGCCGTTTACAAGCACCAATGAAGACCTTATCCACATGAATATATTGTCGAGAGTAGGATCGAAGAGCGCGATGTCGATGATGCAGACTACATAATAGAGCACAAGCGACAAGCCCACGGCTATGAGCCATCGGCTGCGACTTTGGTTCTCTCCGGTGTAATAGTTGTCGATATGCTGCCTGAATACGCTTATCTGATTACTCAAAAACCACATAATACCAAGGCCCTCTATGACAAGGACTATGTAAAGCATATAGCAGGTAAAGACCGCCGGCGCTGTCTCAAGAAAGGCATTATAAACACTTGGCGAGAAGTTAAGACCATGGATGGGTATATACACCAAGATATGTGTGAGCCAGACACACACCACCGGCATTATAAAAGCAATGATGGTTCGGACGGACAGATGCTTGCCATGCAACAGATAAATGCTGGCGGTTAGGTCAAAGCAAACGGCGAAATAAAGAAATAAAGGGTTGGTGAAATAATTGAGGGGCATATACAACTGATGATTCAGAATACGAAGAACAGTGAAAAAGCTAAGTATGCCCTCAAGGAATGATGAGCCAGCAAGGCACATACGCGCCATACTGAATGATTCTATCTTTCCTTCTGCCGTCTTCTGTGCGGGAGTGAGAAGGAATATTAAGCCTACTGTTAAGCATACGGAGCAGTTAACAACGTATGCAATAATTGTTATCGTATTCATAGTTGTGTTTGCGAATGTTTGGGTATGCAAAGATATGCAAATTGTATAATTTTAGCAACGATTTTACTTCTTTTTTATAAGACTGTTGCGATACATAGTCGGAGTCATGCCGCAAACCGACTTAAAGATCTTTGTCATAGCTGCAGCATCGTTAAATCCTACGCGATTGGCTATGTTATTGAAGTTTTGCGAGGGCTCTTCTTCGATGATGCGCTTCACCTCATTCACCTTAAGCTCGTTTAGCCAGGCGTTGAAATTCTGACACAACACATTATTAAGGTACTGCGAGAGGAGACGCTTGTTAAGGTTCATCTGCTCAGCCACCTTATTTATGGTAAGCCCCTCGGCAAGGTAAGGACGGTCGCCTCTGTTAATCCAACGGTCGATGATGACGGAGATGGGGTCACCGTCGTTGCTTTCCGGGTCTGGTTCTTCTCCGTTGTCGTCGCCGTTGGCGGCAGCTTCAGTCTGCTGCGTCTCTCCGTTGGTGTCGGCATTGCCGAAAGCTTTACCGAGATGCAGATAGATTTCCTGGATGTTCAGCGTGCTAATGGTGATGATAATGGAGAGCACAAACTGTGTCCACAGCGACGTTACGTTAAACTCAGGTGTGGTTACGAGGATGGTGACGCAGCAGAGAATGTAAAAGACAATGAGCGACCACACGAGGATGTGAATCCACGTGCACTTGCTGCATACCTCGCCGTCATGATAATGGCGGATGTGGGAGAGGAAGCGCACCTTCGATACGACTAAAAAATAGATGCCAATGGACGATATGGTCACTACGTAGGCGGTAAGCAGAGCGTCGAGCACCCGCGACGTGGCACACTCAAGATAGGCATCATAGGAAGCTGTGAGATTGTTGCTGTCTACGATGGCGTGGATGCCGGGGATGAAGAATATGGCGTAATGGATGAGGGCTATGACCACTATCGGCACCGACATATATACGCCGAGCCGATACGACACGTTCACCTTAGAATAGAGGAAGGTCTGAAGGCCCGCATAGATGACGATTATCTGGATGAAGAAGATGGTGGGTATGACAAACTCGTACATGTTCTGATAGTCATAACCGAGGACGATGGTTATGAACATCAGGAGGTGTACGAAGCCTTCCATGAGGATGCCGGTGGCAATGAGGTTCTTGCCCTTGATGTACGACTTGTTGTTGGAAAGCGGCGTCTTGATGCCCTTTGTGAGATAGAGCACCGACGACAACGCGAAACACGTGGTCGTAACTATGATGTAGGTGACATATATGATAAAATAGATACCGTCAGTAGCAACTTCCATAATACGTTAGTTTTATTTTTTTTTGCTTTTGCAAAGGTAGTGAA
>ERZ1034626.2447-NODE-2447-length-10989-cov-10.126120_pt1 | contig 10989 bp, 8 predicted proteins | sample MGYA00520652_ERZ1034626 | MGnify/ENA primary metagenome ERZ1034626 (study PRJEB33766, sample SAMN09781765) | gut metagenome | biome: gut microbiome | host: Homo sapiens | place: Madagascar | study: EMG produced TPA metagenomics assembly of the PRJNA485056 data... | reverse complement strand
CACAAGAGGCTATTCTCTCTGGGGTGATTGCGTATCAAATCATCTGAAAATGCTTCAATGCTTCCACAATTGTATCTTCTTTTTCCTTCGGACACTTAGGAGGAGAAAGTTTGAAAAAACAGACGGGCGGGTGTGAAGGCGGGTAAATCGACATGGAAAAGATCAAAGCGGATGCTTCCCGAAAAACTGCTGGGCAATTCCATCCAGCTGTGCGGTGATTTGCCGAAAATCCTGATTCAGATCCAATGTGCGTGCACCGATCTGATTGCCGCCTAAGTTGAAGAGACAATTCGGCGTGATGGCTTCCTGCGTTTTGGCGTAGACTAGCAGCCCGGAAACGTTTCCAGTATGGGCAGCATCCTGATTTTTAACGTAGGTGTAGATCTGGTAGAGGTTGGCAGAATGCAGGGTCTCTTTATTAAACTGCTGCTGCAATGTCTGGCTGTAATACTTGGCATCCAGAATGAGAACTTTTTCGCGAAAACGCAGAAAAATATCGGTTTGCATGGCAGGGAGAAACCGCAGCATGGCAGCATCGTGCTCTCCCACAAGATCCCATTTGACCTGCGCAGCCTTGACCTCAGTAAGGTAGGGATGATTTTGTCGGTAATACTCCAGAATAAAGCGTTCGTACAGCTTTGCCATGCGTTCATCCGAAAATGCTGTCATTTTATAGCTGCCGTTTTCGGTGGTCTGCAGCATATCGTGCAGCACGAAATAGCAGAGATTCAACAGCATCTCGTAATTCTGGTTGCTCCGCTGATAATGTAACTGCTTCCATGGGATTTGAGAGGGAAGCAGTGCAGAAACCGTGTCCAGAAACAGAAGCGCTTTCTTCAATTCCACTTTGCGCTCAGTAGAAACATTCTTATCCCGAAGCAGCACATGCAGGGCGGTTTTCAGAATCTGGTTATACAGGTTATCCTCGGAAAGCTCGTCAAAGGTACAGGCGACCTGTGGCTTGTGCTGGATACGGGTCTTAATGGTCTGCGGAAGATCCAGCTTTCCACGCAAAACTGACCGGGTCTCGCTTCGGGAAACATATTCTCGATAGAGCCCCTGCTTCAGCTGCTGGGAAACACCCTTTGCAAGGATGGCAGCAAACAAATCGTCGATACGCTCAAACTTTTCCGAGGCGATGCACTGATAATCCTGCTGCTGCAGCACCTGATAGGCGTAGGAGAGCATGTAGTAGATGTTCTGGATAAAGATCCCTTTGTCAGTCGTCATTGAAAACACCACGCAGATTCTTTTCCCAACGGTGCAGTTTGTCGGGCGCGTCGAACCAGTATTCTGCCAGCGTAGGCAGAAGGTCAAACTCCACCACAGAGCGCATCCAGTCAGTGGTGCAGGCGGCAGGGTCGGCCAGACAAAAGTAACTGTGTCCAACACGAAATCCGGGACCGAGGGAGGCATCTGTGGTAATTTCCCGGTTCAATGCCTTGATCTGTTCCACCAGAGCATTGAAGGTTTCATTGTCAAGCGCAGATTGATATTTCTGGAATCCATCGGAGGTGAACGCCGGTTCGATCTCGAAGAAACTGAAGCGTCTGCGCAGCGCATAGTCGATCATGGCCAGGCTGCGGTCGGCAGTATTCATCATACCGATAATGTACAAATTTTCCGGGACATAGAAGGGCATCCCGTTATAGGCCAGTGTGATCTTTTCGCCCCGATGGTCGCTTTCAATCAGCATCATCAGCTCGCCGAAGATCTTGCTCAGGTTGCCCCGGTTGATCTCATCGATCAGGAAAAAGTATTCTCGGTTGGGGTCGTTGGAAGCCTTCTGGCAGAAGCGGTAAAATACACCCTCTGTCAGCTTGAAGCCGGAGCCGTCCGGCCGGTAGCCCAGCATGATATCCTCGTAGGAGTAATTCTGGTGGAACTGAACAAACTCAACCCGGGAGGAATCAGCTTGACCCATTATAGAGTACGCCAGCCGTTTGGCAGCATAGGTCTTTCCAACGCCGGGTGCACCCTGCAGAATGACATTTTTCTTGCGGCGTAGCAAAGAAACCAACACTTCATAGCGTTGCTCACTCAGAAAAACATCGTGCAGAAAATCAACTCTGGTGTAGCTGTCGGCAGATGCCTGCCGGACGGGAGCAGGGTTTTCATCCCGGATCAGATCCAGAATAAAGTTGTACTCACCCTCCGAGAGCTTGAACAGGCTTCCGTTCGGCTGTACGAAGAACTCCATTTTCTCCAGCTCAGGGAAAGCCTTCAGTACAGCATAGTCAATGGGGGAAGTCAGGCTCTCGGTCTTTTCAAAATAAATCTCTTTGCCGTTGCTTTCCTGTGTGATCTTGGCCAGAGCTACCACTCGCTTTACCGGATTGGCCTCATAGCCGATCACAATATCTCCGGCTTTTGCATCGAGGAAATTCTGGAAAATCCTGCGCTTGTTCCCGTTGTCATTGTACAGCGTATAGGTCTGCTCTTCGCCGACCCGCAGACTGGAATAACTCCAGATCTTAGGATTGGCAGTCAGCCACCAGTAGTGGCGTGAAGGTGCTTCACAGGCGGCAGCGGCAGCCGGTACTTTCGAGAGGTCGGCTTTTTTCAGAGCCTGTAAAAGCTCATCTCGCAAGCGCCAGATGTAAGTGCCATCCGCCTTTGTGCTGGCATTTTTGCCCACATATAAAATGGGCCACCAACGCATATTTTCGCTGTCGCGGGGCATGCAGCGGCAGCCAGTCTTTTCTGCCACCCGCTGTGCAAGATGGTAGGAGTTGGAGATGTAGAAGTTGCTGGTTTCACCGTATTTAATGGCAAGCTGTTTGCAGGTGGCCTGCCCGCCGTAATCCAGCATACATTTCATCACCTGCAAAGCCTCCGAGGTAAAAACCGAGGTGTCTTGCAGCAAAGCACTCCACTGTGCGGTTGTAATGCCCGGATCATACTCACTTTCAGCAGGAAACCATCCGGCCTGCATCTGTGATGTCTTTTGTTCGGCAAGGTAGAAACGGCTCAGATAAAAGCCCAGATCAATGGCAGCGATATTCCAGTGTGTGTCTGGCCAGTATTTTCCGGCAGGGGCTGCTTCAATGGCACTGCGGATCATCTGGGTGATGGCAGCATTTTGGCTCAGTGCCACCCGCAGCTCATCATAAAGGCGGTAGCTGTTTAGCAGCGATTCTACGGAACCATCCCGCTTGGGCGGAGCATCGAAATTCAGCGCATCCGAGATGTCACGGGCAACGGAATAGCGGTAGATATAATATTGATCCGGATACCGGAGCCACAGATAGACGCTGATGGCACTGGTGTTCTGGTAGTGGTTATTCCAACTGCCGTCGTTGTATTTTGTGCGTATTTCTTCGGTGGCAGCCTGAAATGCAATAATGCGCTGGGAAAGTTCGGTGGATTCATCAAACAAGCTGCGGAACATTGCGCGTGTTGCTTCACAGTCCGCTGCTGCGAAATTCAGGATCATCGCACGGGGATAGGCATAGCCGGTATCCAGAAGCGAAAAGACCTTTGCAGTGGCTTCCTTGAACATTTCACCAAAATCTGCCGCGTCAATATTCCAATGGTCGTGGAAATGCTGCGCGGCTTCCCATTTGAAATCTTCAACATGAGGCCAATGCTTCGGGAAATAGGTCTGGTATCCGCCCAAAACAGGCTCCAGTTTTGCAAGATCGATCATGACGGCTCCCTCCGAAATCAAAAAATCTTTAAGATATTGTACCACGATAAAAATAGAAACACCATATTCCAACAAAAGAAAATGCCCGCCTGAAAATCAGACGGACATACTGTAAATCAAATCATCTGAAAATGCTTCAATGCTTCCACAATCGCATCCTCTTTTTCCTTCGGACACTTGGGCTGCTTCGCATTTTCATTTTTCGCTTTATGGTAATTTTCTCGCTCAATAATGCCGTGTTTCTGCTTCACCTGTGCGATATAGAGATTAGAAACCTTGAGTTGATAGTGCTCCCACACATAATACCGAATCTGATCGTAAGTCGCCTTGCTTTCCGCAGCAGTCACATCCAGTTCATCCATGCTGACGTCCACTTCGATGTGCCGCTCGACATTGAGTTTGGACAAAAGGAGAACCGCTTCGCAATGCCGTGTTCTTGGAAACAGATCCACCGGCTGCACCTTCTCTGCGTGATATCCATTTTGTTCCAGCCATGCAGCATCTCTTGCGGCGGTGGCGGGGTTGCAGCTGACGTAGACCACCCGGCGGGGAGACATGCGCACGACAGCGGAAAGGGTGGCTTCGTCGCAGCCCTTGCGGGGAGGGTCCAGCATTACGATGTCCGGGTGAAGGCCCTCAGCGGCAAGGCGGGTGGCGGCCTGACCGGCATCTGCGCAGAAAAATCGGCTCTTTGCGGCCACATCTGCACCCATGCGGGCAGCGTTAGCCTTGGCGCTTTCAATGGCTTCCGGTACGATCTCCACACCGATCAGCTCACGGCAGTGCGCTGCCATGGAAAGACCAATGGTGCCCATGCCGCAGTAGAGGTCCAGCAGCAGGTCGTCCGGGGTAAGCTGAGCATACTGGGCGGCAATGCCGTAAAGCTGCTCAGCGGCAAGGGTATTGACCTGATAGAAGGAAAGCGGGCCAAGCTGCACCGGAACACCGCACAGGGTGTCTTCAATATACCCCTGCCCATACAGGGTGTGGGTCTCGGTGCCAAGGATCACGTTGGTGTTTTTAGCATTTACGTTCAGCAGGATCGTGGTGATCTCTGCAAATTGAGCTTTCAGCCGGGTGCAAAGCTCTTCAGCGGAGGGCAGCTTGGCACGGGTGCAGACAAGGCAGACCATGATCTGGCCACTGTGAGCGCCGCGCCGCAGAAAGATATGACGTACAAGGCCCCTGCCGGTCTCCTCGCTGTACGGCTGGATGCCCTTTTCTGCAAAAAAAGCGCACAATGCGTTGCCGATCTCATTCAGCACACCGGGCTGCAGGCGGCAGTCCGGGCAGGGGACGATACGATGGGTGCGCCCGGCGTAGAAGCCGATACAGGGCTTACCGCTTTTGTCCACGCCCACCGGGAACTGCACCTTATTGCGGTAGCGGTTCACTTCCGGCGAACCCACAATGGGCAGCACAGGCACATCCAATCCTCCGATGCGGGCAAAGGCATCTGCAACATTCTCCTGCTTGGCGCGCAGCTCGGCAGCATAGTCCAGATGCCGCAGGCTGCAGCCGCCGCAGGGGCCTGCCACGGCACAATCCACTGGGATACGGTCCGGCGAAGGAGTGAGCACCTTGTCCAGAATACCGAAGGCGTAGCGCTTGCAGTCCTTAACGATGCGCACCCGGGCTTCGTCGCCGGGGGCGGCACCGGGAATAAACACGGTCTCACCATCTGGGCTGTGTGCCACGCCGCTGCCATCGCTGGAAAGACGCTCTACGCGCAGGGTAAGAACTTGATTTTTCTGTAAGGGCATGAAGGGTCTCCTTTACTGGTGGTCGGGGCCGTCGGCGGGAGCATCAGCCTGCGCCGCAAAATACTTGCTGGGCGGCACGCCCTTGGCGCGCTTGAATACCCGCGAGAAATAGAACTGGTCAAAGAAGCCTACCGACACTGCGACCTCGGCAATGGAAAGGTTGCCTGCGCGCAGCAGCTTGCAGGCTTCGTTGATGCGGTATTCGGTAAGATAATCGATGGGGCTTTTGCCTACGTTCAGCATGAACACGCGGTACAGGTGACTGCGGGAGACACCTACGCTTTTTGCCACATCATCAATGGAAATATCGTGTGAATAATTGAACTGGATGTACTTGATGGCGTTGAGCACATACTGGCTGGAAGAGGAAGCCGTGTGCGGTTTGCCAGCGCTGGTCTCCTTCATCAGAGAAGCGATGAAGAGATAAAGGTAGCCCACCATGGCGGCTTCATCCTGCGGCTGCAGCCCGCGGGAGGAATAAATGTTGGCCAGAGCGGCACGCATCCCATCGGGGTCGTGGGTGTGATGCACCGGCGAGTCGTCGGTGAAGGGGAGCTGCGCGGCCAGTTTGTGGGCACACGCACCGTTGAAGCCTACCCAGCTGTACTCCCAAGGCTGCTGCTCATCGGCAGTATACCGGATCAGCTGGCTTGGCCGGGCAAAAAACAGCTGACCCTGGCTCACTTCCCAGGTGCGTCCGCCCACCTCGAACACGCCCTTGCCGGAAAGCACCAGATGGATCAGGTAATGGTCGCGGATACCCGGCCCCCATGTTTGGCCCGGAGCACAGCGTTCGATGCCGCAATTGAAGATGGAAAGCTCAATATTATTGGTATAATTTTGTTTGAAGGATTGCTTATATACATCTGCCATAGCCGCGTTTCCTCCGTTCTGTCACGTTGCGGGCAGCTTTGTGCCCGATCTTTGGTATAGTATACCACACATCTGCCCGCAAATTCAACAAAAGTACATCTTATTCTTTGAACTGGGTGCCAAAATTCGCGTTTTTTCAGCGTTGGAAATTGAAAAAAGCGGTTGGATGCATTACAATAGACGTAACAAACCCATCTATCCCAAAGCAGCATATTGAGGGAGGAATCGTTATGGCAAACAGTGCGCAGCTCCGAAATGAGATCGCGGCGGGCAAATGGGACGATAAGCTCCGGGCACTGTATGGCGATGCGGCGCAGGAGATCTGTCGGCAGCGGGCACGCTACTGTGCTGCGCTGGAACAGTTTGAGCTGTACTTTGGGCCGGGCAGGCAGGTGCAGGTTTATTCGGCACCGGGCCGCGCAGAGCTGGGCGGCAACCACACCGACCACCAGCACGGTTATGGCCTTGCGGCGGCTGTCACGCTGGATCTTGTGGCCGTGGCTGCGCACAATACAGACGGCTACGTGCGGGTCAAATCCCGCGGGTTCAACAAGCTGGATGTGATCGACCTGACCGTGGAGGGGCCGCAGGAAGGGGAGAGCACCCACTCGGCCAGCCTGATCCGCGGCATTGCCGAGGGCTTCCGCGCGGCAGGCAAAGCGGTGGGCGGCTTTGATGCATACACGGCCAGTGATGTGCTGCGCGGCAGCGGCCTTTCCAGCTCTGCTGCCTTTGAAATGGGCATGGCTGCCATCTGGAACGGAGAATATGGCTGCGGTCTGGCCCCGGCGGAGCTGGCAAAGATCTGTCAGTATGCGGAGAATGCCTATTTTGGCAAGCCCAGCGGCCTGCTGGATCAGCTGACCAGCGCAGTGGGCGGCATTATCTTTGCGGATTTTGCAGATCCCCAGCAGCCGGTTCTGGAAAAGATCCACGCCGACGGCCTGCTGCCGCCGGGCATGAGCCTGTGCGTTACCGATACGCGCGGCAGCCACAGCGAATTGACCGGTGAGTTTGCAGCCATCCGGCAGGAGATGGAGCAGATCGCAGCGTTTCTTGGCAAAAAGGTGCTGGGACAGGTGACGGAGAGCGCATTCTGGGCAGCACTGCCTGCACTGCGCAAAGCCTGCGGCGACCGCGCGGTGCTGCGCGCCATCCACTATTTTGAAGAGAACGCTCGCACCCTTGCCCAGAGGGACGCGCTGCAGGCCGGACAGTTTGATGCCTTTGCAGCGCTGGTGCTGGAAAGCGGACGCGCATCCTTTGCGCTATGCCAGAATGTCTACTGCAGCACCGATGTGCGGCATCAGGGGCTTTCGGTGGCACTGGCGCTGAGCCAGAGTATCCTGCAGGGCAGCACGGGAGCCTGGCGGATGCAGGGCGGCGGCTTTGCAGGCACCATTCAGGCGTATGTTCCCCAGAGCCTGCTGGAACGCTATCACAGCGAGATCGAGCGGGTATTCGGCAAGGGCAGCTGCTACATTCTGCGTCTGCGGGAGCAGGGGGCAGTGAAAGTGATCTGAAAACAAAAACGCATCTGCAGGATTTTGCAGATGCGTTTTTTGCTATGCTTTATACTGCTGGGAAAGTTCAGAAAACCGGTTTCGGGCCGGGAGCGGGCTGAGCCTGCTCTTTCTCTTCTTCCCGGCGCTGCTGATCCGAGATATACTGCACCATCTCCCGCTCCTCGTGGGAAAAATGGAACAGGTCTGCGATGGTATCGTAGGCGCTCACCACGAAGTTGAAGCCTGTCTTTACCACATTGAACAGCAGCATGGGCACAAAGGTGAAAGAAAGTGAGATCAATCCGCCGCTAAAGAAAAGATCGTCCAGACGCAGATTGCTGAAGAAAAGATCCAGCGCATCGCCCAGCGGCCCGCCGCCGGAAATACTGCGCAGCTCTTCTTCGGAAACAGAAATGTATGAATGCGGCATCTGAAGGTTTTTCATGGAGAAAGCTCCTTTCTGACAAGATCGTTCCGGGAATGGGATCAAACTCAGGCGGCAGCGGTTCCCTCGGCCTGAGCGGCATCAAAGCTCGGCATGGGGTTCACGATCTGATCGTAGATGCTTGTAACGGTACGAATGACGTTCATGACCTGCGAATAGACATAGACACCGGCCAGACCGGCAACGCCCACAGAAGCGATACGGCTCCAGGTGTTCATCTTATCCCAGGTGTGATAGAAGGTGCCGGACAGGCTCAGACCATTCGACAGACCGGACTGCACACGGCCTGCGATGTACCGGAAGGAATAGTTGGTCATCAGCACGAACAGGTTGATCGCTGCATTCTGGCAGAATGTAGCAAACTGATCGGTGTTGAAATAAATATCGTGATTAAAGGCTGAGCCAAGGTAGATGGACTGACCGCCATCCAGATAGGTCATTTCCTCTTCGGAGATAACGGCATAGGAAGCCGGTAAAAGCATGGTATTCTGATTGGGATGATCCATGGTGGAAGAACTCCTTTCCGTAGTGGAATCTGCACAAAGGCAGACAATAATACTATCTGAATTGTAACATAACTGTGTCCAAATAACAAGAGCAGAGATGCGCAAAATCATGATACATTTGTGAATAAACTGTTACAGAAAGGCGGCAAAATTACGGATATCAGCCCAAAAATGCGCAATATGTCCATAATCTGGTCCTGAAAAAATGTTCTGTAGAAAAAGCAAAAGCGCCTGCATATTCCGGGTGCAGGCGCTTTTATGGGGAGAAAATGATCAGGGAATTACTGTGCCCGTTCGTAGAGCACGGTCAGCTGCGCAATGTGCCCGGCCAGTGCTTCCGGCAGGGGACAGGTGAGCCGCCACTGCCAGTTGGAGCCTTGGGTGCTGGGAGTGTTGATGCGGGCCTCACTGCCCAGATGCAGCCAGTCCGCCAGAGGGATCACAGCGGTATCCGATACACTGGCAAGGCAGGCACAGATCATGGCCTCGGTCAGCTCTTCCGGCTGGCAGCGCAGGTAGCGGCAGGCATAGGCCACATCCTCGGCACTGGCGTTGGTACGCCAGCCTTCGGTGGTCACATTGTCGTGGGTGCCGGTGTACACCACGCTGTTGCGGTGGTAGGTGTGGGGCAGGTAATTGCCGGATTCCCGGCTGTCAAAGGCAAACTGCATGATCTTCATGCCCGGGTAGCCGCTGGCAGAAAGCATGGCCTTGACCTCCGGGGTCAGGTAGCCAAGATCCTCGGCAATGATGCCGCCCTCGCCAAGGCTTTCGTGCATGGCGTTGATAAAATCGCGGTCAGGGCCTTTTTCCCAGTGGCCGCCCGCCGCCGTTTTGTTCCCGGCGGGAATGGAGTAATAGCTCTCGAAGCCGCGGAAGTGGTCGATGCGCACCACATCGTAAATGGAGGTGGCGTGCTTCATGCGCTGCTTCCACCACGCAAAGCCGGTGGCCTTGTGAACAGGCCAGTCGTACAGCGGATTGCCCCATAGCTGACCATCCGCTGCAAAGGCATCCGGCGGGCATCCGGCAACCTGCGTCAGGTGCATCTGGCCATCGGTCTGGAACAGTTCCGGGTGGGTCCACAGATCGCTGGAATCCGGGCTGACATAGATGGGAATATCGCCCACCAGTTTGATGCCCTTGCTGTTGGCGTAAGCCTTCAGGGCGTTCCACTGGGTGTAGAAGAAGAACTGCACCGCCTTGTAGTAGCCAATGCTTCCGGCAAGCGCTGCTTTGGCTTCGGCAATGGCTTCCGGCTGGCGGCAGCGCAGTGCATCCGGCCAGTCAGCAAGGCCGGCCTGACCCTGTGCAGCCTTCACAGCCATGAACAGGGCGTAATCCTCCAGCCAGAAAGCCTGCTCTTTGCAGAAGGCTTTGTAGGCGGGGGAGAGAGCTGCCAGCAGACGGTCAGCAGCCTTTTTCAGGATAACAGGCCGCTCGTTGTAAAGGGCACCGTAGTCGACAGAACCGACCGGCTTTTCAGCGGGGATCTCGTCGGCGGTCAGCAAACCGTCCGCAGCCAGCAGGCGGTAATCGATAAAATAGGGATTTCCGGCAAAGGCGGAGAAGCTCTGGTAAGGGCTGTCGCCGTAGCCGGTGGGGCCGATGGGCAGGATCTGCCAGTAGGTCTGCTTTGCATCGGCCAGAAAATCCACGAATGCAAAGGCCTCTTTTCCCAGCGTACCGATGCCAAAAGGCCCCGGCAGACTGAAAACGGGCATCAGAATGCCGCTTGCACGCATAGTGTGCGCACCTCCTTAGCCCTTCACGGCACCTGCAACCACGCCCTCGATGATGTACTTCTGGCAGGTGATGTACAGGATGATGATGGGGATAATGGCAATGATGATGCAGGCCATCATGGGAGCCAGCTCCACACGGCCGTAGCCGCCGCGGAAGTACTGGATGGCCATGGGAATGGTGCGGTATTTCTTGATGTCCAGCACCAGAGTGGGCAGCAGGTAGTCGTTCCACACCCACATAGTCTCAAGGATGGCGGTGGAGATCATGGTGGGCTTGAGGATGGGGAATACGACCTTGAAGAAGATCTGAATGGGGTTGCAGCCGTCGATCATGGCCGCTTCCTCAATTTCCATGGGCACGCTCTTCATGAAGCCGGTGAACATGAACACGGCCAGACCGGCACCGAAGCCCAGATAGATGATGCAGATGTCCCACGGGGTGTTCAGCTTGAGCTGGTCAGCGGTCTTGGACAGGGTGAACATGACCATCTGGAAGGGCACGA
>ERZ1034626.2443-NODE-2443-length-11003-cov-15.048685_pt1 | contig 11003 bp, 9 predicted proteins | sample MGYA00520652_ERZ1034626 | MGnify/ENA primary metagenome ERZ1034626 (study PRJEB33766, sample SAMN09781765) | gut metagenome | biome: gut microbiome | host: Homo sapiens | place: Madagascar | study: EMG produced TPA metagenomics assembly of the PRJNA485056 data... | reverse complement strand
GATTTTACGCCTGCATCGCCTTTGAAAGGCATAATTGCTACAGTTGTTAATATTATTGCAAACGATAAAATTATTGATAACAGCTTTTTTATTTTCATAATTATTTCCTCCAAATATACTTACGATTTGATTCATAAAAGCAAAGAACATCTGTATCAAAACTCTTTGAAACAAACAATTTAACAGTACCCTCATAGCAATAGGAATTTGAGGGAAGCAACAGTTTATCATTCAATTTTTTCATCAATTCTTCATCTAAATTATCGGTATCACTATCTTTGGAGCTGTCATAATAAAACACCGTGCTGTCATAATCATAGCGATTAAATTCTCTAAAAGGAACGCAATTCAATATTTCCTCTGCATTTGATTCTGTAATTAAATACTTATTTCCTCTTTTCTCTGTTATTAGATACCAAATAATGTCATCGGTTTCCAAATTAAAGCCGGTAAATCTTTCATCAACATTATCTTTCAGCCAATCGGTACACCATTTTTCAATGTCCTCAAGCTGATAATCATCATAATATTCACCTTTGTATTTTTTTACAAAAAATGTTTTATCGTTGTATTTAACTTCAAACGCAAAATTAACCCAAACTATATTACCGATTATTAAACCGTTATCTCTAAATCCAATCCCGGCTTGTCTGTAATCGAGAACCTTAAAAGCAGAGGCGTCCTCGTCATATTTTTGGCACAAATAATTGATTGCCTTATTCTCTGCGTATGAGTGCGAATATGTATCAACAAATTTGTATGCCCCGAATACCACCAAGCAAACAGCGAGTACAGCGACAATAATTTTTGTTTTCGTTTTCATAATTTCACCCCGTTTTTTCAAGCGATATATATTTAACACGCACTTAATATTGTAAAAAAATGTGCACTTATCTAACTTATAATTAACACATTAACAGTGTTTTGTCAATACAGTTTAGATAATGTTTATTAATAAAAAAAGATAATAGAAAGAAACGCAAAAAAAGTCCGAAAACAAAGGTTTTCGGACTTTAAATATAAACTGAATATTAATTTGATTTTGTTTCGCAATAAATACAGCGATATGTCGGATTTGCATCCGTAAGTTTGAAAATATGGTCGATATTTTCATTATTGCAAATGCAGTGTGGGTTAGGACACTTGATGACATTTACAAGCTGTTTCGGCGGAGTAAGCGTTTTTTTCTCAACACGGACACTGTTCCTGATAACATTAACTGTGGCATCGGGAGCAATATATGAAATGACATCTAAATCAAGGTCTATCAAATCGTTGATTTTGATAATATCCTTTGATTTGTTTTTCTTTGACTTTGCGTTTGTAATAATAGCAACCTGGCAATCAAGTTTTGAAAGGTTGAGAATTTCATAAACACGCATTGCTCTGCCTGCCGGGATATGGTCGATAACATATCCGTTTTCGATAGAATCAATATTCAAGCTGTCCACCCCATTTCAACAATGTCATAATAAGTGCCATACGCACATATTTTCCGTTGAGCGCCTGCTCAAAATACTTTGCACGAGGGTCATCGTCAACCTCGGTTGCGATTTCATTTACACGCGGCAACGGGTGCATGATAGTCAAATCGTTTTTTGCGTTTTGAAGCTTATCAAGGTCGAGAATAAAGGCGTTTTCATATTTTAAATATTCCTCAGCAGAGAAAAATCTTTCGCGCTGTATTCTCGTCATATACAAAATATCAAGGTCGGGCATAACGGCGTCCATACTTTCAACCTGGACATATTTTGCGCCGCTCGGCTCGAGAACATCCTTAATAATATAGTCGGGAACCTGAAGCTCGTTTGGAGCAATGAGAACAAACATAATATTTTTGTATCTGCACATTGCCTTGATGAGAGAATGAACTGTTCTGCCGAATTTCAAGTCGCCGCACAAACCGATTGTCAGATTATCAAGTCTGCCCTTTTCTCTGTAAACGGTAAGAAGATCGGTAAGTGTTTGAGTCGGGTGAGCGTGACCGCCGTCGCCTGCGTTGATAATCGGCACAAGTGTTTTTGTTACCGCAACGCGCGGAGCACCCTCAAGCGGATGGCGCATTGCAATAATATCGGCATAATTTGAAACTATTCTTACTGTGTCCTCAACTGTTTCGCCCTTTGAGGCAGAAGTTGACGACGCCTCGGAAAAACCGATAACATTACCGCCAAGCTCATACATTGCCGCCTCAAACGAAAGGCGTGTACGGGTGCTTGGCTCAAAGAAAAGCGTTGCGAGCTTTTTGCCGTCGCAAACATGAGCATATTTTTTAGGATTTGAGATAATATCCGTCGCAAGTGAAATAATATCGTCGATTTCATCAAGCGACAAATCTGTTGTATCAAGCAAATGACGCATTTTCATTAACCTCTTTTGCAATAAATTATAATGTCATCCATGAAGGGTCTGATGTATCGGCAAAAAATGCTTTAAGTTTCTTAATATCATTTTCCTTGATATATCCCTCGTCAGCGGCAACCTTAACAAGTACATCCGCATTGGAAAGAGAAACATTTTTAACATTTGCGGCAGCAAGTCTGTCAATGCCTTTTTGCAAGCCGTATGTGAAGATTGAAGCGATACCCAAAACTTCTGCGCCTGCCTCACGAAGAACATCGACAACCTCGATAACGGAACCGCCTGTTGAAATCAAATCCTCAATAACAACAACCTTTGTGCCCTTTTCGAGTTTGCCCTCGATTTGATTTTGTCTGCCGTGGTCCTTATGACCCGAGCGAACATAGCCCATAGGCATATCAAGAATTGTTGCGGTGATAGCGGCGTGAGCGATGCCTGCAGTTGAGGTGCCCATAAGCATTTCTGCGTCGGGATAATACTCCTTAACGATTTCTGCAAGACCGTCCTCAACATTTTTTCTGACCGACGGAGCGGAAAGAGTGAGTCTGTTGTCGCAATAAATCGGGGATTTGATACCCGAAGCCCATGTAAACGGGTCATCCGGCTTTAAAAATACTGCCTGAATTGACAACAGGTCTTTTGCGATTAATTCCTTTGTAATATTCATAATGTCCTCCTAAAAATAATCAACCGATAAATTCCTTACAGCATCTGCGATAAGCGGCAACCGGGTCGTCTGCCTGAGTAATAGGTCTGCCGACTACGATATAGTCCGAGCCGATTTCCTTTGCTTTTTCCGGAGTGGTAACACGAACCTGATCGCCTACCTCACCGTCGGCAAATCTGACACCCGGTGTAACCGTGATAAAGCTCTTGCCGCAATTATCTTTAACCATTCCTGCCTCAAGCGGTGAGCAAACAACGCCGTCAAGCCCTGCCTCTGCCGCATTTTTGGCATATTTAACGATAGTATCGTTGATTGACGCATTGATTAACAACTCGTTTTGCATTCTCTCTTCGCTTGTTGAAGTGAGCTGTGTAACGGCGATAAGAAGCGGTCTTGTGCCGTCGGGTCTTGTCAAACCCTCGAGAGCAGCTTTCATCATATCAATTGTACCTGCGGCGTGAAGATTTGTCATATCAACATCAAGATTTGAAAGAACAGCCATTGATTTTTTAACAGTGTTCGGAATATCGTGAAGTTTTAAATCAAGAAAAATCTTGTGTCCTCTTTTTTTGATTTCGCGGACAATTGAGGGACCCTCGGCATAAAAAAGCTCCATACCGATTTTTACAAAAGGCTTTTCCTCGGTGAATTTGTCAAGAAAATCAAATGTTTGCTTTGCGCTTGCAAAATCGCAAGCGATGATTACATCCTTTCCCATCAGTCAACTACTCCTATAATATCACTTAATTTATCAATGCCGAGTTTTTCACATTCAATCGGCAATGTTTCTATAATTTCTTTGCAGACATACGGATTAACAAGATTTGCCGCACCTACCTGAACGGCGGTTGCACCTGCCATCATCATTTCAATGACATCCTTGGCGCTTGAAACGCCGCCGCAACCCATAACAGGAATATTGCAAGCCTTTGCAACCTGATAGACCATTCTTACTGCAACCGGAAATACCGCGTCGCCGCTGAATCCGCCCATTTTGTTTGCGATAACAGGCTGTCTGCGCTTAATATCAATACGCATACCGAGCAATGTGTTAATGAGACAAATACCGTCAGCGCCTGCCTCCTCGCACGCTTTTGCGATTGAAACAATATCGGTTACATTCGGGCTTAATTTAATAAACACCGGCTTTGTTGTGACCGCCTTAACGGCTCTTGTAACCTCTGCGGCGCATTGTGGATCTGTGCCAAAACTCATACCGCCGCCGTGAACATTCGGGCAGGAAACGTTAACCTCTAAAATACCGACCTGTTCTTCTTTATCAAGAAGACTGCATGTGTATGCATAATCGTCAACACTGAATCCCGACACATTGGCGATAACCTTTTTATGAAAATACTTTTTCATCTCGGGCAACTCGTGTTCAATAACATGATGAACGCCCGGATTTTGCAAACCGACTGCGTTTATCATACCGTTTTTGCACTCCGCTATACGCGGTGTCGGATTGCCGAAACGCGCGTCCTTTGTTGTGCCCTTGAATGAAAATGAGCCGAGAATATTAATATCGTAAAAATCTTTGAACTCGTTGCCGAAACCGAATGTGCCCGATGCCGGAACGATGGGATTATCCATTTGCATACCGGCAAGATTAACCGATAAATCTACCATATAATCTCCTCCTTTTCAAGCACGGGTCCATCCTTACAAATTCGCTTGTTGCCGTATTTTGTTTTACAACTGCAACCCATACATGCGCCGAAACCGCAACCCATTCTTTCTTCAAAGCTGAACTGACCGTCCTTGTCGACAGCGTTATAAATTGCCTTAAACATAGGGAGCGGACCGCAAGTGTAAAAATAGTCAAAATCAATACCGTCAAGTGCATCGGTTACAAAGCCCTTGATACCGTATGAGCCGTCTGCTGTTGTAACAAATGTATCACAGCCGAGAGCTTTAAACTCCTGCTCATAAAACACCTCATCGACGGTATTAAAACCTAAAATCACAGTAGGAACCTGTCCGTTTGTGATAAGCGTTTTTGCAAGGTTATACATCGGCGGAACACCGACACCGCCGCCTATCAAAAGCGGCTTTGTCGATTTTGAAATATCATAGCCGTTACCGAGTCCTGTAAGAACATCAAGCACTGTGCCGATTTTGAGCGCCGACATTTGCTCTGTGCCCTCACCTACGACCTTATAAATAATCGTAATGCAATCTTCATCATAATCGCAAACCGAAATCGGGCGGCGCAAATACTTGCCGTCAAGCGCAATATTTATAAACTGACCCGGGGCGGTGATATATTCCGTATCGCCCTCAAGCACCATTTTGTAAACATCCTTGGTGAGCGGCTCATTAGATAAGATTTTATATTTATTTTGTTTATACATAGAATAATCCTTAAATCAGCTTTTATTACTCTGCATCAATTGTAGAAACGCCCAAGGTAATTTCCTCGAGAACATCAAGCAGAACTTTAACAGTATCGAGCGATGTAAACATCGTGACATTATTATCAACAGCCGCGCGGCGGATTTCGCTGCCGTCCGAATGTGAGTCGCCTGCATTAATATCAATTGTATTGATAACATATGCGATATGACCCTGACGGAGAGCCTTCAAAATCTCATCGCTGTCGTCGGCGGTGAGCTTTTGTCTGACGCGAGTTCTTATACCGTGTTCCTTAAGATATTTTGCCGTGCCCTCTGTAGCCTCTATATTAAATCCGAGGTCATAAAAGCGTTTGATAAGCGGCAAAGCCGTCGGCTTATCCTGATCGGCGATTGTTACAAGAACTGTGCCGTAGTTTGAAACATGCATGCCAGACGCCTGAATTGCCTTGTAAAGCGCTCTTGTAAGGCTCTTATCGTAGCCGATTGCCTCACCTGTTGATTTCATTTCGGGTGAAAGGTATGTGTCCATACCCTTAAGCTTGCTGAATGAGAATGCCGGCGCCTTAACATACCAGCGCTTTTTCTCCTTTGGATAAACCTCGGTGTATCCCTGCTCTTTTAATGAGTGACCCAAAATAACCTGGGTAGCAATGTGAGCCATCGGAACAGATGTAGCCTTTGAAAGAAACGGAACTGTTCTTGACGAACGAGGGTTGACCTCAATTACATAAACATCGTCCTTTTCATCAGCGATAAACTGAATGTTATAAAGTCCGATAATACCGATTGCTTTGCCGAGTTTAACCGTATAATCAAGTATTTTGTCCTTAACAGCCTGTGAAACCGAGAATGTAGGATAAATTGAAATACTGTCGCCCGAATGGACACCTGTTCTCTCAACATGCTCCATAATACCGGGAACGAAGACATCCTTGCCGTCGCATATAGCATCAACCTCAAGCTCGCGTCCCATAATGTATTTATCAACAAGAACGGGTTGCTCTGTGTTGATTTCAACGGCCGTTTGCAGATAGTGGCGAAGAGACTCCTCGTTTGCGACAATTTGCATCGCTCTGCCGCCGAGAACGAACGACGGACGAACAAGAACCGGATAGCCGATGCTTTCGGCAACCTTAACGCCCTCTTCAATATCGGTTACGGCAAGTCCTTTTGGTTGCGGAATACCGAGATCGTTCATTACCTTTTCAAACGAATCTCTGTTTTCTGCTCTATCGATAGCCTCCACATCAGTACCGATAATCGGAACGCCGAGAGCATCAAGCGGAGGCGCAAGGTTTATTGCGGTTTGACCGCCGAGCGACACAACTATGCCGAGCGGATTTTCAAGACAAACAATATTCATTACATCCTCAACAGTGAGCGGCTCAAAATAAAGCTTGTCGGAGGTTGTATAGTCAGTTGAAACTGTTTCGGGGTTGTTATTTATAATAATTGCCTCATATCCTGCATCTCTGATTGACCAAATAGCATGAACAGTTGAATAGTCAAACTCAACACCCTGACCGATTCTGATAGGACCCGAGCCGAGAACGATAATCTTTTTCTTATCGCTGACTATCGACTCGTTTTCCTCTTCGTAGGTTGAATAGAAATAAGGAACATATGAATCGAACTCAGACGCGCACGTATCAATCATTTTATAAACCGGGAAAATATTGTTTTTCTTTCTTAATTTGAATATATCCGCCTCGGTCATTCGCCAGCACATACCGATGAATTTGTCAGAAACGCCCATTTTTTTGGCATCCTTGAGGACGGTTAAATCACCCGTATTTGCAACGATTGTTGATTCAAAATCGACAATATTCTTAAATTTTTCAAGGAAGAACATATCAATTTTAGTTGCATTATAAATCAGGTTGAGGTCTGTACCAAGCCTGATGAGCTGTGCAATTGCAAACAATCTGTCATCGGTGCCGTTCTTAATGTATTCAAGCAATTCTTCCTGAGTATATGAGTCAAATTTTTTATCATATAGGTGACAAACGCCGATTTCAAGTGAGCGAACAGCTTTAAGGAGCGATTCCTCAACAGTTCTGCCGATAGCCATAACCTCTCCTGTTGCTTTCATTTGAGTGTTAAGAGTATTGTTGGCATCTGCGAATTTATCAAACGGGAAGCGGGCAATTTTTGATACGACATAGTCGAGAGCCGGCTCAAACGAAGCAGGAGTGTTTGCGATTTGGATTTCGTCAAGATGCATTCCTACTGCGATTTTTGCCGAAACCCTTGCAATCGGATAACCCGAAGCCTTTGATGCAAGCGCTGATGAACGCGATACTCTCGGGTTAACCTCGATAAGGTAATATTGGAACGAAAGCGGATCAAGTGCAAACTGAACATTGCAACCGCCCTCAATTTTAAGCTCACGGATAATTTTGAGAGCAGAATCACGGAGCATTTGATATTCTTTGTTGGTAAGCGTTTGTGAGGGACAAACAACAACTGAATCGCCGGTATGAACGCCGACCGGGTCGATATTTTCCATATTACAAATAGTAATTGCGGTGTCATTTGCATCGCGCATTACTTCGTATTCGATTTCTTTGTATCCCTTGATTGATTTTTCGACAAGCACCTGATGCACGGGAGAAAGAGCAAGCGCATTTTTGAGCATAAGCTTACATTCTTCTTCATTATAAGCAAAGCCGCCGCCTGTACCGCCGAGTGTAAAAGCAGGGCGGAGAATAACCGGATAACCTATATCGTTGGCAGCCTTAAGACCCTCTTCGAGGGTGTTTGCGATTTCCGACGGCAATACCGGCTCGCCGAGCGACTCGCAAAGTTCCTTGAACAATTCTCTGTCCTCTGCTCTTTCGATAGCTTCAAAATTAGTGCCCAAAATCTCAACATCGCACTCCTGCAAAACGCCTTTTTTAGCGAGCTGAACAGCAAGGTTGAGTCCTGTTTGACCGCCGAGTGACGGTAAAATTGCGTCGGGTCTTTCGTGTCTGATTATACGAGCGACATATTCAAGATTGAGCGGCTCCATATAAACCTTGTCGGCAATATCGGTGTCGGTCATAATTGTTGCAGGGTTTGAGTTGATGAGAACAACCTCATAGCCCTCTTCTCTGAGTGCAAGACAGGCTTGTGTGCCGGAGTAGTCAAATTCTGCAGCTTGTCCGATAACAATCGGACCTGAGCCGATTACAAGTACCTTATGTATATCAGTGCGTTTTGGCATATTACTCAGCCTCCTTTGCCATCAAATCAATGAATTTATCAAACAAATATGCGCTGTCCTGCGGACCGGGTGCTGACTCCGGGTGATACTGAACAGAAAACAGCTTGTTTTCTGCTGATTCAACGCCCTCTGCCGTATCGTCGAGTAGGTTTTTATGAGTCAATGTAAGCTGTGTTCCCTCAAGTGACTTTACATCTACTGCATATGAATGGTTTTGAGAGGTAATTTCAATTTTGCCTGTTTCAATATTCATAACAGGATGATTTCCGCCTCTGTGACCGAATTTCATTTTAAATGTTTTTGCGCCGAGAGCAAGCGAAATCATTTGATGTCCGAGGCAAATGCCGAAAATCGGAAGCTGACCGTGGAGTTCTTTAACAACATTGATAACGGGTTGAACATCCTCCGGGTTTCCCGGGCCGTTTGAAAGAAACAACCCGTCGGGTTGCATTTTCATAATTTCGTCAGCCGAAGTGTCAAACGGAACAACTGTTACATTACAGCCTTTTTCATTGAGTTTGCGGATAATATTGTGCTTAATGCCGCAGTCAATTGCAACAACATCGTATTTATGATTAGGTGTTCTTGAATACCAACGCTTTTTACATGAAACGCGAGAGACCATATCAGTCGGTATCTGATAATCGCGCACCATCTGAAGAGCATCGACAAGCGGCTTGTTTGCATCGCAAATCATAACTTTTTGTGAGCCTTCGTCACGGATTATTCTTGTAATCATTCTTGTATCAACGCCGCTGATGCCGGGAATATCATATTCCAAAAGCACTTCGGACAATGTTTTTGTATATCTGAAGTTAGACGGCAAATCGTTATATTCTCTGACGATAAGGCCGCCCATTGTCGGAACTTTTGTTTCGTAATCCTCGTCGGTCATGCCATAGTTTCCGATAAGAGGATATGTCATACAAACCATTTGGTCGGTATATGACGGGTCGGAAATAATCTCCTGATAACCGACCATTGATGTGTTGAACACAAGCTCGTTTATGGCGGTAACATCTGCGCCAAAACCGTAGCCGTAAAACTCTTTTCCGTTTTCAAGCACAATTTTTTTATCATATGGCTTCATATACTATTTCTCCTTTACAAACAGTCAATATATTTTCACCCTGAACCTGCCAATTTTCAAATGGGGTTGCTCTGCCCATTGTAACAAAATTCTCGGGATTAACAGTCCATTTTTTATCAAGATCAAGCAGTGCCAAATCGGCAGGCTGACCGACCTTAATTTCTCCGCCGGGGAGCGAAAAGATTTCGCGCGGCTTGACCGACATCAAATCAATAAGTTTTTCAAGTGTTATAACGCCGTTTTTTACAAGTTTTGTATAGAGAACAGCAAATGCTGTTTCAAGTCCGACAACGCCCATTGCCGATTTTTCGAGACCTTTTGATTTTTCCTCTGCGGAATGAGGCGCATGGTCGGTTGCAATTACATCAATCGTGCCGTCGCACAAGCCCTCAATCAATGCCGCCTTATCCTCTGCCGAACGGAGTGGCGGATTCATTTTAAATCTGCCGTTCTCCTGCAAATCATCATCGCACATTGTCAGATAATGCGGACCTGTTTCGCATGTGACCTTTACGCCGTTTGCCTTTGCTTTGCGGATAATATCAACGCTTTCCTTTGTTGAAATATGACAAACATGATAGTGACAGCCCGTTTCCTTTGCAAGCTCACAATCGCGCGCTATTTGCTCATATTCGCTTGCGGAACAAATACCCTTGTGATTGTGCTTTTTGCAATATTCGCCGTCGTGAATGTATCCGCCGTGCAGCAAATCGTTAACCTCACAGTGCGCCGAAATAATTTTGTTCAGTTTTGCACAGCGGAGCATTGCCTCTTTCATACAATCAGCGGTTTGAACTCCCGTACCGTCATCCGAAAAGCCAACAACCTTATCGGCAAGTGAGGTAAAATCGACAAGTTCTCCTCCGCCTTTTCTACCCTTTGTGATTGACGCAAAGGGGTAAACATTGATAACGGCATCCTTATCAATAATATCCGTTTCAGCCTTAAGATTTTCAACACAGTCGGGAACAGGATTAATATTCGGCATCGGGCACACTGCGGTGTAACCGGCTCTTGCAGCGGCTGAGGTACCGCTTTTAATCGTTTCCTTATAAGAAAAACCGGGCTCACGAAGATGAACATGAACATCAACGAAACCCGGTATTAAAAACTTGTCCTGTGCATTGAAAACACGATCTACTCCATTAGCAGAAATGGAGGTACCTATTGCGTCTATTAAAGAATTTTTGATTAAAACATCGTTTTTTACAAATCCGTCTCCCATATAAACGAGAGCATCTTTAACTAGAATAGTCATAATGCACGCCCTTTCTAGGTCTATATTATATGATAAATCGAGAGTATAGTCAATAACAAATC
>ERZ1034626.2440-NODE-2440-length-11008-cov-4.638364_pt1 | contig 11008 bp, 9 predicted proteins | sample MGYA00520652_ERZ1034626 | MGnify/ENA primary metagenome ERZ1034626 (study PRJEB33766, sample SAMN09781765) | gut metagenome | biome: gut microbiome | host: Homo sapiens | place: Madagascar | study: EMG produced TPA metagenomics assembly of the PRJNA485056 data... | reverse complement strand
GTACATTCTGATCCTGATCCTCAATATAGGATAATCCAGTAATCCCCTCACAGTAATCACGGATATGCTGTTCATCGATGAGATACGCTTTTGCCTGCTCATATAAAGAGCTGTCCGAAAAACGGATCTCCTCTGTGACAGCTCCATTGCGATAGGCCTCGCCATAAATCTGTCCAACCACATCCGGTTCCCATTCTGTGATATATTTTCCTTCTTTTACATAGTAATTATCTGCCGTCGCCGTACAGTCCGGCAAAAGCAATGTGCCATCCGCCTGATGTGTCTTGCTGATTTCAGCCGTAGTCACCCCGAAATAATTATAATTGATAAAAGATCCAAAACCGCTCTCACCATTATTATAAGAAGAATTTCCCCATGTCGTATCTATAAAATAATATGCGCCATCAAGCTGCACAAGATTCCACGCATGCGTATCTCCCTCCGCAGTTCCCGTCACGACAACAGCCCGTATTCCTAAAAGAGACAACAGATACTGCGTGGCATTTGCATACCCCTGACAGACTGTTTTCTTATTTAAAAAGACACTGATAATGTTCTGGTTCTGTTCCGTTCCCATTTCATACTCAATGTTTCCAGCCAGATATTCGAAAACATATTTTGCCTTTTCATAATCTCCCCAGGATGAATCCACATTTTTTAATATGGAATCCACCACTGAATCGATCCGGCTCTGATAGGAATCACGCTCATCACGATCCACTGTATAGCTTGGCGAAAAATCTATACTGACCGTCTTTTTCCCCATCGTGTACTGCGTATAGTTATATCCGGATACCCAGAAAATCCCCCCGTGGTCTGCTATGACAGAACGATATGCTTTCTCTAATACCTTTTCGTCACAGGTACTTACCGGAACCTTTGAATCATGTGTCATAATAATCCGATATATCTCATCATAGACTGTCTGTTGCTCCGTTGAGAGAGTTTCGTAAGCATATCCATGCGATACTTTTGCCTCCGGTGTTTCATTTTCCGTACCTGTTTCCTGACTCTCTTTTATATGTTTCTCTATTGTGCCGGAATCTGCTTTGGATTTTGCATTTTTCTGTTCTACATGAACCTGGCTTTGTATCTGTCCCGGAGGTGTGAAAGAATCATGAAATACTCCGGTATATCGGATCACTGCGCCTGCTAACACCGCTAAAATCATACATTTAAGCAGTGTATGTCTTTTTCTTCTTTTCACACTTCCCCCTTAAAGTGAAAAATATGCCTTTACAAGTTCCGTCAATGCTTCCTGGTCTGCTGCTCCCATCAATTCTCTCGCCGAATGCATTGCCAGAAGCGGGATACCGATATCTACCGTTTTTACCGGCAATAATGCAGATGCAATAGAACCAAGTGTTCCGCCCCCTGCCATATCTGAACGGTTCACAAACTTCTGATATGGGATTTTTTTCAGATCACAGATCTGCTGAATAATTGCAATTGCCTCACAGTCTGTCGCATAGGACTGGGAACATGCCTCCTTGATACAGAAGCCGCTTCCAAGCACCGGTTTATTAGTAATATCCATTTTGCCTGCCTGATTTGGATGCAGACCATGTGCAACATCTACGGACAACAGCATGCTCTGATACAACAGTTCCGGAGCACTCTCCCCCGCTCCACAGGCTTTTAGAATTCGGAGTAACATATCGTGAAGCAATATAGATCCCGCTCCCTGTTTACTGCGGCTTCCAATCTCCTCGTGATCAAACAGTGCGATCAGATTAATACCGTCTTTCCTTTCCGCATCTATGATACCGGATACCAATGCTGCACAGGATGTCAGGTTATCCAGTCTTGGAGATGAGATAAAATCATCCTCTAAGCCGACATACTCCGGCTGTTCCCTGCAATATACCGTCAGTTCAAAATCTAAAATATCTTCTTTTGCAACAGACAGTTCTTTTGCAAGAAAACCTAAGAAATAATCAGCACATGTTTCATTTTCTGCAAGTAATCCTGCAACCGGGATCATATCGATCTGCTTATTCAGCTCCACACCCTTATTCACTTCGCGATTCATATGGATTGCAAGATTTGGGATCGTGAGCAGATTCTTTTGGGATGCAAAATATTTTAATTCCGGTGTAAACGGATCATTCCCTCTTACTGCCACACGTCCTGCCACACCAAGTGGTCTGTCTAACCATGTATTTAAAATTGCACCTCCATACACCTCAATGTTAACCTGTGCATAGCGATTCGTTACAACATCACATGACGGTTTAATTCTAAGACATGGAAAATCCGTATGTGCCGCTGCGATCCGGACTGCAGGCTTTTTTTCTTTTTTCATCTCATCCGCAGGAATCGAAAATGCAAACAGTGTGGTATCATGATGATCCACATAATAGCGGCCACCTGCTTTTACATTCCATTCTTCTTCATAAGCTATCTTTTCAAAACCGGCATCTGCTAAACGCTTTTCACATGCCTTTACCACGTGTACCGGAGATACTCCCTCTTTTAATAAATCAAATAAAACTGTTTTCTCGTTCATTGTAGTTCCTCTTTTCCTGTAATACTGATTAAAACCATCCCTATTTTACTATAAAATCAGAAAGATTACATCCTTTATTTTATTTCTCTGGGTTTTATGGTACAATATGCGTAAGCAATGAGCAGTGCCACATGAAAATGAACATAATATGAAAGAGGTATACCGCATGTTAGCGCTCAATATCCCGGAACTCAAAAATTTTATGAACCAGCTTCTGTGTTCAGATACATTCGACCACTTTCTGTTAAAGGAAGCAACCATACAAAAAGATGCCGTATGGAATTTTGACGGAACGATCACACCGGACTTTTTTTCAAAAGAAGAATTAGAAGAACAGGGCTTATCTGACCTTGCATTCCTTCCTTATGGCAGAGTGCGCCAGCACTGTTTCGACCTGATCAAAGGAAAACGTACTCCTAATTATTTCAAATTTGTATTTCTGCTGTCACCGGATAATCTGTCCCGGACACTTGCCAGCATCCAGACTTCTTTTACCCCACAGGATGTAACAGGGATGTTTTTGAATCTGAAGTTCCAGAATGGAAGTCTTATGCTCACAACCGGCGTATCTTATCGTATTTTTTCTACCGATAAATCCTTAGAACACGAATGGGACAGACTCGTCGAGATTTTTCTCAAAAACCACGATATTGTTATTGAGAAATTAGGTTGAAAAATATCCTCTTTTTTCCTTTACTTTTCAAAATTGTTATGATATGCTCTAACTAGCTGTAAATACAGCCAGTAATATTTTTTGGAGGTACTTTTCAATGAACAAAGGTACAGTAAAATGGTTTAACAACCAAAAAGGATACGGATTCATCTCTGACGAGCAGGGCAATGATGTATTCGTACACTACTCAGGTCTGAACATGGAAGGTTTCAAATCCCTCGAAGAAGGCGCTACTGTAGAATTCGAAGTAGTAGAAGGCGCTAAAGGACCTCAGGCAACCAACGTTACAGTAGTAAAATAATTACTACCAGCACAATCAGTAGTTTCACATGTACCTTTTTCTTTTTAAATAGAACCAGTTTTTATTTGTTAGATTAAGATATTGTAAACAATGGATTTAAAAAAGAGTGTCGGCTTTCCGGCACTCTTTTTTATGTAATAGGATTCTTTCTTGTGTAGTCCATTCAAACTGGTCTGCTCAATTTTCACCTGACTGGCATTTTAAAATAAACCAGTGTGCGTTTAAGATATGCATAAATAAATGACAGATAATATCGGTCATAAGAAACGTATGAGGAGAAAAGAAATATGAGCACAACATCTACAACTACTGTAAAAACAGAAAATTCAATCGGTCAGGTACAGTTTCTGACCATCACAGCACTTTTCATTGCATTAACTTATGTATTTACCGCATTTGTCAATGTCAGACTTCCGATCACTGCAAACGGCGGACTGATCCATCTTGGCAATGTTCCGCTTTTTATCTGCGCCATTTTATTTGGCAAAAAAAGTGGTGCACTTGCCGGCGGTATTGGCATGGGACTCTTTGACCTTCTCTCCGGCTGGACAGCATGGGCACCTTTTACATTTATCATCGTAGCGATTATGGGATATGTTGTTGGTGCGATCACGGAAAAACACCACGGACTCGGTTTTGATGCACTCGCCATCGCTGCTGCCTGCGTGATCAAAGTAGTCGGCTATTATATCGCAGAGGGTATCATCTACGGCAACTGGATTGCACCGGTTACTTCCATTCCGGGAAATCTGTTTCAGATCGGTGTTGCAGCCGTTGTAGTCCTGATCGTCATCGAGCCTTTACGCAAAGCAGCAAACAAAATTATTTTCAAATAAAGTTTCATTTGAAAATAGCATTTTTCACTCAAACTTGTAATGCCCAAAAAACGGGCGGGAATGGAGATTAGTATTAATATGTATAAGATCATGACCCCCGGACCGGTTCAGGTTCCGGAACCAGTAAGACATGCACGCAGTTTTGCCTGCACAAATCCTGATCTGGATGAAAAATTTTATGATTTTTATAAAGAAACCTGCGAACTGATCAGCAGCCTCCTTGGCACGAAAAACGAAACGCTGATCTTAGATGGTGAAGGGATTTTAGGACTGGAAGCTGCATGTGCTTCCCTGACAGAACCGGATGATAAAGTTCTTGTCATCGACAACGGTATCTACGGAAAAGGATTTGCAGATTTTGTCAGCATGTACGGTGGTATTCCGGAAATCTACCATGCTGATTACGAAAATACTCTGGATGTGGATGCACTTGCAGAATATTTAAAAGATCATCACGATTATACTTATGCCACTGTTGTACACTGCGATACCCCAAGCGGCATGTTGAATGATATCAGCAGAATCTGTCCACTGCTCAAACAGTACGGCATCTTAACGGTCGTTGACTCCGTTTCCGGTATGTTTGGCGAAAAAGTATGTGTCGATGATTTTCAGATCGACCTTCTCTGCGGCGGCTCACAGAAAGCAGTCTCCGCACCTCCGGGACTTACCTTTGTTGTGGTAAGTGATGCCGCAAAAGAAAAAATGAAAAACCGTAAAACTCCGATTGCATCTTTCTACGCAAACCTGATGGCATTCGACGGTTACTACGAGAAAAAATGGTTTCCATATACTATGCCGATCAGCGATATCTACGGTCTGCGCGCTGCATTTAATCTGATCGCCGAAGATGCGACTTTGTATGAACGCCATGCAAGGATCGGTTCTGCTACAAGAGCAGCCGTAAAAGAAGCGGGTTTAAAACTCCATCTGCAGAGCGGTTTTTCAAACACTGTAACTGTTTTTGACATTCCGCAATGTACTGATGCTAAATCTATCCTTGATACAATGCGAACAAAATATAATATCATGCTTGCCGGATCTTTTGATGAACTCTCCGGTAAAGTGATCCGTATCGGTCATATGGGGGAAAATGCAAGGTTAGAGCATATGGTTCCTACTTTAGAAGCTCTCTCTGCTACCCTGACTGAACTTGGTGTCACGCTTAAGGGAAATCTTGCAGATCTGTTTTTGAAGTATTATAGAAAAAAAGAGGCCTAATTGGCCTCTTTCTTTTCCTCTAAACGCTCTCTGATCTGCTGCATTCTGCCGTCTAACTGTGAGATCAGCTCCGCACAAAAGCAGAGATCCTGTGAGATCACCTGTGCATTTTCAATGTCCTTTTTGTATTTTAATTTATGCTCTAAACTTGCCCAGAAATCCATGGCGATCGTTCGAAACTGCACTTCCACACGCATCATCTTTTTCTCATTTGTCAAAAAAATCGGTACTTCAAGGATCAGATGCAGACTGCGGTAACCATTCGGTTTGGGATGACTGATATAATCTTTCTTCTTGATCAGCTTGATATCATCCTGTTTTTCCAGATAATCCGCTAATGTATAAATATCATCGGGAAATGAGCAGATAACACGGACACCTGCGATATCATTCAGATTCTTCTCGATATTATCTACGGAAAATGGAATCTCCTGACGCTTCATTTTCTTCATAATACTGTCCGGTTCTTTGATCCTGCATTTTATCGATTCGATCGGATTCCTGCTGTTTTGTACAGATAACTCTGTGTTCAATACGTCAAGTTTTGTCCTCACCTCTAACATTGCACATTCGTACTGCATCATCAGACAGCGAAACTTCTGTAGTTCTTCAATATCCCCAAAAACATGATCCAGTTCCTTGACTGTTTCAATATCCATGTATTCCATTTGACTTTCTCCTTAGAATCGTTCTTTTGTAACAGCTTCTCCTGACCTGCTACTCTTTCATTACTATTTTACCATACTTTTACGGAAAAGTTATCTAAACTTCTGTGAAGATTTCGGATTATATAATATTTTTACATAAGAGGTGCAAACAAACGCAAGAAACACTGTGTTCCCCGCAAAACAGCAGACCTTCCGCTCTTATATTTTTCTGTAACTTCCGTGCTTTCTGCAAAAATATGTTCAAAATCCTGACGAATCTCCCCTACGGCGTCACAGTTATATAAAAAGGCTCCATTTTCAAAATGAAGGTACAAACTCCGGTAATCCATATTAATGGTGCCACAGGTTGCCGCCTCTCCATCGCAGACACATTGTTTAGCATGGATAAATCCCGGCGTATACTCATAAATACGCACCCCTTGGCGCACGAGTCCTGCATAATAAGAACGTGTTACTTTATAGATCAGTTTCTTATCCGGGATCCCCGGTGTCACGATCCGCACATCCACACCACGCTTTGCGGCAAGTCCAAGAGCACGGTTCATCTCATCTGTGATGATCAGATACGGTGTTGTAAAATAAATTTCTTTTTTGGCATGTGCGATAAGATTCATATAAACGCTCTCTCCCACATGTTCATCATCTAATGGACTATCCGCATACGGCTGGATAAATCCCTCCTGTTTTACTTTATAATCTGTCACCGGCAGGTACTTCTGATAATCCTGGTCTGTCTTTTTTACAACATTCCACATTTCAAGGAACATAACCGTAAGACTTTTTACAGCATCTCCTTCTAAACGGATGCCGGTATCTTTCCACCGTCCATACGGATGTGTGACATTAAAATATTCATTTGCAAGATTGTACCCTCCGGTAAATCCCACTTTTCCATCGATCACTGTAATTTTTCTGTGATCGCGGTTATTCATAAATACCGATAATACTGGAATAATCGGATTGAATACACGGCAGGCAATTCCATTCTCCTCCATACGTTTTCTGAAATCATGATTGATAAATCCAATGCTTCCAACATCATCATAGAAAATACGTACTTCAACTCCATGCACTGCCCGGTCTTTTAACACGTTAAAAATCCGTTCAAAAGATTCTGCCTGCTCGATGGCATGATACTCCATAAATATAAAATGCTCTGCTTTTTTCAAATCTGCAAGCTGTGCCTCTAACCCCTGTGACGCATCCGCATAAAATTCAATATCTGTATTGTGATAAACCGGATAATGACCATATTTCCAGATGTACTCTGTCTGGTTTGCTATTGACAGATCTTTTTTCTGAAGCATTTTTACGACAGTCTCATCACTTTCTAAAAATGGGAAAAGTTCACTGTCAATGCCCTCATAACGTTTTTTCATATTTCTGGTCAGATTTGACCTTCCAAATAGTGCAAATACACACAGACCAAATACCGGAAATGCAGTAATGACCAACATCCATGGTACTTTAAATGCCATGTTTCCATGCATTCCATATATGGCAAATACAACCGAGACCGCGATCAACGTGGAAAAAAGAGAAATTGCTGCCGAATAATTATTCAGCCATATAAAAAGACTGATGATCCATATGACCTGAAGCAATACGCTGATACCAACAAAAATCAATCTTCCTACACTGTTTTTTACTGATGTTTTCTGTTCTGTTCTCATAATATTGAAAAATACCACATAATTTTACTCATGTGGTATTTTTTCCTCCGTTTCTGATTTATTTTTAGTTACGTGCATTCATTTTATCTTTTACATTTGCATCCACTTTTCCAAGATACCCTACCAGCTCATCGGATACATTCACAATGCGCTCTGTTGCCTGATCACACTGTTCAACGATCTGCTGGAATTCTTCCATGTTTTCTGTTGTTACTTTCGCACTCTCGGCATTCTGTTCTGCAAACTCTGTCAAAGATGTGATTCCACTTTCAATTACCGTCTTATGATCGTCTAACACATTTACTTCTTCGCTGATTCCATCCACAGCATCGCTTGTATTCTTGATCTCCTCATTCAGGGAACGGAAAATTTCTTCCGTATCATGAATCTTCTCATTCTGTTTCACAAACGCTTCTGATACTTTCTGCGTGATCTCCACACTGACGTTTGAATTATCAATCAATGTATTGACGATCTGATTGATCTGTTCTGTTGATTCCCTTGACTGGTCAGCTAATGTACGGATCTCTTCTGCAACAACTGCAAATCCTTTTCCATGTTCTCCGGCTCTTGCAGCTTCAATACTTGCATTTAAAGCTAAAAGATTTGTCTGATTTGAGATTCCGGCTATGATCTCTGTTGCTGTGCGGATCTCCTGTGCAGACTGGTTTGTCAGATCTGTCTGCTGTCTTACATTTTCAATCGCAACACCGCTCTCCTTACTGATATTTACAAGTTCCTCCATGATTGCTTCTGCTGCCTCGTTGCTTTCTTTCATGTGCTCTGCACTTTTTGCAAGCATCGATACATTCTCTGCAATCTTATCGATCGTTCTGCTGATAGCATCGATCTTCTCTTTCATATCGACTGTGTGATCAGCCTGTGAGATCGTATTATCCGTAATAGTAGTCACTGCCTGCTCTGTCTGATCCAGTGAAGCTGTCATACTCTTAAAAATATGCTTAAAATCCTCTGAAACCTCACCAAGTTCCTTTGTTGCTTTCTTTATTCCCAGTACAACCTGTGAAAATGAAGTGATCGACTCCTGAAACGTACGCACAAGCTGTCCGACTTCTCCATCTTTCTCTGCAAGTTTATTTGCTTTCTTAGCAACACCACCGGAAAGTTCCACCTCTGAGCCATCACTCATAAGCTGTCTGAATGCATCCAGGAGTGTTTTGATTAATGCAAAAACAATGCCAAAAAACAGTACAGTTGCAAGACAGATCAGTATCATTGCAACCATCGTACCGATCACGCCATTTTTCAGCAGCTCAAGTACTACAATCTGCCATACTGCCATAATCAGGAAAAATACAACAAAAACACCCATTAATCTTTTCCATGCCATTTTCTTTGTGTCACCCATTTTTATCCTCCAGCTATGTTATTGTCTGAGACTGCTCCACCACAGGTGGATCCGTCTGTTTTGATTTCTGCATGACTTTATTCTCATACATCGCATGATCCGCTTCACGGAACACTGCTGCAAATAAATCTATACTGTCTGTTTCATGGAATGCGATTCCTCTTGCAATCTGTATCTTCTGTTCATACTTTGTATTATTTTTATTGAAAACAATAATACCATTATCAAAGTTTGCCAGCAGTTCCTCGCATTCTGTCTGTTTGGGCTGTTCGATGATGATCACAAACTCATCACCACCGATCCGGTATACAGTATGATCTTTAAATCCTTTTTGGATCAGTCTGCTTGCATCCCGGATGAGCATATCCCCAAATTCATGTCCAAAATTGTCATTGATCTTTTTGAGATTATTGATATCCATGACCACAACTGCATATTTCATATTCTCGGCTGCCGCGCGTTTATCCAGTTTATCCACATACTCCTTATATGCCGCCTTGTTAGCAACACCCGTCAGGGCATCTGTATACGCCTGTTCATTTACATAATCGATATAATGCCGCAGATGATTGACCATCTGCTGTACACTGTCTGCAAGCACTCCAACTTCATCTTTTGACTCACAGTCAATGTTGACATCAAGATCACCGCCTGCAACTTTCTGTGCTGCTTCCGTAAGTTCTTTGAGCGGTCGTATCATTTTTCTGGTAACATGTATTGTGAGCACGACTGAAAAAATCATTATCACAACGGTTGAAACCAGAAACAGACGTATAATACGGCTGCTTAATTCATTAATCTCCTGCACCGGTGCTGTAACAGCAAACAGCATACCATTTTCCAGCTGCCTTGCCGTCATTTCTTTCTTTGTTCCCTCAAGCTTATAACTGACCAGACTATCCTGTCCTGCTTTTTTGATCAGTAAATTTAACACCTTTCTGATCTTTCCGTGTACACTTCCCTCAGCAAGTCCCTCCGGATAATCATGATGGTAATAAAGAGCACCATTTGTTCCTGCCAGAAAAGCATAACCGCTCTGATAAATCTGTACGGAATCTACCTTTTCCTTCAATAGTGCCATGTCAATATCCATGCCCAGAACACCAATAAAATCTTCATCCTGATATATCGGCACCACATACGAAATGATCCAGTCATTTTTATTCAGATTGTTATACGGTTCCATCCAGAAAGCGTCTTCGTTCTCAAGAGCTTCATAGTACCATCCGACATTCTGTGTGTCATCTTTTGTATATTTTGAAAAATCAACCAGAGAATCTTCGTTAACATCACCTTTTTCATCCCTATACCAGAAAAACCCTGTCTGGTCATCGGCAATTTCAGGATTAACTCTCATATATACTCCACGTGATCCTTCTGTATTTTTCACGGTATGTAGTGAAACTTCCTGTACTTTTTTTACAAAGGCATCCACATTGTCCCTGCCTGTACCACCAATTCCGAGTGCGTTATACTGCTCTATCGTATAATCCCTGATCGTATTCACGGACTGTTCAATCCCCGTCAGTGCTGCATCAATCTCCTGTGCCTTATCTTCACAGAACAGATTCATAAACTGTGTGGAATCCTCATTTACAAGTTTATGCGTATATAAAAACCCAACATATCCCAGTGCCAACGCTGTAAGAAGTACACAGCCTACCGTCAAAGCCAGAAATTTAGACTGTAAAGACCTCATCGGCAATCCTCTCTCCTCTTTCTGATATATGTTCTATTATATGCATTTTGTCATAAATT
>ERZ1034626.2428-NODE-2428-length-11073-cov-43.995825_pt1 | contig 11073 bp, 11 predicted proteins | sample MGYA00520652_ERZ1034626 | MGnify/ENA primary metagenome ERZ1034626 (study PRJEB33766, sample SAMN09781765) | gut metagenome | biome: gut microbiome | host: Homo sapiens | place: Madagascar | study: EMG produced TPA metagenomics assembly of the PRJNA485056 data... | reverse complement strand
ATCTGATGAAAAGCAGCAGGGCGAAAGATGCCTGCGCTTGGCTTCTGCAGCAAACTGGAAACAATGAACAATCAATTTTAATCTAAGTTTGCCGGACATCCAGACTTGTAACTATTAAGAATTATGAAGAGAACATTACTTGCTTCAGCTTTCGCAGTCATGGCTTTGGCTGCCAGTGCACAGGTTTCAGAAGTAACCAAGATGAAGGGCGATGGTTTTGGTTTTATCCCAAAGAGCCTCACTACCACTGGCGTCATCACTCCTTATTCAACCATCGGAGTTGAATATCATAGCAATGACAACCAGACTGCAGAGTTCACAGTTTATGATGCTTCCTTTAATGTAGCGAAAACTTTCAGCTACGAGCCTAAGGTGTTCAAGGTTAAACGTGTGCCAATGAAGGCATTGGCCGATTTCAAGACCAAGGAGGTTCTTGATAAAGGTTCTGAGAAAGAATCTTTTAGACCTGTTTTTGGAGTCTACGATTATGAAAAAGGTTTTCTGGTTCCTGTTACGACGATGGATGAATTCAAGGCTGCTATTGCCAAGATGCTGAGTGGAGAAACTGTGGATTTCTTTACTGATGACAGTGGCAATTTTGCCTTCCGTTTGTTAAGTGATAAGTTGTACATTGACGGATGGGGAGATGATGGTGTCAGAGTTAGAGAGAGTTTCTATTATTATAATTCTTCAGACAATAGACTTTATAGGGTAGAGAATCTCCTGAAGCTAGTAGAGGTTGATACTTCTAATTTGGCTTGGAAGGAGGATGATAGCCGTAAAAGTGATGAGATTAAGATTACAGAGAGTATCTATCAGACAGAGGTGTATGATTATGATGTAAACTGTAATGAGAGTTCTGATGTATATCTTTCTCAGAATGTGTTTAACAATGATGATAAGTATGAGTATCTGGTGAAAAGCTATAGAGAGGTATCTAAGCCAACAGATCCAACGGGTTCATACCAGCCTGGCTTAATAGTTGTAAATGGTATTGAGAACGGTAAAATCGTTCTAACCAAGGACGTACAGGATATGTACTATGAGTCTTATCTTGTAGTAAAGGATGAGGACGGAAAGGATCTGTTCACCGTGCCAAATGGTGGTTACAAGGATGATTTTACCATCTATCGTGCCAACGGCAAGACTTTTATCAGTAATTATGAAAGCCAGGGCAATGGTTTAGGACAGTATGTTATCTATCTGCTCGACAAGACTGATACCGGCATCACAGAGCTTGCCCGCACCCAGGCGGTGAAGTCTGCCAAGACCTTCAATATGGCTGGCATGCTGGTAGGCAAGAATGCCAAGGGCTTGGTTATCCAGCAGGGTGGCAAGAAATACTTTAACAAGTAGCTCTTGGACTTTTGACACACCCTCATCTTTCATGATAAACTCAGGTCGGGCTTGATGCCCGATCTGAGTTTTCACAGTTTAAATGGTAACGTCTGTAGAGTCGCTTCCCTCAGAACCCGTACCCTGCGAACCGCTGCCGCCAGCGTTTTCACCGCCCTGGCTGGTATTGCCGCTGTCACTACCGCCACCGCTGTTACCACCGCCACCACTGTTACCACCATTGCCGTCATCGGTGTCGTTCTTGTCAGAAGAAGTCACCTGCTTCACCACCTTACCGTTTCGGTCGTAGCAAGTGATGTTGACGCTAGTCTTGGCGAGCTCCTCCTTGATTTCGGAGTTTGGCACGAAGATGATGTAGCGGCGGTTGATGAGCGAAGAGCTCACCTTGTTCACATCCTCTACGGCGGTAGAGTTCAGACCGAATCGGAGGGAGCCGAGTCCCGGTACAGCCACGGAGTGACCCTCGGTGGCCCATGCGGTGATGACTGCTCCGATGGCACCCCAGGCGGCGTTGATCACCTGCTTGGCGAGTCCGCTGCGCACGGCAGCTTCCTCGATAACCTTACTCTGGGTAAGCTGACCGTAGAGGTCTGCCTGCATAACGTATGCCCACTTCTGCTTACCCTTCTCAAAAGCGACGTTGCGCTCAATAGCTTTTACTTTGATACCCATAATTCAAATAGTTTTTTTAGTGAATAATTTAAATTTCAATAAACTCGATTTCTGTGGTTGATTCAGTTTTGCCTGACTCGAATTTAGTGGTTAATTCAGTTTCAGTCTAGCTCGATGTCGTGAAAGATTCGAGCACTACATGCAGCTCGTAACTCCGAGTGATGTGCAGAGTGCAGTGAGTACAGTCACGATGATCTGCAGAATTGATTTCCATGTTTCCTTTTTCATTTTTGTTCATTCCTTTCTTTTTAGTGAATAATCCAGTTTCTGTATCGGGCATCCCCTCCATGCAGTTCCGCGGTATCCTGCCCGGCAGCGAGCCCCATCAATGAGTTTCATTGACGATGCAAAGATACAACATTTTTGGGCGAAATGCAATAGTTGTCCCGGCATTTGAATCGGCTTGTCCCGGCAGTTGTGAAGTGAGGCATGAAATCCCCTTCGATAGAGCTGCCGTTTCCTGCGTCGCGACGCAGGAAATATTACGTGGCGACGCAGGAATTGCTACGTGGCGACGCAGGAAAAGGGGCGAGGAGGGGGAGAGGGATCAAAGGAAAAGGTGAAAAAGTGAAAGTGAAAAGGTGAAATTCACAGAGGTATCAAGGAACAGATGAGAAAAATGCCAGTTTCTGAGATTCCGTGTACGATGTAAAAGAGAAAAGAAATACGATATATTAATGTACACGTATATAATAATGTACGCGCGTAAGTACTACACCTTTTTTCTTCACTATATTTCTTCTTTTATCCCTTAATAATACATAACCCTTTAAAGGTGTGTTTTTTGTTCTCATTGAAAATTCACTTTTTCACTTTCACTTTTTCACTTTTTTTCAAATATATTTTGTCGTTTGTGATTTTTTGTGTACCTTTGTAGGGTGAAAGAGCACAAAGCTGTTTCATACAAACAATCAAAAGCAATTAACAATGAATGAACCGAAATTTACTATTTATAGATTGAGAATAGAATCGTTCATGGCAGGGGTTCCTGCTTCTGAATCAGATTCTAAGATGATTGCAGGGTTTATCCTGAAACATCTGATGGATATTACTTTTTTGGATGGTAATGGAGAAAAAACAACTACTTATGGAGCAGCTGTTCTTGATGACTTCGCTTATGTAACCATTGAAAAAAAGAAAAACATGACAAGAGACAAGAAGGATTGCAGAGACAAAGAAATAGTCCCAACCTATCCTGACTTTTCACTCGTTTTAGATGCAAGAGACCCTCAAAAAGAGGGTATTCTTATAGGAATCCAGCACCAAAGAAAGTGTTTTGCCAATTTAGAGACTGTAAGAAAAGGACTCGAAAACTATTGGGATGAGCTAGTTGGGAAAAATGGTGGTTACAGAGTTGACTTGCGACAGATTACGTCTTCCAACAAGTTTTGGCACACTTTAGAGAAAAAAATCAAGCAAGGCAGTAAGCTGACAGGACTTCATCTTGATTTGGATAAAGTGTTGGCGGATACTGGTATTGATGAGCAAACTAGAGAGAAAGCCGTCTTGTTCACTTCGTTCCTGAAAATGTTGAATGACATTGGTGCAGGTAATGGTGGCTTCTTCTTTAATGCACTTCCTGGAACTGGTCTTAATTTAGAGCGGGCTGAATACAATCTTGGTATGGTGGTAGCTTTAGCTTGTCAGCGTGGGTTTGTTGTCAAGGCCCAGGTGGATAATAATCCTGATTGGATTACCTCAGAGGCATCTGCTCCTTTTACCATACGCTTGTCCAGCAGTGCATTTATCAAGCCTGAAGGTACTGTTGAGCAAGTTAGAGATGAAAATAAGAGGCAGTTACATGCCTTGAAGATGTGGTTTGACAATATAATCACTGAACTTAATCAAATCAATAATGATAAGCAGAATGAACAGACTAGACATACAGTCAAGAGATAAAGTCAGAAAGCGCTATGCTGCTAATCCCTTGTATCTGATGATACAAAGCATTGGCGGAAAGTATATTCGGTCTGATTATAGATTGAAGTTGCGCCCAGAGGAAATTTTTCAAATTCTGATGGGTTGGATAGACGGCATCAAGTGCGAATCTGATAATGAGGCGGTATGCAGAAAGATGAAAGAAGCATGGGATAAGCAGTGGGAAGCCTTTTGCGATATGGCTGAATTGGCTAACTGCGAGTGTCCTGATAGTGAAGTGGAAGAGTATGTATGTCTTATTCTGGGATTATTGCATAATTGTCTGGGCAAGCTGAGTGATGAAGCTTGTCCAGGGAATCTCCACTATCTGCGTTTTGGAAATCATCTGTTTGCTTCTGCCTGTGAGCAGTCCAAGATGATGATGTTGTTTGTGAAGGAATTCTATCAAAATGAATCTTATAGGCAGTATAGTCTGAAAGTGAAAGAATGGCTTCTTGATTATATGAATAATGATGACTCCTTGCTTACTGATTCTGAAGGATGCCTTGTCTTGCAAGACGATGAAATCGTAATTGCGCCTCCTCTTACGGAGCATGATGATAAATTATATACAGAACAAGCTCAAGTCATTTGGAAAAAACTCATTGAAAAAGGATGGTGTGAGAAGGATGGTTCGATGCTCGTTTGGAAAAAATCTAAACGGTCACTAGGCTATATGGTAAAACTGGTGGCACATGAGTTGAAGGTTTTAGATCCTGCTACCAAAAATATTGTATGGGATTCGTTTAAGCATTTATTTAAGGATTTAAATAATTCCTCTGTTCTTAGTCAGGCTAAGAGTGGGGCTGGAAAATTTAAGTTAGAAAGCCGTCCTACTTCGTGGCCTGGTGAAGCTGATGAACTGCGCATTTTGCTAAAATCTCTGTAACTGAACTTCTATTGGTGTGTTGTGTTGTTGTTGTGCCAATAGTTTTGTTTCTTTTCTTTTTAAGCCATGTAAAAGGTTGCATGGCAGTTAGTTACTTGTGAAATTTGAGGTGTTGCGTCGTGTTGCGTAACACCTCGCTTATGCCCTTTTTTACTAATTTTGCAGCATCAAAATCAAATTGTTGATGATGATGCAAGATTTAAATAACACCTTGCAGCAGAACAAGTCGGGGACTTGCCCTGCTCACCAGCCAAACGATTCGACCCAGGCTGGAAACCAATCAGTGGTCGAGTGTAATAAAGAGGATATTGCTAAGTCTCATTCTGACTCCATAGAACTTCAACCTCTCATTCCTGACAAGGATTATCCTGCTGGAGTAAAAGAGTGGATGATGACGGCACCCAGTGAGCTCAAGTTTTCCACCTTGGCGGTGGCGAGTTCTATGCTTGCCGTATATGCCACTCGTATCCGCCTCAATTATGTTTACGATAATTCGCTTTCTGCTATTCTTCTTCATGTGCTGGTATGTGGTGATCAGAGCTCAGGAAAATCGTTTGCCCGTTATCTGATGCGTTATCTGATGGATCCATTCATCAAGCGTGATGCCGAGCAAAGGGCAGAGGAACAGAAGTATGCCGAATTGAAGCGACGCCAAGGTAAAAAAGATGGCAAATTGCCTCCGGAACCAAAGACAGACATCACCTTGCTCCACGAGAATCTTTCGCTCTCTATGCTCATCAAGAGAGCCGATGCTCCAATGAAGCTGTTTGGTACGCCGAAAACGCTTTTCCAGTTTGCCGATGAGATCGGTGCTATCGTGCAGGCCAGCAAGCGACAGTTTTCTGATATCAAGCAAATCAACAAGACTGGATATGACCTGGGTTCTCTCTTTGGTCAGGATTATCTGAGTGAAACTAGTTATTCGGCTGTGGTTGATTTGATGTTGTGCTATGTATATACAGGTACTCCGGCTGCTATCAATCGATATATGGACAAAGCTGCCATTGAGGGAGGAAGTGTGACTCGAACAATCCTTTGTAATATAGAAAATCGGTTAGGTGATAATCCGCTGATGTTCAAGACTCTGAGTGTGAAGCAAATTGAAAGTCTGGATAATATACTGGAAAAGCTGATGCAGGGCTGTTATGAGGAGAATGGTAAAAAATTATGTAAGGAGCGACTTCTTGATACGCAATGGCTTGATTCCACTGTACAGCGTTGGTGTGAGTTGCAGCGTAAAAGAGTGTTGAAGACGATGTCTAAGGCTTTGGATGTTTTTTACAAAAGAAGTAGTGTCAGTGCCTTCCGTATAGCTTCATTGATGCAATATCTATACCAGCTTGAGGGTGTCAAGGAAGACCAGGAGATACATAAATTGGTAAAGCAAATTTATCTAGCTTGCGCTGATAGAATTCTGCAGAATATGTTGGGAAAATGGGGACATGTTTTTGAGGAAATCAATGCTGAGTCGGAGTTGGTTCCATATAAGACCAACAATTGGTTTGATGAGTTACCACAGCAGTTTTCGCGTGATTTCCTGGCGGAATATCTGAAGCGTAATGACTTGAAGACTCCAGTAAAAAACTTTATCTGTAATTGGACTCGTAAGGGTTGGATAAAGAAAATTGAAAAAAACGTGTATTCTAAGACAAGTAAGGAAAGTAAGAAAAAAACAAAGAAACAATGATCGATAAATATAATATTCAGAAACTTCGCGAGCTCGACATCTTGCAGGTGGCTGATCTTCTGGGCATGGGGCTCCGCAACAAGCGAGCCCTCTGCATCCACCATGATGATCATCATCCGAGCCTCGCCTTCAATGTAAAGAAGAACACCTGCCACTGCTATAGCTGCGGATTCTCTGCCGATACCATCGGCCTGGTGAGAGAGCGACTGAACCTGGGATTTAGCGAGGCATGCCGCTGGCTGGCAGATCATTTTGATGTGTATATCGCCGATGAGAAGTATGGGAATTCTGCCCGATATGCAGATAAATGTGCTGATAAGAAAGTACTTACGGCATCAGACAGAAGACTGGCTTCCCTGAGAGCGCATTTTGCAGAAACCCATGTTTCGCATGGGTATGTTGCCCCATCATCCGTAGATGTGGAGTTTTACCAGCAGATGTTCCGGCAGATGCATCTTTCGGAATCGGGACGGAGATTCCTCTTCGAGGAGCGGTTGCTCAGCCCGGAGGCATTGAAGGTTTGCCACATAGTGAGCACGGAGCAAAGCGTATGCATGGCGAGAGTGGGGTGTGGAGTGTTTGACGGACCATCGCTCATCTTTCCCTATTTCGACCAGGAAGGAAGACTGGTTTCCGTGCAGAGCCGCTATCTGGGAAAGAAGAAGGAGATTCCCCGATTCAAGTTTGCACCAGGCAGTCATCGCATGATATATGGGCTCGACCGATTGAAGGATTATCCTCCTGATGAACCGCTGCTCATCACCGAGGGTCCCTCTGATTGCTGGACAGCATTGACCCTTGGCATTCATGCCATAGCCATCCCCAGTGCCACGCTTTTCGACCGCCGTTTTCAAGGGCTTCTTGCCGGAAGAAATCTTCACATCTTCCCAGATCAGGATGAAGCAGGATTGAGTCTTTACTTTGAGCTGAAGAAAGCATTGCCCAGTTTGGTTTACCATCAGCTGCCCGAAGGTTGTAAGGATTTGAGTGAGTATTATCTCAAGCTCCGTCGTAGTGAAGGGATGACGCTGGAGGAGGCGAAAGCCAAGGTTCAGAGCAGCGTAAGTGTCTGATAATTATGCTTTTTGCTATTATGTTTATTATGTTTTTTATGTTTATTAATTTGCTTTTTAATTTAATTTAGGTAGATATGGAAATTTATGTGAATCGTCTATTGCGTGAGCGTGGCACCATCATGGGCACACTCAAAGTTGTGAAAGAGGTTGCTGGCGAAGAGATTGAACTTGTGAAGGTATGCGGTACCGTGGAGCGTGAGGCAGATTGTCTTCCGGCAGGTAAGTATCGTGTGTGCATTGGCAAGTGCATCTATCACCGTCGCAAGATGCCGTTCCTGGTTCCGATGGATTCATCCCAGTGTGAGCTTTGCTGCAAGGCTCGTCATTCTCATGAGTTTGGCGATATTTCTGCCTTCGCCTCCCTGCCATGTGCGATGATTCAGCCGGGCAACGGTCCGTTTACGATGAGCCGTGGCAGCATCCTGGTGGGTGAGGTTCATGCCCCCGGCTATGTATTGAAGAGCCAGTCGCTCTTCACCACCCTCTACGAGCGCATCAAGAAGGCGGTGTGGCGAGGAAACGAAGTGACGCTGGAGATTAAGGAGATGTAGAAAGGAGAAGGATGCTTTTGTTATAATACAGTAAGTATTGTAGTAGAATAGCTGATGATATTGTAAAAGAAAAAGCAGTTGTTGCGGTAAGAGGCAACAACTGCTTTTTAATTCTTACAATATTATTTTTCAAAATACGTGCCAATGGCTATGAGAGGGATGTTTTCCATCCAGTCTTGATCTACGTATCCTTTCATGGAGATGCGCAGTCCTTTCAGCCCAGGGTTGTCTTTGATGAACTGGGCCAGGGAACGGGCACGTACATTTTCCTCAGCCTTTACTTCGATAGGGATAACCCTCTGACTGTCTTGAATGATGAAATCAATCTCCGAAGGTGTCTTGGTATTGCTCCAGTAATAGGGCTTTAGTCCCAAGGCCAATAGTTGCTGTAGCACATACTGTTCTGTAAATGCACCTTTGAACTCTGTGAATACATTGTCGCCTATCAGCATCTGATCTGCTGAGGCATCCGTCATGCATGCCAGAAGACCACAATCTAATAAGAACAGTTTAAAGACATCCATGTCTTCATAAAACTTGAGGGGCATTTTAGGCTCCTTGATGCGGCTCACCTTATATACAATGCCGGCATCTACCAACCATTGTATGGCCAGTTCAAAATCCTTGGCTCTGCTACCTTTGCGCACAGCTCCATAGATGAACTTCTTGTTTTCACGTGCCAGTTGGGAAGGGAGCGAATCCAGTACCTCCCGGATTCTTGTTGATTCCGCAGCTGAAGTATGTTTGGAAATATCCCTGCGATAGGCTTCCAGAATGTCACGCTGCAGGGTGCGAACCTGCTGTAAGTCTGTATTTTCGATGAATTTGCTTACCACTCCTGGCATTCCGCCCACAAAGTAATATTGCCGGAGCAATTCCGTCATCTTGGGTTTCATGATGTCGATAAGTCCCCAGTCTTTGGAATGGAGTAATTCTATCCAACCTTCATTGCCGGTTGCATCAAGAAATTCCTCGTAATCCATGGGGTACATGGTAAGCATATCTACTTTCCCTACAGGGAACGATTCTCCCTTTCCCAGAGTAACCCCAAGGAGGGAACCTGCTACCATGACATGGTATTCGGGAGCTTTTTCGCAAAAGTACTTCAAACTGTGGAGTCCTCTCGGAATCTCCTGTATTTCATCCAAGATGATGAGAGTGTCAGCAGGAGTAATCTTTACGCCAGTAATGGCTTGGATGGTGATGAGGATTCTGTCTATGTTGTAATCGAGCTCAAAGAGCTGTTTCATTCTTGGCTCATCGTCACAGTTGATATATGCTACGTTTTTGTATTCCTTTTCTCCAAAGTGTTGCATGATCCAAGTCTTGCCCACTTGTCTGGCACCTAGTAACATCAAGGGCTTTCTGTCCACATTTCTTTTCCATTTCAGGAGCTGTTTGTATATCTTTCTTTTCATAACTATCTGTATTTTAAATATTTCTGCTGCAAAGATACACTTTTTCGATGATAAAAACAAGAAAATTGCACACTTTTTCGATGATAACAAATGTTAAATCATACACTTTTTCGAGGATAAGGTTGATTTATGCTTGAAAAAATAGCATTTTAATGGTAATGGAGATTGATTATTTGTCAGTTTATTTATAAGCCGTGCGCAAATGCTCTGACTGCATTTTCTGCAACTTTTCATTGCTCATTTCGCCAGATTCCCAAAGCTTATCCATTTCTCGTTGCAAGCGCTCATTCATGAACTTTATTAATTGTTTTGCCATAATCGTAACTTTTAGAATTATGATATAATAACCCATTTGCCTGATTTCTGCGAGCCTTCTCTGCGGATGATATGATCTTCCTGCATCTTCTTGAGATGCTTGGAGATAGCACTTCTGTTGATATTCAGAGTGCTAGCGATTTCTCTGGAAGTGATGTTCCCATTGCTGGCGATAAGTTGCAAAATGGCATTTCTCGTTTCTGGTCCACCTTTCTGGTCCACCTTTTTATTTTCTGGTCCACCTTTCTGGTCCACCTCCTTCTCCTTCTTGTTATCTCCTTCCGGCTCCACTTTGATATCTGCTATTGCAATATCTTCGTCCATAGATTTCCTGTATTCAAGAATCTCGTTTCTCAGGTTTTGCGTGTGCTCTTTCAGCATGAATTTCTGGAAGGGTGCCATTGCTTCTTCTTCTCTCGATGCATTGAGGGCTTCGATATACTGCGCTTTATCTTCTTTGATGATTTTAGCAGGCACCAGTCCGAATTCAAACTGTAGGTGATTCATGATGAGGCGCGACATTCTGCCGTTGCCATCCACCCATGGGTGAATAGTAACGAGAATGTTGTGGGCATCGAAACTTAGCAGGTAGGCATCTATGGCGTTGGGGCTTTTGATGAGCGCTTCTCTCCGCTGGTTGATGTGGTTGCAGAGTTCTTCCAGTTTCATCGGAACTTTGCGGTAGTCCATGTAGGAGCGGCCGCCTGCTCCTGCCGTAACGCCAACAAGGCGCAGGTCTCCCTTTGATGAGTCGAATTCGCCCATCAAGGTGCTGTAGTGGCTGCCCGTATTCCTCATCACCAGGGCGGAGAGGTTCTTGAGCATTTCCACGGTGAATGGCTTGTGTTCTCTTGCCCATCTGATGGATTGCTCGTAAGCTCTCTTCAGGTCGAGGTTCATGAGTTGTTCCACCATCGGTTTGCCTTTAGCCGTGATACCTTCGTCGAAGAGAAGCTGGTTCTCAATCTCGGTCACGGTGGAGCCTTCGATGGCGGTAGAGTGGGTGATGATAGAGTAGAGATAGAACTTCTGATAGTCTATCTGCTCAGATATTCCCAACTCCTGGTATTCTTTCAGAACCTCTAGGAGTTCATTGATCTGCTTGTCCATAACGCTTCTTTTTGTAACTGAATCTTTTTGCAAAGATACGACGAATATTTTGATTTCGCAAGAAAAAATGGGGGATAATATA
>ERZ1034626.2426-NODE-2426-length-11077-cov-8.808202_pt1 | contig 11077 bp, 13 predicted proteins | sample MGYA00520652_ERZ1034626 | MGnify/ENA primary metagenome ERZ1034626 (study PRJEB33766, sample SAMN09781765) | gut metagenome | biome: gut microbiome | host: Homo sapiens | place: Madagascar | study: EMG produced TPA metagenomics assembly of the PRJNA485056 data... | reverse complement strand
AAGTTGAGTGCAATACAAAATGAAAGGCCAAAAGACTTTCATTTTTATTGCCGAGGTGCCGCTTATCTTATCCAAAGATAATGCAAGTTGAGTGCAATACAAAATGAAAGGCCAAAAGACTTTCATTTTTATTGCCGAGGTGCCGCTTATCTTATCCAAAGATAATGCAAGTTGAGTGCAATACAAAATGAAAGGCCAAAAGACTTTCATTTTTATTGCCGAGACGCCGCTTCTCTTATCTAAAGATAATGCAAAAATCCGATTAAGCGAGAGAAATGGGAATTTATTCACATTTCCGAGCGTGAGGATTTTATCTAAACCGAGCGGAGAATACGATTGATAATGAAATTTTCGGATGATGCGCATGAGAGGGTGGGGAGTGTTGTATCTATGGGGCATGAAATAATGTCGCAGAAAGGGCGACAGAAGTGGGAATTGCCGCTTCCTGTCTGACAAGATGTCATATCTTTGGCATAATGTGACATTGGCACAGGCTTTGCAAAATGATTGACAGATTGCGAAAGCAGTCTGAGAAATCAGTTAACATAGAAATAATAAAAAATAGATACAATTATGGGAAAGATTATTGGAATCGACTTGGGTACAACAAACTCATGTGTTGCAGTGTTCGAAGGTAACGAACCGGTAGTAATCGCTAACAGCGAAGGTAAACGCACCACTCCATCAGTGGTAGGTTTCGTAAAAGACGGTGAGCGTAAGGTTGGTGACCCGGCAAAGCGTCAGGCCATCACAAACCCTAAGAATACGGTTTATTCTATCAAGCGTTTCATGGGTGAGACCTACGCACAGTGTGAAAAGGAAACAGGACGTGTGCCATTCACCGTTGTTAACGAGGGTGGTTACCCCCGTGTAGACATCGAAGGACGTAAATATACTCCACAGGAAATCTCAGCCATGGTGTTGCAGAAGATGAAGAAGACTGCCGAGGACTATCTCGGACAGGAGGTGACAGACGCTGTCATCACAGTGCCTGCATACTTCTCTGACTCTCAGCGTCAGGCAACCAAGGAGGCCGGACAGATCGCAGGATTGAATGTTCGCCGTATCGTGAACGAGCCAACGGCTGCCGCTCTGGCATACGGAGTGGACAAGGCTAACAAGGACATGAAGATCGCTGTGTTCGACCTCGGTGGCGGTACATTCGATATCTCTATCCTTGAGTTTGGTGGCGGAGTGTTCGAGGTGCTCTCTACAAATGGTGACACACACCTCGGTGGTGATGACTTCGACCAGGTGATCATCGACTGGCTCGTGAACGGATTCAAGGCTGACGAGGGCATCGACCTCTCTAAGGATCCTATGGCTATGCAGCGTCTGAAAGAGGCTGCCGAGAAGGCAAAGATCGAGTTGTCAAGCTCTTCGTCTACAGAAATCAACCTGCCATACATCACGGCAGAAGGCGGTGTGCCAAAGCATTTGGTAAAGACTCTCACACGTTCACAGTTTGAGCAGCTGGCCCACAACCTGATTCAGGCTTGTCTCGTGCCATGCCAGAACGCTATCCGTGACGCAAAGCTCCAGACTTCAGATATCGACGAGGTAATCCTCGTAGGTGGTTCAAGCCGTATACCAGCAGTGCAGACTCTCGTGAAGAACTACTTCGGCAAAGAGCCTTCAAAGGGCGTTAACCCAGACGAGGTGGTTGCAGTGGGTGCTGCTATCCAGGGTGCCATCCTCAACAAGGAAGAGGGTGTGGGCGACATCGTATTGCTCGACGTTACTCCTCTGACTCTCGGTATTGAGACAATGGGTGGCGTGATGACAAAGCTTATCGACGCAAACACCACAATCCCTTGCAAGAAGAGCGAGACATTCTCTACAGCGGCCGACAACCAGACTGCCGTGACCATCCACGTGCTGCAGGGTGAGCGTCCGATGGCTGCCCAGAACAAGAGTATCGGTCAGTTCAACCTCGAGGGAATCGCACCGGCTCGTCGTGGTGTGCCACAGATTGAGGTGACATTCGATATCGATGCTAACGGTATCCTCAACGTTTCTGCAAAGGACAAGGCCACCGGTAAGGAGCAGGCAATACGTATCGAGGCTTCGTCAGGACTGAGCGAGGATGAGATCAACCGCATGAAGGCTGAGGCTGAGGCTAACGCCGCTGCCGACAAGGCTGAGCGCGAGAAGATCGACAAGATGAACCAGGCTGACTCTATGATATTCACCACAGAGAACTTCCTGAAGGACAATGGCGACAAGATCCCTGCCGACCAGAAACCAGGCATCGAGCAGGCTCTCCAGCAGCTCAAGGATGCTCACAAGAGTGGTGACGTGGCTGCCATCGACACTGCCATCAACAACCTCAATACCGTTATGCAGGCTGCCTCACAGCAGATGTATCAGGGTGCCCAGGGTGCTCAGCCAGGTGCTGGCGCAGGTGCCGGCTTCAACGGAGCCAACGCCGGTGGTGCCCAGAACAACGCCGGCTCACAGAGCAACGGTGCCGACGACGTTCAGGACGCTGACTTCGAGGAGGTTAAGTAAGTATAGATAACTATCCAAAGAGATAAATAAGAAAAGGGGTGTGACTCAATGAGTTGCGCTCCTTTTTCTTTTGTTAAATATTGATTTATCTTTCGTTATTTACCGATTTTTACTGTATATTTGCACCATGTTTGGTACGCGACTTATTTTCTGACTAAGTGCGACCTATCAATACTTATTCAAACGTAATGCAACTTAAATCGGTACAATATGCCATCTGCTAAATTTGAAATAAAAAGGAAATGTAAGTGCTGTGGGGCTACATTCCTCGCAAAGACACTTGATTCGTGGTATTGCTCACGCAAATGTTCTCAGAAAGCCTACGACCAGAGAATGGCTGAAAAGAAGAAGGTAGAACAATTAAACGCTATCGTCACACAAATACCAGATGCTCGTGACTACATCTCCGTGCAAGAAGCAGTAGCCATATTTGGCATTAGCAAAGACACAATATATCGACTGATTAGAAAGGGAAAGATTTCAGCAATAAATATAGGTGAACGTTTGACTCGTATAAGCAAAAGCAAATTGGAAGAAATGTTTCCTCTCCGGGAAGAACCAATAGACCGTAGCAAACCATTGCCCAAGTTTTATAGCATGGAACCAGAGGATTGCTATACCATAGGCGAAATATCCAAGAAGTTTGGCATCAACGACAGTACGGTCTATGCCCACATTCGCAAGTATTCCATTCCCACAAGACAGATAGGCAACTATGTATATGCACCTAAAGCCGATATTGATAACTTGTATAAAGATGTAGTGAAATTATGAAGAAGCCGTTAGCACATACCAAGTGTACAGTAAAGCTCCGTAAGTCTGAATATCATGACGAATGGTATCTCATTGTGGAGAGTTATCCTGTATTCAAAACTACTGGTGGCAAGCCCTCACGAATAAAGGAGGCTTTGAATAGAACCATTACTACACCGATATGGGATAAGAACCGAAATGCACGCACTTCGGCAGATGGTGTGGTAACGTACAAACCGAAGCGTGACGAGAATGGTATCATACTTTGCAAGTCGCAACTTGACCAAGAAGCGTGCATCTATGCCGACAAAGTGAGAGCCATTCGCCAAAGGGAATATGACAACGCGGCTCTATATATAGACAGTGAAGCGGAACAGGCAGCACAGAATGAACGTTCGCAATGCAACTTTATTTCTTACTTCAAGGATGTCACGGACAAAAGGCATAGGAACAGTTCGGAGTCTATCAATGTAAATTGGCGACGAGTGTATGAGTTGATGAAAATATTCGTAGGTGGTGACACGTTAACTTTTGGGCAGATAAATCTCGGACTGATTGAAAACTTCAAGCTGTTCCTTCTCAATGCTCCACAAGGCGGGGGAAAGTCGGGGACAGTATCGCAGAATACAGCAGCAACATATTTCGCAATATTCAAGGCTGGACTGAAACAAGCATTTGTGGATGGCTACCTGACAATCGACTTGGCAGCAAAAGTGAAAGGCATTCCCGAACAAGAAAGCAGACGTGAGCACTTGACTTTGGACGAATTAAACACGCTTGCACAAACACCGTGCGACAATCCTATAATCAAACGTGCCGCTTTGTTCTCTGCACTCACAGGCATACGCCATGTGGACATCAAGAAGATGAAGTGGAAAGAGATAGTCAAAGAGGGTGACCACTACAGGGTGAACTTCACTCAGCAAAAGACAAAGGGTGTGGAATACAAACCTATTTCTGCCCAAGCCTATCAGTTGTGTGGTGACAGACGTGGTGATGACCAGTTGGTATTTGAGGGGTTGCCTGCCCCATCATGGATTTCAAAACCATTGGAACGATGGATAAAGGCTGCGGGTATCACCAAGCATATCACATTCCACGTGGCCCGTCATACTTATGCTACCTTGCAGCTGGCCAACGGAACGGACATCTACACGGTGAGCAAGATGCTGGGACATACCAATGTGCGCACAACGCAGATATATACAAAGGTGGTGGATGAAAAGAAGGAGAACGCTGCCGATGCAATACAGATAAATTTGGACAATATCGAATAACAAACATACCTTATTATATATGTCGAACATGATTGAGGTGCTTGCAGAACAACTGCAAGAGGTAAACAAGGTAATAGAAACTCTGGCAAGAGTTAGTGATGTGAGTTTCAAGGATGTGCTTGTCCTTGTCCGCTTCTATGATGAATACAAGAACACCAATGAGTTCATTGATGAAGCGGAACAACGTGCCCATGATAATGTCGGGGCTTTACTTGTATGCGTCACAAAGCTACAGGGACTTATCAGACGTCTTCTCTCTTTAGATATGTCTGTATGGAATGAGGTGAATTTCGCTTCATTGGAGCAGAGACACTTGAAAGCATATCAAGATAAGTGGAATAGAGCTAAAGAAAAATCAACCAAGTTGTGGCAGGAATATCAATCATTAAGCAACCGACTTGATATGATGGACTTCAATTCGGAAGACTACAGAGTTTTGGATATTCGATGTGAGAAGACAAAGATTGACTATGAAAATGCACACGAGGAGACAGAAGAGTGCTATGCTATACTCAAAATGAAAGAGAAAGATTGTGCTCATGTGCATTACTTTGAGATGCAGTTTTTGTTGCTATGGGCAGCAAAGATGATGGAGATAACAGATGCTATCAGAACAGATGCCAAACGTTTACTAAAGGAGAGGAACACATGAATGAGGGAGTACTGCTTCTGAAAGAAGTTGCCAAACTGAAGGACATAGTAAGTCTTGGCGTGTGCGTCAGCATCTTTCAAACGTGCAATGGCAAGCAATTCAAGAATATGCCTGCAAGCGATTTCTTTTGTTTCCTCAATCTCAAACTGCCCAAGGAGAAAGTAACCACACTGCCTGGCGAGAAACAACGCATCTGTTATAATGATTTATGTCGTTTCGCAAACTATTGTTCCTGCTGATTTCGCCAAGACATGGATTGAAGGGATATTGGATTTATGCGGTATCTCCTATGAATATTATGACAAACACCGCAAGGATGTGGTGTCTATTAATACCTCAAAAAACAATCGGGAATTTAAGGAAATCATCCAAGAAGCTCTGGAAAGGAGCACCTAAAGGTCAAATACCCACACATAATCACATATTCCCACAAACTTTACAGACTTTAACTGCTGCAAGAAACGCTATCCGCTGACTATCAAGTGAATAGCGTTTCTTGTATTTGTATATCCCCACAAATACCCCCAAACCTCCACTTGGAAAGAGAAGTACCTTTGTATCCAGAAAACAAACATATTTATCAACATGGATAGCAAAAATATCTCATTCAATGACATGCCAAAGATGATAGCTGTCATGTACGACAAGCTCAATGAATTGGGCGACAAAGTGGACAGACTGATGCCCACAGAGAAAAGCGAAGAACCTCAATGGATGAATGTGGCTGCTCTGATAGAGTATCTGCCTAATCATCCTGCTGAGCAAACTGTTTACGGTTGGACAAGTGCGAGGAAAATCCCATTTCACAAGAGGGGTAAAAGTATCTTGTTTAACAAAACCGAGATTGACCAATGGTTGAGCAGTGGCACTTATCGCAAGTCGCAGGAGGAAATGGAGCAGGAAGCAATGTCGTTTATAAACAGCAAGCGATATGGCAGACGTTAAAGAAGAATACATTCGTGTGGGTACATCTCTGTACAAACTGGCACACCAACCTTTAGCCAATGGAACGACAGTATTGCGTCGCATACCATGGAGTTTTGGGACAATCCGTCAAGACTATGGCAAAAGCCACACTCCGCCTATCAAAAATATGATGGCTTCTGTACTGTGCCAAGTCATACAGATTACCATAAAGAGATAGATGGCTTCTACAATTTGTATGAGCCAATTACTCATGTGCCTGTTGAGGGCGAGTTTCCTGACATAATAAAACTGATGCGCCATATTTTCGGTGAGCAGTTTGAATTAGGATTGGACTATATGCAACTGCTTTATAGGCAACCGACACAGAAACTACCAATTCTGTTGTAGGTGTCTGAAGAGCGCAATACAGGTAAGACGACCTTCTTGAATTTCTTGAAAGCGGTGTTTCAAGACAATACCACATTCAACACAAACGAAGACTTCCGCAGTCAGTTCAATGCTGACTGGGCAGGAAAGTTGTTGATTGTCGTTGATGAGGTCTTGTTGTGCAGACGTGAGGATTCAGAACGTCTGAAAAACCTAAGTACAGCGCAAACCTATAAGGTTGAAGCCAAAGGAAAGGACAGACAAGAAGTGAATTTCTTCGCCAAGTTCGTGTTGTGTTCCAACAACGAGTTGTTCCCAGTAATCATTGACATGGGGGAAACTCGTTATTGGGTGCGCAAGGTGATGAGGTTGGATAGTGACGATACCAACTTCTTGCAAAAGTTAAAGGAGCAGATACCTGCCTTTCTGTACTATTTGCAGCATCGCCCGCTGTCAACCACGAAAGAAAGTAGAATGTGGTTCAATCCTGCGCTCATTCGCACAGAAGCGTTGGAACGAATAATGCAGAGCAATCGCAACCACACAGAGATAGACATAGTGGAGTTGCTGCGTACCATTATGGAGAGCCAGAATGTTGACAAGATATCGTTCATTCCACAAGACCTTCTACCATTGCTTTCGCTGAATGGAGTGAAAGTAGAACTATGGCATATCCGCAAGGTTGTGAAGGAATTGTGGCGATTGAAGCCTGCGCCAAACGCTCTTTCATACACGACCTACCAGTATGACTATTCAAAGCCGTCAAAGTATGGAGCAATAAACAGAGTTGGTCGTTTCTATACGGTGACGAAAGAGTTCTTAGACACACTAAACATATAACTTCTGTTGATTTGTTGAAATGATGAAAAGAAAAGTATATGTACTGTATTTCAAGCATTTATCTTTCAACAAAGTATTCAACAAAGGCTCAACACTTTTTCTTTTCATCAATCATCATTCAACATTTCAACAACTCAACAAGCAAAGCAAGATGAATATATCAGACAACATGGCAATCACAGAGTTCCTGCAAGAGCATGGGCATCAGCCAACATCAGTCAAGGGAAACAATTGGTGGTATTTGTCACCATTACGCAATGAGCTTACGGCATCATTCAAAGTGGATGTGAACAAAAATGTGTGGTATGACTTCGGGTTGGGCAAAGGTGGTAACCTTAGAACATTGGAAAAGTTGCTCCTTTATGATAATAACAAGTGGCAATCTTCTAATCATGTCATTGAGCCAAAGTTTCCTGTAATTCAAAATCTACAGCCAAATAAGAAAGCCGATGAAGCCTTTACAAATGTAACCGTAATGGAACTGACAAACCATTCTTTGCTCTATTATTTGAAAGGTAGAGGTGTCAGTGCAAGTGTCGCGACTTGTTATTGCAAGGAAATCCATTATACAAATCATGGTAAGAGGTATTATGCTGTTGGCTTTGCCAATCGCTGCGGAGGGTATGAGATACGCAATGCTTATTTCAAGGGATGCATCTCTCCTAAGGACATATCTATTATTGAGCATGGTGATGATGATTGTCATGTATTTGAAGGCTTCATTGATTTCCTGTCTTTTGTAGAACTGCATGGTGACTGTAATGCTGTCGTGCTAAACTCTGTAATCAACATAACAAAGGCTTCGAGTGTTTTGAACAAATACCATAAGGTATATTGCCACTTGGACAACGATGAAGCAGGACGCAATGCGACAAAGCAAATCATGAGGATGTGTATGGGCGAAGTTGTTGATGCTTCATCAGAATACGCCGATAGCAAGGATATCAATGATTTCCTTTGTAGGAGAATGCTAATACAATGCCCACGTGGTCAAAAATGAGATAAGAAAAATTGAGAAGTTGTTTCGGGAGCAAGTTTGTGTTTTCGATATACGAAAACGTAACCAATCGGTATATCCGATTGGGCTGTTGCCTAAGTCTGAACGGAGCATCAGACACAGACAATAGCTATTGAACAACTTACTACCCGAAACAAACAAAAATAATAGCAAAATAAGGAACAATGGCAAAACATGTAATCAATAACATAGGAGGTCGCAAGCCCCTTTCCGAAGACGAAAAATATGGGACACCCATACCAGTACGTTTCACAAAGAAACAGTTCATCCGTATTAAGCGCAAAGCAGGAGAGATGCCCATCAGTACATACATTCGTGAGGGTGCACTTCATTCGATAGTGAGGCAACCTGTTACTAAGTCCCTCATGAAAGAAATTCGTGACTTGAACAACCTCGGTACAAATATAAACACATTGGCAAAGCTTGCCCATCAACATGGCTTCAATAGCATTGCAGACAAAGCCAATGAAGCCTTGAATGGTGTCAATGCCATTTTGCATCAAGCTCGCTTGAAAATCGCAGAAAAGGAAGTTGAAGATACCTCCTTTAATGGTTAAATGTCAAATCGAATTCAATATGTACGGTAAAATACTTCATGGCTCTTCTTTTGGTGGTCTCGTCAACTATGTCAACGATTCACGAAAGAATGCCACATTGGTAGCAGCAAGTGATGGCATCAACTTGACGAACAATCAAACCATAACGGATAGTTTCGTGATGCATGCTGGATTGAGCTGCAGAACAAAGAAACCTGTTGCTCACTTCGTCCTTGCCTTTTCTCCACATGATGCACCACGCATTAACAACGCCATATTGGGACAATTGGTCAATGATTATCTGCAAAGAATGGGATATGATGATAACCAGTTTGTTGCATTTCGTCATTACGATAAGGAGCATCCTCATGTTCACGTGATAATGAATCGTGTCAACTTCAAGGGCAAGTGTACAAAGGATTCGCATGAGAAAGACAAAAATGTAAAGGTGTGCAAAGACCTTACTCAAAAGTTCGGATTGTATATCGCAAGTGGAAAGGAAGCGGTCAAAGGTCAACGCCTTCGCACCATGGATGCCATCCGCTATCAGATGATGCATGCAGTGAAGGAGTCTTTGCAGGTGTCTGGCAACTGGAAAGACTTTGAGAACGAGTTGGCAAAACTTGGTATCAGCCTACGTTTTCGCTACAACACCACAACCAATGGTATTGAGGGCATTTCATTCACCATCGATAACGACAAAGTCGGCAACAGAATGAGACATGACATTTCCTTTAGTGGCAAACAACTGGATGTTTCACTCACGTTGTCCCATATCTGTGAGCGACTTGGCAATCCCGTGGCTATCGTTCATGAACAGGCGAGATCCATGTATGAGGATGCACGTCAAGAATGGTATGACACACACAATGGCTTTGAGGTTAGTCGCATTGATGACATATTTCCAAACTTTGACAGCCAGTTCCCATTTCAAGCCAAGACTAAGATGAATGAGGCTCTAGATATGAAAGGCGATAATCAGCCACTTGCTCATGAACTAATAGAAGACTTATCCCAAACGGTTGATGAAATTTCTGATGTTGGTAATGGAATACTCCATGTAGGACTTACAGCTCTTGGAACCATGTTATTTCCTCCATATCAATCTGCTATATCCGCTGGCGGTGGCGAAAGTTCAGCATCAAAAATCGGATGGGGAGATGATGATAAATACAAAAGAAAGTATCACAGCAACTCTAATTTTTATAGAAAAGGTAGACGCTAATACTTATAACCATCATACATATGAGCAAACAAAACGACCAACTTGAAGACATCCTTGATGAATTGTCTGTAATCAAGGAAAGTGTTGAGACATACAACACAAAGCTTGCCAACATTGAGGCTCTGCTGTCTCAACAAGTATCGAATGAAAGTGAAAAGATAGAGTCCGAGAGTTCTACTCTTTATATCCCCGAAAACCTCTTGAAAGAAATAGTCCGTCAAGGACTTGAAAGCTATTTCAACAATGAAGGACTATGTAGCTCTATCCTATCTGATGAAAGAATCAAACTTATGGGTGACCGTTTCATTGGTATGTACGCTGCTGAGTTACAAAAGCGATGGAAACAACTTGATGATAAAGAAGATAAAAATCGGAAAGAGTATTTCCATAAACGCACGATTCAAGGCATCAACACCATAGCCCAAATGAAGGAATGGGCATCTGAATACCCTCCTGAGATACAACGCACCATACGCTTCATCGGGTTGAAGATTCTTGATAAAGACGAACCAGTAGAGACCACCCATACTATATTAAAGATTTGGGGTAATGCTCTACAAGCCATTACCAATCCGAAACCACCCCCACCTCCAACTTTGAAAACATGGTGGCTATACAAGTGGCAGCGTTTCAAGGCGAGCACCGACAAATGGGGCATGTTGCAATGGTACTTGATAATACTAGGACTTTCCGCATGTGTTCTCTTTTCATGTTTGTATCAAGAACGTGTTATGAAACGTGACAGGCTCAATCGTGTGTTCTATCAGTATGTCATTAAGGACGAAAAAGCCAAGAAGAATTATTTGGAATTGGATTCTTTAATGAATATTTAGGATGCCAACAATAGCTATAAATCAAAATCCAAATGATGCGTAAAGACTGAGGTGGTACCATTTGATATGGAACCACCTCTTTTATGTATGCTCGGCATGAGCTTATTCTAATGGGTGCAAGTCCCTAACAAGCCCTAAT
>ERZ1034626.2421-NODE-2421-length-11100-cov-30.305115_pt1 | contig 11100 bp, 6 predicted proteins | sample MGYA00520652_ERZ1034626 | MGnify/ENA primary metagenome ERZ1034626 (study PRJEB33766, sample SAMN09781765) | gut metagenome | biome: gut microbiome | host: Homo sapiens | place: Madagascar | study: EMG produced TPA metagenomics assembly of the PRJNA485056 data... | reverse complement strand
ATCCGACCTTGGCTCTAATAAATCCGACCTTGGCTCTAATAAATCCGACCTTGGCACTAATAAATCCGACCTTGGCACTAATAACTCTGATATTAATAAAAAAGAGCAAGAAACAATCTTGAAAGATCAATTAATTTCAATTTTGGAATCAGAGCCTTCTATTACACAACAAAAGCTATCTGAGAATTTAAATTATCCTTTAAGATCTCTAAAAAGAATAATGAAAGAACTTTCAGAAAAAGGACAAATTTCAAGATCAGGAAGTAGAAGAAAAGGCATATGGATCGTTAAGAAAGGATAGTTGTATTTCTTTTATTTGCCCTGACATGTAGATTTTGATAAAATCTCATTGGAAATTATAGTCAGGATTAATTTTTTAATTGCGAGTGTAGTTCAATGGTAGAACTGCAGCTTCCCAAGCTGCTGACGCGGGTTCGATTCCCGTCACTCGCTCCATTTCATTCAATTTCCCTTTTCAAGAGCTCAAAATAAACGTCACTGTTCAGTTGCAATACCAGTAAGAACAAGGCTTCTTTCAAATTGAACATTTGTAGAATATTGCTGTGGACATAATACGAGTGCTCAGAAATTATCTTTAGTGTGGTTATGAAACTACTTTGGTGTGACCAAAAGTGAGGCTAAAAGCTCCCTGAATTTATATTTTAAATGGAAGATTGAGATGGTTTAGCGTTTGCCAATAAAGAGCTCTTTTACAGGCAAACTTTAACTGTCCCTAAACGCGCCTTTGATAAACAAAGTGGGAAGGGTCCTATCGGAGGTTAACTTTATAATGAGATGAAACTGTTGTCTAATAAAATGTTGGTACTCAACAACAAATTGGCAGTAACATCTCATTTAGAAAATACTATTTGAGCTTTAACTTATCGCATAAAGCAAGCAATTCTTCGACTTTAGCTACAATACGTTTTTGCTCGGCTAATGGAGGTAGAGGAATTATACAATTTCCTACAATTTCTAATGTCAGGTTTGGTATTGCAGTTTGCTTAGTCTGCCTTAGCAAGATTTGCTGTATAGTATTAGCGTTTAAAGCAAAAACTGCATATTTCAACATATTTTCTGATTTAAAAATCATCCTAACAATTGATATAGCTTGATTTGCATTTAGTGGTAAATCCGTACTTTGAACGACAGCTGTTCTTCCTAAAGTTCCTGCAATTGTCACTAAAATATCACCATCCTCTAAAACTGATCTTTTTAGTTCATTTTGATGAGCTTTCTCTGAAACAAACTTTAGATTTGATAAATTTAGAGTTGTTAATCCATTTACATTTTCAGCACGAAGGAAACCAACGCCTTTATCTGTGTATGCAACATTTCCTCCTCGTGGAGTTGTACCCTTAGTGACAAGTAATGAAATATCTCTTATGCGAACCCATTTCCAACTCTCAGGAAGATCAAATGGAATATCATCATTTTCAATTGGAGCTAAAGGCTTTTCTTTCTTAAGTTTTCCTTCTTTAATTAGATTGGCCTTTTCTTCTTGAATCTGAAGATACAAATCTTCAGCAGTACATTCTTCAGGTCTTTGCTTTACGAGCTTACCTCTTATAGCTAAATCTAAGATCTTCTTTTTTGTTAGATCAGATATTTTATCTATTTCTACTAGACCATTTTCAACTGTATGTAACCTTGAAAATAATAAATCGATCTTTTCTACAATACGTTTTTGCTCTGCTAGTGGAGGTAGTGGGACTACAAGGTTGTGTAAAGCATTTGAAGATAATCCTTGAATTCCTATTCCTCTACCTGATATTGAGTTATTTAGCTTGTAATACAAGAAAATATAGTAGTAAAACAAAGTTGATAACTGAATATAACCTCTAAGTTTATGAATATGGTTTTGTATGCACACTTGGTAATCAAAATTCCAAATTGCAGCTCTTCCTATATCTCCTCCCTCACAAACCAACAAATCCCCTTTTTGGACAGAGCTCTTTTCTATTTCACTTTCTTTAAAAAACATCTTTTTTAAATTGTTTAATTCGAATCTGTTCCAATAGAGGTTTGATGTTGTTATATAAGGCAGTTTCTTTCCTTCTATATTTGATGAATTTAAAGCCTTTCCAGTATTGTGTTTGTATAAATCACCTATTCTTACCCAACGCCAGCTATCAGGAATATCGAAAGGTATTTCATCATCTTCAATTGGAGCTAAAGGCTTTTCTTTCTTAAGTTTTCCTTCTTTGATTAGATTTGTCTTTTTTTCTTGAATCTGTTGGTACAAATCTTCTGCTGTACCTTCTTCAGGTCTTTGCTCTACTAATTTTCCCTTTATAGCTAAGTCTAAGATTTTCTTCTTTAATAGATCTGTATTCATTTTCTACCCTATTCAGTGTCTTTCAATAAGGTAGATAATTCGCCGACAGCTTTTGAAATTTCTTCACTTTTTGAAGAAAGCTCACCTAACAAATCAGTCAAAGTAACGCCTTCAAGTTCATCTTTCTTAGTGATCCAACTTATATCCATATAAATCCTGTTATCTGATAAAAATGTCTCTACAGGAAATTTCCTCCATCTTCCATTAGGATTATCTTCACTCCAAGTTTCCTTTCTATTCTCAAGATGATCGGGGCAATAACAGGATACAAAATCAGCTAAATCGTCTCGTTTTAATGGATTTTTCTTTAAAGTTTTCTTAATTCCAGTTCTGTAGTCATAAAACCATATGTTCTTAGTAGGTGAACCTTTTTCAAAAAACAAGACACTGGCACTTATACCGTTCGCATAAAAAATGCCTTTTGGTAATCTTAAGATAGTATGAAGGTTAAAATCTTTAAGCAATTTTTCTCTTAGAATTTGAGCAGCACTGCCTTTTTCTCCAGCAAAAAGGACACTATCAGGAATAACTACACCTGCGCGACCATTATTTTTCAGACTTAGCATAAAGTGTTGCAAAAAGTTTAATTGATTATCACTGGTTTCAACCAGCATTTCCCTTACAGCACCAGCTTCTTGAGCTCTCGTTCCAAAGGGAGGATTAGCTAAAACTACATCAACTAGTTTTTCGGGTTCTTTTTCTAGAGAATCTTTACATTGTATTGGTACTGATCCTATTCCAATATCATGAAGGTACATATTCATCGAAGCCAATGTAACAAGAAGTGGAGAAATATCGTTTCCTGTAAGAAATTCTCTTTTAAATTGGGCTTTCTTTTTTATATTTGATTCGTGACTTTCAACATAATCACATGCAGCCAGCAAAAAGCCTCCTGTTCCACAAGCAGGATCACAAACTCTCTCTGTTGCTTTAGGAGCTACACAATCAACAATTGCTTGAACTAAAGGGCGAGGGGTAAAATATTGACCAGCACTACTTTTTGAATCAGCCTGACCGGTTTTGGCAAGTATGCTTTCGTATATCACGCCTTTAATATCTGAATTTGACAGCCAGTTTTCTTCATTTACAAATTCAATGATCTTTTTTAAATGAGATGGTTTATTGATTTCATTTTTAGCTCTGACAAAAATTGATCCTACTAAGCCATCCTGTTTTGATAAGGTTGTTAAGATATAGTTGTATCTATTTACTAGTTCTTCACCTTTCATAATAACTTCTAATAGCTTATTCCAGCGACAATCTTCCGGTAGTTGGCTATCGATCATGTAAAGGTCACTGTTTTCCAGGTCCATTTTTAAGAACAAGATGTATGTAAGCTGCCTGATGTAATCCATGCTTGCAACACCTGCTGTAGACATTACTGTTGCGAGTTTCCATACCTTACTTTCAATTGCTGATTCAGTCATACTTGCTTTTTTCATTTTATGCAGCCTTATTTATTCCAAGCAGGAACTTTGAAAAATAATTTAATTCTTCGTCAAGTTTATCGTTTGAGTATATATTCACAACTTTTATAAACAACTGATTTTCTCCATCATTATGAAAATCTAGTCTTTGAACACATCCTCGTTGTAAAACATAATTTGCCAGTTGTTGTAATACTTTTATCTGATCATCTGAGAATTCTCTTTTATCGATACCTAAGTGCTGACCAATATACAAATTAAATCTCTTTGCAAGTTTACCGTTTATTGGTCTTAATTCTTCAGACTTACCGAACACAAATCTAACCAGTTCAATCAAATTTGTTAATGCATCTTTTTCTGATTGCGTACTTAAAGGCAAGACTTTCTTCTTAATTTTATTATTTGAACTTAGCGTGTTATATGACGACCAAATTACAGAGAAATCTCTAAACTTAGGATTTAAATTGAGCAATTTTTCTGAAAGGTCTTCTAGCATTGCGCTAGTTATGCATTTATCTTCATCGTTATAGATAATTCTTAAGGCTTCTAGCTCATCTCTGTGCTCTGTTACATATTCTTTAAATAGTTTCACATTACTTTCAGCATCTTGAACAGAGAAACCTGAATACGTTACAAAATCTTGACCTGATTGGATGACTTTAAAATATCCTTCGTAAAACTGAAGAAGAAGTTCCCTTGCTTTAGGATTATCAATAAGAGCAGACACCAATAACTTTCGCTCATTATTTTTATCCTGGATATCTAAATATGGAGGAAAATTAGGATCACCTAGTTTTTCAAATATATTTGAAGCTAACTCCGACATTTTTACATGAGTCAAATCATAGAAATCTTGCTGATGTTTAGCTGAAATTCTGTTTGTTATTGTCGACAACTTTTCTGCTAAATACTCTAAATTATCGTTGCTAACCTCACCATGGGACATCCACTCTAGCACCAATTCCAAAGACTTTCTTTTTGTATTAGAGCCACTATCTATCAGTTCAGGGAAAGTCTTTTCAGATTCAGTTACATCAACAGCATCAATAAGGAAGTAATTAACTTTTCTATTTGCATTTGGAGTAACATTTTTCAGCTCATCATCTGAAATATATCTGCAACCACGTCCTTTCATCTGAGTATAGAGAATTGAAGAATGGATGTCTCTCATGAAGAAGACTATTTCTAAAGGCTTAACATCTGTTCCTGTTGCAACCAGTGTTACAGTAACTGCAACTCTAAATTCCTTGTCGTATCTAAAATCCTTAATTCTTTGATTTGGATTTGGTTGAGAATAAGTGATTTTTTGAACAAATTTTTCTGGAAGTTCATTGTTTGGAAATAAAGGCGCAAATTCCTCTTTGACAGCATCTACAATTAAAGAAGCGTGCTGTTCACTTTTTGCAAAAATAAGAGTCTTTGGCAGATAATTCCAACTTTTTTCTCTATCTTGAAAAAGAGTGTCATAAACAACTTCTCTAAAATTGTGTATAACTGTTTTTATTTGCGCTGGATTTACAACAGATCTGTCTAAGTCTTCTTTTGAATATTTCTCTGTTGAATCTTGTTTTACAAGTTCCTTTTTACCAGTTCTACGATTTACCTCTAGAACCTTATCTCCTGAATCAATTTGACCGCCATTTTCAGAAACAAAGGTTTTAATTCTATAGATAACAGGAGGAACATTTACTCCATCAACATAAGAATCCTCAATTGAATATTGCATTGTTGGGTTGTAATTACCATATTGATCCACACAATTAAAGAAAGCAAATGTTTGAGAAGAAGGAGTTGCAGTAAGACCTACGATTTTAGCTGTATCAAAATATTCTAGAACTTTTCGCCATTTTCCGTAAATTGATCGGTGACATTCATCAATTATAATCAAGTCAAAATTATCATGTGGGATCTTGATATCTCCCTTAAGTTCTATGACCTGATTATCATTTTGATCTTCTTCTGTGAAAAATGAACTATCTTCATTTTCATCATCTTTACTGTCATCTGCATCTGTGAAATTCTGACCAGAAAGAACAGCAAACAAGCGCTGAATGGTACATATGCTGATATTTTGATTTATAGCTTGTTCAACCTTTTTTAACCTGCCAACATCATATATTGAGCTTATGGAGTCGCCACTCTCTGTTAATTTAAATGAGTTAAACTCATCAAAAGTCTGCTTACCTAAATTATTTCTGTCTACAAGATACAGAATTCTTTGTACAGGAGTGTATGTAAGAGACCTATAGGCTAGCATACAAGCAGTAAATGTTTTTCCTGATCCTGTTGCCAAATCAAGCAAACATCTTTTTATACCGCGCTTGAACGATAACTCTATATTTTGAATTGCATCATGTTGACACTGTCTAAGCTTTCCCTTTCCGACTCCTAATACAGCAGGAAGTCGAGCGTATTCATCTTCGAGTCCGCTTTTTTCGAAAAGTTCTTTTGGAGTCAGCATTTTTCTGTTTAAGTCTTCATAATCGCTATCAGGATCTCTCAGATCTCTGAATAAAAGGCAATCTCCATTTGACTTAAACACAAAAGGGATGGGGTTAATCCAAGTTTGATACTTATTGTCTATTAACTGTTTTGCGTAGTTTTCTACTTGGATATCGACATTGTCTCCTAGACGATCTTCTTTTCTTTTTGCTTCTAGGAGACCAATTATCTTTCCATTTAGATATAGAGCATAGTCAGCTTCAAGATTAGCTTTTAGAATATTCTCTTTTACAGCCTGAGCAGCTCTAGCCTCTGAATATTCAGATCTAGATACAACTTCCCAACCTGCATCTTCTAACCATCTATCAATAATCAATCTTGCTTTCTGTTCTGGCTTCAACGATTCTGTTCTTGCGTAACTCATAGCCATGTGCTCCACATCACTTTGCTCCTCCTTTTATAGCATTAATTCTCATTAAAAAGGAGGAACAATCTCTTAATTATTCGAATACAACACCATGTATTTAAATAATTTCATCAAGACTTGCCAACTCTGCCTGAAGATCTTTGATCTTTTGCAAGATTTCAGATCTTCTGATGTTTGCATCATGGACCTTTTGTAAAATCTCAGTTGTTGGAGGAATGAGCTTCAATCCTTTTACATCTGAAATTTTAAGTAACTGGATAAAACCACCAGTAGACAGCAGTCCTAACTGCTTTTTAATTCTCTTAGAATTTAACTGCCAGAACAGGAATTCAGGAGTCCAGGCTTTATCTTTCAATCTTATGATTACAAATGACTGACCTGCAAGCCAATTATCATGCTCTGCTTCTACAAGTCCGACCTTTCCGGTAGATCCTTTGATAGCAAGAACAATATCTCCTTTATGCACAAGATTCTTCAAAGCTCTATTATCTTTTTTAAGCACAATCTCTTTTTTAGGAGTTTCTATAATTCCTAAAGGATTGATGTCTGAAGCACTAATCTCATAGTACTTGTCGCCATCACTGTCTTTTACAGAAGCCTGAGCTCTGTAGATCTCAACTACATCCTCAAGATTTACAGTTTCAATACCATCAAGACTTTTGGCACTTTCTCTTGCTGCAATGTATCTGCCGATATCAAGGCTGTTCTCGTTATTTTTAATCTCAGAGAGCGAAACTTTGATTGAGGAAGTACTCTCTTTATCAACTAAGACATTTTCAATCTCAGCTCTTGCCTTAAAGTTCAGGTTTACAAGCTTACGGCCTGATTTACCAGCTTCAATGTATTCTCTATCTCTTAAATCTAGGAAAGAGACGCTTTCATGCTGAGAATTGTCAGCGTCAAAAACTAAAGCCTGAGTGTAAATTGCAGTGCCAACCAGGAAACCTGCCGGTAGCGAAATTACAGCTTTTAATCTGCCAGAGTCAGAGATCTTTTCTCTTAACTCAAGCTCCTGGCGAAGACCTCCTATAGATAATCTCATAGGGACAATCACAGCAAAGCGACCATTTACGCTATTGAGCATATCCTCAACAAACATGGCATCAACAAATCGTTTTGTAGGTCCTACTTTGAATCCCATTGGTAAACAGCTAAAACCAAAGCCATATTCTGCTCCCTCTTTTGTGGAATTATGACTTTTTATCTGTTCTTCAAAACTTGTAAAGAAATTCCTAACATTCTTTACATTGCCAATTAGCATGTAAATTAAAGCTTTGATTAAAAACTCACAATTATCCCCAAAGCTCGGAGCATCAACAGAAATTTCATCTTTTGATAACTCAGCTTCAGCATTGATAATATTGTTAAAAGGACAATATGCTGTACCTTTAGGGTTCTTTCCTTTAATCCAATGAACTAGTGTTTTTACAACAGTAAACTCATTGAACAAAAAGAAATTGAAGTTTCTATTTTTGTTAAAAATAGTGATTAGTTCTTCTTCAAGATCATCACTTGCAGAGTCTTGTTCCTGTAAGAGCTTTAATTTAAAGTCAGCATAAATTCTCTCGCTCTCTTCACTTGATTTTGAGTTAAAGTCAAAACCATTAGGAACAATCTTCTTATAGTGGTCGAATAAAAAACGCACATCATCATAAGCGGTAGTCTTTTCTCTTTCTTTCAATTTACCAAGCTTTAGCAAATTCTCTAGAAGAAGTAATTTGCTAATGGTCTCTTCTACATCGAAACGGTATTCAGATGAAACTGAAAAAAAGTAATTAATATTTGAATTCTTCATAAAAAATCCTTTAACTTTATGGCTATTTATTTCTAGCCTTTGACTTGCTGTAACTGTCCAGACGATACACAGTGATCAGAGCTTCCTCGGTTGCTACTAAGGTATAACCTCCCTTTTCAGCCATCTTGTCAGTTATCTTTTTAAGATGTGCAAAGATATCGCTTAACTCAAGGCAGTTTTTTCTATCAAGGAACTTCTTGTCTCCTCGTGAGATACCGTACTGTGAAAGGATCTCTAAAACAGCTTCAGGGATCCCTCTTTGATTTAACCTCTTGTGTAAGTGTCTGGTTTTATACATAGCAATACTCCTAAAAATCTGTGGCATTTAAGTAAGTCACTAACCTACCTAACTCATGTTTGAATTATGGTACTTACATGACTAAATTGCAAGTCACTTACATGACTATTTTTAATATTTTTTTATCTATTTGATATTTATGATTTTATTGTTTTAGATTTCTTTATAAAGACGCAGTTATCTGCTGTTTTTCAAGAAACATTCTTTGATGGGGTAGCAAAATAATAGATTTAGATGCGAAATATGAGAAGAGAGTTACTATTGAAGAGTAAGAAAAGCCGGAGTACATCTCTGCTCTCCGGCTTAAGTTTTAAATAAGACTAGGGATTAAGTCTTATTTCTTTAAACCTGAATTGATCTGATTGATATGCTCAACCTTTAAGTCACCTTCAGCATATAACAGAGCTAAACGTGACTCGATGTAGTTATAGCGTGACTCAGCTGATTTCTGCATTGAGTCATATAACTTCTGAGTTGCATTTAAAACATCAGTCATAGTACGGGTACCTACATCGTAACCAGCCTTAGTTGCCTTTAGAGCTGATTCTGATGATTTAACTGAGTTCTTATAAGCGGTTACAGAGCTGATAGCAGCATTAACGTTGTTATAGCTGTTGTTTACATTAGTAAGCAGTGAACGGTGAGCGTACTCTAAAGACTCTGATGCAGCGATGTACTGAGCCTGAGCTTTATCAACAGCAGCTGATGTAGCACCGCCGTGGAAGATAGGTACACTTAGAGTTAAACCTACAGACTTAGACCAGGCGTTGTTATCAACAAAGCTTGCCTCAGGAACATTAGATGTATAGTCAGTGTAACCTGTTCTTAAATTTGCATTTAAGTCTAAGGTAGGCTCATGACCTGAACGAGCTAAAGTAATATTGTCTTTAGCAATATCACGGTTTACAACCTGCTGTTGTAAGCTTAAGTTATTCTCTTCAGCGCTCTTAACTAACTTTGATAAATCTTTATCAACACGAGGAGTATCAAACTTGCTTTCATCAAGTTTTGATAAATGCTCTACAGAAATCTTTCGACCAGTTAAAACTCTGATCTGCTCGTATGAATTGATAAGAGCATTTTCTGCTGCAATTACAGCAGCATTTGATAAATCGTATGCAGCCTGAGCTTCTAACTTATCGGTTTCAGCGATTAAACCTACGTTTAAACGACGCTCAGCTTCAGCTAACTGACGCTTTAGAGCAGCATTATTAGCCTTTTGGAATTTTAAGGTATCAGCGGCACTTAATACATTAAAGTAAGCATTGCTTACTCTTAAAATTAAGCTTTGCTGTGCATCAGCGTATGCAAGATCTTTTAAAGTTGCAGTTTTTTCTGCAATCGATCTGTTAGCCCATGAGCTATGACGCCAGATCTGCTGAGATAAAGTTAAAGCAGCAGAGCTGTTCTTATTGCTACCACGAGCATTGTAAGCTTTGATGGTATTTGTTCTGGTCTTAGTAATTGAACCTACAACATCAATTTGAGGCAACAGTGCAGCTGTAGCTTCTGTAAGGCCTGCATGAGCTGCATCAGCGTCAGCTTTTGCCTGAGCTACCTGAGTATCTTTCTGTAAAGCCTCTTTATAGATATCCATTAAATCTTCGGCATGGGCAGACAAGCTCAGTGAAGTAGCTAAAGCTACTGCAAGAGTAGTAATCTTTAAGTTCATCAAAAACCTCAGTAATTCATCTAATTTTCAATTATTGCAATTATAACAATAGCAACACGAAAATTAGCAAAAAACTTAGTCTCTATTGAGCAACATGTTAAGATTTGTTTGTATTTTTTGAAGGTTTGATCAAGGATTTCAGGAAAAAGCTAAAACTTAGGTGGTGGAGGTAAACGGGATCGAACCGTTGACCCTCTGCTTGCAAAGCAGATGCTCTCCCAGCTGAGCTATACCCCCACAAAAGAGATGACTTATTGACGTTGGTGGAGCTAAACGGGATCGAACCGATGACCTCTTGCATGCCATGCAAGCGCTCTCCCAACTGAGCTATAACCCCACGTCAAAAAGCGTGAACAATTATATCGAATAAAATTATAACGTCAACAAATTTTTTGAAAAAAAATGATTATGATTTGAAAAAGATTGTTTGGAAATCTTAGATGGTGGAGGTAAACGGGATCGAACCGTTGACCCTCTGCTTGCAAAGCAGATGCTCTCCCAGCTGAGCTATACCCCCACAAGAGGAAAGTTTTACATCATCAAGATGGTGGAGGTAAACGGGATCGAACCGTTGACCCTCTGCTTGCAAAGCAGATGCTCTCCCAGCTGAGCTATACCCCCACAAGAGGAAAGTTTTACATCATCAAGATGGTGGAGGTAAACGGGATCGAACCGTTGACCCTCTGCTTGCAAAGCAGATG
>ERZ1034626.2415-NODE-2415-length-11111-cov-23.822268_pt1 | contig 11111 bp, 8 predicted proteins | sample MGYA00520652_ERZ1034626 | MGnify/ENA primary metagenome ERZ1034626 (study PRJEB33766, sample SAMN09781765) | gut metagenome | biome: gut microbiome | host: Homo sapiens | place: Madagascar | study: EMG produced TPA metagenomics assembly of the PRJNA485056 data... | reverse complement strand
TCTTTCCCTCCAAAACCAATTCGCTGCCTTTGTAGAAGAGGTCGACAAATCAAAATTGCTCGCAAGATTATTTTATAATAGCTTTTTTAATTTTGGACATCTATTCAACATCACAAATAGGTTTGTTTGATATTTTTAGGAGGCAAAATACCATGGAATCAATGGACGCAAAGAAATTTATGAGCCGCCTTGTAAAAAGCAGCAAACAAAAAGCAAAGTTAAAAGTTTGTCCTCTATGTGGAAAAGAACAGACGAGTTTTTGCAATTCTCACTCTATTCCACAATTTGTTTTAAACAACATTGCAGTTAATGGAAAACTTCTTCAATTTGCAGCTCTCGCTGCTTATAAGCCAATGATAGAAGAAAATCTCGTAGATATAGAAAAAGGAATTAAAAATTCCTGTACATTTCAATTTATTTGTAGAGAGTGTGATAGCAAGCTTTTTTCTGACTATGAAGATGAAATTTCCTTATGTAAGCTTCCCACACGGCGGATGATGGCAGAAATTGATGTAAAGAACAGCCTGTTGATGTTGTATAAACGTCTTTATGAACTTCCCATGTATGAATCTCTGGCAGAAATCTTAACTACCATTGACCAAGGAAATGCCATAGAGTTTAAAAGTTATGATGTTCGAGACTTCTATAATGACTTGAGTGAAAGTATGAGAATAGTTGCGGGTGAACATTCAGCTGGCTACAAACTTTTATATTGGAATATACTCCCCTATAAGGTTCCATTAGCATGTCAGACACATCTTGCACTTGAAAAAACAATTTTGGGCAATAGAATCAATGACATCTATAGCAATGATCCTAATTACGCTATCCAAAATGCTCATTTATGTGTTTTTCCCCTGAAAGACAAAACTGCTATCATACTATTTTATCCGAAAAGGAACAAAAGATATATGGCGTTAGAACGAGAATTCAACTGCCTTACAGAAAATGCCAAGTTGCAATATATTTCGTACTTAATATTTTCACAAACCGAAAATTTTGTTCTCAGCCCTGCAATCAGCAAAGAATTACTTCAAAATACCTATTTAAAATTAGCAGCACAGGAATTACAAGGAGTTCCTAATATGGGCTTTGTTCCCAAAGGGCTTGCTGGAATAGTTAAGCAATACTACATTCCAATATCGTGGAAACAAGTTCCAAATATTTTTGATTTAAAATATGCAATTAATTGATTTTATGGGGCATTATCTATGGAAACTTCTACATCTTCGTTTGATTGGGCTCTTTTTTGGCAGGCCGCAAGTGCAATTTCTACAAGCATTGCCGTAATCGTCGCCCTTTGGCAAACTACGTACAATAACAAGAAAAAAATCAAAATAACTTTTCGGGACAATGTAATAAATATAACCGACCCTTTAAGGTGTCCTTATGTTGAACTTGAAATTGTTAATGTTGGAAATCGAAAAATAGTAATAAATCGTTATGGTATGATTTATAGAGGAAATTTTTGGGTGTTTGCTGTTCCTGATGAGACCGATATGATGGAATTATCGAAATTTATTGAATTGGATGTAGAACAATATACTGTTTTAAAATGGAAAAAATCCGACTTTTTAACACAAGTTAATAATCTATGTGCAATTTCTGTCAACTCAAGGATTATGCTTTTTGTTCAAGATACTACAGGCGCAATATATACTTGCAAAACATCTGATAAGCGAAAGAAATATCTGGACGAATACAAAACATTTTGTGCTGAGTAAAAAAGGAAGTGAGTTTATGACCAACTTTGACTTTCTGAGAGATGACCCGCAATTTTCCGGCTTTGCGGATGCCGCGATTGCTGCGGAGAGGATTCTGCCCATTGATGCGGCCACCGCTGTGCTGGACTGCCGCCGCGCCATGGAATTTGCAGTCAAGTGGATGTATTCGGTGGACAGCTCCCTCGTCAAGCCGTGGGACGATAAGCTCATCAGCCTGATGAGCACAGAAGAATTTCATGACATTGTAGACGATGATTTGTGGCGGCGGATGGATTTTATCCGCAAGCGCGGCAATGATGCCGCCCACGGAAGCCGCGGCATCAGCCGGGAGCAGGCTGAACTATGCCTTGAAAACCTGTTTCTGTTCCTTGATTTCGTAGCGTACTGCTATGGGACAAGCTATCAGGAAAAGAAATTTGACGCTTCCCTGCTCACACAGCAGCCTGCTGCACCCGTTGCACAACCCGCCCTGCCGGATGTGGACTTGGATGCACTCATCAAAGAAAACGCCGAACTCAAGGCGCAGCTGACCGCCCGCCGCGAAACGCAGCAGCCCACTTATGTGCCAAAGCCGCTGGAACTTTCGGAGTACAAGACCCGAAAGCTGTATATCGACTCCATGCTTACCGATGCCGGGTGGGTCGAGGGCAAAAACTGGGTCAACGAGGTCCCTCTGCCCGGGATGCCCAACAAGAGCGGCACCGGCTATGCAGATTATGTCCTGTATGGCGATGATGGCCGTGCACTGGCTGTGATCGAAGCAAAGCGCACCTGTAAGGATGTTGCAGTAGGCCGTCAGCAGGCAAAGCTGTATGCAGATATTCTCGAAAAGCAGTTTGGACGCCGCCCCGTGGTGTTCCTGACCAACGGGTTCGATACCCGCATTGTGGATCATATCTATCCCGAACGCAAAGTCGCTTCCATTTACTCCAAGCGTGACCTTGAAAAATGGTTCAATCTGCAAGCCATGCGCACCAGCCTTGCCAATGTGGATGTAAACAAAAACATTGCCGGACGGTACTATCAGGAGGGTGCCATCAAGGCAGTTTGCGACAGCTTTGGCCGAAAGAACCGCCGCAAGGCTCTGCTCGTCATGGCAACAGGCTCCGGCAAGACCCGTACCGTCATTGCATTGGTGGATGTATTATTGCAGCATGGCTGGGTCAAAAACGTGCTGTTTTTGGCCGACCGCAACAGCCTTGTGACGCAGGCAAAGCGCAGCTTTGTCAACCTCCTGCCGGAGCTTTCCGTGACGAACCTCTGTGAGGACAAAGACAACTTTACGGCACACTGCGTGTTCTCGACCTATCAGACCATGATGAACTGCATTGATTCCGTTCACGATGCAGAGGGCAAGCTGTTCACCTGTGGTCATTTTGATTTGATCATCTGCGACGAAGCACACCGCTCCATCTACAATAAATACCGCGACATCTTCCATTATTTCGATGCCCCGCTGGTTGGTCTGACTGCCACGCCCAAGGATGAGATCGACAAAAACACCTACGAGATCTTTGACCTCGAAAACGGCGTGCCCACCTATGGTTATGAGCTGGCGCAGGCCGTCAAGGATGGCTTTCTGGTTGACTTCCTCTCGGTGGAGAGCGAAGTAAAGTTCATGAAGAAAGGCATCACCTACGATGAGCTTTCGGACGAAGAACGGGAAGCCTACGAAAACACCTTTGAGGATGAAAACGGCAACCTGCCTGCCAGCATTGACGCGTCCGCTCTGAACAACTGGCTGTTCAACAAGGACACCATTCGGCAGGTCTTGAATGTCGTCATGCAGAACGCCTTAAAAATCGACTACGGCAGCAAAATCGGCAAGACGATTATTTTTGCAAAGAGCCACGACCATGCAGAGGAAATCCTCAAGGTGTTCAATCAGGAATATCCATACCTGAACGGCTACGCTATGGTGATCGATAATCGGCTCAACTATGCGCAAAGTGCCATTGACGATTTTTCCGACCCGAAGAAACTGCCGCAGATTGCTATTTCGGTGGATATGCTGGACACCGGCATTGACGTGCCGGAGGTTCTGAATCTGGTCTTTTTCAAAAAGGTTCTGAGCAAGGCAAAGTTCTGGCAGATGATCGGGCGCGGTACGCGCCTGTGTCCGGGGCTTCTGGATGGTGAGGACAAGAAGAAGTTTTACATTTTTGACTTCTGCGGGAATTTTGAGTTTTTCCGCATGAACAAAGGAAATGCCACCCCGAATATGATTGCCGTTCAGGGGGCGATTTTCGGCTTGCAGTTTGAAATTGCGTATAAATTGCAGGATATGCAGTTCCAGACGGAAGAACTGAAAGCATTCCGTGCTTCGCTGGTGGAGCACATGGCTGGTCAGGTACAAGAACTGAGCCGTAACAATTTTGCAGTCAAACAGCATTTGAAATATGTTGAGCTGTACGCTGACAAGAACAGCTACAATGCGCTGACGTATGCAGACACCTTGATTGCCCGGGAAGAACTTGCACCCTTGATCGAGCCGGAGCCGGACGACCCGAAAGCACTTCGTTTTGATGCGCTGCTGTACGGCATTGAACTGGCATATCTTGCTGGGAAGCCGTATACTCGTGGCCGCAGTGAGCTGCTGAAAAAGACGAAAGCGGTTGCGAGCGTATCCAACATTCCAGAGATCGATCAAAAGCGCGCGTTGCTCGAAAAAATCATCCAGACGGATTATATCAAAACTGCCGATGTGAACGAGTTTGAGCACATCCGAAAAGAACTGCGCGATCTGATCAAGTATATCCCAATTGAGCGTGTACGGTACACCACAGATTTCTCTGACGAAATTCTTTCGACAGAATGGAAAGAAGCCGAACTGGAAAACGATGATCTGAAAAATTACAAGGCAAAAGCTGAGTACTATGTACGACAGCATCAGGACAATTCAGCCATCGCCAAACTGAAAGGCAACATCCCGCTCACTGGCGAGGATGTCAAGGAGCTTGAAAAAATTCTTTGGAGTGAGGTTGGCACAAAAGAGGACTATGAAGCCGAATATGGCACAAAACCTCTGGGAGAATTCGTGCGGGAAATCGTTGGCCTTGATATGGCTGCGGCGAAAGCTGCATTCTCGCAATATCTGGATGGTGCCAACCTCGACAGCCGACAGATTTACTTTGTCAATCAGATTGTTGAGTACATCGTACACAATGGCATGATGAAAGACCTCTCTGTTTTGCAGGAACCGCCTTTTACAGACCAGGGAAGCATCGTAGAGGTCTTTACAGATTTGAGCGTCTGGCTTGGCATTCGCAAGACCATCGAACAGGTCAACGCCAACGCAATTGCGGCATAATAGAATATTTTCTGAAACGGTAAAGTGGATTTTTGTCTGCTTTGCCGTTTTTCTTTTTATTTAAAATTATAAATTTTTTCAAAACTGTATTCCAAAACGGCCCTGCGGATTCCTATTAGTGTAGGGGCTTTCAAAATCTTTTGTAAAACAGCTTTCCTCTGGTTCTATAAGTGGGAATCGAACAAAATCCATGTTCTAAAATTAGGCAGTTCGACAAAATTTAAAAAACTGGTTGCCAAACACCCATTTTAGATTGTTATAGGTAGAGGGGAACGTTGAAAAAATGAATTTTATTTGAATTTTCAAAAGACCCGGTTTAAAAACACCCCATTAAGTTTGTATAGGGTGTAGGGATTACTTTCAAAAAAAGACTTGCTCGCATTTTTGAAAGTCCTCGACTTCTTACAAAACCGCATCGCACCTTGATAACAACATGATCGGCTGCAAGCCACTATGCTTTTTCGGAGAAGTGCCGCCACGACAAGAGCGCACCAAGAAGAAGCCATACGCCGGAGGAAATCGGGCAGGAACAGCTTGCGGGCAGACCGACACCGAAGAAGAACCGGGCAAGCTGGCAGAGAGGACTTCGCAAAGTCTTGTCTGTCAGGTTGTTCGGCGCAAGAGTGCAGAGAGCGCAGCTCTTTGTGCGGGTCAAGGGCGGCAGCCTTGCCCAGTGGATGTGATGCCCTGCGTCATATCCTACTGGGTATTATCTGGCGCATAGCAGGCGGCAGATTTGCAGCTTCGCTGCACCGCGTTGCCCCTATCCCGCGCACGGCGTTCTCTGCGTGACCCCAGAAAGGAGAGATGGTCGCTGAAATTGACCCGACACAATGGCCGCGCCGGAAAGCACGGCACTTATAACCCAAAGCACAATGACCGCAGTTTTGAAATTACCAACAGCGAGCATATCGATCCGGAACGTGTCCAGCAAAATATCTATTGGGATTGCTACAATGGAATCCGTTCTGCCCTGCAACCCAAAGATGCAGATAGCCTAGCTGACACCTTTGAAGAAGTCGAAAAGCTCTACTATAAACTGCATTACACCAACTTCACCGAAAAGCAGAATGAGCGCAACGCCAAAATCCGGCACACGGAACGAAACCGCTCTACTGAGGATTTGCTTGCCAGCAAGAAGACCTGTCCAGAAGAAAGTATCTATCAGTTGGGAACGCTGGAAAGTCATGCTTCCCCGAAAGAAATTTTTCAAATCGCCACAGAATTTATGGATGAGTTCCACGAGCGTTTCGGCAAGCACGTTCACATTCTGGATTGGGCTTTGCATCTGGATGAGGGAACCCCGCACATCCACGAACGCCATGTGTTTGACTGCGAGAACAAGTATGGTGAAATCGCACCCCAGCAGGAAAAGGCATTGGAAGCCCTTGGCTTTGAACTGCCGAAGCCAGACAAGCCCCTTGGACGCTACAACAATCGCAAAATTACTTTCGATGCAGCCTGCCGTACGATGTTGTTCGAGATTGCCAAACGCCACTGTTTAGAACTGGATGAGGTGCCGGAATACGGCGGACGGGCTTATCTGGAAAAGCAGGACTACATCATGGCAAAACAAAAAGAACAACTTGCTCAACAGGAAAAAGCCGTGCAGGAACAGATCGCTCAGCTTGAAAATTTGAAACAAGAGCATGAGAAAGAACATCATCAGCAGGTTCGCCGTACAACTTATCAGTCCCTAACACTTCTGAGCAACGATAAAAAAATTCAAAAGCAGGAAAAACGGTTAAGTGAACTTTCTCAGAAGATTGAAGATACCGAGAACTTGTTGGATGAGATTTCTGCGGTTGCCTACGACAAAGCTGTGGCTGTTGTTTCAGAAAACGCTGTGAACGATGCTTTGAAAGCAAGCACAGAACAGGTCGATATATATTTGGACTGGCTGAAAGAGCCTGGACGAAAGGCAAGCAAGGAAACGGTGGATTACACCACATACCAAATCACAACGCTGCGAAAAAATATTGTTGCAGCGGTAAGCAGGCTTACTGCAAAATTGACAGCTGCCCTTATAAAGCCAGAAATCAAAAAGCCCGCCATCGAGCAAATCAAAGAAAATGCTCGTCCGTCTGTTCTACAAAAGCTGCATCAGCGGCAGGAAGAAATCGCACAGCGTGAGCAGACACGCACCAAACCGAAGAAGCGCAGTCATGGCATGGAACTGTAAAGGAGGAAAATCTTCAAGAACAATCATTTATTTGGAATCGTAAAGCAGAATATCACCACCCTACAGGCAGCAGAAGCCTATGGCTTTCAGCCCAACCGTAGCAGCATGATTTGCTGTCCGTTCCATACAGACCGTAACCCCAGCATGAAAGTGGATTCCCGGTTTCATTGTTTTGGCTGTGGAGCGGATGGGGATGTAATCGACTTTACCTCAAAATTGTTTCAGCTGTCTTTGAGGCAGGCGGCGGAAAAGCTGGCCGCAGATTTTGGACTTTCTGCAACAGATAATTTTCAACCATTTTCCTGCAAGCCAGTGGAAAAGCCGCTAAGTCCGAAAGAGCAATTCTATAAAATCTTGTGCAGCTATCGTTCTCTGCTGGCAAATTGGCGCATGGCCTATGCACCCCAAAATCCAGAAGAAGCCTTGCATCCTTGTTTTGTCGCAAGCATGCACTATGCAGACCGTGTGCAATATCTGCTGGACATTCTTTTGCAGGGAAGCCCACCTGAAAAACAACAACTACTCAACGGAAAGGAAGTGACCGCCCTTGGAGAAGCAATCGAACGATGCAGGGAAACCGAAGAAGCAGCATAGTGCACCTGCCCGAAACTGGGTAGGTGACAACGGAAAAATCATTGAACCATTGTTCGCAGATTACTTTTTGAGCCTGCACCCCATGCGCTGCTTTCAAGGCAGACTGTTCACGGTGGATGGTATGATTGAGGATGAATCCCCATTGAAGAAAGAAATCTATGAGCAGATTCGCTATTATGCCACCACCAGCGTAGCACGGCGGATTGAACATATCATGCAGGCCATCAAACTGGCCTGTGCATCTGAACCACCGGAGATTCAGACAGACCGCATCCATGTCCGAAATGGTACATATTTTGCAGACGGTCACTTTACCCCTGAAAAAGAATACTGCATGAACCGTCTGCCCATTGCCTATGTGTCGGATGCACCAGAACCAACGCGCTGGCTGCAATTTCTAAACGAACTGCTACACGAAGAAGATATTCCAGCCTTGCAGGAATACGTCGGCTATTGCCTGCTGCCTGTTACCAAAGCACAGAAAATGCTGCTGATGGTCGGAAAGGGCGGTGAGGGAAAATCCAGAATCGGGCTGATTCTTCGAGAATTGTTTGGCAACAGTATGTACACGGGCAGTTTGCAAAAGGTAGAAACCAACCGCTTTGCTCGTGCAGACTTGGAGTACAAGCTGCTTTTGGTGGATGATGACATGAAAACCGAGGCCCTGCCGCAGACGAACAACATTAAAACCCTTGTCACGCTGGAAGATAAAATCGACATTGAGCGCAAAGGCCAGCAGAGTGTGCAGGGTACGCTGTATGTGCGGTTTGCCTGCTTCGGGAATGGCAGTCTACACGCTCTGTATGACAAGTCCAATGGCTTCTATCGCCGCCAACTGCTGCTCACCACCAAGGAAAAGCCAGTTGGCCGGGTGGACGACCCGTTCCTCATTGACAAGATGCGGAACGAAAAAGAAGGTATCCTGCTTTGGGCATTGGAGGGGCTTCATCGGCTGATTCGGAACAACTATCAGTTTACCATCAGCGAACGCACCGCCGCGAATCTGAAAGAAGCGATGGAGCAGGGCAACAACATTCTGGGCTTCCTCAAATCTGAGGGCTACTTTGAAATTCGGCAGGGTGCCAAGTGCAAATCCACGGATTTTTATAAGGTCTATGAACGCTGGTGTCTGGACAATCTGGAAAAGCCGCTGGCCGCATCAACCTTTATCCACCATCTGAAAGACAATCAAAAAAGTTTGGGCATCGTCTACGACGATAAGTGCATCGGCACAAACCGGGGTTTTCACAATGTAGACGTTGACCTGTTTTTACCCGTTGATGTCCCAAGTCCGTGGGATTAAAAAATAGAATCAACTTGAAAAAGCCCTGCTCAGCCTGCTCACAGTGCGTGAAATGTGCAGGATGAGCAGAGTGAGCAGGCGATTTTTAATTTATATCAAAAATAAAATATGGAGGTTTTGCCTATGAACAAATCTCGGCCTGTTGCGACCGAAACTGTGAAATCTTTGGATTATACGAAAAATATCTTGCGGACCATTCCGAATAACGATACAATGGAAGTGGTCACTCAAACCAATGCCGTCAAGTCTCCGACTGACAGCCTGAAAGCCACAACACTGGTGTACACGGTGGAGGAAATTGCGCAGATGCTGGCCATCAGCCTGCGCTCTGCCTACAACCTGTGCAACAGCACTACCGAATTCCGTGTTCTGCGGGTAGGCGGAAGCATCCGCGTCCCGAAAGACGGTTTCGATGCGTGGCTCCGGGCAGCTTGAGAAAGGAGATAACGTATGGCATATATTACGAAACGCGGCAGCTCCTATGGTGTCCGCTATACTTACCAAGACGAGCAGGGTAAAAACTGCAACAAATGGGAAAGTTTTTCCACGAAAGAGGAGGCAACAAATCGCAAAAAACAAATCGAACATGAACTGGCAAACGGAACGTTTCTGATTCCGTCCACCATCACCGTCAAGGAGTTTTTGATGGAGTGGCTTCCCAAGCAATGCAACAAGCACAAGTGGGCACCCTGCACCTATCAATCCAATCTGGGAACCGTTCAGAACCTCATTATTCCGTATATCGGCGATATGCAGATGCAAAAGCTCAAGCCTTACCATCTAGAAGACCTGTATGCTACCCTCAGCAAAACGCCTTGCGGCCAATATCTTGAGGGCAAAAAGCAGGTGCTTTCGGAAAAACAACAGCAGCGGTTTCTCTCCGGCACGACCATCCACGAGGTACACCGCCTGCTGCGGACAGCGTTCCAGTATGCGGTGGAGTGGGGCATCCTCGTCAAAAGCCCCGTTCCGGTGGACAGCCCCAAGAAATCGATTCAGGAGCGCGCCATCTGGGACGCGGACGAGATGTGGGCCGCACTTGCCAGCATGGAGGACCCCATTCTGCATCTGGCTGTTCACCTCACACTGGTGGGCGCACTGCGTGAGGGCGAAGTCGCTGGCCTGACTCCGGAAGATCTTGATTTTGAGGGAGCAGACGGCACAGGCACGTTCCGCATCAACAAGTGTATGCAGCGTGTCCAAAAGGCATCGCTGGCAAAAACGGGCAAGGGCTGCATCTTGCAGGAGTTTGAGGATAAGCGCGAGGGCAGCACCACAACGCTGGTGCTCAAAAAGACCAAAACGGCAGCTTCCAACCGCACCATCTTTATGACAGCCGTGTTGAAAGAGGAACTGAAACGCTGGCTAAAGCGTTTGGAAATGGACGAAGCCGTTGAGCCAGAGCGCTACCGCAACAGTGGGATGCTCCTGCGCCTGCCCAATGGTCTGGCGGTGGAGCCGATTCTCATCCGCAAGAAGTTCATCAAGTGGCAGGACGAACACCCGGAGTTCACCCGCATCGTGTTCCATGGCCTGCGGCATTCCAGTGCCACCTACCAGCTGATGATCTCCGGCGGCGATGTGAAAGCGGTACAGGGCACAACGGGCCATGCCAGCGCTAATCTTCTGGTCAACACCTATGCACACATCCAGCAGGATTCCCGTAAAAAGCTGGGTAAAAGGTTCGAGGAAGGCTTCTACAAGCCGGGAGCAACACCTGGGCAGGCTGCCCCGGTTGAAGCAGAGCCGACCATCTCCGTGTCGGCACTGTTGGAACTTCTGAAGGACGCAGACCCCTCTGTAAAAGCGCAGCTCCGCTTGGCTTTGCTGACCTGAATTGCAAAAAATAGCACGAATTGCAGAGTAATTCACAGACTTACTCCATCTGACACGAAAAATGCGGACCGTGCAAAAACCGTGCAGAGACCGTGCAAATGGCGTATAAAAGGAAAATCCCACGAGGAATCTTACGATTCTTCGTGGGATTTTGGTGCGCTC
>ERZ1034626.2414-NODE-2414-length-11113-cov-44.353952_pt1 | contig 11113 bp, 26 predicted proteins | sample MGYA00520652_ERZ1034626 | MGnify/ENA primary metagenome ERZ1034626 (study PRJEB33766, sample SAMN09781765) | gut metagenome | biome: gut microbiome | host: Homo sapiens | place: Madagascar | study: EMG produced TPA metagenomics assembly of the PRJNA485056 data... | reverse complement strand
GCTATCGCTGTAGCTATCGACCTCGCTATCAACAAGAAGTAATTTCTTTGAGATAACAGAACAATAAGTATAAATGATCCCTGCGGCTTAATTGTCGCAGGGTTTTTTATACCTTATATTATATATCCATATAAAAGAGTTACATAGTATTATATCCTATTCCAACAAGAAAATGCAGCCCATTTGCAGCCCAAAAGCTAAAAACACAAAATGGGCTGCAATTTTCCTTAAGTCATTGATTTACTGAACTTACTCTAAATTTAAAAGTAAGTAAATGGAAAATCATTGCACTATGGTTTACTTCTCCCTTAGAGAGAGTAAGAAAAACAAGAAGGGACTCTCTCCCATTGAAGTCTCTATCTCCTATAATGGAGAGCGTATCTATTTCAGTACAGGTAAGTTTGCTAAGCCATCTGAATGGAATAAACAGAAGCAGTTAATTAAAGGCAACACCTTAGAAGCTCAGTTAATCAATACTTTCCTCATAGAGTTCAGAAACAAAATCTATGAGAAGGAAGTTGAGCTTATGAAGAGAGGCTACATGATAACTGTACACATCTTAAAGGATGCTATATTAAATAAGGTGGAAAGTCTAAAAGAAAAGACCCTTATGCAAGTAGTTTCTGAACATAATGATGAGAAGAAGAAACTCATTGGAATCAGTGTAGCTTCTGATACCTTCTATTGCTTTGACTATAGCAGAAGATTACTATTAGAGTTTATGGAAAAAGAGTATAAAAGAAATGATGTTCTCCTTACTGAAGTAAACATAGGTTTTATACAATCATTCCATACATTTCTCTTAACAGACAAAGGTATGTCTCAGAATACTTGTGCCAAGCATTTAAAGTACTTGAAGGCTATCTTAAACAAAGCTGTTTTAAACAACTATGTTAAATATAATATGATATCTAACTATAAGATAGAAAAAGAACCAGTAGATATAGATTTTCTCAATGAGGAGGAGCTAAGGAAAATCATCAACTTTGATACTCCTATTCCTAGATTTGAGAGAGCTAGAGATTTCTTTCTATTTGGTTGTTTTACCGGTCTATCCTATATAGACATCAAGACTCTTAAACCAGAACACTTTGAGAAGGATGATCAAGGTAGAATCTGGATAAAGAAGAGAAGAGTAAAGACTGGTATTCTATCAAGAATTCCTCTCCTTCCTATGGCTAAGATGATTCTTGAAAAATATAAAGGTGGAGATAGACTAATACCTATACAAGATGCAGCAGACATTAATAAATATCTCAAGGATATTGCTATACTCTGTAATATAGATAAACATATCACTTTTCATACATCAAGACATACATTTGCCAGTACTGTTACCTTAGCAAATAACATATCATTAGAAGTAGTATCTAAGATGTTAGGTCATACTAACACTAGAATGACTACTCACTATGCTAAGCTATTAGATAAATGTATAGGTGAGCAGATGGATACTCTCAATAACATCTATACAGACGATGAAGATTAAAACAAAAACTCCCCCTGTCCACTGACAGAGGGAGAAAAACAAAATTCAAAACTTAAAAACAAAACAAAAAATCATCCTTTACTTACTTAACAATCTCAACAAACCTGTTATCCTGATTCTGCACATAAGGGTTCTTCTCTACAACATCAACATTCAATCTCATTTGCTTTTTTTGAAACCATCTAAAAAGGAAGAACCTCTTAGGAGGGTTAACTGTCTCCTTCTTTGCAGATACTACAATATATTTAATACTTAAAAATTTAGGCTCAATAGTCACAGTTGAAGGATATTTAAGTCCTACTTTTACTGAATACCACTTATCAGAGAGTAGCGTATCAATACTCAACTGAGGATCTTTGAATACAGTATCACCTTTTAAAGTGATGGTGTCAACCTTAGAAAAACTAGAGGAAACATACTGAAGGCTCTTAAGCTTAGAATCTTTTACTTTCAGTTCCTTTCTTGCTTCATTCAATTTCTGGAAGATAGAATCACTAGAGTTCTTCAACTGATCAATGGTCAACTTGAAAGCTCTATTCTTATTCTCTGAGTTACTGAATAACTCACTATATGCTTTAGCATTCTCTACAGCATCCTTCCATTTCCTCTCAGTCTTACTTCTCTGATTAAGAAGAACAACAATAATGATAGCAGAGGTTATGCCAAGTAAAGCAATGCCAATATAAAGATAACTTTTCATCTGTCCCATATTACTTCTCTTTAGTGCTGCAAAGATAACACATATCTATATAAGCAACAAAAACCTAACATTCACAGTTATGCTGACCTAAGAGTCACTCTTAAGCATTATCAAGCTAAAGTATCTATTATTATATTTGCAATGTGAATCATTAAGCATTAAATTATGAAGTTAACAGTAGATAGAAAATGGAAGAAGGAAGGTTATACCATTGGTAAGTTGTTTATTGATGATGTATTCTTTTGTAATACCTTAGAGGACAAAGACAGAGGATTAACAAGTTCTATGCCCATTGAGAAGATAAAGGTAATGAAGAAAGCAGCAGTTACAGCAATTCCTTCTGGTACCTATAATGTAAGAATGGATGTAGTCAGTCCTAAGTATAGCACCAAGGAGTGGTATATTAAAAACTGTAATGGTGCCAGAATGCCTAGATTAGAGAATGTACCTGGTTATGCAGGAGTACTTATTCATAGCGGTAACACTGCAGCAGATACTGAAGGATGTATATTAGTAGGAAAGAATGATGTTGTAGGCAAGGTTACTAAGTCAAAGGACTACTTCTTACAGCTATATAACAAAATGTATTCAGCCTATAAGAAAGGAGAAAAGATTACAATAACCATTAAGTAAAATAGATTATGGTGGAAATATTAAAATTCTTTTGGCAATTACCACAGGTAATAGTAGCTTTCATATATTATTGGTATCTTAGGTATAAAGATGAAATATTAGATACATGTACCTTCCAAGGGGCAATAGTATTCATAAAAAGAAAATCTTGTGGAAGTGTAACACTAGGTAACCATATATTCTTATCTCCTATGGCTACAGATACTACTATTAGGCATGAGTGGGGACATACAAGACAGAGTTTAATACTAGGTCCACTATACCTTGTAGTAATAGGTATTCCTAGTATTATCTGGGCTGCAACCCATAGAACAATAGCACCTAACACATTTTATTTTAACTTTTTTACAGAGAAGTGGGCTAATAAGCTAGGTGGCATAGAGTAAAGTAACATACAAATTACATAATTTTTCATTTCACTATTTTGAATGTAAAAGAGGAGACTGTGAAGTTTCCTCTTTTTTCATATATACTTGTTAAGATCTATTTCCTCATTACTTAGCAGCCAAGCATTAAAGGCATAACCATTGGTATTAGTATCTCCTACTATATCTAAAGCATACTTAATACATCTCCTCTTAGGTAAATTATATGAAAAAAGATTAACTAAGAATACCATATCTCCAAGAGTAGCTTCTGAAACATTATAATATACTATTCTGTCAGAAGCTCTTTCAACCTCTGAAGCACTCCACTTGCAATCAATAACCTTGACAGCTAATTCTGTTGTAAAGTGTCTACCATGTTTTGCTATGTATTTTCTTAACCCTTTCATATTTTTGTTTCTTTTAAGTTTAAAGCTTTAGTGCAAAGATACAATTATTCTTCTAATTATCAAAACTTTATGGGAGAAAAGTGAAAGTAAAAACAGGTGCTTTTTGAGATTTTTTAGGTATGTGTAAAGAGTGAGTTTTGGAAAATTATAATGTATGTATAAAAGGTGGAGATAATACCACACACCACCCCCACCATAATTTGGATTGGGATATACCCCCTGGGGTATTTGCAATCCTGATGGCTGAGGGTGAAGCATAGTAGCCTTCCATTTGCTGATTAGTTCTACGGCAAATAACCATCTGCATACAAGCCTCTAGGGAAAGCACCTGAGGAATCAATGCCTAGCACTAAGAAGTCCTGCTAGGAGGTAACTATCTATGGCAACAGCAAACAATAACATCAAGAACTCTTGGTCTCTCCTTGCATTTGCAAAGGAGTTTGGTCCAAAGATGAGTGTTGGTGACTTTGCCAACCAGGAGACTGGTGAGATGTTCAAGTCCTGCATCTTTGATAACCACGGTACTCTCACATTTGTTGCTTTCAGCAGCAAGCTTGGAGTGCTTTCGCCAAAACAGATTGCAGCTCAGAAGAATGAGTTGCAGGTTGTTCTGTGTGAGACAAAGAAAGGCAAGGATATGTACAGCCTATGCAAGCAAGGCGAGAATACCTGGGAAGAGGTTGACCTTGGATTGTAAGAATATGAGGAGCAGGAGAAATCCTGCTCTTCCTTTTTAATACAACAGCAATGAAAAAGACTATCATCCTTTGCATCTTATCAATGATAATTGGTATGTTTGCAGGCTATAAGGTATGCCAAAATACCTACTATAAAAGAGTAAATCATCTTCTTAATGCCTATAATTCTTACAATAAAGCTACAGAAGAATTGCTTGATTCTCTTGATAATGAGTATAACTGGGTAGATGCTTTTGATCCTCAGGATTACTATGCTTCAAGAGCTAAGCTGGACAGTATTCTATGGAACTAAGGAGAGTGTGGGAACACACTTTCCTTTCTTTTGCACTTAGTAAGGTTTACAAAGTGTACACATTACTAGTCTTTCTAGTCTTATAAAGCTAGACTTTGCAAGCCTTACAATACCATTAGTCTTTTGAATCTTAAAGCTTAGTAAACATTCAAGAGACACAATACCATTCCTATAGCTTGATAGTATTAGGTAGTAACTTAAAAGATTAACAATATGAGAAAAAGAGTAAATAGAGCAGCTGTATGCTCAAGTGAGAACTATTCAACTAGTAAGAAACTTCACCTCAGTATGCTTGAAGAGAAGCATTCACACTTCAAGAGTATGACTGTCAATGGTGAGATAGCTATTGATGTTCCAGTACTCAAAGGTGAGATGATAACTCCTAAGTTCAAGACCATAAGAGTCTTTGGTAAGAATATGAGAGTTAGTATTGAGGAATACAATACCTATTGTAAGGAGTTTGGCTTATGAGATACAAGGTGTATGATTCCTATGGCTGCTTGGTAAGGAAGTTTCCAACTTACCTTGCAGCCTTGAATTACAAGCCTACATTTGGAAACACAGGTTGGACTATTGAATATTAGATATGAAAGCATTAGTTTTATACATTACAGCAATACTCACAGTAATACTGCTCTGTGCAGAGATTTCTATCTCTTGGTTTATCCTTGGGCTAGTCAATACAATTTTAATTGCCTGGTGCTACAATAATATCACCCTTAGAGAGTTTATTAAGTATAGTGGATATTCTACTTGGTATAAATTCTTAAAGGCATAGATTATGAAAGAAAGAGATTCTGGGAGAATAGTCTGGATAGTATTGAAAGTACTATTCTTCCTTTTAGTTGGTTCTGCTTTGTTAGTCCTACTTGGAAATATGTTAGGAGCAGCAGTACATTGTTTACAAAATAATGCTTGGATTGGTTGGGTGCTAAGTATAGCATTTTGGATAGGAGTTATATGGTGGAACAAAAAGAAATGAGGGTGTGTCATAAGTCTATGGCGCACCCTCATTTTTCTTTTAAGAGTTCTCATTAAATACAGGAGAAAAAGAAACTTTAAGCCTAGCTTCTTTGATAAGTTTATCTCTACTAGCTTTATCTCCCTTCCAGAACATTTGACTGTCAATAGTATAAGTGGTATGCTCCTTCTTTATTATCCCCACACTAACTAACTCTCTAATTGCTCTATCAAAAGAAGCCTTGGAAATTCCACATATCTCCATAATCTCCTTTTTCCTGACAGAGTTCATATATACTTTTCCAGTATTCCATTCTGCAACCTCTAATAGTTTCCAAAGAACTTTAGTTGTAGCATTGAAAACAGACATTCCATATAAAGCAAGTATTTGCTTACTATAGGTAAAAAAGAATGGCTCAACTTCTATTTTAACCAATTCTTTTTATTAGTATAATCTGTAATTTCCCCTGTACTAGTATCAGTATGTTGATACTGAGTTTCCTGATATAAAAATTTACTGCTCATATTTTGATTCTATTTTACTCATTTTAATGATTCAATTTGACTCACTTAATGATTCAAAAAGACTTATATTTGAGTCATTTAGACTTATATTTGAGTCAATTTGAATCATATTTGATTCAGCAACCTCTTGTAATCTCTTGATTATTAGTTACTTAAATCTATTTCCCTATATTATATTATTTAGGGGAAATTTATTCCTTGCAGGTATTAGCTGGAAGGAAGAGATTTCCAGGCACAGAGAATACTCCTTGACCTTCTCTTACAAGAACTCCTTTCTTTACCATTGAAGAGAGAATAGTACTTATTCTAATAGAGGTCTTGGCAAATCCTACAGAGGATAGAAACTCTCTGAACTCTGCATTATGTATCAGCAGTTCCTTATGATTACTACTAAGATAAAATACTATCATCAACAACATTTTAAACTCTACTGTTGATAATTCGTTAAATACTCTGTGCATCTGAGATGTATTAATTAAGGCAAAATCTTCCATATCTTACTTCTTTAAAATTTTATATTGCAAAGATAATAATAAAGAATAACTAAATAATCTATATTATTAAACCTCTAAGATAATCTAAAAGAAGTAGTAAAACAACACATCACAGCTAGTCTTTGTAAATAAATCAGAATTTTCTCGCGCGTACCTATTATATAATATATTATAATATAATAAGTAATATAAGTATTGTAAAGTAAAAGAACTATAGAACTTTATAAGTATTCAAGGGACACATCACCACCCCTATATCTTGGAGGGATAAAGAATACTTTATCCTCTATAGAGTTTATAGATTCCAATAGGTTTGACTGTCCTGGAGGAATTAATAGTATATTGCAGTCAGTTAGTTGTTCTCTACAAACAACAGTGCTCCTGAGATGGAGATAATAGTATGGCTACTAATAATGGTCCAGTTATGCAGGGTATTAAGAACAGTTGGTCACTTTTAGCATTTGCTAGAATGAAGGGCAAAATGCAGGTAGGTGAATTTGCCAATAATGAGACTGGTGAAGTATTCAAGAGTTGTATCTTCACAGACCCTAATGATGCCAGCAGTAGATGCTTTGTAGCATTCTCTTCTAAGCTTGGTCCTCTTACACCTCAGCAGATTGCTGCTCAGAAGGATGAACTCCAGGTAGTAGAGCTTGAGAGTGGTCACTATAGCTTGTGTAAGCAGGGTGCTAATTCTTGGGAAGATGTTGATTTGGGCATCTAAGAAAGTTACGTAAGTTGTTGTTAGTTAGATAGTTAAGTGTGTAGGAATTGTGGAAAATATCTCCCATTTACCTCTAGGTAATGTGGAAAAATCCACAATTCTGCACACTTTCTTTATTCTATCTCTCATTTTACTGCTTTTTACACCTCTACTCTACTACTCTCCAAGCTCAACTAACTATTCTTTTTGGCTTAGAGTTTAGCATAAGATTACATTTTTCACATCATTTCTTTTTAAATATTACAAATTATGATAAAAATTACATATCCAAGTATTGTGATTGAAACAGTTACAGACAAAGTTACTAAAGATAATTACTCAAAATAGAATTATACTGTATTTGATGCAAATGGTAATTATTTGTTTACTATATATAACTCATTTGTAAGTTTGCCTATAGCTGAAGGACTTTGTAGTAAAGACAATAAAAGATGTACTACAGCTATTAGTACTTATCTAAAAAGTATAAAAGAGTACTCAAACAATATTAACAACTTCTTAAATACATTATAATATGAAAAAAGATATAGAGCTTTTAGAAGCTATTCATAAGAAAAATGAAGGACAGCAAGTACTTATCTTCACAGATAAGGAGTTTGAATCATTATTCAATGATTATTATTTGTAATGAGAAAAGCAACTATATAAGACTTAGAGCTAGAGTTATAGCTTAGACAGCGCAACTCTGGCTCAATCTATTGGAAGACTAAAGATGGTAGAGAGAGATTCCTATCAAAGATATGGATAATAATCATTTAGCTAATACTCTTAAAATGCTTTTAAGAAATGCAGAAAGAGAAGACTTTTATGATGAGCATATCGGAGATATGGATCCAATGGATTACTATGATTAGTAAGTAACCTTTTAAATATTATAATTATGTTTAATCAAATAAAAAACACTAAAGGTGAAGACCTCTATATTATTACAATAGTATCTACTAATGATATTCAACCTAACGTTATAGCAAGTACTTGGGAAGGATGTATAAAGAAATTAGAGCAAATAACTCAAGAAGCAGATAATGATAGATTCTTCGCACAATTAATTCATAAAGAAATTAATAAAGATTGTCATAGAGCTGAAGCTTCTATGAGATGTAACAAGAAAGGTTGGGGAAATGATTACTTCCAGTATATAACTATTGAACCATTATATACAGATGCTTGATAAGATATGGTACACTACATCATTGAATGGACTAATGGAGCCAAAGAATCAATCTATGGCTCCAATTATATCAATGCTCTCAGACTTAATGGTATTACTCCTGAAATGGAACATAATATCATTGACTATGAGATAGTATAAAACAATAAAATTATGAAAGTACAATTATCAAAGCAGTTGTTTGATACTATTATAGCTGCATACAATAAAGAGAATGATCCTATAGAGGCATCAGATATAGACACACTTATTTTAGGAGTACCTTTTATTAAAATAAATAATACTCTGATTGAATGGAGTATTGTCAATCTTAGTATGCAGTAGTATAATAATAAATACCCTTTAAATATAACAGCATTGTATTTTAAATCAAGAAAGAATTTCAAAGATAAGTCTACCTGGAAGAAAGAAGAACTTCCTGAGGATTATACAGAAAAGGGAATTTTAGATGCAGCTAAGTTAGCTGGTTGTCAAGGTGTGGCGATTATTGCTAACTTTGGCAAGGCTAACCATCAGGTTAAATTATTTAAATGGTTTGTTGCCTAATGAATAGTTACAAATATCTGGTACTTTATTTAGACACTCTCAACTTCAAATGCTTTGCAGGTTTTACTACTAAAGAAGAAGCTAGAGAGTATTTAAATAAAATATCAACTATATACAATACAATAGGCATTGCTGAACTTGCAAAGCCTATTAGTTATTAATTCTTTAATATAAAAATATTATGAATAATAGTGGGTTATATGAATTAGGAATAGCACTAAGTGGTATTGGTATTCTTATACTTATTCCGTTTTTATGTATATGTTATAATGAATTTAATAATAAGCAAAAGACTTTCATATCAGTATGTATACTTCTTTGCATAGGATGCTTAATATTTTGTGGTGAAAAAAGGAGTGATACCTACAAAGAAGTATATTACTTAGAATATACAATATACTACCCAGGTAATACCTGCAAATTTAAAGTTGATTCATGTAATCATATATATACAAGTTCTGATAGAGGAACAAATCATATTAGATACTATAGTATTCCTAAAAATAATACTTATGGTACTGATACTACTGCTCCTATAGTTATTAACAAAATAATAAAGAAATAATATGAAACCAATACTCTTATTAGATAAAACAAACCACGTTATACGTGAGTTTGATAGTTATAAGCAAGCTAATCAGTTTAGAATGATGAACAATAGACCTGATTGGTCTATTGCTTCTAGAAAGTTATTTTGGAATGGTCAAAGATATTACTCTTAACAGTACGATGGGAGACACCTATATAGTCATGAGTATATAGGACAGGTGATAAGATGAAAAGGTAACACAAGATAGTTGTAGGTTAAAGCTTTTTGACTAATAGTAAGTTATTAGTAATAAGTTGGTACATCAAGTAGTCAAAATACGTTCAATTCGTAAGTCTCCCTCATTAAATATAACTGAATTACGGAAAGAAAAATAAGTGAAACGCAATTAACTATTGAGATTCCTAAAGGAATGGAAATAGATATAGAGAATAGTAATTTAGTCAATGGTATCATTAAGTTTAAGAAGAAGCAAGATATTACTTATAGTGATGTTTATAATGAATTAAATGATACCGATATTTCAATAAATACTTATTTTGAAAACGAAATAAAACTCAAAGCTTTAGTCAAATTAATGAATATTGCTAAGTATTATAATAATGACTGGTAACCAAATTGGAGTAATTCTAAAGAGAATAAGTATTGTATTAAATTTGATTACCATAAAGATAGATTCTATGTGGACTATAATAATTCTATAGGTGCAGGTGATGTTTTCTTCAAAAACTCAGAAGATGCCAGGGCTATTATTAATAATCCCAATTTTAAGAGTATACTTAATACTGTTTACAAGAACTAGTTATGGATTCAAGACAACTTACTAGCTTATTATCTCTTATAGCAGATACTTATGAAGCAAACTACTATATGGGAAGTAAGTTTAAACCTGAATACACTATAAAGAAGTTAAAGGATAAATTCCCTACTCTTACAGATGCTCAAATTAAACATATTCTTAGAGTAATATAGTAGTAACAAAAAGAAAAAACTATGCAGAACAAAGAAATTCTTGAAGCTTTGACAAAAGCAGTATCAGAGTCTGGATACTCTAAGTATTCATTTGTAATTGACAATAATCAGATTAATAAGATTATTGGAGATGCAAAGGATACTTTAGAAGTCAATGACTACATTATTAAGAATGTAGAGATAATCTTCAATACAAGACAGATAGTTGTTATTAGAAGTAATACATATACCCCTGTCTATGGTTGGGAGAGTAGTGACAGTGCCCTAATGCTCTCTTGCATAAAGAGAGTATATAGAGGAGAAGAGTTGATATTTGATTGTACTATAAAAGAATGATAACTCTCTCACAGGTAAATCAGTATGTCAGTACTAATGATATTGACGATAGTACTGATATATTCTCTATCCTATCTCAGATGCAGTTAGAATATAAGGCGATTTCTCCTATAACAGAGAAGTCTATGCTAATTGCATCTAAGGTAGAATACTCAACACAAGATGTTTTAGATTTATTTAGCACATGATTAAAATCATGTAACTACTCAGCACCCCTATAGAAAACATCTCGTTAATAAAGCATAAACTTG
>ERZ1034626.2412-NODE-2412-length-11137-cov-4.621097_pt1 | contig 11137 bp, 10 predicted proteins | sample MGYA00520652_ERZ1034626 | MGnify/ENA primary metagenome ERZ1034626 (study PRJEB33766, sample SAMN09781765) | gut metagenome | biome: gut microbiome | host: Homo sapiens | place: Madagascar | study: EMG produced TPA metagenomics assembly of the PRJNA485056 data... | reverse complement strand
GATTAATCATAAATGAGGTAAAAAATCCCCCGCCATGAATGGCGGGGCAAAATGTTATGCAAAAACCACAATTTCACCAAAATATTTTATTCACCAATAAGGTAATTGTATAATCCCTCATATTTGAACTTGGAAGCATTCCAAGAGAAATCATTGGCCATGCCCCTGTCCACAATCCGGTTCCACTCACGCTTCTTATCAAAGAAGATGTGCTTAGAATAATTGATGACTGCAAGCATCTCATCGGCGTTGTAGTTTGAGAATGAGAAGCCATCTCCTGAATTCTCATACTCATTATAAGGCTGAACCGTATCCTTGAGACCTCCTGTCTCACGAACAATCGGAACTGTACCATAGCGGAATGAGATAAGCTGTGTCAGACCGCAAGGCTCAAATCTGGACGGCATCAGAAATGCATCAGCAGCCGCATAGAGCTTATGAGCCAGATCATCGGAGTAACAGATATTTGCTGAAACCCTGTCAGGGTATTTCCATGCATAGTGTCTGAACATATTCTCGTACTGAGGATCTCCTGTACCGATAACAACAAGCTGTGTGAAATCGTCCACGATACCTTCAATCACATGATTGATAAGGTCAAGACCTTTCTGGTCTGTAAGTCTTGAGATGAGACCTATCATATACTTCTTCTTGTCAACCGCAAGGCCAAGATCCTGCTGAAGCTTTGTCTTGTTGTTGAACTTCTTCTTTCTGAAATCGGAAGCATTGTAATTGCAATAGATTCTGCCATCAGTCTGTGGGTCATAGGCATTATAATCAATACCGTTTACGATCCCCTGCATGTCAAAATGTCTGGCACTTAAGAGTCCGTTCAATCCCTCACCATAGTACTCTGTCTGAATCTCGTTTGCATATGTATCACTGACAGTTGTGATATAGTCAGCATATACAAGACCACCCTTAAGCATATTTGCGTCCTTCTTGAACTCAAGCTTGTCCGGTGTGAACAGATTGTCTGTAAGACCTGAAACACCCTGTACCCACTCCCTGTCCCATATTCCCTGGAACTTAAGATTGTGGATAGTGATAATTGTCTTGATACCCCAGAAGAATGGATTTGCGGCAAACTCATTCTTTAAGTATACAGGCAGAAGACCTGTCTGCCAGTCATGACAGTGTATAATATCCGGCTTAAAATCAATAAGCGGGAGCATTGAGAGTACAGCCTTGTCAAAGAATGTATACTTCTCAATCTCAAACTTAGTGTCAGAAGTATATGGAGAAAATCCTGTAAAGAACTCCTGATTGTCAATAAAGTAATATGTAACACCGTCCTGCTCATATTTGAGCACTCCAACATACTTGTCCTGCACGTATGGACCTGAGCTCATGTAAAAATGGGTAACATACTCAAAATTATTGCGATACTGCTCCGGTATACAGCTATAATCAGGTATTACAACCCTTACATCCCAATAGTTCTTGTCAAACTCTTTAGGAAGTGCACCGCACACATCTGCAAGACCTCCTGTTTTTATAAATGGTACACACTCTGAAGCTACAAATAGAATCTTTTTCATATTCTCCTCCCGCTAAAACCCGTGATATATAATATTTAGTTTACTCTTCCCAATTGTGGTATACTTCCTGGACGTCGTCATCATCGTCAAGAAGGTCTAAGATACGGCCGATATTTGTGATGTCAGCTTCATCTGTCAGTGTGACATATGTCTGTGGAATCATTGTGACCTCTGCTGAAGCCATTGTGATGCCTGCCTCCTCAAGAGCAGCCCTGACTGCATCAAAATCAGCAGGTGCAGTTGTGATCTCGTAGCTGTCCTCCTCATCGGCAAAATCCTCAGCACCTGCATCGAGTGCCTGCATCATAAGGTCATCTGCATCCATATCGCACTCTTCCTTGTCGATGATGATCTGACCCTTCTCGTCAAACATGTAAGATACACAGCCCTGTGTACCGATGCTTCCCTGTCCCTTTGTAAAGGCATTGCGGACATTGGCCGCTGTACGGTTCTTATTGTCTGTAAGACACTTTACGATAATAGCTGTGCCTGATGGTCCATAGCCCTCATATGTAGCTGTCTCATAGTTTACACTGTTGCCATCTCCTGCCGCCTTCTTGATACCTCTTTCGATTGTATCGTTTGGCATATTGTTGGCCTTTGCCTTGGCAACTACCTGTGCAAGCTTGAAGTTATTGGCAGGATCCGGTCCTCCCTCTTTAACTGCAACTGCGAGCTCTCTACCGATCATTGTAAAGATTTTGCCCTTTGCAGCATCATTTTTCTCTTTCTTATGCTTGATATTCGCAAATTTAGAATGTCCTGACATAATTTGTATCCTCTTTTCTACTTTTAAAAATAATCCATACCTTATAATATCATTTTTTCTCTTCCGGCGCAAGTTTCTTAATCATTACCTGCTTAATCACCTTATCCTCGACGCTCATAACAGAAAATCTGTAGCCATATGCGCTAATCACAGTCTTATCCCCCTCTTCCGGAATCTTATCCGAAAGCGATATGATAAAGCCGTTAAGCGTCTCGTAGGCATCATCATCAACAGGCAGCGACAGCGCCTCCTTCACATCAGAAAACTCAGTCATACCGTCCATTATAAATGTCTCGTCATCATTCTTTCTGATGTAGTTTTCTTCCTCATCGTGCTCATCCTCGATATTTCCGACAAGCTCCTCGAGTATATCTTCCATCGCGATAAGTCCCGATATCTGTCCGTACTCATCCACAACCATCGCAAGATGACTCTTTTTAGACTGCATCTTTTTAAACAGATCATTGATGTTTACCGTCTCGGGTATGAAGTCCACCGGCCGGATAAGCCCAGCTATGTCCTTGATACTGCTGCGGTAAACCTCATTTTTTTCAAAAAATGTAAAAGCATCCTTGATATGTAAGACTCCGATGATACTGTCAACATCATTCTCATAGACCGGAAATCGAGATTTGCCGGTATCTATGATAAATTCGATTGCATCGATAAAGGACATACTGCCGTCGAGGCTTACGATATTTTTGCGGTGAGTCATGATATCTTTTACTTCCTTATCATCAAACTCAAACACATTGTGTATCAGCTCTGCCTCAGATGCAAGGATTGTTCCCTGCTCATGCCCCTCCCTGACCATGGAAATAATTTCTTCCTCTGTGACATCATCATTTCCAAGTATTCCATCGAAAGTCTTTTTGTTGTTTTTCATTCCATAAAGCAATACTCCAATACACAAAAGAAGTATCACTACAAGTATTGATAAAATTATAATTGCATATAACATAATGTTTTATTATCCTATGTAATAAGTTCTAAGCTGATTTCAAGCGCCCTGTCTATTTTAAGCAGTGTGTCCTCATCAAGATGGCACACCTTATCCTTAAGCCTTTTTTTGTCGATTGTGCGAAGCTGTTCTAAAAGCACAACCGAATCCTTTGCAAGCGCATACTCCTTGCAGGCAAGCTCCACATGGGTGGGCAGCTTTGCTTTATGCATCTGCGAGGTTATTGCTGCACAGATTACCGTCGGGCTGTGTCTGTTTCCGACATCATTTTGTATTATAAGGACAGGTCTTATCCCGCCCTGCTCTGAGCCTACAACAGGCCTTAAATCAGCGTAATAAATATCTCCTCTTTGAATAATCATACACGAATACACTCCATATTATGGTATACAAAAAGTATCTCCAGATTTTTCGAGTGTATTCTTAAAAGTTACACTTTTTTAGTTTTTGTGGTAAATTCTTGGAACACGCGGTGTGATAAGACATGCAAACTCATAGTTGAATCTGCCTGACAGCTCACCTAACTGCTCCATTGTGATTGTCTCATCTCCGTCTTTACCGAGCAGAGTAACTGCATCGCCTATTTTCACGTCAGGTATGTCTGTCACATCAACCATAAACTGATCCATGCAGACTCTGCCGCATATAGGTGCTTTTTTTCCTTTTATGAGAACCCAGCCCTTGTTTGAAAGTCCTCTTGAATATCCATCACCATATCCCACCGGGACAGTTGCTATCCTCATAGGATGCTCTACTGTAAATGTGCCGCCGTAGCTTATATGCCTGCCCGGCTCAAGCTCCTTTACATAAGCAACCCTGCTGTGCAGAGACATAACAGGCTTTAGGGAGATTTTACTCTTGTCTACCTCCTCTGACGGCCACAGACCATAGAGTGTGATGCCTGCTCTTACCATATCCATATTGCACTCCGGAATTTCTACTATTCCTGCACTGTTTGAGCAGTGCTTAATCGGGATCTCGACTCCTCTTGCCTCAACAAGAGCTATCATTCTCTTAAAAAGATCAAACTGCTCAAAGGCAGGCTCCTTTGACAGCTCATCTGCCCTTGCAAAGTGAGTGAATATTCCCTCTATCATAATATTCGGCAGCTTAGCAATCTGTGCAATAATATCTGCACTTTCCTCTGTCACCTGAAAGCCTATACGGCACATACCGGTATCTATCTTGATATGTATCTTACAGGTTTTATTCTTAGCGACAGCGATACGCGATAGTTCCTTAGCGGTCTCGTAGGTACATACCGCCGGTCGCACATCATTGTCCACTATCTCCTCAAACTGCTCCGGGAAGCTGAGCCCTAAAATAAGTATCGGCTTTTTCCTGCCTGCCGCGATAAGCTGCATTGCCTCGTTGCTTGTAGCAACGGCATAGCCCCACAGATACGGAAGCGGCTCCAGTACCTCTGAAACAGCCTCAGCACCATGACCGTAACCATCAGCCTTTACGACTGCTGCCATCATTGTCCCCGGCTGTAGCTTATTGTGCATCGACTCCATATTATATAAAATTGCATCCAGATCTATATCTGCTCTGATTCTGTTAATTGCCATTTTTTTCCACCTTAATCCAAACTTTATCTAATCCATCAATAATATCACTTGCTATCATACCATAAGAGCCGGTATTGTCAAATACCATATCACCGGCAAGTCCATGAATAAATGCACCGTATGCCGCGGCCTTTTTCGTGTCACGCCACTGTACCAGAAGACCTCCCACGATACCGCTTAGCACATCTCCGCTTCCGGCTGTTGCCATACCGCAGTTACCGGACAGATTGATAAACTTTTCGCCATCAGCCGCTGCGATAATCGTACGAAAATCCTTAAGCACACAAGTCACATTGTACAAGCTTGCAAACTCTCCTGCCACACCGATGATATCCTCCTGTATATTAGCAATGCTCTTTTTCATAAGTCTGGACATCTCGCCCAGGTGCGGAGTCACGATGACAGGCATTTTATGCTCATTAAGTAAAGTCATGTTGTCTGATATGATATTAAGCGCATCCGCATCAATCACAAGAGGTATCTCTGCTGTTTTTAGTACTGTTTCAACTAACATTTTGGCATTATCAGACTTTGAAAGACCGGGACCTATCACCACTGCATCTGCCCACTCAAGCTCTGACTCAAGTGCTTTAGCTGACGCGATATCAGTACAAAGCAGTGCTTCCGGCAAAGCACATTGGATTATTGAGCGGTTGCACTCCGGCGTTATAATTTTCACAAGCCCTGCTCCGCTTTTGTATGCAGCCTTTGCCGAAAGCACCGCGGCACCGGCCATATTGCGGCTTCCTGCTATAACTAACAGTTTTCCGAAAGTTCCCTTGTTGGAGTGTGCCGGTCTGTCATCAAGCTTCTTTAAATCAGACTCATCAAGAGCCCTTACTGATGGCGGATTACCACAAAAGCTGTGGTCATCTATGCCTATAGGCACCACCTTAACCAGACCGCAATAATCACAGCCCGGCCACAGGAGAAGGCCTGTTTTCTTATAAGAAAAAGTATATGTGAAATCTGCTTTAAAAGTGCATCCCATCACATGTCCTTTATCAGAATCCACTCCCGACGGCACGTCGACCGCCACCCTGTAAGCATTTGCCTTGTTAACGGCTGAAATCACATCTGCTAAAGAGCCTTCTATGGCTCGCTTAAGCCCTGTGCCAAACAGTGCATCTATTATTACATCACTTTTACACACACACTCAAGATCAGAGACCACCTTAAAGTCATACCTTGCGTATATATTTTTCTGCAGCTCAAAGAGCTCGCTTCCTGCCTCATCTGTGCCAAAAGCATAGTACAGCACGCATCTGTATCCGGCCTGATTTAAAAGTCTTGCTATCGCGATACCGTCTCCTGCATTATTGCCTCTGCCGCATATCACGGCAAACTCCTTTGATTTATCAAAACATGCAACAAGCTCCCGGACAACACCGGCCGCAGCCTGCTCCATCAGCACCACCGAAGGAACCAAAAAGACCTGTGATGTTGTATCGTCCAGAAGCTTCATTTCATTACCTGTAACAATATATTCCAATATCAATTCCCCTTATTCTCATTGTTTGCATTATCAGCATTTGCATTATTGGCATTGAAAACCATAGGATCGTCATATTCAATATCAAAAAGATCTAAAACCTCAGCGCCAAAAATATCATGAAGATACGAATAAATCTCCCTGTTGTTAATATCTCTGTTCTGTTTTCTGATTACATTTTTCTTAAGTTCAACTCTTATATTTGCAATCCAGTCGTCAATTTCTTTTGATTCCAGTTTATTTTTCTTGATTTTTTCACTGAAGTAATCCATCGACAAAAGCATCAGCCTGTCATTTACAGCTTTTATATTCTTCTGGATTTCAATAAGCTCTCCCTCAATGTTGTCAGCTTTCTCATTTATCTCATCTATAAGCTGCTTATCCTTGTCACGCTTTTCATCGCCGTCATCTCCCATGTTGGCAACAATATTAGACATAATTTTCGACTTAAGCTTTTTTAAATTCTTAAGCTCATTGTTGTACTTTCCCTGCAGCTTTAACAGCTCATCCAGTTCTTTTTCCGTGGCTGATATTTCGTCAGTCTTACCATGAATGGCAAAAAGTCTGTGCCACTTCTGGTCTAAAACCAGTAAAGGCACCTTTTTCCCTTTTAATGCAGCCTCAAAATCTTTTTTATCATTCATAAGACTCACCCTCTATTTATTTTTGGAGTTTTTAACAATATTATAGCTGAGCTGCATAAGGCTGTCAGACAGATGAACACTCTCCACAACCACATCTTTATTTGGAATTTCAAGATCCACATGTGCAAAATTCCATATAGCCCTTATTCCTAAATCCACAAGCTTTGACGCAATAGAGTCAGCCTTTGACTTTGGCATGGTGAGCGCCGCAATATCCACCCTGTGTGTTCTGCAATACTCATCCAGCTCACTTAGCATAAGGATTGGAATACCTCGCACACTCTTTCCTGAAAGCTCAGGATTTACGTCAAAAAGCGCTGTTATGACAAAGCCAAGCTTTTCAAACTTTACATAATTGGCGAGTGCCTGACCCAGATTGCCTGCACCGATGATAATTATTCTATGCTCTGTGTTAAGTCCCATTATCTTTCCGATTTCCTCGTAGAGAAACTGAACATTGTATCCGTATCCCTGCTGTCCAAAGCCACCGAAATTATTGAGATCCTGTCTGATTTGTGAAGCTGTCACTTTCATTCTGTGACTCAGATCGTTTGATGAAATACGCTCCACTCCCTCATCCAAAAGCTCTCCGAGATATCTATAGTATCGTGGCAGCCTTCTGATAACCGCCTGTGATATTTCTTTACTCAAGTCTTATTCCTCCAATCATCAGGATATCATTTCTCTTTTAAAGACAAAAACCCAAGATTAATTATAATTTTTTGAAGGTCATCTGTCAATGTGTTAAGAATTTAACATTCAAAAAATTCATAATTATCCCCGGGTTATATCTTATTCTAAGGCTAAAAACCAAATTTCAGATTAAATTGTCTTCTCAAGCTCCTCTCTGATTGCCTTGATGAAGCCCTCGCTGTTTAAAACAGTAGGATTTTCAATTGTTGTAATGAGTGCGAGATCTTTTGTCATCTTTCCGCTCTCAATAGTCTTTATGCAAGCTGCCTCAAGCTTGTCTGCAAACTCAGAAAGTGCCGGAAGCTTGTCAAGCTCTCCTCTTTTTCTGAGTGCTCCTGTCCATGCAAAAATAGTAGCTACAGAGTTTGTTGAGGTCTCCTCACCCTTTAAATGCTTGTAATAGTGTCTCTGAACTGTTCCATGTGCTGCCTCATACTCATAGTATCCGTGAGGGGAAACAAGCACTGATGTCATCATGGCAAGTGAGCCGAATGCAGATGAGATCATATCACTCATTACATCTCCGTCGTAGTTCTTGCATGCCCAGATAAATCCACCCTCAGATTTCATTACTCTGGCAACTGCATCGTCAATAAGAGTGTAGAAATATGTAATTCCAGCCTTCTCAAAAGCATCCTTATACTGTGCATCAAAGATTTCCTGGAAGATGTCCTTGAAGGTGTGGTCATATTTCTTTGAGATGGTATCCTTTGTAGCAAACCATAAATCCTGCTTTGTATCAAGTGCATACTTAAAGCAGCTATGTGCAAAGCTCTCGATTGAATCATCCAGGTTATGCTGTCCCTGAATAACTCCTGCGCCCTTAAACTCATGTATTAATTCCCTGGTCTCAGTTCCGTCTTCTGCTGTAAATACAAGCTCAGCCTTTCCTGGACCGGCTACCTTCATCTCTGTTGCCTTGTACACATCACCATATGCATGACGAGCGATTGTGATTGGTTTAACCCATGTCTTTACGTTTGGCTCTATGCCCTTTACAACGATTGGTGCTCTGAACACTGTTCCGTCAAGCATGGCTCTTATTGTGCCGTTAGGGCTCTTCCACATCTCCTTTAAATTGTACTCTGTCATTCTGGCTGCGTTTGGTGTGATTGTCGCACATTTTACTGCGACACCGTATTTCATGGTTGCCTTTGCTGATTCAACAGTCACCTGATCATCTGTACGATTTCGCTCCTCTAAGCCCAGATCATAATACTCTGTCTTTAAATCGATAAAAGGTATTAAAAGCTCATCCTTTATCATCTGCCAGAGAATTCTGGTCATCTCGTCTCCGTCCATCTCTACAAGGGGTGTTGTCATCGTAATCTTGCTCATTCTTAAATCTCCTTTACTTAATAAGGTTTTCCCAACCAAGGTGTTCCATATTTTCCTTTGAATTGTTTATATGCTCTCTGGCGCATTTTTCTGCCAGCAGTGCGTCATGATTCTTAATTGCCTCGCATATCTGTTTATGCTCGTGAGTGGAGTTTTTGGCTCTTTTTGTCTCGCCGAGTGTCACCTTTCTCACTCTGCCGACATACTCATGATAGTCCTTTAATACCCTCATAAGCTCCTTGCTTCCACCGGCCTCATACAGCAGCTCATGAAACCTATTGTCCAGCTCAAGAAGCTTCTTTGCATTGCCCTTTTTCTCGTGAAACTCCGTGAGATAAATATTCTCCTCCATGGCCGCCATGAGCTCATCCGATATCCTCGTTGCAGCCCATTTGGCACAAAGTCCCTCAAGCAGAGCTCTTATCTCGTATATATCCCTGATATCGTCCGTAGAAACCCCCTCCACGAACGCTCCCTTATTGGGGATGATAGACACAAGTCCCTCAAGCTCAAGCTGACGCAGTGCTTCCCTCACGGGAGTCCTGCTCACTCCAAGCTCATCACCGATATTCTTTTCCTTAAGCTCATCGCCCTTTGCAAATGTTCCTGCAAGTATACCATCCCTGATATGATTGTATACCTTGGCACTCAGGCTGTAATTATCATGTGACATGTACTAATCCACCTCACTATAATACTATATTAAGCTTTTTACAGCAATCAGTAATTTGAACTACAAGCTCATTATCTGTGATGGTAGTCACACGGCCCTCGTCGTACTGCTCATCTACCCATTTCTTTATCATGGTCACAAGCTTTGAGTTCTTATCTACTTTTCTGTCATCCGGCAGGCGGTAGTAGGTGTTTATCCACAGCGCTATTCCTGCAAGTCCTGATGTATTGGACACAGCTACAAGAGGTGGTCTGTTTAAGAATTTACCTGTATCGAATATGTTGTAAATTTCCTCATTTTTGAGAAGTCCGTCAGCATGGATTCCGGCTCTTGTCACATTGAAGTTTCTGCCGACAAAAGGTGTACGGCTCGGCTGCACATATCCAAGCTCCTTCTCAAAGTACTCTGACAACTCTGTGATAACCGTTGTATCCATTCCATCGAGTGTGCCTTTAAGCTGTGCATACTCAAATACCATAGCCTCAAGTGGTGTGTTTCCGGTTCTCTCTCCGATACCAAACAGTGAACAGTTGACACCGCTTGCTCCGTAGAGCCATGCCGTAGTCGAATTGTTTACTGCCTTGTAAAAGTCATTGTGTCCATGCCACTCAATCTGTGATGAAGGCACACCTGCATGTGTGTTAAGTCCGTATATGATACCCGGAACGCTTCGAGGTATAACTGCTCCAGGGAAGTTTACTCCATATCCCATTGTATCACAGGCACGCACCTTAATCGGAATCTTGTACTCCTCCTGCAGCTTCATGAGCTCAACACAGAATGGAATAACAAAGCCATATATATCAGAACGTGTGATATCCTCCAGATGACACCTAGGGCTTATTCCTGTCTCAAGACACTCCCTGATGACTGACAGATACATATTCATTACCTCGCGTCTGGTCATCTTCATCTTATAGAAAATATGATAATCCGAACAGCTTACAAGTATACCGGTTTCCTTGAGTCCTATATCCTTTACAAGCTCAAAGTCCTTTTTGCTGGCACGAATCCACGATGTAACCTCCGGGAACTTATATCCTCTCTCGAGACACTTGTAAACAGCGTCCCTGTCCTTTTTGCTGTAGAGGAAAAACTCACTCTGTCTGATTATTCCCTTAGGGCCACCAAGCTTATGTAAATAATCATAAATGGTAACAATCTGCTCCGTCGTGTACGGTGCTCTCGACTGCTGGCCATCTCTGAAGGTAGTGTCTGTAATCCAGATGTCCTCAGGCATATTGTGAGGCACTATTCTGTCATTGAATGCTATCTTAGGAACTTCTGAATAAGGAAAGAGATTTCTAAAAGTATTCGGCTCATCTACATCCACGAGCTGGTAAAAATGCTCTTCAAGCTGCAGTAAATTTGTTTTTTCGTTCATCAAAACTTCTCTCATCTTCACATCTCCTGTGCTTAGTTTTATCTTTTGAATAATTGTATACAATTATACTT
>ERZ1034626.2404-NODE-2404-length-11153-cov-7.600919_pt1 | contig 11153 bp, 15 predicted proteins | sample MGYA00520652_ERZ1034626 | MGnify/ENA primary metagenome ERZ1034626 (study PRJEB33766, sample SAMN09781765) | gut metagenome | biome: gut microbiome | host: Homo sapiens | place: Madagascar | study: EMG produced TPA metagenomics assembly of the PRJNA485056 data... | reverse complement strand
GGGCCGGTTGTCGCCCCGGGCACGGGAGCCAAACAGCACAAGCCGCTTTGCGCCATACCGCCGGGCCAGTGTCGCAAGCTGATTATAAAGTTCTTCCATGTTCTCACCTGTCATAAATCATTGCTGTGCGATTTCTTCTTGTTCCGAATGATCTCGGAAATCAATTCCAATGGCAATTCATTCTTCAACTTTTCAAAAAGCCGTGCTTCTTTTGTATCTGGCCAGCAAAGATTATCCATAAACGACTCAAATTCACCTACCGGAACAAACAACTCTTTCGCTGTTGGGTATTCTGATATAAAATCCTCAATATATTTCGGCAAATCGTCCCCAGTGAATACTTGATATTGCTTCAAGAGGTGGTAAACAGACGGCCCACAATATACAACTGCTCCGCGCTTCTTGTTCATGTGTAATCCTTTCCTACTGGCAGAAAAGCCTCCTGAACAGCTTTAGTCTTTCTTTGGGCCTGTATCTTCTGTCATATTCCCGGCGGCATTCTGTGCATTCTCTGCGGCATGTCGCATCCATTCTTCCCCAGTATAGCCCTCTGGCAACTCTCCCCGACGGCTAAACTCTCGAATGATCTTTTGCACATCCGCAGATGGTTCAACATCCTTCATACTTTCAATTTTACTTCGGTTATACTCTTGTGCAGCTCTACGCCCATCCGTATCTTGATACCGCGGTATTTCTGTAAGTTCTCGTACACGATCTAACGCCGTGCTTCGTCCCTCATCGTTTAATTGACTCAAATATCTCTCAAGTCTTGAAAGTTGTTCCTCTAGCTTTTTTTCATTCGCTCTCTGCACAATCCGGCCTAAAAAATCATCATCACCGTACAACACCCCGATATCTATATGCAACGCCTGCGCCATTTTCTGGACTGTTTCAAGTTTAGGGTTCAATTTTCCAGATTCATATTTTCTTATCGTTGACGCATCAACGCCCATTCGTTCACCGAGTTCTTTTTGTGTTAATCCACTTAGTATTCTCTCTTTTCGGATTTTCTCACCTATTGTCACTCCATTCACCTCCCGTTTGCATTGTACCATACCCTTTTCAAAAAAGGAACAAAAATATCTCAAAAAGCATTGACAGGAACAAAAATATCTGTTATTCTGTGATTTGAAGAGACAAAAGTCTCTCGATTGAGAGGTGAATTAAATTGGCAAAAGCAATCATTGTTGACCGTGTGAAGGTTGTCGCAGAAATGACCCGGCGTGATATGACCTGTGAAGAACTGGCTCAAAAAGCTGGCGTTGGTCGTGCTGCTATCTGGAAAATGCGTAAAGGACAGGCTGTTTGGCGTACTACCGCCCAGCATGTAGCACGCGCCCTTGGCGTATCAGTGGAAAGCCTGCTGGAAGATGGAAAGGAGCGTTGACTATGGGCGAGTGCATTAGCTATCCCCGTTTGCCCAACATGGCCCCAGTCAAACAAGCCGCCCAGCTTTACGGCCTGTCGCCCTACTACATCCGCCGCCTGTGCAAAGCCGGTAAAATTCGGTTCGTGAATGCCGGGCGCGGCTGGCTTGTGAATCTGGACAGCCTAGCCCGGTACTTTGAGCAGGGCGACCCTGCCCCGGTGGAGCAGTGTAATAGTGCGTCCTCTGTCCGCAGAGTGTGTGCTTCTATGCGGTAAGTGGTGGTGAACTATGGGTACATCTAGTAAAGCAGTACTGTTTTTTCTTTCCTACTTTGAAGCACTCCAAGACCTAAAGCCAATGCAACAGCTTGAAGCATACAATGCAATCTTTCAATATGCTTTCCATGGAACAGAGCCAAAACTCAGCAAAACCGTTAAACCTTTGTGGACGCTTATTAAGCCCACAATAGATTCCAGTATGAAAAAACGCGCTGATGGGTCAAAAGGCGGACGCAATAAAGAAACCACTGGTTCTAACGATGAAGAAACCAGTGGTTTGAAGAATGCGGAAACCGCTGGAAGCGCAGATTCTTCAAGCAATAAGGAAAAGGATAAAGATAAAGATAAAGAGATAGATAAGGATAAAGGAAAAGGAATCGGAACCGCAACGGCAAACCAGCGGATAAGGAAAAAGCCGCAAACGGCAGTCTTTTCAAGCCTGCCTAGCGGCACAAATAGAATCGGCTACGCTGGAACGGAAGAGCTGAAAAAGCGGCAGATACCAAAGATTGAAAAGGCAGCAGAGCAAATAGCCGCCCAGCCGCAGACACAACAAGAGGACACAGAGACCGCCGAATTGAAAAAGGCGTTTCGACAGGACAGAGCAACGGAAGAACAGCCCACCCCGGCGGAATATGCCCAGCCCCCGCCGGGCTGATTCTCCACCAAAAGAGCCAGCGGCCAGACCTCACAGCCAAAAGAAAGGAGTATGCCCCATGTTTATTTACACCCTCTATGCCCTCACTGGCGAGACTTTAGGCCAAACGCCCTTGCTTGAGCAGGCCATGCGCACCGCCCGAGCCTATGCCGCTGCCCGCCGGGTGTCCTGCGTGGTAGAGTGCCGCCGCCTTGATACCGATGAAGCCCGCCGGGTGTTGCTGAACGCAGACGGCAGCATGGTCAAACTCTGGCAGGTTGCATAAAGCTCACCTTGCCCCGGCCCGCTGTCTGCATCTAAGACCGCCCGCCGGGAAGATCATTCCGAATGCCTATACATAACCAAAGGAGAAAACCATGCCCCGTTGTACTGTGGATGCGGATTTTCTAAAATCCGTGCTTGAAGATGCAAAAGCCGCTGGACGTTGGGCGGACGCATCCTATCAGCTTTTCTTGAAGAAGGGAGAAATCCCCGAACATGCTATGCGCCGAATCCAACAGGACGAATGTATCTTGAACATTCCATTGCACAGAAAGTACTTTTCTGAAATTGAGTCTGGCGAATGGCTCAATGAAAACTGCACCACGTTGGAAATGTAGTTGAAAGCCTGTCAGCATCTGTGTGAGTATGTTACCACAAGGCTATCTGTAGTTCTGGAAGAATGCGATTATTACGATCAGGAGCGCCGGAACGTGATTCATCTGGCCCCAGCACGAGCCATGAACGGCAGGCAAGTCACCATTCCCCCGGAAGTTGATGCAATCTTGGGAAAGGTGTTCAGCGGCCAGGGAACGAATAAGGAGAAGAAAGCATGACAAAAGAAACACTTTTACACGCAACTGACCTTTACACCACAATCCAGAAGATCGAACAGCTTTTGACCATCCTCGAGAAGAACAGCATTGAGGAAGTAAAGGTGCGTGGGTTTGACTGGAAGCCCAGCACAGAGCAGGAAACCCGAGTCCGCACCGCCATTCTTGCAGATCAGCGGGAAGAGCTGGAACGCTTGAAAGCAGAATTTGCCGCACTGTGACCGCCGGGAAAGGAGTTTCAGCCATGAAACAGGGAGCTACACAGAAAGATTCAACCAAACGCGCCTTGAGCGAATACTATGAAATGATTGAAAAAGAACGTGCGAGTGGCGGAAAAATCGTATTCTTTAAGCGGTTAGTTATCACCCAGGCCGCAAACAACTGGCGCGCCGCACATCCGCAAAAATAAAAAGGGCTTTCGTTTCGCATGGTACAAGCCGCCCCGCTTCTCTCATGCTACTTTGAAAGCCCCATCTGTAGGAACAAAGGAAAAGAACTTGCGTGTCCATCTTCCCATGATATTATACCACAGCCGGGGAAAGAGGGCAAAGCACAGTTTTTCACCACAACCAGAAAGGACTACCATGAAAAAGAAAAAAGGCCACCAGCGTTCCCGTTTGTACGTTGACCCTATTACCCTTGCATTTGAACTTCACGCCAACAATATGAACTTGACACAGTTACAAGAACAGACCAGCTTTGACCCGGCGGAAGTAAAAGCCTTGCGTAGTGGGAATAAAATCCACCTCGATACACTAAACCGCATTGCCGCTAGGTTAAACGTGCCGCCCAACGATTTACTTATTGGCCCGGATAGTATGTGTACCCTTATGCGAATCAATTTAGCCCGCACTTCGTTTGAAAATGGTTCTACTTCTATCACCTGTGGCTATGACAATCACAAAATTGACTTGAGCGATTACTTGAAGTAACATCATTTTCCCTTACAGTCGCCAACCCTCTGCGCCATAGAGGGCAGGCGGCTTTTTTGAACCCCGGCAGATTTTTCACGGCCATTTTTTGCGGAAGTGAAAAAAATCCCTGTTATCTAAAATTATTTCGCGCTTCTGGACCCGCATAGCTTTCAAAATTGCGTCCCAGTACCTTAACGCCTTGGGGGAGATCACCCAGCAGCCAAACCGCCCTGCCGGGTGCAAATCAGCAAAATGACACAAAATAGCACAATGTGCTCGTGTCGTTACACTTTGGTTACGTTCGAGTGTCCATCACGCCGGGTTTTATTGTCATTCTCGCAAGGTACACCCTGCCCGTTTCCCCTCTTCCTGCCTTGCTTTTCTGCCTATGCCGCATCCCTGCACCGCCGCATTCGCATGTTTGTTTTTCTGATAGGGTTTGCTTACTTGCGGAAATGGTTTTCATGTGCGTATTGTAGCCGTTGCCCCTTGGCTGCTGGATATGTGGGCAGGCTGTGGCGATCATCTGCCGCCGCTGTGCATATCACCCCCGCTGGAATGTGCCGCCCCTCTGTTTATCTGTCCGCCGGGTGGTGTGTAGTCCTCTGGATGGAGCCGCCCGCCCCCATGTTGTCACTATGTAATGACACTTTGCCCCCTGCTTGCCGCCGGGTGTTTTGTAATCATGTCGGGCATAGTATACGCCGTCCTGTTTTCTGGCCGTGCGCCTTGTCTTTTTGCCTGTGACATTCTTTCGCCCCGGTCTATTCGCAAGTTGTTTTTCTAGGGAACTTTTCGGGCTTGCGGAAGCTGTTTCATTTGCGCGCGCATAGTCTGCCCCCTGCCTGCTGGATGCACCCATGCAAAGAAAAATATTCCCGTGTGCTTCTATTAGGCATATTGAACAACTGCAAGTCGGAATTTTCCACACTTTGCACATCAAGAAACTTTCATCATAAAAACGATTTAATTTCACCGAATGCTTATTCTGGCGGAATACTGCCCCATCTGTCCATAGCCCACCGGGAAAGCTCTGTGCAAGTTACAGCATCCCATGACACAGGACGGCACCCCACGGCACTAGATGCAAAGAGATTCCACGCCGTTCCGAATGTCCGGAAGGATTCCCGTTCATCAATGCTGCATCCTACCGCACCGCCGCCCACATTCGGCCCCCTTGCAAAATGGTCTGCCCCATGGTTTAATGCAGGCACACAGAGAACGACATACACCGACCAGAAGGAAAAGAGGTGCATTGCTTGAACAATACGATCCGCTACCCGAACATGGGAACCGTAAAGCAGGCCGCTGAAATTTACGGACTGTCACCCCACTATATCCGGCGGCTTTGCAAGACCGGCAAAGTCCGGTATGTGAATGCCGGGCGCGGCTGGCTTGTGAATCTGGACAGCCTAGCCCGGTACTTTGAGCAGGGCGACCCGGCCCCGGCAGAGCAAAGCCAGACCGCCCACGGCATCCGACAAATTGGATGATGGACACACCCGGGAGCACACCGAGAACGTACACCCCGCCCGGCGGCGAGGTGTAACACACTAGACTTTCACGGAAAGTCGTGTGCTCTTGCAGAGGGCCTAGTGCTTGCAAGCAGGGCAGACGTATATACAATACGCTGCTCTTGCAAGCAATGGCCCTGTACATACACGGCCCCTTGCGTTGCAAGAACTTGTTGGGAAGAATCCCAAACCCACATATCCGCCCCGCTCTGGCAGCGCCGCAGCCAACGCACCCCGCCGGGGGAGATCATGCACAGATCAGCAGCACCACACCCCGCCGCAGCACCGGTAACAGAACGCCCAGCACCACCCGCACGCCCACGATTAGACCGCCCGGCGGCATCCCGGACACACGCAGCACACAACCACACGGCTCAGATCAGACACATAGCCGCCCACGCTGGAAGCTGAGCAACACCCGTAGCCTCACACGATCAGTCCCCAGACAGCACGAAAGCCCGCCCGACTATCAAGCCGGACAGGCTTTTTCTTTTGCATGATGGAACCGGACACCCCCGGCGGACACTGCCCAACACACAGCAAGCCGCACCCAGACCGTCCGCAAATTCCCCCAGTTTGAACCGCCCCTCCCACGCCGCCGGGCATCAAAATTAAGGCGCAGCGTAAGGCACACGGCAAGGCATTTTTTCAAGAGTAAGGCACAAACAAGGCACATTCTGGCTGTTTCGCACCCCTTGTAAAACAGAAAAGCCCACGATTTACACCGCGTTTTCAGCGGTCAATCGTGGGTTTTTATTTGGTGCGCTCGAGGGAACTCGAATCCCTGGCCCTCTGATTAAAAGTCAGATGCTCTACCGGCTGAGCTACGAGCGCATACATTATAAAGCGCAGTATAACACGATACTGCCGAATAATATTACCATACTCCCGGGCAAAAAGCAAGCTTTCTGCACAAAAAACTTTCCCAAAGCCGTCATCGGGCAGATTTTGCCACGAACTGCCCCTTTACAAACCGGGCAAGAACCAGTACAATCAAAGCAGTTCATTACAAAACTGCAACCGACCTGCCGGGCGCACTTCCGCGCCGGGCAAGCCGATCCGATAGGAGGGCTTTTTCCATGAAAATTTCTCGACGGTCCGTACTTCGCTATTCCGGGCTGACGGCGGCGCTGCTGGCGCTCACCGGCTGCTCTGCAAACCCCGGCAGTGCCATTCTGGGCGGTGACCTGCCCGACTGGATGAAGAGCCTGTTCTGCGGCTCGGCAGCATCCTCTTCTGCTTCTTCTGAGGCCGCTGCATCCTCTGCGGCCGCAGCCAGTGAGGCAGCCGCCTCCTCGGCAGCGTCCAGCGAAGCCGCAAGCTCTGCGTTCAGCCTTCTGCCTGCCTACGACGCTGACCCTTTGACCGGCGAAGCCCGCAAGAGCACCGGCCGGATGGTGGGTGTGATGGTCAACAACATCGCCAACTCCGAAAAGCAGAACGCACGCCCCCAGCGCGGCATCGGCTCGGCAGACCTGCTCATCGAGAGCAAGGTGGAGGGCGGCATCACCCGCCTGTGTGCCGTGTTCCGGGATGCGGACACCATCCCGGAGGTCGGGCCGCTGCGCTCTGGCCGCGACCAGTTCCTGCAGCTGCTCATGCCCCATCAGGCCCTCTATTACCACGATGGCGAGAGCATTTTCTGCACCCAGTTCATCAATGTATACGATTACTCCGGCCTGAACATCGGCGGCAAGAGTTACTTCAACACGCCGGTCCACCCCCACGTTGCCCACCGTGACAACCGCGGCCGCAACGTAGCCTATGAACACACCGAGTTCACCTCCGGCAAGGAGATCAAACAGGCAGCCGGCAATGCCGGCATCGGCCTGACCTACGCCAACGAAACGCCTTTCTTCCACTTTGCCGACTACCGCACCGCGACCTCCAATGACCTTCCCGGTGCCCCTGCGGCCAAAACCATCAGCATCACCCACTCCGAGAGCTACAGGACCCGCCTGACCTACAACAGCTGGGGCCGCAGCTACAAGCTGGAAATGTACAACCGCTCCAAAAAAGCCTATGAGAACACCGTGGACGAGCTGACCGGAAAGCAGCTGACCTTTGACAACGTGGTGGTCTGCTTTGCCGATATCGCCGCCTATGCGGGCGATTCTCACGATGTCCAGTCGGTCAACTATGTGGCCAGTGGGCAGGCGTACCTCTTCACACGGGGCGGCGTGCAGGTGGGCCGCTGGGAGAAGCCGCATCCCACCCATCCGCTCAAGCTCTACGCCGAAACCGGCGAGGAGATGACCCTGAACCGGGGCAAGACCTATCTGGCACTGGTGGACAATGATGAGTGGAGCAATTTCAGCTACTAAATCACCCGCCCTCCGGGGCAGAAGAGGGAAACCGATGAAACGCTTTTGGATGCGCGCCTTGCTCTGTTTTGCGCTCTGCACTGCACTGCTGACAGGCTGTGCGCTCAGCCCCAGCTCCCAGCCCGCCGAAAGTCCCACTGACCCGCTCACCGGGCAGGAGCTTGTCTGGCCGGGCCAGCGGCCGGTCGCCATCACCATTGACAACGCGGCCGCCAGCACCACTCAGTGGGGGCTTTCCACAGCCTCGCTGGTGCTGGAAGCCCTGACCGCACAGCAGCAGGCCACCAGGCTCTGCCTGGTCTACCCTGCCGTGGGGGCCGTGCCGCAGGTCGGGCCTGTCTCTGCCGGGCAGGACCTTTACTGGCGGCTGCTGGTGGGCCAGCAGGTACTGCCGGTGCAGCGGGGCGGCGGACAGTTTGACCAGAACTACCTTGATTACTACTCTCTGCGCGCGGTAGACGCGCTGGAGGTGGGCACCAATGCCTTTTCCTGTGAGACCGACTGGCAGAATGTCCCGCTGTGGCATACCAGCGGTGCAGCACTTTCGGGTGTGCTGGGCAGCCTGAACATCTCCCCGGCCCTGACAGAATCCCGCGTCACGGACACCTCTTCCAGCAGCTCCGACAGCGAGAGCGGAACCCTCCTCTCCGTGCCCAATCTGCTGCCCATGCAGGAAAGCGGCAAGCTGCCCGATGCAGATGCTTCGGACGCAATGAGTGTCCGGGTCCAGTTTGACGCACAGAACGCCACCGGCTTCTCCTACGATGCCGACAGCAAGACCTACCGGATGCTCCACGCAGACGGCACACCGCAGCTGGATGCCAACAACGGCCAGCAGACAGATTTCGACAACCTGCTCATCCTGTTCAGTGCCTCCACCCTGCGTGACGATGGGGTGACGCTGGATTACGACCTGACCATGGGCGGCGGTGTCTGGCTCAACGAGGGCCACCTGTGGAACATCACCTGGACGCAGGGCAGTGAGACCACCTTCTTCCTGTATGATTCCAACGGCCGCCCCCTGACCCTGACGGCAGGCCGCAGCTATCTGGCGCTGGTGTCCAGCCTGACCGGGCAGGAGCTCACCGTGCAGAACTCCACCGGGGAAAACCTGTTATAAGCAAAAGAGACGGTCCTGCAATCCGATGCAGAACCGTCTCTTTTTACGCTATGCTATTTACAGATCGACCACGCTGCCCACCTCGGCAAGGGTGGCAGGCACCGCGCCCAGATGAACTTCATCGGCATCCCGGCGCACCACAAAATGGACGGTCTGGCCTGCGGCAAAGTCAGGCTGATAGATCAGCTCCAGCGTCTGCCAGTCCGCAGGGGTCTCGCAGAAGCAGTGGAGCATCGCCCCGCGCCCTGCGGAAAGATTCAGGGTAAAGGCAGAGGCATCTGCCGCATTCTCACCGTAGAGGGGAGCCGCAAAGCTGCCCACCCGCACCTGTCTGCCATCACACAGGGCAGTCAGGCCGGTGCCCAGGCTGTACAGGGCATTCCTGCTGTCCAGCCCGCGGCTCTGCAGGTAGCTGGCCCCCACAGCCAGCGGCCGGGCCGAGAGGTTCTCCACCGACAGATAGACCAGCGTGCTGTCCAGCTCCGGGGCCGGTGCATAGCCCAGCAGCTCCACTGCCGCCTTGCCGTCCAGCAGAGCAGGTTCGCCCTCATAGCAGGGGGACAGAGCCGCGCCCGAAACACCGGTGAGCAGGGCAGCAGCCAGACTGACTGCGCCGGAACCGGCATATTTCAGGAACGAGCGGCGGGACAGGGATTGTGACATCGGGGATTCCTCCTAACGGGAAAATAAGTTCTCTTTATACAATAGTAAATTCCTGGCTTTCTGTCAAGAGATTTGCCCGGAATTTTACCTGTTCTTCCGCGATTTTACGTGTTTTGGATATTTTCAGGGCGGCGCGGCAAAGATTCTTACTCAAACGCCTCGTTTTCCTCGGCTTCTGCCTGCCCGCGCAGGGTATCGGCGTAGCCAAAGGGCACGATGTCGATGGCCTCCACCAGGCGGTCGCGCATCCAGAGCTGCACGTCAGTCTGGACGGTATAGCCGCAGCCGGGGTCGGCCATCCACTGTTCCGGGTGGCGGGAGGGCAGCGCGCGCTGGCTCAGCATACTCATGATCACGCCGCCATGGGTCACGCAGGCAGCCTCGGTCACATCCATCCGGATCATATACTCAAACAGCTTGAGCAGGGTCTCGGCGCAGCGGGCATGGAACTGCTCGGTGGGCTCTGCTCCCTCGGGCACAAAGCCGGAGCCGGGGGTGATCCACTTCTTGAAATCCTCTTCCTTGACCAGATCCTTCACGGGGCGGTTCTCAAACACGCCAAAGCCCGCTTCCCGCAGGTCGTGCACTGTGAACTGGTGGCCTGCATTGGGGAACAGAATGTTCGCTGTCTCCACAGCGCGCACCAGCGGGGAGGAGAACACCGTGTCCACCTGCGGATACTCGAACCTCTCCTTCAGCTCCTTCAGCTGGGCGCGTCCCTCATCACACAGGGGGATGTCCGTACCGCTGCCGATGTACAGGCCCTGCAGATTACCGGCTGTCATGCCGTGGCGGATGAGATGAAGTTTGAACGTTTTCATGGAAAAACACCTCTATCTGGCAAAGAGTTCCTCTTTGCTGTAAAATTTCGCACCGGCAGTGGGCCTTCTGCCCGGGCCGTGCGCCACAAAATATGCGTTGATTGTCTTTAGTTTAGCATAGATATGGTATCCGGGGCAAGCCTTTTGACAAAAATGACGAAAAACGACGAGAATTTCCGTCACTTTTCTTGCTTTACTTTTGGTTTTCCACTGTGTATAATCAACATGTTGTAAACCAAAACTCAAAGAAGTTCAATTTCCACTACTGAGGAGTCCAAAATCATGGAATTCAACCGTATCATCAAGCTGCTGCGCAAGGAGCGCGGCATCACCCAGAAGCAGGCCGCGGAGGACCTTGGGGTGTCCCAGGCACTGCTCTCCCACTACGAAAAGGGCATCCGCGAGTGCGGTCTGGACTTTGTTGTCCGGGTAGCGGATTACTATAATGTGTCCTGCGATTACCTGCTGGGCCGCTCAGCTGAGCGCAACGGCATGATGCTGAACGCCGATGACCTGCCCAACCCCGATAAGATGAAGGACAACGTCTACCATGGCAGCGTTCTGCCCACCATGAACAAAAAGTTGATCTCCAACAGCCTGAACGTGCTGTACGCCAAGATCGCCGAGTGCCACAGCAAGGCCCTGACCACCGAGGTCAGCACCTACCTGATGATGGCCGT
>ERZ1034626.2397-NODE-2397-length-11177-cov-4.356231_pt1 | contig 11177 bp, 19 predicted proteins | sample MGYA00520652_ERZ1034626 | MGnify/ENA primary metagenome ERZ1034626 (study PRJEB33766, sample SAMN09781765) | gut metagenome | biome: gut microbiome | host: Homo sapiens | place: Madagascar | study: EMG produced TPA metagenomics assembly of the PRJNA485056 data... | reverse complement strand
CCCGAAAAAAAAAAGAAGGGGTCCCCCCCGCCCCCGCCCGCCCCGCTTTTTCTTTCCCCCCCCCGCCGGTAAAGCCGCCTGCCCGCCGTCCACGGAGGAGCCGTCACGCGGTGCCGTTCCTCCGCTGCAAGCGGCCTTTGCCGCCAAACATAGGCTTTTAACAAGCCCACAGATACGCGCCCGCGCGTATTATGTATAAGGTAGTCAGACACTCATATCGCCGCCCCGACCTGCCTACGTCAGTACACCACGCATGAGCGCAGTCCTTCAGCCCGCCAGGGCGGCTATATCAATGTCCGCCGATGCCATCGCCCAGCCCCGGAAGGGGCTGGGCTTTTTCTCGTTTAGGTCTGTTCCTCCACCGCCCGCTGGGCCTCTGCCGCCATTCCCGCAAAGGCCGCGCAAAGCGCCGCGGCGCTGGCGTTGATGGCGCCCATCTCAATGAGGGCCTCGTCCTCGTTGCCGTCCTTGATGGCGTCCCACAGCTCGCTGTGCAGCTTCTCCAGCGCCTTGGCGTCCCGCTTGGTCTCCTCGATCCGTTGCCGCAGGACCGCCCACGCCTCATAGAAGCTGGCATAGTCCCGGCCCATCTTGATCCGGCTCTGGCTCTGGGCCTCGGTCCGTCAGCTCCTCGATCTCATACGACGCCTCGATGCACAGGTCGTAGATCTCCACGGTGGCTTTGTGCGTGTCTCGCGGCAGCTCCCGCAGCCTTTCCACCAGCTCAGTCGTCTTGCTCATCGCAGAACACCTCCTCCAGCAGTCTGTCCAGCGCCTCCTCGCTCTTTTTGGTCAGACGCCGCTGCCGGCAGCGGTCCTCTACCGCCAGCGCACCGGCCGCCAGCCACAGCAGCGACGCCGCACCGCATACGATACTGAAAAAATCCATGTCGCACATTCCTCCTGTTTTTATTTTTTGGAGCGTTTCCACTCCGCTTCCAACTGTTTCCGCGCCGCCGTATCCGCCCGGCGCCAGTCCTCCCACATATCCTGCGTCCAGTGCCGCCGGTCTGCCGCCTCGGCCTCCGCCGTGTAGCGCTGCTGGGGCCGGACACTGTGGGCGATGGCCGCCGCCATCACAAGGTCGTCGTGCTCCCCCACCGCCGCCTGCGGCTTGCGGTTCTCGTCGTATACAAAGGTGATCATCTCGCCCAGTGTCCACGTCGACACCACCAGCCCCGGCTCCTCGTCCATCACCGTGTGCAGCGTGGCCAGCATCTGGGGCCGCGTCTTGGGGGACGTCACCCAGCCCTGGGACTTTACCATCACATTCTTAAAGGTGTCGAAGCGCTCCCGCTGGTAGAGCTTTGGGTAGTGCCACTCCTCCAGCTTCTTCTCCGGATAGGTGGAGAAGTTGACCTCCACCGCCGTCAGCGCATCGTTGTAATACCGGCCCATACAGTAGATCTGCCTGGCATACTGTATCTCAGACAAGGGCATCTGCAGCTCTGCCACCTGCGCCCCGGTGCGGTTGTCCAGCACAAAGGCGGTGAAGCGGTCGCTCCCCTCGCCGGCTGTATCGCCGCCCAGCACATAGGGCACGCCCCTCTCCGGTGCCTTCCAGATACGCACCGCCCCGGCCTCGCCGGGCTCATACCGCCAGTTCCGCGGCGCGTCCCCCGGCTCCGCCGGCTCGTCGAAAACGAACCAGCCCACGGATGCGGGCGCCGGTGCGTGCATCCGCTGCCGGCCCAGCGCCGCGTTGTCGAAGTAGCCCTCGCCACTGAGCAGGAATGCCTCGTCCGGCGTGTTGGGGTACTCCTGCCGGAACATAGCCGCGTCGTTGCCGCAGTTGGCCTTGATGCACCAGCGGCGCCACATGAGCTGCTCATCGTCCAGCCCGAAGTCCCGCCGGAGGCCTTCCTCCTCCTCGTCCCACACGGTTCCCTCCGGCACGCTCTTTCGGTACCCCGGCTCCAGGTACCATGGCAGGAATACCGGCGTCCATGCGTTGACGCCGGCCACCGCGTCGTCCCACAGTGTCTTGAAGTGGTCGTAGCCGTTGGCGGTGGACTCGATGACTACCATCGTGTCCGGCTCATCCGGCACCGCCTGCATGATGCCCAGCAGCAGCTCGTCCTTGTTCTTGGGCCAGAAGGCGTACTCGGAGATATGTACATTGGTCAGCGTGTCGCTTCGGCCCACGCCGCCCTTGCCCGCCGTCTGGCAGCGGATAGAGCTCCGCAGGCCCGGCCGACGGCGCTTCTCCTTCTCGTCCTTGGTGGGGTTCTCGAACACCAGCTCCTTGGCGTTGGAGTTCTTCCGCATAGGCTGCGCGCCGGGCGGAAGGCTGTCGTAGAACAGCTTGTTCATCTTGAACAGGTTGGCCGTGGCCGTGTTCTCGTGGGCCACGATCAGCGTCTTTACGTTGGGGCGCGTCACCGTGTCCTGGAACATTAGCCCCTCCGTCACCGTGGAGATACCCTCCTGCCGTCCTTTGAGGACGATTAGACGGACGGGCTTCCCCTGTGCCGCCTGCCGGCGGATGACGCCGTACAGGTTATTCTGCGCGTCGTTGAAGCGCAGGCGCGCCATCGTCTGTTTTTTTGTGCGTATCCACAAGAGGTTTTCGCAGTATTCCTTCGGGTTCCGCAGGTTCACACCCTCGCCTCCTCTCCTCTCCTCAAAGCCGCCGCCCGGTCATCGGGCAGCCGCTTTCAAAAGAGGGCGGTGCGGGGCGGCTCACGCCAGCCCCGCCGCTTTTCTCTTTGCCATGACCTTGCGACACAGCCGCTGGGCTGTCCGGTCGTCCGTTACGATGTCGCCCCGCAGGTAGTAGGTACAGCCGTCCGGAGACTCCGCCTTTCGCGTATGGTCCGTCTTTCCGGCGTAGTCGCATTTGTATCCGGCCCGGCCGGAGCGCCACACGCAGCTTCCGCAGTGTTCCGCCATATCACGCGCCCACCTTCCGCACCTGGTCAGCCAGTGCCAGCAGTGCCCGCCGCAGCTTCTCCTGCTGACTGTCCGGCAGCGCCTGCAGCAGCGCGGCCAGCGTGTTCACGTTTTCCACCGTCTGATCGAACACCACCTTGAACTTGGTCACGCCCTCGTTGCTGGCGGCAGCGGCCAGCTTGTGGGCGGCCTCCGCCTCGGCTTTGTAGCCCTTGGCGGCATCCAGCGCGCTGTCGCGCTCCCGTTCGGCGGCCTGCAGCTCCGACTCGGCGGCCTCCTTCCTCTCCTCGGCAGCCGCCGCCTCGCCGCGCGCCTTCTCCAGCTCCTTTTCCAGCGCCGCCACCTGCCGGGCAGCGGCCAGCTGCTCCTCTGTGGCGTCCCTCTGCTCAATGGCCACCTCCGTGGGCCGGTTCTTCAGCGCCTCCAGCTCTCCCTGCAAGGCCTCCACATGGTCCCGTGCCTCCTTTGCGGCCTCACGGGCGGCGTACAGGTCCGCCTTGGCCTGCTCCGCCTCCTGGCGGGCAGCGTTGCGCTCCGCCACGGCCTTCTCCAGCTCCTTCACCGTCATCTCCGCGGCGGTCTTTTCCGCGCCGTCCACCGCGTGTGTCTCACCGGCGAAGCTGTCGCGCTCATTTTCCGGCAAAGCCAGCAGTACCAACGCTTTTCGCACGCCTAAATCCGCAACCGTTGCGGATTTGCCGTACTCTTTCCACAGCCGGATATACTGCTGCGCGCTGCGCTCAGAGAACTCCACCTTTTTCTCCAGCCACGGCAGCCACTCCCCGTGGGAGAGCTGCGCCTTGGCCTCCACCAGCCGCTTGCCGATCTCCAGAATGGCCATGCCGGCCTGCTGCTTGTAGAAGTTGATCTCCTCCGTGATGACGTCGATGTCGCGCTCCTCAAAGGCCTCGCTCATATCATCCTCGCTGAACATCTTGCTCAGTTCCTCGCCCTCAGAATACCCCTCTGGCGTGGTGTCTACCATGTCATACATACTCATGCCGCGTTCCTCCTCGCTCTCTTTTTCGGCAGCTTCGGTCTGCCGTCCTCATCTCGTTTGCTGCCGGCCTTCAGCCATTTCAGCCATGGATCCAGCACCCCGGCGTACAGCTTTCTGGCGCTCTCCCGGTCTGGGTTGTCGGCGCAGCCCTCCAGCTCGTTCCGGTAGCCGTGTACCTGCACGACTGTGTTGCCGTTCATCTCGATGGTCGCCAGCGGCGTGTGAGGCCTGTCCCGCCGGCGCAGGAACAGGATGGTTGTCGCCCCCGTCATGTGCCGGGCAGCGTAGCCGCCTACGCAGTGCTTCAGCGCCTTGCCCTCGTCCACGATCTCATCGGCGTTGACCGGTGCGCGGATAAGGAAGTCATCCGTCCAGAATAGATACTTTTCAGACAGGGCGCGCAGCCGCTTCCTGTAGGCCTCCGCGGCGGCTTTCTGCGCCGCCTTGTTCTCCGCCTTCCGGTACTGGCGCTGTATGGCGCTCCACGCCGCTGTCACCCGGTCATGCTTTTCCACAAGGTCCCGCGGCATGAGGATCAGGGGGTTTTCCATGTCCATCCCGCAGTTCTCCGCCGCGTCCAGATAGTCCTTGTATAGCTGCAGCACCCCTCTCCGGGTGCCGGAGCCGGGCCTGCCGCCTTCCTGCAGCGCTACCCGGTTCTTTTCCAGATAGGCCGTCAGCTTCTCCGCCGTGATGCCCAGCCGCTTCAGCAGGCGCACGGCGTAGTTCTCCTCGCCGCGGCCGATGGTGGCCTCAGCGAGCCACGCCGCGGTTTCTATGGTCATTTTCAGCGGCGTGTCCCTGTGCCGGATATACAGCCGCAGCACCCGCGTCGGCTCCATCGAAGAACACGCCGCCATCGCCTCCTTGGGCGTGCATTTCATAAAGTTTCTGGGCTTGTCCGCGTCCCACTTGATGATGTCGGCGTTCCGCACGCCGCGCCCCACAAGGTCCTTCACCGCGTCCTCCAGCCCCAGCTTCACCAGCATTTCGATCTGGCGGGGGTAAAAGCAGCACGCCGTCAGCAGCTCAATGAAGTCATCCGAGGGGAGATGTATCTTTCTAAGGCCGCACCAGCGCATAAAGCCCTTGTCCGCCTCCAGCAGTCCGATCACGTCATAGCTGCTGCCCAGTTCGGCGCAGTAGGTGTAGGGCGAATGTACTTTCCACAGCCCGCCCTTGCGCCCGTTGCTCTTGCCGGGCGTAGTCTGGCGGTGGTAGCTCATGGGTGTGCCGCCGCTGCACCACCACGGCCGCGTGGCCTGCTCCGCCACGCCCGGCGCGAAGCGGTACACGCCCAGCAGCTTCATCTCCGGCAGCTCAGTCAGTACCGGCTCACCGTTCATACCGACGCGGCTGTAGTTCTTGTCGCAGTCCCACGCCGTGGCCCATAGGGCACCCCGCCACTGCCGCAGAATGACCGCCCGCCGGAAGCTCCACAGGTTGGCCCGTCCGCCGGAGTACCGCAGCTCCTTCACCGTGACCTCTGCGCCGCAGTAGGGGCACCTGTATCGTTGTTTTACCGTGGGCGAATGGTCCCAGCCGTTCCGGGGCTCCGGCGTGTGCGGCGCGTGCAGGACGCGCAGCTCGTCGGCGTTGTCCGTGTCCGGTTTGACGAAGGTGTGCCGCCGGCAGCAGGTAGTCCATATCTCGCCCTTGCCGCAGCGCTTGAACAGGAAGTGCCGGAACAGTCCGTTGACCTCCTCCATCTCCTGCGCTGTGGGCTTTGGGGCCAGTCGCTCCAGCGCGGAGGCCCTCTCCTTTTCGTCCATCATGGCGCTCACCAGAAGTCCGCCAGATCCAGCACCACGGCCTTGCGCTCCTGCGGTGCCGCCTGGACTACGTCGTGCTCGCACATGGCAATGGACAGCTTCATGGTCACCACGCAGCCGGGGAAGAAGAACGCCGCCGCCCGCTTGTAGGCCTCAAGGTCGCTCAGGCTGCCGCCCACGCCCCTCAGCACGGTCTTGACGCAGTCCTCCACGCTGCCGCCCTGTACCACCGCCTGGGCGAACTCCGCATCCTGCCGGCAGAAGTCCTCCAGCGCCGCCACCACCGGTTTGAACACCACGGCCTCCCGCTGGCCCGTCGGCGTCTTGGCGCCGTGCAGCTTGCCCAGCGCCTTGTCCAAATACTCGTTCATCGCACAGTTCCTCCTGTTTGTCTGTTTGTCTCTCGCCCGGCCCCTCAGTGTCCGGCATATAGCCGCCGGAAGTAGTCCTTTCTGGCGGCGGCCTTCCGCTGCTCCTCTATGCGGATGATGCTGATGCAGTCATCGCACAGCGGGCCGGAGCCGTGGAAGATCTTGCCGCACCGCTGGCACACGTTCCGCACCACCGGCAGCTTCTCCCGCAGCTCGCACCTGGCGGCCACCTTGGCCCACGGCACGCCCCACAGGTGCGCCGCCTCCACCGTGGCCAGCTCCCAGTTGGGGGCGATCACCGGCACGTCGTAGTGGCCCTCGCACTGTACCCACCACAGGAAATCGTCTTTCTTGCTCTTTCCCTCGGCCATGCTCACCGTCCCCTTCCGCACAGCCGGGCCTTTTCGGCCTTTGCGCTGTACTCGTTGATCTTGTGCCGCTGGTAGCGGTCTATCTCCTTCTCCCGCCGGTAGGCGGTCAGCTTCACCCGTTCCTCTGCCCTGGCGGCCTCCACCTCGGCGTACTTCCCGCAGCGGTAGCCCCCGTCCTCGTTCCGGCCGTGGCAGCCGATGTATCGCTCGGCGCAGTTCAGACAGGGCTTCAGCTCGGCGTTTCTCCCTGTCTTAGGTCGGTTTTCCATGTCACCAGCTCCCTTCTGGCGCCGGCAGCGGCGGCATCCTCATGTGACATGAGGATGTCCACCACATAGCCGTACACACCGGTATCCAGCGCCCTGTAGGTCTTTTCGCCTATGGTCACGGTGCTGCCCAGCGGAATGATGTCCGGATCCACCGCCACCGCCTCGCCGGGGTGTACCCACTCTCCGCTGGCGGTCAGTACAAGGTCGCCGCAGCGGTTGAGGTGGCTGTACGGCGTGCAGCAGGCGCAGTAGCCCGTCACCGTGAACACGCCGGTGCTTTCCGTGACCTCCGGCTCCAGCAGGACCGCCATCTCCTGCGGCTCCTGCGCGGTGCCCTCCGGCGCCGGTCTGCTGCTTAGCAGCCAGATCAGCTCCACCGCCAGCAGCACCGTCAGCACGGCGGCCACCGCCCACAGGGCGTTCCGCAGCCGCCGGATGCGGCAGGCGTGGCTGTAGGCCCGCGCCCGCCGGTTCCGTTCCATCCGTGTCTCTGTCACCGGCCCAGCGCCCCCCCGCCTTTCCGCACCGTTCCGGCCAGCCACGCCGCGCCGATATAGGCGCATATCCATCCGAAGGCACTCATACCGTCAGCCTCCCCATCGTGTCCTCCGACCAGGTCTCGATGCGGTCCGTGTCCCGTACCTGCACCTGGTAGGCCCACGCGCCGTTCCGCTTCGTGGCCCGGAGCACCGTGCCTACGGGTGGGTGCCCGCCGTTTCTCTCCGCAGCCACCGGGGTGAGGCACACCGCCTGCTCCCCTTCGGCGAACTTGGCGCCGCGGCTCTTTCTCTTGTTCATGCTCTGCTCCTTTCGTATCCCCGGCTTGCGCCGGGGATGGCCTTTTCGATCAGTCCTGCGCCGGCTCCGCCGTCTTGGCCTTGATGCCGACGCGAAAGCCGGGGGCGACGCCAAGCGAATAGCTGGCAAAGGAGTTGTACGCGGCGCCCGACGTGTTCACACGGCAGAAACAGTTGCTGCCGCTGGCATACGGCGAGCGCAGCCAGGCATACCACAGGTACGCTTTCCGGTTGGCCTGGTCCTCGGCAAAAAACGGCAGGGGCTTGTCCGGCGTATCGTCCCGCCGCATCCAGTCCGGCGCGTCCTCACCGAACACCTCCACCGCAGACAGGGGCCACAGCTTGTCCGTGCAGCTGTACGCCACGCCGTCCACCGTCTGGGTGATGGTGCGCTCCACCAACAGTGCCCCCAGCTCGTCCGGCAGCAGGGGCAGGAGTTCCTCGTTGAGGCGCTCTCTGGCGTCGCTCTCCGGGTAGTTCACATAGTCCGTGTTCCACCAGCGGCGGCCGTCGTACATGGCCATGTCCCGCACACCCTTAAAAAGGCAGCCGGTGAGGACGCCGTCGGCGATGTCCGCCACCACAAAGGCGGCATCTTTGCCGTTCTTGAGTTGGAAGGCGACCTCGTCGCCCACGCGCAGCGCCGCCAGCTTCTCCGGGCGGGTGAAGTCCTCCGCGTTCCAAATGGTCAAAGTCTCATGTTTCATGTCGTTTTTCCTCCTGTTGTTGATTATTTGCCCCCGGCCTCCGCCGGGTAGAAATTCGCACGTCCGGCAAAAAAGGTATTCAGCACCGTGACCTGGATAGCCGTCGCCAGCTGGCCCCGCCGGGCTTCGTCCAGCGTGTCCACATCGGTCTCCACGCCGTTCACCCTCACATAGGCCTTCACCGTGATGGGCGGCCGTTCCCGCTTCGACATATTGTCACTCCCCTTTCCTGCCATCCTATGCCCCGCCGGGATTGTCCTATGGCTTCTTGTCAGTCTTTCGCAAATGTGATATAATCAATTTGAAAGGTGGGATTATTTATGGAGAAAAGTATCGCTACCCAGTTCCAAGGCGAAATGAACGCAGTGGTTTTCTACGATGAGTCAGAAACCTGTCCCCTTTGCCACTATGCCATTTTACCTAACTTAATTGGAACTTCGTGGTATAGAGATAACGGAGGTAAACGACACCTCGCGATCCTTTATACCTGCCCGCACTGCTGCCGCCCCTTTGTTGCTCATTTCATTGACAGCGACCCAGAGGGTAAGACTATGCAGCCCCAGCTTGATTACTGCGGGCCTAAGCTATATTCCGAGCAGCAGTTCGATGTCAATATTCAAGGTTTATCGCCCCAGTTCGTAAAGATCTACAACCAAGCCTTTGAGGCGGAGAACCAGCGGCTTGACGAAATTGCCGGTATCGGTTATCGGAAGGCCCTGGAGTTCTTGGTCAAGGATTATTGCAAACACCAGTATCCTGACAAGACCGACGAGATAGAGAGTACATGGCTGAAAACGTGCATTATCAAGTTCATTCCGCAGCAATCGATCAAGACACTTGCCAGCCGCGCCGCTTGGATCGGCAACGATGAAGCGCATTACACTCGGAAGCACGAGGATCGTGATATAGCAGATATGAAAAGCTTTATTCAAGCCATGGTGCACTTCATCGGAATGGAACTTGTCCTCGAAGACGCCGCTTCCATGGAACCAGCGCATTGACCAGTGATCAGCCACGCTGATGCGTTATGCTAAAATGAAAGGAGATCGAATAATATGATCACTTCTCGCCGTCTACCCCATCGCAGGCAGTCTGATCGTGGACGTAACTGTGGCGCAGCTTGCTTTGCCATGCTGCTTGAGCATTACAAAATTCGGCCAAGCAAATTGAAAGAAATCACATCTCAAGTCTTCAGCACCGACAGGAACGGTCAGCCAATTTGCTACAACGTTCTCATTGCCCAATACGCACAGAAGCGCGGCCTATACTGTTCTGTCGTTTCCGCGAGAGACCCGCGAACTTTTATTCCTTTTTGTCTCGAACAGGGGCTTGAGCTGTTCGTGAATTACCATCCGGATCCCAAAGATCCTTCAGCCCATTACTCTTTTGTGTCCTATGTGGCAGATGATAAGGTTTACCTAAACGATCCTCAGTTCGACGCTCCATTAGGCGTCAATTACGAGGTTCCTATGGATACGCTATGCCAAGGATTACAGAAGCGCGGCTCCGAAGACGAGCTTGCCATATCCAACACAATTCTCGTATTTGCAAAAGAGAACTCCGATGTCCCCGTGAGATACATCCCCGATGGCGATAATCGTTTTCCCTTTTTCGAGTGCATCGGCGACAAGGCCATCTGTGTTTTAGCCCCATTCACCGGCCAATGGATCGAAGTCAGCAAGCTCCTTGCGGCCCCCACGCCGTGATATACCGGCGTAAATGGGAGGTGCTTCGCCTTGAAGAAACTGCTCGTAGCGCTCTTTGCACTGCTTCTCTGCTGTACGGTGGCTCTCGCTCATCCCGGAGGCACCGATGCCGCCGGTGGCCATTACGACCGTTCCACCGGCGAATACCATTACCACCACGGCCACAAGGCCCACCAGCATTACAACGGGCAGTGCCCATACAACTTTGATGACCGCACCGGTGCTGATAGCCGGCCGTCCGATGGTGGCGGCTCCGGCTCCGTTGAAATGCCTGTGCTGCGGAATGACTCTGATACCGCCGAACTGGTCAAGGCTTCCACCTCGACATGGGACGACCTCGTGTCGCTCATTACGAGCACTAAGTTTTGGCTCGGCATCGCGGAGACTGTCATCGCCTTTGCGATCCCGGTCATCATCTACGAGTGGGCCATGCGTTCCCGGAAGAAAAAGAAATAGTCCCCCTCCGACCGCGTCCCTCCGGGCGCGGTCTTTTTTATGTCGAAACTCTACTTTTTGTAGAGTTGCCGCCAAAAAAAATAGTATCGAAACTTACGCCGGTGACCGCCGCGATCATCTTTCCCTGCGAGATGGTCGCTGTCTCCGGATGTGCCTCTATGCGCCTGTAGGTATCGCGGGAAACGCCCAGTCTTTCAGCCATTTCCATCTGCGTCAGTCCGGCGAATTGCCGTGCCATTTTGGGTGAGAATTGCATCTCGTTCACCTCACACTATACTCTACAATATGTAGGATGTCAAGAACTTTTTGTAGGAATATTATTTTTTGATGTTGCAATTTTCCTACATTTAGTATATGCTGTACCCATAAACACGGAGGTGATGCTTATGCCCATCGGTGAAAATATCAAGAGTTTACGCGAGTCTCGCGGCCTCACACAGGCACAATTAGGCGACGCCGTCGGTGTCTCCGACAAAGCTGTATCCACATGGGAGTCCGGCAAACGTGAGCCCAGAATGGGCGCAGTGGAAAAGCTGGCCGCGTTCTTCGGTGTCGATAAGAGTGAGCTCCTCTTTGGTGCCAGCTATGAAAAAACCGCCGCCATGCCCGGCGACGGTCTTTCCCCTCTGGATGTCAAGCTGATCGAGCTGCTGCGCTGTCTGACCGAGGATCAGAAGTGTCTGCTGCTGGCCCAGATAGAGACTCTATTAAGCCAACGAGGATGAGGACCTTCTCGTCCTCTGTCAGTAGTTGGAACCTTTCCAGTATTCTGTCATCTAAACTCATTTCTCTCCCCTTTACGTCCGGCTTCCTGCTCCCTTCTGTATTCATTATCC